>Ga0068871_100000816_pt1 | contig 20876 bp, 19 predicted proteins | sample KBSMisM72_FD_72750 | JGI IMG/M metagenome (GOLD analysis project Ga0068871, IMG submission 72750) | Miscanthus rhizosphere microbial communities from Kellogg Biological Station, Michigan, USA - KBS Miscanthus M7-2 | ecosystem: Host-associated > Plants > Roots > Rhizosphere > Soil ...
CTTCATAATTCGCAACGATGAGGTCGTCGGTTCGATCCCGACTAGCTCCACCAATCCTTCAACAACTTGGGGAACCTGCTCAGGCCGAGCTTCGCGTTTTGTTTCGTTGTTTGTGACGTAACCTCCCTTTTCAACCCCTCGATTGAGTGCGTTCAAGCCGCAATTGAACAGAGTGCATCAAGGGCTACCCGGTTTTGCTGCAGGCGCACGTGCGATGGTGCTGCAGCATCTTCGGTGAAACGTGGACCCGCGATAGCCATAATTGTGCTGTCGCTGGCTTGTGATTCCGCGAACTCGGTAATTGCGTGATGCCTTAGGTCGTGGAAGCCTTTGTCAGCAATCATCCTCTACAATCTTCCCGGTGCATGAGTGTAATCGCCTGCCGACGAATGCTATCGTTTGAGTTGAAGCTTTTCAGGCCTGAGCGCCTCTGCTGATTGAATTGAGCTGCACCACGCCTCAAACGCCGGGAGCGCATTATGAATCACCACATGGGGCAGCTGCCAAGCCGGAATCCTTGGTTTCCACCAGCCATGAGCGCTGGGATAGTCGGCTCGGTTGTTGTCATCTTCTTATTCTTAACCGATCAACTCTCGAGCCATTACGGACTAACGGAACCGCAACGGATACTCGATGATTTCTGCGGTGGCATCGTCGCTGGATTGCTGGTCTATCGCTACGAGCGCGGCCGTTCGAAATACTTGAACGAGAGGTTAAAGACCATCGAGTTGATGAATCATCACGTCCGCAACGCGCTTCAGACTATTGTTAGCTCGGCGTATGCTCACGGGCACGACCAGCAGCTGGATGAAATTCGAACTTCGGTCAAGCGAATCGAGTGGGCATTGCGGGAAATCCTGCCCGGTCGAGTACTAGATAATTATGACGAACCGGGGGCCTTGCAATAGCAAACCTGGCCGCGTCCAATCCGCCCGCAATGAGAATTGCTCGTTCGCTATTGATAAATCGCCTCTCTGACAATGTCAGCGGCGTCAGGCACTTTTGGAACGTACTGCTCCCGTGCACTCTGGAGAGCGCGCCATTTCGCTCTCGTTGAAAAAGTCCCTGCAGCAGCTGAGCATTTCACGCATCGTTAGCGATAAATCCAACATCGCTCATCAAGGCGTGAATAGGCCAAGGAAAAGCGAAACTATAACGCCGGTTTCGTAAACCAAGTTAATATAATCACCCCATGGAGCGAGAAGCCTCAAATGGATTTGCGTGGGGCTCGGAAGAAGGCCGCCTAACCACGCGAGGCGACATCATCCGCTGGTGGGAGGCGCGGCGTCATACCTACAACGGCACCCTCTTAGCCGTCGGCTTCGTATCATTGCTTCTTATCATGACTGCTGGCTCTGCCGCCGTAAAACCAGGAGCGGACTTTGAAGAACCTCTTGCGATGATTATCGGCACCGTCATCTACGTTGCGATGGCGAACGTTTGCTATACCTTGGGATGGGTTGTGGATACGGTTTGGTACAACGGGCACCCGCGGAAGCAGCTGTACAAGTCAGGGCTGATTGTCGCGGTGGTTCTCTCTGCATTACCGGGAGTTTGGGCGGTGGTGGCGTGGCTCATCACCGTATACACTGGGCGGAAACTCGATTGAAATAGACGTCGTAACATCCTTATCTCGCTCACGGACGCGACAAAAAAGCGAAGAGAAAGCGCAAAGTTGATTTCGCCAGCGATCAATTTCCGTATTAAGATACCGGTCAAACCGCTGCGTCCGATTGGCCTGCCTGTGACGGTTTCAAAACGGGGACCAAGAAGTCTCAGCCGGGGGCTGCCCGGATATGAGAAGAATCTTCTTCAACTCCCGTGGCTTGCGCGCCGGTTGGCGCCTCCTCATTTTTGTCGGCATTTTCGTGGGACTCGGATTCCTGGCGAACTGGATCATTCCGAAGATCTTTCATCCCAAGGAGCGGCCGTTCCTTGATCCTGTGGGCACCATCGTCGACGAGTTGCAGACCCTCATCCAGGTGCTGATTGCAACTTGGATTATGGCGCGCATCGAGCGCCGTCGCTTCCCCGATTACGGCATTCCCGTTCGCAACGCCTTCGGAGTCGATTTCCGGATGGGACTTGCCTGGGGCGCGGCTTCCACTTCTTTGCTCGTGGGATTGATTGCAGCCTTCGGCGGCTATCGCATCCTCGGGCTCGCCCTCCATGGCGGCGCGATCTGGTACTTTCTTGGCCTATGGATCATTTCCAGTCTGCTCATTGGATTTTCCGAGGAACTCCAATTCCGTGCCTATCTCCTCGCCACGCTCGCCGATGGTATCGGATTCTGGCCAGCATCCATTTTGCTCTCCATCGGCTTCGGTGCACTGCACTATTTCCTGAAGCCACACGAGCGCTGGGAAGACTTCATCTCCACCGGTCTGCTGGGCCTGTTCGTGTGCCTAACACTGCGCCGCACCGGCTCGCTGGCCTTCGCCATCGGCTTCCACGCCGCCTTTGATTTAGCCAATGTGTTCGTATGGTCAGGGCAAAATGCTGGCGAGTACGCCGTTGGCCACCTTTTTGAAACCCGCTGGCAGGGCTCGCAATGGCTAACCGGGGGCCTGCTGGGTCCTGAAGCCAGCTGGATGGTCTTTGTGGTAATCGTGCTGATGTTCTGGATCTTTGATCGATGCTATCGGCACAAGAAATTTCCACGCCAAGATCCCCGACATGTGGTGGGTTAAACCTTTGACGCCTTGCCTCGGGTTGTTGGTGAAACATCGACATATTGCTCACAGAGGCGCCAAAAGGCGAATAGAGACCGCAAGTGTCGCACGCGCTTAGTAAATGGGCCCAGCATCTCGCTCAGGTTTGAGAATTCACAACGATAAGGTCGTCGGTTCGATCCCGCCTAGCTCCACCAATCCTTCAACAACTTGCAGAACCTGCCCAGGCCGAACCTCCCGGTTTGTGTCGTAACTGTCTCGCCACTCGATTTACTTCGAGCCTCTGCGCTGCCCAGCTTGCGGGCAGACCTTCCAAGCCGCTTTCAACGCCGGAACAAGAATCTCGCCGCTTCTATCGAATGACAATCATCATCAACACATAAAGAAAGGTCGTCATCGCCATGAACTCACAAAACTCTTCCGAACCAATCATGTACTTCTGATGTTCTGGCCTGCAGAAAACGACATGCGGTTTCTCACCCACCTTTTGGCATGAAATCACTGAGAAACAACCAGGAAGATACTGACGCAAGGGCATGTTGTGCGCTTGGCTACATTGTGCCCGGAGAGCAACGCCGCTTTAGCGATCTGGCGCTCCATCGCGGCCTTCGGGTAGGAATCCATGCTTCCCATGGTCTCCTGCACTCGCCGCCGGCAAAGCGGACATATCATGTGCTATCTCAACCGGACATATCATGTGCTACTGACACCGCCCCTGCCCTGTCCTTGACTTCCCCTGCCTGTGGAGCGTAGGCTCCGCCCTGCTCTGGGATTGGGACTCCCCCAGCTCCCAATCTCGTCCGCGTTAGAACGAAACCACTTCAATGACCCAGGAGGTCGCATCCATGAACAAGATATTCAGCGGTGTGTTGGGCACGATGTTCTTATGGGGAGGGTTGGGGATTTCGATGGCCCAGGAAGCACCAGCTACGACTCCTCCTCCCAAAGTCCTGCAGGTTATTCGCGAATTTGTGAAACCTGGAAAAGGTGGAGCCGCACATGAGAAAGCGGAAAGCGCATTTGTGCAGGCTTTTGCCCGCGCCAAGTGGCCGACCCATTACTTTGCGGCCACTTCGCTAACCGGGAGACCGCGGGCCCTGTTCTTCGTAGCCTACGATTCGTTCGAGGCTTGGGAGAAAGACGGTTTGGCGACGCAGAAGAATACCGCCCTGTCCGCGGCGCTCGACCGTGCTTCGACGAACGATGGCGAGTTGCTGAGCGATACGGATACTTCGGTCCTAACCTATAACGAAGAGCAGAGTCTGCGTGGCCCGGTGGATATCGCCCACATGCGATATTTTGAGATTTCTCTGTACCGGGTGCGTCCCGGACACCGAGCTCAATGGAATGAGCTGGTCAAGCTGGTGAAGAGCGCCTATGAGAAGATTCCGAACGCTCATTGGGCGATGTACGAAGCGGTGTTTGGGCAGGAAGATGTCACGTACGTGGTCTTCATCCCGAGGAAGTCTGCTGCGGAAATCGACCAGGACATGATGAACGAGAAACAGTTTGTGGAGGCGATGGGCGAGGACGGCATGAAGAAGTTGGTGGAGTTGGAGTCAGCGGCAGTGGAGTTCACCCAAACCAACCTGTTCCAGTTCAGTCCGGCAATGAGCTATCCACGGGATGAATGGGTAAAAGCAGATCCGGAGTTCTGGAAGGTCCACGCGCCGAAGCCCGCTGCCAAGGCCGAGGAGAAACCGGCGGCAAAACCATAGCTTGCGACTGCTCCTTAGTTTTACCCACTTCTCCTGGCTTAGGAGAAGTGGGATCCCTCTTATGGGCGATACTGCAATTCTTCACCAACTAGGACCAGTAAAGCTGCATCTGCCCGGGACTCGATCAGTTCCTCGCCACAAAAAACAATCTCTCTGAGAGAGTAGAAGGCCGACTGCGATCAGGATCGATGATCCGAACGTTCGCAAAGTGGGCGGTTAAAGCCGTAACGATCTTGCCGGGTGGAAAGGACACCTCGACTATGTTTTCGTGGTGCAGCACGTAACGATTTCTATTTACGTGTTCAAACACTCTGATATTCCAATTTGACGCGCACTTCGCGATTGATGTTACGTCCATCATCAACCAGTTCTTCCCGAACCGATGCACCCACGGAGGCTCAGCAATATGCCGTTCAAGTTTCCTCTGGGTGTTGATGTCGAAAATGAAGCAACCCCCAGGCGACAAGTGGCGGCGAACCTTGCCAAAGACTTTTTTCCAGTCGGAGAAGCGCCTTATGTGATTGATCGAGTCGAAAATGCAGCAGATCACGTCGAAGTAACCGTCGATCTCGAAGTTGACCATGTCTTGGCGGTATAGTTTTGCGCCTGGCAATTTTTTTCGCGCGATGGACAGCATTCTGCGGGAGATGTCTAGTCCAGAAACGTCGTAATATCGGGTTAAATATTTCAATATCGATCCGGTGCCGCATCCGAGTTCGAGCACATTCGCTGCATTCGGTTTTGCTTCTCGAATAAGTTTGTGAAGATGCTTGGCTGATTTGCCGCGATCGCCCATTGCGGCGTCGTAGAACCTCCCAAAAACCTCATAGCTTGGCATATCAATTCGCTGCACAAGGATACGGCGGTATCGGGAGGTATTTTGATGCCGCACTCGCAGATTCATGAAGGTTCTTGGGTGCACCCGTCAACGGTCATATGCCGTTCTTGGGGCAGCGTCTCCCTGGGCCAGACTGCTCATCGACACGCGCTCGGCATTCACTCTACACGAACCAACGGCTTGATCTTTTCAAAAACTTCTTCCGCGCGATGCAACGCCTCTTCCACGTTCGCACAGATGTTTTCCGGTCCGACAATCTCTTCAAACTCAGCTTGGTGAATCAGCTGTGCAGGTTGTTCGCGGGCACCACACAAGATCAACGTCCTTCCGGAGGTGTGCAGTTGCTTTGCTACTTCCTCAAGTGCGTAAAGCCCGGTCGCGTCAATCGCTGTCATGTTGCGCAGCCTGATGATCACCACCGGCGGCAGCTTGTGCATGTCTTCCGTAATGCTGGCAATCTTGTCCGTCGCACCGAACAGGAAGGGCCCATGAATGCGGAAGATGGTTGCGTAGTACGGAATGTCTTTATCTTGCAAAATATGCACGCGCCCGTCCTCGATGTAATCGTCAGTGACTTGAGACACCGTGGTCGTGTTAGCTACGCGAGTGATGAACAGCAATGCCGCCAAGATCATTCCAGCTTCCACTGCGACCGTTAGGTCTGCAAATACCGTCAGCAGGAACGTCACAAGCCAGACACTAATGTCTGTCTTCGTCAGCTTGAGTAGTTGTGGTATTTCCCGCCATTCACCCATGTTGTAGGCGACGACCATTAGAATTCCGGCCAGTGCAGCCATCGGAATGAAGCTCGCGTACTTCGCCGCGAATAGTAGGACGCAGAGCAACGTAACTGCATGAATCATCCCGGCGACCGGCGACTGCGCTCCCGATCGAATGCTGGTTGCAGTACGGGCAATCGCGCCGGTTGCCGGCAAGCCGCCAAACATCGGCGAAATGATGTTGGCGACACCTTGACCCATGAGTTCGACATTGGGATTGTGATGGTCATTGCTCATCCGGTCCGAAACCACCGCCGACATCAGGGATTCAATCGCCCCTAACATGGCCACCGTGAACGCCGGGCCGAGCAGACCGTGCACCAGCCCCGCGTGCCATCGCGGAATCACCAGATGGGGCAAACCGTTCGGAATACCGCCAAATCTTGACCCGATCGTGTCTACAGGGATCTTGAGAAGGTACGCGGCAACCGTCACGCCCAACATAGCGACAATCGGTCCGGGAATGCGTCCGGCAATTGCGCGGCACACGAGCATTACCGCGACCGTACCCGCGGCGAGCAGCGTCGCCCGCCATGACCAGGTCGGTGCGGAAGCAGCCAACGCCTTTATCCTTAGCCAGAACTCACCGGGAACTTTCGGCAGCTTCAGTCCGAAAAAGTCTTTGATCTGCGTGCTGGCAATCAATACCGCGATTCCGTTGGTGAAGCCGATCACTACCGGACGCGGAATAAACTTCACGGCCGATCCCATCCCGGTGACGCCGAGAATGACCAGCAGTATGCCGGCCATCATCGTGCACATAAACAAACCATCCACCCCGTGGGTCGCAACAATGCCTGCGACCACGACCACGAACGCGCCCGTCGGGCCGCCGATCTGCGTCTTTGAGCCGCCCAGCGCAGAAATCAGGAACCCAGTCACCATGGCGCAGTAGATACCCGCCTGCGGTGTCAGTCCTGACGCAATGCTGAACGCCATCGCCAGGGGAAGAGCCACCAATCCTACAGTGATACCGGCAATTACGTCTTTTATGAACTTGTTCAGGTTGTAGTCGCGCAGGCACAGGACCGATTTCGGCAGCCAGCGGTCATCCACGGAAAAGGGCACAACGCGAGAAGACATACTTTGCGTTCATTATGACAGACTCTTCTGAGTGTGCCCGCACCATCGGCACGAACCTAGAGGCTCCTAAGCCTTTGAGGGGACGGTGGGTTTTAGAGATTTTCTTGTCAATCATTGATCACAGGGATACTCCCCGGGAAAGACCGCGATACCCTTCAATTCTTCTCTGTAGCTTGGTCTGTCGACGCCGTTCCGTCTGCCCAATGCCCGTCGTACCCACAATTCTCATCATCTTCTCATCATGCTCTCATCTCGGAACGTTTCAGGAGCCCTAGACTCACCTGTGTCTGGCACAGCTGAAGAGATAAACACAAGGGAGAAACAAAATGTCAGAGATGCAGAGAGTTGAGCAGTTTGCCGGCCAGGTGGTGAGCGATCTTGCGGCCGCTATGGCTGGCGTGATGACCAACCTGGGGCACAAGCTCGGTCTTTACCGGGTTATGGCAGAGAGTGGTCCCATCCATTCGGATGAACTGGCGCGCCGAACCGACACGAATGAGCGCTCGGTCCGAGAGTGGCTCAACGGGCAGGTCGCGGGGGGATATGTGCAGTTCGACCCCAACACCAAGCAGTACTTACTGCCGCCGGAACACGCGTTTGTATTGGCCAATCCAGATAGCCCCGCATTCCTTTCGCCGGCTTTCGACGTTGCGGCTACGTTGTGGCACGACGAAGACCAAATCCTCGCCGCTTTTCGCTCTGGGAACGGGATGGGCTGGCACGAACACAATTGCCGGCTGTTCATCGGAACGGAGGCCTTTTTCCGCAACGGATACCGGGCGCACCTGATTCAAAGCTGGATCCCATCTCTCAGCGGCGTCCATGAGCGGTTAGCGAAAGGCGGACGGGTGGCCGATCTCGGATGCGGGCACGGCGCCTCAGTCATCCTCATGGCGCAGGCATTTCCGAAATCAAAGTTCGTGGGAATTGACTACCACGAGTCTTCGATTGCCGTGGCGCGGGAACGGGCAAAACAGGCCGGAGTGGCCGATCAGATCCGGTTTGAATTGGCAACGCCGCGGGTGCTTGCCAGCAGCAAGGAAAAATTCGACCTGGTCTGCTTCATGGATTCACTCCATGACATGGGAGACCCGCTGGAAGCGGTGTGGGCTTCCCGGCAGGCCATGACCCCCGACGGCGTCCTCATGCTGGTGGAACCGTTCGCAAAGGACCGTTCTGAGGAGAACGTCGGCCCGGTAGCAAGGATGTACTACTCGGCTTCGGCGGGTTTCTGTACTCAGAACGCGCTCTCGCAAGGCGGACGCTATTCACTGGGAGCACAGGCCGGGGCTGCACAGTTGCTTGCAATCCTCAAGGATGGGGGGTTCCGCAGCGCGAGGGTGGCGATCGAAACTCCGTTCAACCTGATCCTTGAGGCTCGACCCTGAAGCCACCATTCAACTCCGTGCGGGGGAGCGCAGATTCAGATTGTTGGTCGGTATCGATAGCCAACTCCCCGCACCGTCTCCAACGTGTTTCGGTGCGCTCCCAGCTTCTGTCGGACGGAGCGCACCACGGTCTCAACCACGTTGCTGGTGGACGCTTGCTTTCCATATCCCCAGACCGCCTCAACCAATTCGTAGCGAGCCACGGCCCGGTTCGGCCGGGCCACAAGATACGCGAAGACTTCGAACTCAAGCCGGGTCAGGCCAATTCGGCTTCCGTTCACCACTAACTCACGCGCTTGCTCGTCCAGCAATGGCGAGTAAGACGCAGTTTCGCCTGTTACCGTGCCGGTTTCCTGGACAAGCAGGTTCCCCAGCCAGCCGTCTACGGAATCCACTCCCATATCTAGGCGAAATGTGTGTGGCATTAACCTGTCGAGAACCGGGCGGCCTTCATCCATCAGCCGGAATCCCAATTGCTCGAAGGAGCGCCGATATAGCTCCGCATCGGTGTAGCAGGTATAGATCCAGCGTAGCCGCGGACGCAGTTCCAAATAGGTACGCTTGATGTCGAGCCAGCAGGCTGCCTGTCCAGCGGATGGCCCTTCTCCTGCGTCGCGATCAAACGAACGCCGTACCCAGAGAGTGGCGGCCCGGTCTTCTAAACGCGGCAGGTCCCTGGCCCAACTGGCGGCAAGGGGGTCTCTCGCAATCACATTTTTATGAACCTTCGATGCCACAATTGCCAGGTAGAAACCTTGCACCCCGCCATGTTCATCGCGCACGACAAAAAACGAGTCTGGATGGTAGTGCCACCATTGCTCCAGCGCTTGATGCGACTGTGGCCCATCGAAGTTCTGGATGATCGCTGCAATCAATGCCCCGTCGGTGGCGCGGGCTGGTTCGACGGAAACCGCGCTCTCCGTCGTAGGGAAAAAGCCTTCGCGCAGGTTTTCGTTTTCAAGCAGGTAGAGTACGTCCGCCGTGCAACGCCAGAGATCGGATCGCGGTGCCTGCCGGTATTGGTCACGCACGACCTGCGAAGCGGCGCGCCTGTACGCCTGGTAGCGCACCGGATCACGCGACTTGAGAGCAGCCGTCACCGGTCCGCGAACGGCGTCATGCACCAGGAGTCCGTGAGGACCAGCGCTGACAAAGGGCAGCGCACGGAGTCGGTCCAGTGCTTCCTCGGCTGGGATATGCGGCAGCATCGCCGCAAAGAGCGGCGCGGTGGCAGTTCGGACCAAGCACGCAGCCTCCGCGATCTGTTTGGTTCCTGAATCGGCATCCTCCAGAAAGAGCGCCGCCATATGCTCCACTACCTGATGGCGCGTCGCTGCGTTCGCCCGCACTTGCCCGCCTGCAAAGTGCAGTGCCAATCCCAGGGAGAGTGCCAACGGATGCCCGCGTGCCACTCGATTCAACTCCCCGGCGCTGCCCTTCGGCACTCCCTCCGAGGTCAGATACTCGAGAGCCACTTCCGGAGGAAATGTCTCGAGGAGCATCGAATCAAATAAGCCTTTCCAGGCAGGGGCAATACGCCAGGCTGTCCGGGGTGGCTCGCGACTGGCAAGGACTGTGCGCACATTGCCACCGAGCGGGGGCAGAAAAACTTGCCTGAGCCAAGAGTCAAGCAGACGGAAGCATTCGTAACTGTCGAGCACCAGGAGAGTGCGCTTGGCACCGTCCGATAGACTCCTACCCACGACCGCGAAATCTTCCGACTCAGAGACGCCGATTTCCCTGCAGATCGCTCGGCACAACGCCGCTGGGGAGGGTTCGCACAAGCGGGCGTCAATCCGCACAACGTACACACCGTTTCCGCCAAGACTTGCTGCGAGGGCATTCAGGAGGTGAGTTTTTCCTATGCCCGGGATGCCCTGAATATGCATCACGAGCGATTTATCCCCTAGAGCAAAGGCCTCCAAGTGCTCGAGCTCGGCGCCACGGCCGGCTAGCACTTGAACCGCACGAGGTTCCAATCTGTCTTCCAGGGGCATCGCCACAGTTTACGCTGTCTATCTTAGGAAACCAGACTGTGATGCTTGGGGGTTCTCGCCAAACTACGACACGCTTCATTCCGCGAAAGGCCACGAAAGTCCGAGTGCTGACGCATCACACCTGCAACTTGCGCAAGTACGGGACGCTCGCCCTCATCTTTTCAAGGTCCATCTCCACGAAGTAGTTTTTGACGCCGCCAATTTTCGCAGCCGTGAAGATCTTTTTCCAGTCCAGCGTGCCTTGTCCCACCGCGACAATCTTTTTCGTGTTCGCGTCCCAGCCCTGCACGTGCATGGAGATGAACCGCCCCGGATATTTCATGAAGTATTTTGCGGCGTCGTACCCCTCGGAAATGGTTGAAACCTGAAACTGAAACTTCACCAGCTTGGGATCGAGCAGGCCGAAGAGCACGTCGTAGGTGCGCTGACCCTCGACTCTCGAAAGCTCGAAGTCTTCGTTGTGAAGACCCTGCTGAATACCCGCCTGTGCGGCCTTTTCGCCCATTTTGTTGTATTCATCGGCCGAGCGTTTCACGTCGTCGAGCGTAGGATTCTTCGGGCCGTTGAGGCTCGGCACCATCATTTGCGTCAGTCCAAGGTCTTTCGCCCACGCGATACGGTCTTCCTGGTTGGCACGCAACTCCTCGATACCGAAATGCGAGCTGAGGCAACTGACACCGGCATCGTTCAGAATCCTTCTCAGCTCGCTTCCCTTGTATTTGGCGAGCCCGGCAAATCCGGAATCGTCGTAACCGACGGGCGAGCAGAGTTCGATGGTCTGGAATCCCGCTTGCGCAAGTGTTTTTATAGTGCCAGGGAAGTCCTTGGCGATCATGTCGCGGACCGGCCAGGTCTGGCATCCGATGGGAAGGCCGAGCGGATTCGCATGAAGCCCAACTGCGGTGCCCAGCATGAATCCGGCAGCGGCGGCAGTGCTTTTCTTAGCAAAGTCTCTGCGGGAAATTTCCGACATGATTGCCTCCTCATTGAATCGTACGGCTACAGCTCCCATCCTTTGCGCCGCTCGGGCTGTACAAACTTCTGGCCGATTGCGGAGCTGACTTTCAGGTTCATGCGATCCCAGTGCAAGCGTTCTCCCGTGCAGCAAGCGACGTTACCCAAAAGCAGTGTCTCGGTAACTAGCCCCTCAAATTCGAAATTTCCCCCAGGCCTGTTCTTGCCGCCCTTGCAGGCATCGAGCCACTCGCGTTCATTGCCCGGAGAACGAGGCAGCGTCTTCGGCGGCGGCACGAAACTCCGCATCTTCTCTTCCGGAATCAGACGCGGATTTTCGCCGTTAAAGCCGCAGAGAATTTTGCCGTGATCGCCAATGAACAGCAGACCTTCGTCATTTTCATTGCCGCCCTGAAAGGAAACACTTTCTAACAGCTCCTCCGGACGTCGGGGCATTAAACCCCCGTCGAACCAAGTAAATCTTACCGGAGGCATATCGCCTCGAGTGGGAAACTCGTAGCGCACGATCGAAGCCAGTGGGTACGTTTCCTGGTAGCGATCGCTCGAGCTTGCTTCGACCAGCGACGGCGACTCGAGCTTCAGTACGCGAAAGATTGTGTCAAAGCTGTACGACCCCATGTCGCCCAGCGCACCGCAGCCAAAATCCGTCCATCCGCGCCAGGAAAACGGCAAGTAAATGTGATTAAAAGGGCGCTCGGGCGCCGGGCCGAGCCACAGGTCCCAGTCGAGTCCGTCGGGCACGGGATCCTGCTCCTTCGGGCGCTCGATCCCTTGCAGCCAGAACGGGCGGCTTGACCAATTCTGTACCTCGCGGACCGGGCCGATTGCGCCCGCCCATATCCATTCGCAGAGCAGGCGCGTGTCTTCCGAAGCCTGGTTAGCGACCGCGATCTGGGTGGCGACCCCGGTTTCCTTCGCCACTTCAGCCATACGGCGCGCTTCATAGATTGTGTGCGTCAGCGGCTTCTGACAAAAGACGTGCTTGCCTCTTTTCATGGCGGCGATGGACGCGGCGGCGTGAAGATTGTCAGAAGTACACACCACCACCGCGTCGAGGTCTTTTTGCTTTTCGAGTAGTTCGCGGAAGTCAACATAAGCAGAGCATCCTGCGTAATTCGCCGAGCGCTGCTTTGTCGCGTAATAACCGTTCACAACTTTTTGTGCTGGTTCGCGTCCTGCCACGCCACTGGTCACCCGTAACGTATGGCTCAACTGGAGCGGCTGATCAGGGCTCAGCCAGTCCCAGCCGGATTCGACTCCGAGCAGTTTGCGAACTGATTTGCAGAATTCGTGGGTGTCCCATTGCGGATAATTCGCGGCACTTTGAGTCACATCGCAAACAGCGACGCCCTGTACGTCGGGCTCATTCAGGAAGTGCAGCATCACGCGGAAACCCTGCGCGCCCACACCGATAAATGCCAGATTGATCTTGTCGCTGGGAGAAACGTATCCCGGCCCGCCCAGAACACGGCGCGGAACGATGGAGAGACCGATCGCCGCGGCTGTGCTTTGGACAATGAATTTGCGTCGAGAAAGGGGCTTACCGGAAGATTGAGGCTGATTTTTCACTGCGGCCTCCTGAGTGAACTGGGTCCTGTGAATGAAACCGGAGTTTTCCTGATGCGGAATGCTGCCAGGCAAAACTCGTCAGGAATTGTACTGCTCAGCGGCAAGTAGTTGGAGCCTGTGACAATTGGCGAAAAATACGCGCTTCTTGTGACGCGACGCAAGAGCCGCTTGAAACCGCCAAGTTAGCCCGCACAACACAACCAATAGCTTGGGTCTAGGCCGCCCAATGGGTTAATAAAATTAACGTTATTAGTAGGTATAAAAATGCCTGTTATAGACAAATATTATAATAAACGGTATCATTATACCGTTAAAGTAAAACATCTTAAAAGGTATAGTTATACCGATTAAAGTGATTATTGTCCTTAAAAGGCAATAAAATACCGTTTATGGAATCAATGTCATTCAACACGCCAGAGGAGCTGCAGGTTGCGCTTGGTGGACGGATGCGTAGGTTGCGTCTTTCGCGCAACATGGATCAGCTTGCGACAGCCAAGAAAGCCGGCGTTTCGGAAAAGGCGTTGCGGAATCTCGAAGCCGGACGCGGCTCGAGCGTCGAAACGCTCCTGAGGGTGCTGAAGGCGCTCGATTACTTGCAGGGCATAGAAGCGCTTGCGCCGGAAGTCACCATCAATCCGCTTACCATGTTGCGCAAATCCAGTTTGCGACGACGGGTACGATCTCCGCGAAAACCGGCAAAGGATAATCCGTGAAACAAGTCCCTGTCATTGAAGTGCGGATTTGGGGGCAGCGGGTAGGAGCCGTGGCTCTTGACCCGAAGCTCGCATACTACGCGTTCGCCTACGACCCGGCGTGGCAGGGCACGGGGATTGAATTGGCTCCGTTCACGATGCCGCTGGATCAAGGAGAAACTCCATTCATCTTCCCCAGCCTGCCTGAACCGACGTTCCACCGGCTACCTGGAATGCTGGCCGATGCCTTGCCCGATGATTTCGGCAATGCTCTGATCGACGCATGGATGGCAGAACATGGAGTCGTCAAGAGCGCAGTCACACCCTTGGATCGCTTGGCCTACATGGGAAAGCGGGGCGTAGGCGCCCTGGAGTTTAAACCGGCACACGGGTCTCACAAGGAGAGTGGGGCGCCGCTTGAGATGAAATCCCTCGTCGAAGCGGCACGCAAGGCGCTTGAGGGAAACCTTTCAAAGGACGATCTCGCCCACGCCGCGCTCAATAACATCATTCACGTAGGAACCTCGGCGGGCGGTGCGCGCGCGAAGGCCGTGGTTGCCTGGAATCCGCAGACAGACATCATCCGGAGTGGACAGTTTGATGCGGCCGAGGGCTTCGAGCACTGGATCTTGAAGTTCGATGGTGTGGGGAAGTACGAGGAACTTGGCCCAGGAGGGCCATACGGACGGATTGAATACGCCTATTACCTGATGGCACAAGAAGCCGGCATCCATATGTACCCCTGCCGATTACTCGAAGAAAACGGCAGGGCACACTTCATGACGCGCCGCTTCGATCGTGACGTGGTCGATGGAAAGACCGTTAAGTATCACGTGCAGACGCTCTGCGCGATGGATCATCTGGATTTCAAGCAACGAGCCACCCACACTTATGCGCAACTATTCATGATGGTTGCTCGGCTCAAACTGGGAGACGCTGCTCTCGATCAGACGTTTCGCCGGATGGCTTTCAATGTGATGGCCAGAAACTGCGACGATCACACGAAGAACTTTGCCTTTCGATTGAAACAAGGAAGCAAGTGGGAACTAGCGCCCGCCTACGACATAACCCACGCCTACAACCCGAAGGGCGAATGGACCTTTCAGCACCTGATGAGTGTGAACGGAAAATTCCAAGACATCATGCGTGAGAATTTGCTGGTGGAAGCGGATCGCTTCGGAGTCAGCGGGCCAAATGACATCTTAGACGGAGTGCGGGCGGCGGTCGAGAAATGGCGTCAATTCGCAGCCCAAGCAGAGCTGAGCGACTCGGCTGCGGACGCTGTGTCGAAGGATTTCTGCCTTATTTGAAAACGCAATATTCTCGATTTGAGGTGCAGCAGAGGCCTGGGAGCGCTAGGATGTTGTCGATCGGTGAGGACTTACCCACTATGGCAAAAGGCAAGGAATTTACCGTGACCATCGCCGACCGACCGGGGGCACTGGGGAAATGCTTTCTGGCCCTGGCAGAGCGGGGAGTCAGTATCTTTGCGTTCCAATCCTATGTGGAAGAGCGTGAGAGCTTGGTCCGATTCGTAGCGGACGACCCCAGAACCGCTCAGTCCGTGCTCGCCAAAGAAGGAATGATCTTTGAGGAAACCGATGTGGCGATAGCGCGGGTTGCAGACCGGCCTGGAGCGTTAGGGCGAGCAGCCGCGCGCCTAGGCGGGGGACAGATCAATATCGACTACAGCTATTCCGGAGCTGAAACTGGCTCCACGCTTGCGATGCTTGTTTTTGGCGTCGATAACGTTAGCAAAGCCGCCGCCCTGCTCGACGACCTAGCCGCTGAGGATCATGAATCTGCTGCAGGCGCTTGAACGGTGCAAGCAGGTCCCCCGCGATCCGCTGTTTCATTGACGGTTTGTTCGGCGGACACTCGGCGCACCCTCATTACATGATCGAGGAACCTTTCCCACGCGTGATGGCGGAAAGTGAGGTATTTAATTTGCGTCTCAAACTTAAGCCGGATAGCATGTTCAGCGCACACGCTTCCCTGGAGAAGACAAATGTCGAATAGAAGGCGCACTGTTCTCGGACTTGCGTCGTTCCTGCTTGCCCTTGGTATTCCTTTGGTTTTTGCTCAGTCAAGTGCGCCCACGGACTTCACCTGCAAGCCCCTAACCCTGACCACCGACGAAGATCAAAAGAACATGATGCAGCAACTCGGGATTCAAGGGATGCGTCCCGGACCGAACGCCGACGAGCACGCCCCCAATCACGCCAACTACGACGAAGCGCAAGCCTCTCCCTTTCCCCACGTTCCCGACGCGCTCACCATGAGTGGCGGACAGAAAGTGACTACCCCGGAAATGTGGCAGAAACGCCGGGCAGAAATTCTCGAAGGCTTCGATTGTTGTGTCTATGGGCGCGTGCCAAAGGACGTCCCCAAAGTTACCTGGACGGTCGGCCCGGTCGACCAAGAATTCATCGGCTTCTCTCCGGTCCTTGCCAAGGAAGTCATCGGGCACGTCGATAATTCGACCTGCCCCGAGATCGGGGTAAACATCCGGATGATCGTGGTCACGCCTGCGAATGCAAAAGGCCCAGTCCCTCTCCTCGTGATGTTTGGCCCCGCCGCATTCCCCTCTCCCAATCAGCCCTCGGAAGAAGAGTTCTCGCGAATCAACAGCGCCATGAAGGCGCTTCTGATCGAAAAGGATCCTTCGCTGAAAACAGTCTTCCAGCAGCATCCCGCATTTCAATTGTCGTCGCGAACGCCGTTCCAGTTTCCACCGCGCAATGAAGATGGCGATCCGCCAAACACCTGGGAACTGGTTGCCGACAACTGGGGCTTCGCGTTGCTCGATCCCACAACCATTCAGGCGGACAACGGAGCCGGGCTTACCCGCGGAATTATCGGTCTCACCAACCATGGACAACCACGGAGGCCCGAAGACTGGGGGGCTCTGCGTGCCTGGGCTTGGGGCGCAAGCCGTGCTCTTGACTACCTCGAAACTGACTCCGCGGTGAATGCGAAGCAGGTTGGCATAGACGGGGTTTCGCGCTACGGAAAGGCCGCTCTCATCACCATGGCCTATGATCCACGGTTTGCTGCCGTGCTCGTCGGTTCTTCCGGAAAAGGCGGGGCTACGCTCCTCCGCCGCAACTTCGGCGAGGCCGTCGAGAGTCTCGCCGGTTTCAGCTATTACTGGATGGCCGGCAACTTTATGACCTACGGGGCCTCTCAGGCTACATTTGCAAGCAAGAACGCGTCCGACATTCCCGTTGATTCGAACGAACTGATTGCCCTAACCGCCCCACGGCTCACCTTCATCAGTTATGGGATTCCGGAAAAAGGCGACGCCAAATGGCTCGACCACAAAGGCAGCTTCATGGCCACGGTTTTGGCCAGTCCGGTATGGCCTGTTTTGGGAGCCAAGGGTCTGGCTCCGATGGACCGCTACACACCGGAAAACATGCCTCCGGTGAATACAAATGTTCTCGAAGGCCAGCTCGGATGGCGTCAACACGATGGCGGCCACACCGATGCCCCGAACATGAAATACTTCCTTGAATGGGCGGACAAGTTTTTCGGGAGGCAGTCGGTGTATCACAACATCCATTGACGCTCTCGGGAAACCCACCGCATCAGCGCGGGCCCACGGTGGTTACTTCCCTGGCGCTCCCCGGTGTACCCCTGAACCGGCCGTGGCCAAGACGTCCGATCTTTGAGCGAGTCTCGTTTTGCACTCATCCAAGATTTGCGCGGTCCTCGAGGCCCCCACGCGCGTAACCCCAATTGCGCGCACAGCCAGCAACGAATCCAGGTCGCGCACGCCGCCTGCTGCCTTCACCTGCACGCGCGCCGGAGAATGCTCCCGCATCAGCTTTAGATCCTCCATGGTCGCTCCGCTCGGCGCATAACCAGTCGAGGTCTTCACCCAATCCACGCCAATCTCGCCGCAGACCTGGCAGAGACGAATCTTCGCCGCCTCGTCGAGATAGGCATTCTCGAAAATGATCTTGATCTTCTGACCATGGGCATGGGTAAGTTCCGTGAGGGCCCTGATCTCGCCGCCAACGTATGACCAGTCACCGCTCCGCGCCTTGCTAATGTTAATCACGGCATCGAGTTCGGTCGCGCCGTCCTTCAGCGCGCGCTCAGCCTCTGCCATTTTGATTTCCGTGCTGTGCCCACCATGGGGAAAGCCAATCGTCGTGCTCGGTTCTACCGAGGATCCCTCGAGCAGCTTTGCGCACCTCGCCGCGTAGTAGGGCATGATGCAAACGCTGGCTACGTCGTATTCGCGCGCCAAGTGGCAACCGGCTTCCAATTCGTCGACGGTAAGCGCGGGATTCAGAAGCGAGTGGTCGATCATCTTTGCTACATCGAAATAGGAATACGTCTCAGACATGGAAACCCTTCTTTTTTCAACCAAACTTTGTTTAGTCTCTCACGAGTGAGCTGGGCCTTCGGCAAACTGCAACGTCCGCCAGGAATCTAATTTCCTTGCCGCTCGTAAATCTCATTCACTCTCTGCAATGTATCTGCGTCCTCCGGCAATTTGTCGGATCGCAACCTCACGATGCGCGGAAACCGCAGTGCATAACCGCTATTATGCCGGTCCGATTGCATCACGTTGTTGAACGCGACCTCAATGACAATCTTCGGCTCTACGACCCGCCGAAACCCTTGGTCCTCGAGGGTGTGCTCGAGAAACCATTTGGTCATCTCGCTGATCTCAGCGTCGGTCAACCCCGAATAGGCTTTTCCTACATTCAGCAGTCGATCTCCCTCCCATACTGCAAACGTGTAGTCACTGAGGACGCTGATTCGGCGTCCGTGCCCGAACTCCACGGCCGTGACAACCGCATCGAGCGTCGCCAGCTCCCTTTTCAGTTTCAGCCACGATTTTCCGCGACGCCCCGGCGTGTACGAAGACTGGGGTTCTTTGATCATCAGGCCCTCGTTACCACGTTCCTGGGCCGCATCGAAAAGTGCATTCAACTGCTCGGGTGAGGAAGCCTGAAAAGCAGGTGCGCGGGTAATGGCGGTCAAAGGCATTTGGGAGCGAGGTAAGCCGCCTTTCGCCGGCAAAGGGCTCTCGCCTTCAGGCGCTTGGCCCTCGGCTGATATCGAGCTGAAATCAAGCAGGCCTTGCGCTTCGGTTGCTGCCTTTCCTCGGCGGGCCGTAACCTGCCCGGAGCGAGGAGTATTTCCCAGGCGCGTGGCTTCCCGGTTTGCCAGCAGCTTATCCAAGATCTTCGCTCTCTCCCGCAGTGGCCGATCAATCACCAGTTCCCCATTTGCGTACAGGACATCGAACACCAGATAGGTAACCGGGACTTCGCGGATCAGGATCTCGCTCACCGTCTTCCGCCCCAGCCGCTTCTGCAGCGCGCTAAAAGGAAGTGCGCGACCGGCACAATTTGGAACCTGGGAAGCTTCCTCGGGCCGGTCATCCGTGTAACTCCACGCCAGGATCTCTCCATCCAAAATCGCGTCTTCGGGCAAGCCCGCGAGCGCATCCGGCAACTCGGGAAACGACTCCGTGATCTCGTCGCGCGTCCGCGAAAAGAAACGGACGTCCTCGCCCGAGCAATGGGCCTGGGCGCGAATGCCATCGTACTTGTCTTCCACCCACGCGTTCTCAAAGTAGCTGAGCGCATCTTCCGCTGATTCGGCCGGACTTGCCAGCATGAAGCCAATCGGATGGAACAGACGCATCTTGGCGTCTCCAAGCTGTCCCTCGGCAGCCAATTTGAGTGTCTCTCCGATGTCGCCGAGCAGCATGTTGGCGCGCTGCACGGCCTCTAGTGTCGTCTCCGGATGTTGTCTTTGAAATGCCTTGGCGATGGCCTCTTCGACCAGACTCTCCTTCAGACCAATCCGAAGATCGCCAGTCATGATCTTGATGACATATTTCGCCGCAGGGGGCGGGACGCTGCTGAGGAGCTTGCGGGTGAGTCCTGCCTTTAGCGCGGGCCTCCGGGAGGAGGAAATTTCGCGGAAGAACTTTTGGGTCTCAGTCGGAAAGTTAGGGCTTTCCTGCAGCTGCGGGAAGCGGGGGAGCACGGCTTCTGCAACCGCACCCAAATCGCCGTGCCTTCGATACGACTCTGTGAGTTCTGCCTCAGACTTTCCCGACAGCTCGGCCACAATGCGCCACAAAATCGAGCCGCCCACCTGCAAGGTAGCCTCCTCCCACGCTGGGAAAGGCCTGCCTGAAAAGAAAACCGCCCCCGTGGCTGCATCCTGATGGGGGACCGAGCTGAAGTATTCCGCCAGGATTGCCGTCTTCTCCCGTTTCTTGGTGGTGGAAGCGATCCGGTCCGCGGTCTCGGAGAACAGGAGCATGCAACCCTTCTTAGTATCACTCAGTTTCAGATGCCTGAAGGACCCCGACGCGCGAGAGCCTAGCCAGCTGGCAGGGCCCTTTGGCCTAGACCCGGGGCATGCCGGCTTTTGAAACACCTAAGTACTTGCTGTTGCGAGACTTGCGTGCATCGATTACGTCGCCGATTGTGCTACCCTAATCCTGGAACAATACTCGCCTAAGAGTCATCCAATCATTTATGAAGTTTCTCCGGACGTTGTGGCGATTTCTGGTCTCGATTCAACTGCTGCCCGCCCTTGAAGGCGGCGAGGAAACCCTTGTCGGTGGGCAGGCTCTGCTCGAAGGCGTGATGATGCGCAGCCCGCACGCGTGGGCGATCACTTGCCGCAAACCTTCGGGCGAGCTCATCAGCCACAGCGAACCCCTGGAGCGGCTCTCGGAGACTCACAAATGGATGGGTTTGCCAATCGTGCGCGGGGTGATGACGCTTGGCCATGCGATGACCCTCGGTTTTCGCGCGCTGCGTTTCTCCGCCAACGTGCAATTGGAAGAGCTTCAGAAAGATGAAGATGGGAAGGTTCCTGAGAAGAAGTTCGAACTCAACGGCTGGATTGCGGCAGTCAATATCGCAATCTCGGTCGGCTTCTTTATCTTTATGTATAAATACTTGCCGCTGCTGGCAACCACCGAGTTGCGCAAGTCACATCCCGAACTCGGCGGACAGGTCATGTTCAACCTGGTGGATGGCCTCATCCGCCTTGCGCTTTTCCTGATCTTCATCTGGGGCACTTCCCTGCTCGCCGACATTCGCCGTGTGTATGAATATCACGGTGCCGAACACAAGACAGTTTTCGCCTTCGAGAATGGGGACCCGCTCTCAACGGG
>Ga0068871_100000819_pt1 | contig 20831 bp, 20 predicted proteins | sample KBSMisM72_FD_72750 | JGI IMG/M metagenome (GOLD analysis project Ga0068871, IMG submission 72750) | Miscanthus rhizosphere microbial communities from Kellogg Biological Station, Michigan, USA - KBS Miscanthus M7-2 | ecosystem: Host-associated > Plants > Roots > Rhizosphere > Soil ...
GCCTCGAATTCTATCGCTAGCCAGCATCGCGATGTGAAGGCCTGCCCGGTTGCAAAATCCGGATGCAGCGGTTGCCACATGCAGAAAGTGAAAGTAAGTAGTCCCGCCGGGCCGCTCGTATTCACGGATCACTACATACGAGTGAATCGGCCCGGGGATCCGTATCCAAATTAGCAGGCCAAGCCCCGCCCGTAGGAGCGAAGGGTCTGAGCTCAGGCATCGTGGATGCCGATGGCGGTAATCGCTCTGGCCCCAGATCCTTTAGTCTTTCCATATTTCGCCGTTGCAGCTCGATTTGACCTCACCGGCAGCAGGGCTGGCTGTTTCAAGGAGGATGTTGGATCCGGAGTAGGCTTGACGAGCTTTGGTTTCCCGGAGTGCATCTCGCGACCTGATGGAAGGGCTGATGATTACCAACGCAACGGACGATGCATTAAGCACTTGGAAGAACTGACAGGTCTGAAGGGGCCTTAGTTCTGCTTGATCAAGGCAGCGGCCTTGATGCGTGGTTGCGTTTCACAGTACTCCTTTTTGCCTTTGCGAATTGCCCTGATTGATCGTAGAACTGCATTTGTTGCCAGGTATCGTGTGCTGTGTTCCGCGGCTATCATCATTACTACTCAAGGAAGGGCTGCGAAATATGTATGTCGCAGCCAGTTGACGGTTGAGCGATGCTTGTAAAACCGACGCGTGCAGCAGCTTGATCATGGCCACTCAGCCCATCTCAGATGTTCGCGGCCAACCCGAAGCGGAGGCGTCGTGGCTGCCGATGATTGTCATTGCGTTGGCGCAGATCCTGATGATCTTCAACATTTCGTCGTTGCAGGTATCTATCGAGGGAATTGTCTCCAGCTTTGGAACTCCTGCTACTACGGTAGGCACGGCGATCGTTACTTATTCCCTCGTCGTTGCCGGTTTCATTATGTTGGGGGCGAGAGCCGGGCAGATGTTCGGCTCACGTCGCGTTTTTCGCATAATGGTGCTGATCTTTGGCGCAGCCATGGCATTAATGGCTCTCAGCCCCGCTGCTGTCACTATGATCATCGCACAAGCTCTGGCCGGAGCGGCCGCAGCAGCGCTGGTGCCGACTTTAGTTGTCCTGATCGCCGACAACTATCGAGGGAGCCAACAAGAGAAAGCACTTGGTTGGCTGGGTGGAGCTCAAGCAATGGGCATCGTCCTAGCGTTCCTGATCTCCGGGGCTCTCTCGACGTGGATCGGTTGGCGTTACACTTTTGGTTTTCTGGTGCTACTCGCGGCATTGATATATCAGTTGAGTGGCAAGCTGAATGATGTGAAGGCCCGCGGCATTGTGAGCGTGGATTGGATTGGCGTCGTCCTCGCAGCGTCAGCGATCTTGCTTATCAGTGTTGGGGCCAACTATATCAACGACTGGGGCTTCCTGCTGGCCGGCCCGCGTGCACCGTTTTCGATCGTGGATATGTCTCCGGCACCCATCATGATCGTTTGCGGCATTTTTCTGGGCCAGGGATTCTTTGCCTGGTCGCGCAAGCGTCGCGCTGCGGGGCACACAGTGCTCATCGCACTTGAAGTAGTGGATAGACCCAGCGAGCGCTCCGCCGTTCTCTCGATGTTCATCATCAGTGCCCTCGGCTCGGCGATCACTTTTCTCGTTCCTCTTTATATACAGATCGTTCAGGGACGCTCGGGAATGCAGACCGCGGTGGCGGTGATTCCTTTTTCTCTCGCCAGTTTTGGCGCCGCCGTTCTGGTAGTCCGTCTATATGGACAATGGAGCCCGCGACGCATCACGCGCTACGCCTTTTTGGTCGTTGCCGCAGGCGTGGGAATGCTGGGAGTCGTTATTCGCAATGACTGGAACACCTTTATGGTGATCGTCAGCATGGTGTTAGCCGGTCTCGGCGAGGGAGCATTGGTCACGTTACTTTTCAATGTGCTGGTCACGGCCTCTCCCAAAAAGATGGCCGGTGACGTTGGTTCTCTCCGTGGCACAACCAATAACCTTGCCAATGGCGTCGGGACAGCTATGGCGGGAGCTCTCGTGGTAGGGGTGCTGGGGACAGGCGTCCATCGTGCGCTGGTGCACAACCCCGTGATTCCGAACGAATTGAAAATGGAGATGAATCTCGACAACATTCCTTTCACCAGCAACGCCCAGCTGCGCAGGTTTCTTGCGAATAGTGGAAGAGCGACGCCCGAGCAAGTGAACGAAGCCGAGCGCATTAACACTGAAGTTCGACTGATGGCACTGAAAGTTTCTTTTTTTGCTCTCGCCGGGCTGGCTCTGCTGGCCTTTTTCCCCGCCGGAGGATTGCCTGGCTACATTCGCGGAGAACTGCCACGCAGCAACGACGAACCTTCGGCACAAGTCCGGAACAAACCGGTCCCCATGCAAAGGCGTGAATGAGTGCCTTTCGATTCCAACTTCGCAAGAAGTTGAGGCGGCACTACAGGACAGGCCGCAAACCGCGAGAACAGCTATTGCCGACCGGGGGGACGGAATGTAAATGGTCATGGTCGTTCGCTCTGGAAGGCAGGAGCAGGTGGCTGCTGAGCAGAAAGAAGAGACCCGGGCGCCGGCAGAACGAACAAGTGAACCAAAATCCACCGACTGTCCACTTCAGGATCCCGCGCAGGGTGACGGGATACGTCAAGGAAAATCCAGTTTCAGGCTGTGCCGTTTTCTCGCTTTGAGCCTCACTTTCGCCCAAGGAGCACAGCGTGGACTTCTTTCATGGGCTTCCCCCAGATCGGTTCTGGGTTTGCAAACCCAGAACCGTGCGAGCAAAATGACTGCCGTTTCGTGACAACGTTCCTTACTTAGTCTTCGCCATTGATCGTCACGCTGAGAGATTCAGTCGAAGTGCTTGATGAAGAGCCCCAGAGGGCACTGCTGCCCCAGAGCGCGCTGAATGCAGACGTCGTGCTACTACCCCACATGGCGGAACTACCCCAAAGAGCGCTGCTGCCCCACAGGGCAGACTGTGTTCCGACGAAGGCGTTTGATCCCCATAGGGCAGAGCTACCCCACATTGCCGAACTGCCCCACATGGCAGAGTTGCCCCACAAGCTGGAAGAATCAGCGACAAAGTACACGTTTCCTGAGTTCGAGTCGTAGGTCACGACAGGCGAGACCATGCTTGCCCCACTCGGAGGCGGAGCCGCAGCCATGCTCAGCGCGGCTTGCAGGTCGAGGTACCCAGCTCCAATGGTAAACACGTCATACTGGCTCACGTAAGAGATGCTAGTTGCAGGATCGACCGTGGTGCTGTATTGAGGAAAGGTCTTGGACGCACTTTTCATCAAAATGGCTTTTACCTGGTCGGGAGTAAGCGATGGGTAAGCTTGCAAGATGTCCGCGACCGAGCCGCTTACGACTGCCGCTGCCATGCTCGTCCCGCTCAAAACGAAGTACGCCTTGTTTACCTGATTCTGTGGGTTAGCGTGCTGCAAGCTAGTAGCGGATTTGCCAAGCAGGGAGATCACACGATTACCCGGCGCCACAATGTCGGGTTTGGCGATGTGATCAATTGCGGTTGGGCCTTTGGAGCTGTAGCTTGCTATCAAATCATCAGAACGACTCGCCGTTCCCATTTGCTTCATGGCCCCGACGGTAATTGCGTAGGGATCGTTCCCAGGAGCGGTGATGGTCCCGTATCCATTGGTTCCTGCAGAATCGTCGCGACCGTCGTTACCTGCGGCCACGACCACAACGATACCTGCTTCCCAAGCCTGCTCGACAGCCCGGCACAATGGGTCTGCTTTGTAGCTTTCGTAAACGGGTCGTCCCAGCGAGAGATTGATCACGCGAATATTGTATGTCGTCTTAAGATCGATCACTGCCTGGATCGCATTGATTACATAGCTGTCCTGCCCCATGCCCTTGTCGTCGAGCACGCGGAAGTTCAGCACGTTTACTGCTGGGGCTGCACCTTCGTATTGACCGTTTGAACTTTTGCCATTGCCAGCAATTAGACCCGCGACGTGTATTCCATGGCCATAAACATCAACTGTTCCAGTATTACCTGTAATGTAACTCTGTTTGTAAACAACTCGGTTTTTGCCCGACGAATTCTGTAGATCCGCGGCATCCTGAGTGCCGCTGTCAATGACTGCAACGCCGATACCTGCACCGGTCGCGCCAGTGCTCCACGCATAGGGTGCGTTGACTGCTGGCGAGGGGACATCGAAGCTGATAGTTGAACCTGTTGGCGTTAAACGTCGATTAGGGGAGATGTAGGTCACTTCCGGGTCATTCACCAGCTCTTGAATTCGGTTCGCCGGTAAAGCGACATGCAGAGCTTTCACCAGGGAGAGATCTGTCTTCAGTACACCCCCGTGCGCTGCAATCTTCTGCGCATGGCTGCCGTTTGGCGCATGTTTGAATTGCACAATCACATCAACCAGCCCGGCCCCGCGCATCGGAGTGTCGTGCGAGATTTTCGGACTTGCAGCGTTTGCGCTAACGCTTACGCTGAGAATCAATGCGGCCAGGATTGCTGTTCCTTTCATGCTTCCTCCCGGGCTGCTGTCGTGAACCGATGTTAGGGTAGCCGCGCGGCCTTGAAAACTTACGCGGGTTATATCCCCGTGGGTACGAACGAGGTAGGTCAGGTAATACTCGATTATGTTACTTTGGGTGAACCATTGCCTTCCGGCGCAAGTCCTTAATACAACTACTCTTCTGCTGGGCCGCCAAACCAAAGTAACAATGCTCTTGGGTCTAAATACCCTATTCTGCATGCAGGAGAGGATGCATGCCGCTCCGTCCGCAGGCGAAGACGTTCATCGGCACCTTAGCCGCAATGGCAGCGGCCTGCTTCGTTACCAGTGCGAGCCACTGGCATCCTAGGGATGCTGTTCAACTTTCCTCTTATCTGCTCCTGGCGACGGCAGCTTCCACCCTAAAAATTACGTTGCCCGGGATCGACGGCACGATGTCAGTGAACTTTCTTTTCATCCTGCTGAGCGTAATGGAGCTGTCGTTCGCCGAAACATTGTTGATCGGCGCTTGTGCCGTGCTTGTGCAGTCGCTGTGGAGACGATCAAAGAGTATCCAACCTGTCCAGTTCATCTTCAATCTGTCCCAGCTCACTGTGGCCAGCGCAGCCACCTTTCTTGTCTACCGACTATGCACCAGTACGGTTCTGCATAACAGACGCCCCGTTGCGGTGATGTTGGCTTCCGTCACCTACTTCATCCTCAATACCATGGCGATGTCGCTTGTAATTTCGCTCACGGAAAAAAAGCGGACCTTGCAGGTATGGCGGGAATGCTATGTATGGTCTTTTCCGTACTACCTCGTAGGTGCAGCTATAGCCGCCGCCCTCGGACAACTAAATAGCCGGTTCGGATGGCAAAGCTCCGTCGTTGCGCTGCCGGCTGTTTATGCCATCTATCGCTCCTATCGCCTTTATCTAGGTAAGCTGGAAACGGAGAAAGAGCATGTTGCCGCCATGGCAGGGCTCCATTTGCGGACTATTGAGGCTTTGGCACTAGCAATTGAAGCGAAGGACCACACTACCCGCGAGCATCTTCAACGAGTTCGTGTTTATGCGATGGAACTAGCTAACGACCTGGGCCTGAGCAATGACGAGAAAGAGGCCTTACGCGCTGCCGCCCTATTACACGACATTGGCAAGCTCGCCGTTCCGGAACACATCATCGGAAAGCCAGGCAAGTTGACTCCGGAAGAATTCGACAAAATGAAGATTCACCCAATCGTCGGCGCTGAGATTCTGCAGGAAGTTGAATTTCCTTACCCGGTCGTTCCGATCGTGCGTTCGCACCACGAGCGATGGGATGGCATGGGCTACCCCGACGGTCTTAAAAGCGAGCAGATACCCATAGGTGCTCGTATCCTCTCTGCAGTTGATTGCCTAGACGCTCTTGCGTCCGACCGGCAGTACCGGCGGGCCCTGCCGTTGGACAAAGCAATGGAACAGGTCAGCGCCGAAGCAGGCAAAGCTTTTGATCCCCGGGTCGTGGCCGTCCTGCAACGCCGATACGTGGATCTGGAACGTATGGCTACTGAAAAAGCGCCGCCACGGCAGCGGCTTTCGACGGACATGAAAGTGGAACGAGGCGCCGCGCCAGCGGCTGGCTTCGCGAGTTCAGGTGAAGGTTCAAGAGCATCTGGAGAGCTGCCGTTCCTCTCCACAATTGCAGCGGCTCGACGCGAAGGACAAATGCTGTTCGAGCTAGTGCATGACCTGGGTAAATCGTTGAAACTCGACGAAACGCTCTCAATACTTTCAGAACGGCTCCATAAATTAGTGCCCTACGATGCCGTCGCCATCTACATCGTTCAAGATGAGGTTTTGCATTGTGAGTTCGCAACAGGGCTGAATTCCTCTTTGTTTTCGTCCCTCGAAATCCCGCTTGGGCAAGGCCTATCAGGATGGGTGGCCCAAAACAATAAACCTATTCTGAATGGCAATCCATCGGTCGAACCTGGGTACTTGAATGATCCCACAAAGTTCAGCAGTTTGCGATCAGCTCTGGCCGTCCCTCTCACTGGTGCGTCGGGTGTGCTCGGCGTGCTTGCGCTTTATAACGCTCAAGTAGACCCTTTCAATTCCGATCACATTCGCATTCTGCTAGCGATTAGCTCTAAATTGGGCGTAGTTATCGAAAACACGATTCGATATCGAGCTGCTGAGGTCTCGGCCAATACCGATTCTCTCACGGGTCTTTTGAATTCGCGCTCCCTCTTTCAGCACTTGGAGCAAGAACTTCGACGCTGCCAGCGCGAAGGAACTGTGCTATCGGTATTTGTTTGCGATGTAGACAAGTTCAAGAACATCAATGATCAATTTGGCCACGTGGAAGGCAATAATGTGCTGCGAGCACTAGCTGCGGCGCTGAAGGGCGTTTGTCGCGACTACGATTATATCGCCCGAATGGGGGGAGACGAATTTGCGCTTGTCATCCCTGGCGCTGATTCAAATCAGGCCGCTGAACTCAAGCAGCGAATCATGTCTGTCGGCCCTTCAACAGGGCACGAGGTCTCCATCAGTGTGGGATTCGCTGTTTATCCATCCGATGGTGAAGCAACGGAACAGTTGCTCACGGAAGCAGATCACAGGATGTATGACTGTAAGCACGACTGTTACTCCGGTTCAGGTCAGACTAGAGCGGCGACCCGCGGCAAGGCTGCGCATGTTTAGCTGTAAACACTGGCTGTTGACTCGTGCCGTGGTGGCGGCCGCTTGGGAAAAAATGCGCCGCCCCAAAGGCTGGAGCTCAGATGTATTACCCAAGCGCAACGGCTTTGTACACCGGGTGAGGTCTTCTCTGTTATATCCCTTTGCCTCTAAACAGCCTATCGTCAGAGTCATAAGCAATGTTTTATCCGGGAGTGAGCCTCCACCCAATATGCATAATGGAATTCCATCTCCGGCCCGAGTCCTTCCTCTCTATTAGAGAGTACGCGAGTTGCTACCGCCTGCCGCGATGTTTCACCACGAGTCCTCTCGATTTCCGAGTTGCCGACAGCTCGACCAGAACCGCTGATTCTGAATGCCTATAACCCAGGAGCCGATTCGCGTGTCCGAGAAAACACCCACTAGCAATACTCCGAAGAACGGCATAGGATGTTTCGATCGTTTTTCTGAACCGAGCTGAGTGTCTGCAACGGAGTAGAGCATTTACCGATCGCGAGGTGCTCTGATGGCGTCTCATGCTAACCCGATACCGGGCGATGCCAAGCGGCTGTCCGCTGCACACGGACTCGCGCTGGTCCGTGTGACGATTGGGGCGATGTTGGTATGGGTCTTCTTTGAAAATTTAGGAAAAGGCCTCTACCGTCCCGCAAGCTACGCCGGCCTAATCAACTTCTACATTGCGAAGGGGCATTCGCCAGCTCTTTGGAAAGCGGTCGAGAGCGTGGTTGCGAACCATGCCTCGATAGCGGCCCCTATGCAGGCGCTGACTGAGATTTCCCTCGGCGTTCTGCTCGTGATCGGCCTGCTCACGCGCCCCGTAGCCTTTGTAACGTTTTTGTACTTGGGCAGCCTTTGGGTCTCAGAGTGGGGCACCTCGTGGATATGGGAACTGCTGGTTCCGGTGCTCGCATCGCTCGGCGTCGCCATCGGAGATGCGGGCCGAAAATGCGGCGCTGACGCTTGGCTTGCCCAACGGTGGCCGTCGGCTCCGTGGTGGTTGATTTGAGCTAATGCCCGTGCGCGTGTCCGTCATTATTCCCACTCGCAACGAGGCACAGGCGATCGAGCGCGTTTTAAAGGATCTCCCGTCTCATCTCACGACGGAGGTCATCGTTGTGGACAGCAACTCGAATGACGGGACTCCTGAGATCGCCGCAAGGATGGGAGCGCGGGTTGTTCGGGAATCGCGCCGCGGGTATGGGCGAGCGTGCTTGACGGGTCTGGCGGCGGCAAATTCCCCTGATGTGGTTGTATTCCTTGACGGCGACTACAGCGATCGTCCCTCTGAACTGCCACTGCTTTTAGCACCGATCGTTGAAGGGCGTGCGGACATTACGATCGGTTCCCGCCTACATGAACATCGTTCTGCTAGGGCGTTGCCTTGGCATCAGGCCTTTGGGAATCGTCTCGCCGCCAGACTGATCAAGCTTCTGTATGGGGTGAAGATCAGTGACCTCGGGCCATTCCGCGCGGCTCGTGCCGAGATCCTCCATGAACTAGCACTCGAAGAGACTACATATGGTTGGGCGGTCGAGATAATCTTGAAAGGAGCCCTGGCTGGACTCTGCGTGGTTGAAGTCCCGGTGAGTTACTATCCGCGTATCGGAAAATCGAAAATCAGCGGTACCCTGAAGGGCACTCTGGGCGCTGCTTGGTTCATTCTCAGCTTGATTGTGCGGTATTATTTCCGGCGCCGAAGGGCCGGGACACCACGTCCAGCGTAGCTTGGCGTCAAAGCTCTATGAAAGCTTCAGGCGAGACCGTGACACACACATTAGGCAACAATCGTGTGCTGGTAATCATGGCAAAGGCACCGAGGCCGGGCACGGTCAAGACCCGCCTGGCTCCCGGCCTTTCTCTTGAGGCTGTCACTGATTTCTACAGCTGCCTTCTCGACGACACGTTGGCGCTGGCCCGCTCGTTGGCGACTGTGGAAGTTGCTCTCATGTGTCCCGCCACGGACGTAAACGAATTGCTGCCCTGGGCAGGCAACGGAGTGAGCGTAATTGCTCAAAAAGGCAACGGTCTTGCTGCAGGCCTCACTTCCGTGTTTGCACACTTCGCAGAAGGTCATCAACGTCGTACCATCGCCTTCAACAGTGACAGTCCACACTTGCCGCGTTCGGTTCTCGAAGACGCATTTGAAACGCTGGCGGCTCATGACGTCGTGGTGGGGCCAACGCATGATGGAGGCTACTATCTCGTCGGGGCAAAGGCATCTCATCCAACACTTTTCGCACACGACGGAATGGGCACTAGCACCGCGCTGGAAAGACTTCTATCGCGTGCACATGTTCTAGACCTTTCCATAGGTTTCGTAGACCCATTCTACGATGTTGATGTAGCTGAGGACCTGAGTCGGTTGGCGGAGGAGTTGCGACTTGCTCCGGCAAGAGCGCCGCGTACGGCGCGCTGGCTGAAAGAACGGGAGCTTATGGTGGCACAGCTAAAGACTGGCACGGGAGAACCGTGACGCTCACCCCCGAGCGGAGAGTGTACATACTAGGCGCTGTGTTGTGCCTGGCGTTAACGATCTGCTCACGCAACTTCGGCGACAGAGGTGGAACGTACTTCATGGCCACTCTCGCGCTTGCTGGCATTGTGTACCTACTAGCCATCCGCGAGTTTTTCCTTACCACAAGATTTTCCCGACGTGTCCTTGTCGTTGGTCTCGTCCTCGCTGCTGTGTGGAACCTTGATTTTCTTCGACAGCCCGCAGGCGCCGATGATGATATTCACCGGTATATCTGGGATGGCCGACTGCAGAGGCTCGGGTACAACCCTTACATCGTCATTCCCAGCGACCCCGGGGTTAAAACCCTGCATACCCCAGAAACCTTCCATTTGAACAACTCGGACTTACCAAGCCCATATCCGCCGGGGGCGCAGCTATTCTTCCGCTTCGTAACCGCGATTCACGAATCTACATTTGCCCTGAAAGTAGCATTCTTGGTTTGCGAGATCGGGATTGTTTTTGTCCTGCTCGATCTCTTGCGTTGTACCTCGCAGAGAGAACACTTGGTTCTAGCGTTCGCCTGGAATCCATTGTTGGCGATTGAGGTGGCGGGAAGCGGTCACATTGACATTGTAGGAGCATTGCTATTGGTGATATCTGTCGCGGCTCTCGCGCGCAATTTGCGGGCAATCGCAGCCCTGACCTTCGGGCTAGCGGTGGTGGTGAAATTTCTGCCAATTGTACTCTTGCCCTTGTATTGGAAGCGGATTCGCATTCGCGACGCCGCGCTGGCGGCCGCCGTGGTTGCGCTCCTTTACGTGCCATTTGTCAATCATGGCCGGATTCCGATCGGCTCGCTTGGCGCGTACGTGACGGGTTTCCGTTTTAATGGTCCGGTGTTTGCGGCGCTTCATCAGATCGTCTCCCCGCAGTTGCTTGCGGGCCTAGCTGTGCTCGTGGGATTAGCCGCTGCAACCTACTTGAGAAGAACCCTGCCGCGATTGTCTCCGGACCTATTTGCCTGGCCAATGGCCGTAACTCTGCTGTTCGCACCCGTCGTATTCCCTTGGTACCTTCTCTGGCTGCTGCCATTTCTGATGTCGGCTTCGACGCTGCTGATCGCCATCTGGACTATAACCATCATCCCAACATACGTCATGTGGCACTTGCGCACCGTTACGGGTGTGTGGGGTGCACTTCCGGTTTGGGTAATGGTGCTAGAGTACGGATGTGTGGCAGTGGCCGGTACAGTTATTGCATTACGACGGGTCGGTCACGGCGGGGATTTGGTAACCGAAAGCCCCGCGGCCTCATCCAAGACGGCATCCGCTAAATTCACAGAGGAGGGACGTTCATGACAAGTTTGAGCCGACTCCATGGGATCCGCGTTTTAGCGTTCAGCACGTTGTTATTTCTCCCAACGATTTTTTGGTCGCAACAGCGCGACCCAATTGTTGAAAAGATCGCCAAGGCTTATGGCCTGGATTCGTACGGAAAAATCGAAGCCATCCGCTACACCTGGAACGGGGAAATTCCAGGACTGTTCAAAGTTGCTCATGCGTGGGAGTGGGAGCCGAAGACCGGCAAGATCTCATACGAAGGGAAAGATAAAGATGGCAAGCCGGTTAAGGTCACATACGACAGCTCTCAGCTCAATAGCCAATCCGACCAAGTGAAGAACGAAATCGAGCCGTCTTTCGTGAACGATAACTATTGGGTTCTATTCCCGTTCCATGCTTATTGGGACGCCAGTGCTACGGTTACTGATAAAGGTATGCAAAAGCTGCCGATAGGAGCCGGATCAGCCAGGCTGGTTTCCGTGAAGTATCCCGCGGAGGCCGGCGGCTACACGCCCGGCGATACCTGGGATCTCTACATCGGCAAAGACAATCGCGTCGTGCAGTTCGTTTATCACCGCGGTGGGCCGAAGAAGCCGAGCCTCGTCACTGCAACGTGGTCAGGCTACAAGAAAGCTGGACCGCTACTTGTTTCAACCGAGCATCGCGGCACCGCCGATGGCAAACCTCTGCACATCTTCCTTACGAATGTGGCTGTCAAGCTAAGCGGCTCGGACAAATGGATACCGGTGCAATAAGCGAGTCCAGCGGAGCGCAGAACCCAGCCAAGGTGATAAGGGCTGACACCGAACTGGATATTGGGCGCAAGACTTTCGCCTCTGGGCTCCTGCCGGATTTGATCGCCGTATTGCGTCGCCGCCGCCCGGGGGATTTGGTTGCGCTGATCGGAGACCAACAGAGCATCGGACCTGAGTTGGAAACGTGGTGCCGATTCACCGGAAACACGTTGTTAGAGACCGCGGCCAAAAACGGCCGTCGTCGCTGGGTTTTTCGCTACGGCACAGTTGAAGCACCCGCCGAGGAAAATCGGCCGCTAGGCTCGCGGCTCTGGCTCTATACCAATTTCGACTGTAACCTGCGTTGCGACTACTGCTGCGTGCGTTCCTCGCCCACGGCACCTCGACGTGAACTGGGGCTCGAGCGTGTGCAGCGGATCGCCTATGAAGCGACGGGGCTCGGGGTCAAGGAGATCTTCGTGACCGGAGGCGAACCGTTCCTGCTGAAAGATATAAGCGAGATTCTCCTTTTTTGCTCTATGGCGGCTCCGACAACGGTGCTCACCAACGGAATGCTATTTGCCGGGAGGCGCAAGGAAAGATTGCAGCAGTTGCCCCGCGACCGAATCGTGCTGCAAATCAGCTTGGACAGCGCCACGCCAGATCGGCACGATCTACATCGAGGGCTCGGATCATGGGCGCGAGCCCGTGAGGGAATTCAGTGCGCTCGGGCGCTGGGGTTTCGCGTGCGACTGGCAGCGACCGTTACTACCGATGCCGAAGGAGAGGAATTCCGTCAATTTCTTGACGGAGAGAAAATCCCCGTAGAAGACCGAGTCATTCGTCGGATCGCGTTGCGTGGTGCTGCAAGCGAAGGCGTCGCGCTCAGCCGCGCCGATCTGGTCCCGGAAGTTACGATTACCGCTGAGGGCGTGTACTGGCATCCGGTCGGAGCCGAGGATGCCGACTTGCTAGTCACGCGCGACATTTTTCCGCTCTCAGAGTCCTTCGCTGCGGTCCGACGTGCTGTCGACTTCGAAGGCGAGCACGCCAATAAGCTGGCGAAAATTTTTAATTGCGCATGAGTTGAGGAAATCCAACGCTGTTTTGTCTTAGATCTTTTCCGTCAGTTATGCCGCCTCGGCGATTGGCGGTTTAAAAAAACCCTGCTGCGCGGCGGCTTGCCGCAGTTCAGTGTAACCATCGAGGCGAGGCGTTAGCCAACGCTTCAGTCCTTCGGCGTCGAGTATCAGGCGATGGGCCGGGTTCTCATAGCTCATGGCTAACAGCGCTTCGACAAATCGGCGCTCCTGATCCCGATCGAAGTCAGACCGCGCGGTGAACATGCAATGGTTGTATGCGGGAGAGGACCATATCTCGCGAATGCTGCCTTCTGGCACTAGATGCTCGTCGCGCACGGCATTCCAGAAGGGACTGCCGATAGCGCCAGCGTCGGCCCGCCCGTCAAGGACGGCGCGCACCACCTCCACTTCGCTGGTCCCAGTATCACCATGTTTTCCTACGTCGCTGTCGAAGCGCAGAGCGCGGTAGTCCTTTCCCTCGCGCAGGCCTTGCTGCTCCAAGTAGTGAACGGGAAGAATGGCTGCGTGTCCGCTGTCTCGGCTGCCAATCGCGACCGTCCGATTTTTCAAATCCGCGATCGTAGAAATAGGGCCGCCGGTGACCGCGACGATCTTGGTCATCCAGCCGAGATCAGTGTCCCGCATGGCGATTGCGCGACAAGCATGGCTGCTCCATTCGTCGGCCTGCAGGTAGGCAAGGTTTGTGTTCCAGGCAACATCTATGCGCGGCACGGTCTGGCCTGGTTGCGCAAGAAGCGCGAGGACCTGGGCCTCGTAGCTTTGAAACAGAATGACCTCAACGGGCAGGTACGCTTCCTGGTGAAAATAAGTTCGCATTCCTTCCCAGATCGTGACCACTTTCGGATTGTATGCAACGGCTCCGAGCCAGATTGTTTTGCTCATATTCTTTCCTGTTTCAAAAGAGCGGGATTCCCAACAGTGATTTGCCGATGAACTCACGCAGCACATCGCCCGTTGGCGCCATGACAGCGCCCGCGTGGGCATCTCGGAACAGTCGTTCGATGTTCAAATGTCTTGAGAATGCTGCACCACCACAAACGCGCATTGCCGTCGAGGTAACGTTGATCGCGCCCTCACCCGCAGCGGCTTTGGCTTCAAGCACTCGCAACATGGTCGTGTCGCGTGGTTTCTCAAGGTGCTCGACTAGGTCGTCGATGCGCGACGCGAGCCCATCGGTCTCAATCTGCATCGCCGCGAGCTGCGCGCGTAGGGTTGGCAGGCTTTCGCCGAGGCTCTGGCCAAGATGCTCGAACTTCGTGCTTTTGAGGTGCGCCGCTGTTCCAGTGACTGCCGCTCGGCACAATCCCAAAGCCACCGCGGCGGTCCCCAGATTAAACAGGGGAAGAACCACGTTGAGCATGGCCGGAAAGCCGGCGCCATCATCGGTAAGCTGAAAATCGCTTGAGACCTGGCAGTCTTCCAGGGTAAGTGGCGCAGAAGCGTTGGCCCGAAGTCCCAAACCGTCCCACGGGCCAGCTACAGAAAGGCCGCGCGTTTCCGCTGGAAGAAGATAGAGAGTGGAATCAGTAGGTCCCACTCCTTCTGGGGCAAGCGTAGAGACGATATAACTCTGGCTATGACCCGCACTGGTTACCCACGATTTCTTGGCGCTTATGCGTACGCCGTTACCATTCCGACGTGCGCGGGATATAGGCGCCCAGAAATGACTGCGCGATCCGGCTTCACTAAAAGCGAGTGTGGACAAATGGCGCCCCGCAGCGATCTCATTCAGTATCGGTGCGAGTGGCAGCGACGCGCTTGAGTGCGCTGCCGAGATGGTCGCGGTACCGAGGATGTGCATCAGATAAACCATCGCGACCGAAGCGTCTGACTCGGCGAGCGTTGCCGTCACAGCGGCAAACGTGCGCGAACCTAATCCCGCACCACCAACCTGCTCGGGTAACAACAGACCAAGTAGTCCCGACTCACCTAGTGCCTGCACGGCCTCTGTAGAAAATCGTCCCGCCTTATCGTTTTGACCTGCAGATGGCGCCAGGACACGACTGGCGATCTCGCGGGCTTTGGAACTGGCCGCGTCATGAGTCATGAGTGCACCTATCGACCACGAATCTACTGGATCGAGGGATTGTCGCTGAGGTTGGGCACCGGGGTCAACTTGGACGCATGAATCTCCCCGTAAACTTGCCAGTTGAAAGGGGTTAAAATGAAGCCGACGATCGGACTGATTACGAATTCATTGTGGCGAGCAGCCGCTCTAGACTAACCCCATTTGTTTTCAGGTGTACTGCGGCGTGTGACAAGATGCGAGATCGTCTCATTCTGCAGTAATCGGACAGCAATTGGGACAGCAATCTGGCCCGGAAGCGTTTCACCCATCAGCGCGATTGCCACGGTTTGCGGCTCACCACGTGACCCGAATAACGGTCACCGCGCGTCGGCAGGTGGCGAACACGTCGTGCTTTTCCAACGTCGAGGCGCGATTGACCGCGGCCATCGACACCGCGAAAAAGCTGCCTCTGACTCATTCTCAGAGACTCATGCCACCATCGATCAACAACTCTGCACCGACCGTAAACATCGCCTCATCCGAAGCGAGGAACACGACAGCATTCGCGATCTCACTTGGTTGTCCGAACCTTCCCACGGGGATCTGCTTAATGAACGCAGCTCGCTCCTCCTCAGACCTTCCGGCGTGAAGCGGCGTCATGATCGGTCCGGCGCTCACCGCGTTCACGCGAATACCCCTTGAAATCAACTCACCACTAAGTGTTTTCGTCAACGAAATCATCGCGGCCTTGGTGGCTGCATAAACGCTCGATGTCGGCATCCCGATGTGCGAATTCACCGATCCGTTGATTACTATCGACGCTGGGTTCGCAAACACCGGCAGCAATCCTTGAAGCAGAAAGTATGGGCCCTTCACGTTCGTGTTGAACGATCGGTCGAATGTTGCCGAGTCCCATTGGCCGATTGGTTTCAGGTCGGCAATCCCCGCATTGATGAAGAGGACGTCCAGCTTTCCGAACGCCTTTCGGATTTCCTCGGCAACTTTGCCCTGCTCGGCCGCATTGCCCGCGTCAGACTCGATGACGATTACATCGCCCAGTTCCTTGCGAGCCGCATCCAGACCCGTTTTGCTGAGTCCAGTGATCGCGACTTTAGCCCCTTCTTCTAAGAATCGGCGGCCTGTTTCGAATCCGATTCCGCTGGTCCCGCCGGTGATCAGAGCGCGTTTTCCTTGGAGTCTTGGCATGACAGACGATTGTATACAAGGAGCCAATTGGACGCAGGTTCGCGCTGAAACCAATTGCCATCATGTGTTCCGAATAGTTGGGGCAGAGTTTCCTTCTAGGCCGGATCTCAGGCCGCCGCTATCAGCTTTGATGGGCTAAACAGCGCAAGCTGAGCTTCAAGAAGTCTGGTAAATTTTTGTGCGCTTGTGTTTAACCAACCGCCGTAGCCTGATTCTTCCCGCCCCAGAGCACGAGGCATTGCTCGGATATCGAGATAAAGGTGGCGTTGCGATTGCTTGGATTGATTTCGGTGCTACGGAGCAAATTGCGGCGTACTCCCGAATCGCTGGGTTTCGCTATCAGCGAAGCGAGCTGCCCCTATTTCTTACTCGGGCAGTCATAGAAAATGCATGCTTTTCCGAGCAACCGCCACTCACTCCAACAGAAAGCCTCAGCCCATCACCGCAACGTGCGCGCTGTCCCTCGGTACTCTGCAGGACAGCTGCTCACGATTGCGCTATTTTTGAACCACACAGTGGAGTATTCATGTCGACACATGGCATTCAAGGCGTCGAGATCGTATTTCTGCTTCTCCTTTTGTTCGTAGTGGTTTTTGGCGCTTTAGCACGGAGGCTGGCGATCCCATACCCGATTGTTCTCGTGATCGGCGGATTGTTACTCAGCTTCATTCCGGGCATCCCCAAAGTCACGCTGGATCCGGATCTGGTGTTTTTCGTGATCCTGCCACCCCTTCTCTACAGCGCTGCCTGGCTAACATCATGGCGGGAGTTCTCTTATAACCTGGTCAGCATTTTCCTGTTGGCATTCGGGTTGGTGACGTTCACCGTGGTCTGCGTCACCCAAGCGGGCCAGTGGTTCCTTCCCGGCTTCGATTGGCGTATTGGGTTAGTCCTCGGGGCAATCGTCGCACCTACCGACGCGATCGCGGCTACATCCATCGCCAAGCGCCTGGGATTACCACGCCGTATGGTGGACATCCTGGAGGGGGAGAGTTTGCTAAACGATGCCAGTGCCCTCCTGGCCCTTGAGTTCGGCATCGGCCTGCTGGTCGCCGGGCACGTGCCTACCTTCACCGGGGGAGTACTGCGGCTCTGCTATTTGACCGCCGCGGGTATCGCGATTGGCCTTGTTATCGGCGAGATCGTCCACCTCGTCGAACACCGCGTCGACGATGCCCCCATTGAGATTGCCCTGAGCATTCTCACTCCTTACGTCGCGTATCTGGTGGCCGATTTCGTACGTGCTTCGGGCGTTCTCGCCGTGGTTGCATGCGGCCTTTATCTCAGTCGCAAGAGCTCGCACTTCTTTTCACCTACTGTTCGCCTGCAGGCATGGGCAGTTTGGGAGTCCTTGACTTTTATACTCAACGGCTTGGTTTTTGTGATCATTGGGCTGCAACTCCCTTATGTCATGGACACGATTCGCGACCATAATCTGCATACTTTGATTCTTTATGGTTTCGTATTCAGCGGTTTCCTGATTTTGCTACGGGTGATCTGGATGTTTCCTGGGGCATATTTGGCGAACGTTATAAGGAGACGCTTACTTCACCAGGACGATCAGTTACCACCAGCGCGGAACATTTTCGTCGTCGGATGGACGGGAATGCGGGGCGTCGTATCGCTGGCCGCCGCCATCGCGCTGCCTCAAACCTTGAGCGATGGTGCTCCATTCACTCAACGGAACATGATCGTTTTCCTGGCGTTCAGCGTAATCCTGGTGACGCTTGTGCTTCAGGGGCTGACTCTTCCACCGCTGATCCGCGCTCTCGGAGTAGCGGGTGTATCAGGATCGCATCCCGAGGAAAAAGAGGCGCGGCGCACGATTTTGCAGGCCGCGCTCAACCACTTGGAAAAATCGAGAAGCGAAGCCGGGCTAGAAGGCGCAGAAGTCTACGAGGATTTGGCACAACATTATCGCCTTCGCCTCGCAACTCTGGCCGATGAAGGTGACGGTAACCAGGACAAGATCGGGCCAAGCTTTTACAAGCGCTTCAATGATCTGTCGCGCGAACTGTTGCGCGTGGAACGACAAACCGCGGTTCAGCTCCGCAATCAACGGCGAATAAGTGACGAACTGCTGCGAGTGATCGAGCATGAACTCGACTTGGGCGAGGCACGTCTAGTACCCAAGTCCGCATAGTGCACTGACCTGCAATGCGCCGTAGTTAAGCAAATTGAAGACGCAGTGAAAACCGTTCACTCCAGCAAGCCTCTTGCTCTGCATCCGAGAATCCTGGACCTGCTCAAGCAACATCGCCAAGGCAGTGTTTTCACCGCCCCGAGCGATTGGTCTTCGCTTCGCCGGTGAAGCACGGAAAGCTGCCCCGTAGCTACACATCATTTTGGGAGAAGTTGGGAAGAGCGTGTCAGGATGTGGGTATCCAGCACGTTTCGCCACACAGCTTTCGGCACAGCTACCTCGCGTGGCTGGACGAATTGGGCACACCAATCACGGTGCAGCAACGCGCCATGCGACACGGAGACATCCGCATCACCATGAATTATGGCGATGCGATCGGTGAAGGGTTGCGGGAAGCATCCGCAAAGGTCGCCGCTAGAGCTATGCCGCAATAACGGCATGTAAACGGCATGTAGTAGGGTGCAAGCTGTTGAAACATTGGTGGGAGACGGGAATCGAACCCGGCCCTAAACGTAAATACAACAACTTAGAACGCAGCAGAGGGCAGTAGTATACCGGCGTTGTAGACGTAGTACAGTGCGAATGACATGTGAACGGCATGTACGCGCATCCCTCAATTTTCTGAACCCTTAACCGCTGAGCGCCCAGCGGTTCCACTGTTCCGCCTGCTGCGCGAAGGTTACTGAAACGAAATTGCCCTGCCGGCCTGTCAGTGTTGACAGTGTCGCTCTTTCTGTCTCAGTGCAATCCGCAATGCATCTACCCGGATGCCCAAATACGCATCAAATTGGGTTTCCATTTCCATCGCAAAGCGAGCATAGAAAATATCAACGAAGTCGATGTATACCGGCCCACAAGATTGTTACGCGCACGTTAAGAGGGCATTCAAACTATGCAAATCCAGCCAAGGTTGACCCACGGCCTAAATCCCTAGCCCCAGCTATGCAGGCTCATGATGCTGTCAAGAATGGCAGTTCAGCCCGTTGGCGTCCCGTGCGAGGATGGCGATAATCCTTGGGAGGTGATAGCCGTGAAGAAGATGCTGCTTGTTTTAGCGCTCTTGGTTCCCGCGACAAGGTTACAATCGCAGGATACTTCGCAGGCAGGTTCAAGTCAGGCCGGAACCGCACCTTCGGATCAGATAACCATGGAAGGCTGTTTGCAAGGCACAAACGGGGATTACACACTCAGCACCAAATCTGGAACCTACCAGCTTCAGGGCGACACCTCCAACCTCAGCCCCCATGTCGGGCATGAAGTTCAAATCACCGGACCGACGTCCGGCGCAAGTGCCATGCTCCCGAGCGTTGCTACGGCGGAAAACGGATCGCCACCAAAGCCGACGCTTACCGTCGAGCGCATGAAGTACGTATCGGAAAATTGTCACGCGGCTCGCTAGTTGGGTTCCCGATTCATTGCGCATACGACCCATGAGCGTCTCCGGGGAAGCCAACTTTGATCTTCACGCAACGCGTTTCGCCACAAAGCCTCATCGTGGCTTGGGCGGGTAAAACCTAAACTCCTGAGGCCGTGGGTCAACCGGGGCTTGGATTCGCGTAAATACAAATGTCCCTTTAACGCACGCATAACAATCTTGCCCGGGAGTAAACAACAACTCTCACTGCTTGTTTTGCTAGGCGTCCGTTTCGAAACGGATTCAGGCTGCGCCTGTCACTCCTTACAGTGAGCAGACAAGACTGTGTTTACTACCCTGAAAGGTTAGGCGCATCCTAGCGAACCGAAGAGGTGTCGCGGAAGTTGGTGGTTGGCGCCCATCGGGCATTGTATTCATTAGGCCGCGCGGGGTCACTTGAGGAGTAAGACGTTGTTTCATAGCTATCCAGGAGACGGGCGAAGTTGGTGGAAGCTCGTATTGATGGGGATCTTGGCGATCGCGTTCGGAATCGCGGCCATTGCCCTTCCCGCCAACATCATGTTTGGACGCATCTTGGATGTAATTTTCGGCAAGGCCAAGCCACTGTCGGGAGGTATGACTGCTGTGGCCGCATTGTTAGCACTTGTGTTACTAGTGGCCATCGATGGCCTGTTGAACCTGTTCGGTCGGCCCGTGATGGACAAGCGGGCCTCGAGAATTCGTGGTATCGTCGGCGTAGCAGTCGCTATCACTGCTATCTTTTGGCCCGGCAGAACCGCCTTTGTTGCGATAGAGCTCATTGGACTGTGGGCCATTCTGATCGGAGTTCTTGAAATCGCCTTCGCGAGATCTTCCCATGGAGATGAGAAGGATCGCATATTGCTTGTTATTTCCGCGATTGCTGCGATCGTGGTTGGTGTCGGCATGATGAGGTGGGCTTTTGCGGGTGCGGTAGTAGTCATTGCGTTGGTTGGTATTGCAGCCACAGTTCGTGGAGTCAGCCTGATCATGAACGGTATTTCGGAACGATCCCGCGAAGTTGACGAAAGAAGGAAGCGGGTAATGAGAAGAGACGCTGCTTGAAATCCTGCTGAGCGTATTCCGCTTGGGTTAATCCAACAATTGCCATCTGCAGCGCCACGTGGAAAATCAGCGAGAAATCGGTACAGCGTATTTGCCTTTCAGGAGTACACTCTGTCCGTCCATCTAGGAGGCATCTAATGGCGCAGCAAAGTCCGTCCGATTTCGTGCGGCAAGCTTCGACATGGTCAATCTTGTGCGGCGTTGGGCTGATTGTCCTAGGAGTGCTGGCCGTGGGG
>Ga0068871_100000828_pt1 | contig 20721 bp, 15 predicted proteins | sample KBSMisM72_FD_72750 | JGI IMG/M metagenome (GOLD analysis project Ga0068871, IMG submission 72750) | Miscanthus rhizosphere microbial communities from Kellogg Biological Station, Michigan, USA - KBS Miscanthus M7-2 | ecosystem: Host-associated > Plants > Roots > Rhizosphere > Soil ...
GATAACCAGCTCATAGGGCGACAAGTCGAACTGTTCGACCGCGTGCGGCATCAGCGCAAAATACTTTCGGAAGTGCCGCCGGGCAAACGGGAGGCGCTGGATGAACGAAGTGCGGATCGGCCTCTGCCCCAGCCTTGCCCGGTGCGTATCGGAGAGAAAGTCGACCAGCGTGAACAACTCGGCTTCGGGATAGAGCGCGAGCAGCGCGGCGAGCACGTTCTCGCCGCCGCCCCAGGTGTCAAGCCAGTCGTGGATTAGTGCGATGTGCATTCAGTGTCTAAACGCGGGAAAGCTGTGCAGTCAGTGCGCTCTCGCGCTTAAAATGAATGCTCCTCGACAGGTTTAACGCCCCACGGCATTGTAAGCAGTTTATAGCGAAATTAGCGTGGATTTACTTGGCGATGCAGTCGACGCGAAGACAAGCTTCGGTTCGTCGGCGAGCTAGACCTATAGTTTGATATGATCTTGGCCAAGTGGGTGCGCTATTGCACAACGTTGGCCTTCAATTTTCCACGATAAACCGGCGATGGTCGCCATGTCTCGCATTCGACATCATATCGGGAGACGTTTTTAAGCGCGCGATACCATTCGCTGGTTTGCGATGACCTCTCGTTTTCCACCTCGTAGGATTGTTTGAATGTTCGTATCGTACGCCCAGAATTTCGAGGACGTCATGTTATGGCGTGCGCTTAAGGGCGTCGAAGGCGGTTTTTATGTCGACGTTGGTGCCCAAGATCCGGTTGTCGATTCAACAAGCTTGGCTTTCTATCAACATGGCTGGCGCGGCGTCCATATTGAACCTGTTTCAGCCTACGCAAAGCTCCTTAGAGAACGTCGTCCTGATGAAGTCGTGATTCAAGCTCTCGTAGGTTCGACGAACTGTCTAATGCCTTTCTTTGAACTGCCGCAAACCGGACTTAGCACGACCAGTCGTGATACGGCTATGCGGCATAAAGAGGCAGGGTTCGTCGTGCAAGAGAGTCTGATGCCTTGCGTTACGTTGGCGGAGGCGTTGTCCCCATTCCTAGGGAGAGAAATTCACTGGCTCAAGATCGATGTCGAAGGGTCCGAGCGCCAAGTTCTTGAAGGATGGGGATTAAAGTTGAAACCCTGGGTTGTGGTTATAGAGAGTACTGTGCCTCTCAGCCAAATCGAATCAAATCAACACTGGGAGTCGTTGATCCTTTCGTTGGGGTACAAGTTCGCATACTTTGATGGACTGAATCGCTTCTTCGTCTCGTCCGAGCATGCCGAGTTGCTCGACGCGTTTCGGTATGGGCCGACCATTTTTGACGCCTTTTCGCTAAGTGGAACTTCGACTGCCCCATTCTGCATCAGCCTGACTGCCGAACTAGAAGCACTCCGCGCGCATAACCGGGTGGTAGGCGAGGAGCTTGAAGAGCGAGAACAACAAACAAGAGAGGCATTGCGCAGTTTGGCGGACCAGGAGTCGAAGCTTGCAGAGTCGCTGGGGCAAGTCGAGGCGCTGAAAAGCGATATCGTTTACTTGCGTAGCCATATAGACATGTTGCGTGAAAACGTCACTACTCTGCAGCAACACGCTGCCAATGTCGACCAGGAACACACTCGTGAGCTCGAAACCGCACGCGATGCTGGCAGGACCGAGATCCTGGAATTGCAGCACCAACGCGACCATTGGTGGTCGCTGGCCGATCAATGGCACAGCGACCTCCAGTCTCTCTACGGGAGTCGATCGTGGCGGCTAACTGCTCCGCTGCGAAGAACAAGAGTTCTCGGTAGGGCGGCGGCCGGCACGATAAAGCGTGGAATAGTGCGCTTAACGCAGTTCCCACGACGCCTACTTCGACGCGCGCTACTCGCTTGCCTGGCTCACGTGGAGCGCCGGCCGGACAGGAAAGCACTAGTTGCGCGCCTGCTTAACAGTTTTCCAAGCGTTCGCGACCGGTTGACTACCTTTGCGTGGGCTAATCGCAATCGGGCGCACATGGACCGGTCGCCGGGGCGCGAGAGTTCCATCCACCAGGATGGCAATGTTCATTGGGAGCTCTATCCCGCCTCAGCACGCCATGCCTATGGAGAACTCATGGAGGCACGCGAGGCCTCCTATGCTGAGACCGCGCCGGATCGATAGACGGAATTCGCTGCGTGAAAATTGTTGTGGACCTGCAAGGCGCCCAGACAGAGAGCCGGTACCGCGGCATCGGACGTTATTCGCTGGCGCTGGCGCAGGCCATGGCTCAACGACCACGGGGACACGACATTTGGTTGGCCCTGAACGCATTGCTGCCCGAAAGCGTTGAGCCAATACGGGCGGCGTTCGATAGCCTAATCCCTCAAGAGAAAATCCTGGTTTGGCAGGCAGTCGGGCCGGTTGCTGATGCCCGGCCGGGCAACCGTTGGCGGCGTGAGACTGGCGAATGCTTGCGCGAAGCTTTTCTCACTAGGCTCAAGCCAGACATTGTTCACATTTCAAGTTTGTTCGAAGGCTTCGTCAATGATGGTCTTACTAGCGTCGGCCAGTTGGAGGGTACGTCAAGAACTGCGATCACGCTGTACGACCTGATTCCCCTGATCCACCGCCGACACTATCTCGCAGATCCAATTACCGAGTCCTGGTATGAACGTAAGCTGAGCAACTTACGACGTTCCGCACTCTGGCTCGCCATTTCCGAGTCATCTCGACGGGAAGCTCTCCAGTGGCTGAATCTGCCAGAAGAATCGGTGGTGAACATTTCCACCGCGGCCGATGCCATATTTCGACCTATCCAGGTTTCCAGTGAAGACTCTGAGGCGCTGCGAAGACGGTATGGTTTGACGCGACCATTCGTGATGTACACCGGGGGCATTGATCACCGCAAGAATATTGAAGGCCTAGTGCGTGCGTATGCGAAATTGCCTCCGCCAACGCTGGCCGCACACCAGCTAGCGATTATCTGTGCGGCGACTGACGAACAGCTTAGGTCACTCAGGCGCGCCGCCGCGGAATGCGGGCTCGCGCCAGACGATACGGTCTTTACAGGTTTCGTCCCGGATGTGGACATGGTGCTGCTTTACAACCTATGTACCGTCTTCGCGTTTCCGTCATGGCATGAAGGATTTGGACTTCCAGCGCTGGAGGCGATGAGTTGCGGCGCCGCGGTCGTAGGTTCCAACACATCGAGCGTGCCCGAGGTGATTGGCCGTCACGACGCGCTGTTCGATCCTCATGCCGAATTCGAGATCGCAAACAAAATTCATGCCGTACTCACAGATGAGGCCTTTCGCCGGGAACTCAAACATCACGGGTTGGAGCGGTCGAAGAACTTTTCTTGGGCTAGCACAGCATGTCGGGCGCTTGAAGCTTTCGAGCAGCTACATTGCCGAACGAACGCAATAAATGACCGTCGAATCAGCGTTTCTTTGCCTCGTCCGCGTCTTGCATATGTGTCGCCATTACCGCCCGAAAAAAGCGGGATCGCTGACTATAGTGCCGAAGTACTTCCCGAACTTGCGAACCATTACGAAATCGAGGTGATAGTAGAGCAGCCTCATGTGTCGGATCCTTGGATACGCGCCAACTGTCAGATCCGCACTGGTGAATGGTTCAGTAAGAATCGCGATCGGTATGATCGGGTGCTCTATCACTTTGGCAATTCGCCCTTTCACATGCACATGTTCAGACTGCTAGATCGATTTCCGGGAACCGTGGTTCTGCATGATTTCTTTCTAAGCAGCGTTATCGCCCACATGGAGTGGCTGGGCCGTGACCCTAACTTCTGGTCAGCTGCACTGCTTGCATCGCATGGCTATCATGCCTTGGGGCAACGATTCGCGGCGCCGGATCAAGCAGAGATCATATGGAAATATCCGACCAATCTCACGGTCCTGCAAAAGGCCAACGGTGTAATTGCGCATTCTAAGTTGGCAGCCCAGCTCGCGGACAAATGGTATGGCCGTGGCTACAGTGATGACTGGTCAATCATTCCATTGCCTCGGAAGGTTATGACAAACGTGGCTAGGGTCGGGGCCCGAGCGGCCTTGGCAACCGAAGAGGGGGCTTTTCTCGTTTGTTCATTTGGAATGATCGGCCCGAGTAAGCTGAATCACCGACTGCTAAAGGCGTGGCTGGCATCGCCATTGGCGCAAGATCCTCGTTGTCGTCTTGTATTCGTCGGTGAAAACGAAGGGGGGAAGTATGGCACCGAATTGCTAGATGCAATCGCTCAAAGCGGCGCGGCGGATCGCATCACCGCCACCGGATTTGTAACGCCGACGCGATACTGCGACTACTTGGCTGCTGCGGATGCCGCTGTGCAACTACGAACGCAATCCCGCGGCGAAACATCGCGCGCCATGCTCGACTGCATGGCGTATGGGGTGGCGGTAATTGTTAACGCGCACGGGACCGCATTAGAGGTACCACAAAATTGCACCTTGCGGCTCGCTGACGAATTCTCTGACAGCGAGCTGCAGACGGCCTTGATAAGCCTTCGCGAACGGCCAAGCTTGCGCCAGCAACTAGGAGACCTTGCGGTCGCGCATATACGCTCGCAGCACAATCCGCGTCAGGTATCAGATCGATATAGGGACGCAATAGAATATTTTGCCAAGGCTGGACCGCAAGCCAGTAACACACGGCTACTGCGGGCCGTCGCAGCCGTTCATGCGCCCATCGTCGAAAAAAGTGCATGGGTGGCTGTTGCGCGGGCGATTGCGGCGAACAGGGCACCAGGTACCTGTTTGAAGCAACTGCTCGTAGATGTTTCGATTCTGGTACAGCACGATGCGAAGTCAGGCATTCAGCGAGTTGTACGTAATATACTTATCGAGTTACTGAGGATGCCACTAGACGACTACCGCGTTGAACCGGTGTATCTCGGTCATGACGGAATTTATCGGTATGCGCGTAGATTCACCACGGAATTGTTGCACTGCCAAGATTCAGCGTTGGACGATGACGCGATCGAGGGTAACAATGGCGATGTCTTTTTGGCGTTGGATTTTGCGGCGCATCTCATACCGCGTTTCCCGAATCGATTCTCTGAATTCCGCGATCGTGGGGTCAAGATTTATTTTGTGCTCTACGACCTCCTTCCGATTCGCAAACCAGAGTGGTTTCCGCTGGGCACTAGGCAGTGCTTCACACCTTGGCTGGAAATCCAGGCAGAGTTTGCAGACGGCGCAGTGTGTATCTCGAGGGCGGTAGCAAATGAACTGTCAGATTGGCTGAATGCCTGCCAAATTGCTCGCCAGCGACCCTTAAATATTGGGTGGTTCCACCTGGGGGCCGACAGGCAAACTAGTGTGCAAGGAGATCAGGAACGGCCAGAGCTTGACCCCCTTTTTAAGCGTCTGCGCGCGCATCAATCAGTGTTGATGGTGGGCACACTAGAGCCGCGGAAAGGACATGCGCAATCGATAGCCGCGTTCGAACTGCTGTGGGATCGCGGTTCGGAAAGCAACTTAGTCATCGTCGGCAAACCGGGTTGGGAGCTTGGCGGGCTGCTCGAACGGTTGCGTACGCATCCACAGGCTGGTAAGCGGTTGTTTTGGTTGCAGGACGCGAATGATGAAACGCTCTCTCGACTATACCAGACGGTGGATGGAGTGCTCATGGCCTCTGAAGGCGAAGGTTTCGGCCTACCGCTGATTGAGGCGGCTGTGCATAAACGGCCCATTCTGGCGCGTGACATTCCGATCTTTCGCGAGATCGCGGGTGATCACGCTAGTTATTTTTCTGGTCTTATGGCCGATGCACTAGCAGGGACGCTGCAGGCGTGGCTAGACGATTTGGCCGGAAAGCGCGCCCCGAAATCGGACACCATGCCGCGGCTAACTTGGCATGACAGCGCGCGACAACTGACCGAACTCATCCTAGCGGGCCGCTGGAATAGACAATGGCGACCCGGCGTCGCAGCGAACATACGCAAGGTCTGAAGTTGGCTATTTCTTTGGCAGATTTCCTGCAACTTGCTTACGGGGACAATTGCGATTTGACTGATACCGTCTTGCCGACAATACGCCGTGTTGTCAGCAGGGACACGGTAGAAACTATCGCTGATCTTCGCGGCATCATAATGTCACTCGACCAGCAGCGATTTCCTACACAAATTTCAATACGATTCTCGGAGTCGGACATCCAGTTCGTGACAATCAATGGCGTCGAGTGTGCCGTAGATCGCCAGGATTTGTCCGTATGTGCGCCCGCAGCTTCGTCTGGGTTGTGGGAGCCACATATAGCCGCATGCTTTCGCAGGATATGTCGACGCGGCTCGGTAGCCATCGACGTGGGAGCCAATGTCGGCTATCACACCTTGCTGTTGGCAGAACTGGTTGGCAGCGAAGGCGAGTGCTATGCCTTCGAACCCAACTCGGAGAACTGCCGCTTAATCTTGTTAGGCTGCGAGCACAACCACTTCGCCAACATCAGATTGATGCCCTTCGGATTGTCCGATGAATCGGGTTGGGCGTACTTCTCGTCGCATATCGGCTCGAACGGAGGCGTCATCACTAAGGAAGTCGTCGCCTCACAGGGACACGGAACCGTCATTCCGGTGTTCACTTTAGACGGTCTGTCCCTACCAAATGTCGACGTCCTCAAAGTGGATGTCGAAGGCGCCGAATATAAGGTCTTGAGAGGAGGTGAAGCGCTCTTAACACGCAGTCGGCCCGCAATTGTTAGCGAGTTCAGCCTGGAAATGACGACGCGCGTTTCCGGTGTGCATCCAGCGGACTACTTGAACTGGGTGGAACGCAAGGGCTATAAGATATATGTACTCGAGCAACATTCTAACAACACAGTACTGGTGCCCTCGATCGTCGATCTACTCACTACATGGGGAAGCTTCACACGCATTGAGGACCTTCTCTTCCTCCCGCACGAAAAGGGATATCTCATCGACCACAGTGATTAGGCTTCCCTTTGCGAGCGTTGGCGCGTTTCTAGAGCGGACACCAGCCCGCCCTAAAGCAACTGTGTTGTTCGGCCATTGTGCCCTGTGCCAAACTCGGACGCAAAAGCACGCTTGTCAGATTACGGAACGTAGTTGCCTGCAGCATCGACAAAGTCGCGCAATTCATCCCTGATCCGAGAAATGCTGGCTTGATCTAGCATCTGCGCTGCGACAGGTGCGGCTAGGGAGGTAACGTGCCGCCTGTGAAAGAAGGTTCTAGAATCAAAGTAGGTGAATCCAATATTAGTTGTCCCTTCGCTTTCGTCGAGTTTGTCGTATGCCTTCTTGACTCTTTTCTTATCGTATTTCCAGCGAAGTATCAGTGCTTCTCGTACGTTACGAACCTGGAACAGCTTGCGCTGGATTTGCATTATTACTGAAAGCGGCGCCCTATCCAGTTGGTCATAGCTAATATTCATCGCGTAGTTTGCGATGCTTCTGTGCCATGTCAACCATTGTCGACCGATCTCGAGAGAGCTATCGAGGTCGAAACCAAAAGCACTTGACCAGGATGTAATGGCGTCCTCAGGTTTCCTAAAAGTACATATGCACAAGGCAGTGCCCGCCTTGATAAGATCGACACATTGCGGATCGGGCAGGTGCGACTTGAGTACCACATGAGTGTTCGCCAGTTTGCGCAGGGTGGCCACATCAAGTGAATTGCTCGAGATACTGGTAGCTCCGCCACGCGCCTCCAGCAGTTCCCTGACAATATTAAAGGAGAACGTTGAGCCGCTTCGATACATTCCCGCAACGACAACTAGCATTTTTGCCAAGGCATCCGTTCAAATTTAGCGGCAACCGATACAGGGTTGATCATGGCGCGGGCCGTGGGCTCGTTGCAAGGCATTCGTCCTTCGGAGCGCGTTCGACAAGAGTTGGCATGCGCAGTCGTAATTAAGGCGTAGGCCCCTCGGTCAGGGCGACGAAGATCAGCAGGTCCTCCCTGTTGACTTGACGCCACTTCGGATCCGGACGAAATGTTGGGTGAGGAAGTTTGACTTCGCAACAGCCAGAGACAGGGGTACAAAACAGCCAAATCGATTCATCTACATATCGATGGTAACTCTTGCGTGAAGATTTGCTATCCCAGCCTCGGAGCCATCGTCGCTTTTGCCGCGTGACGATATACGAATGATCGCGATATCTAACCGCCTCTGTAGGAATTGCCGACCCTGTTCAGTCGAGTGAGTCGCTCCACAATTCAAATAGTAGGTCCCTGGGATGAGCGCGTTTTGCAAGTCGAATCGAATTTGTGCGACGTCCGTGAGACCATAGTGGTTGCTCGGGTGGGACGCGCTTGTATTCGTAGCATACACACACACCCCCTCGACCGTCTTGACCATCATCCCGAAATGCACGTCTTTGCACGTGTCGAAAAACCGCACGCGGTAGGTTACGCCGAAATGGTGCCCCTCGGGGATCACATTGGCTCGGAGACCCCGTTCGTCACATATGCTGAAATCGAATATTTCCGCTCGCCCGTCGCCATATCGGGTTTCGATGTTGGCGTTAAGCGACGGGTCGAATCGTCCAATGGCACCATGTTCGCTCGGGTCCGACACAATGGAGATTGCCTGCCCGCCCAGCATGTGGCGTTCGTATGCCTCACAAACCTCCTTGCTCGGGCCGTCTGCAACAACGATGCCGTCGCTTATCCAAAGGCTCCGGCTACATATTCGCTTGATAGTCTCGGCGCTATGGCTAACGAACAGCAACGTGGTACCGGTCGCAAGGAATTGTTCGATCCTGCGGAGACTTTTGCGTTGAAATGCGACATCTCCTACGGAAAGGGCCTCATCAACAATGAGTATTGCCGGTTGGAATGCCGTAGCGACAGCAAACGCAACGCGCATTTGCATGCCGCTTGAATACGTCCGAGTCGGCCGCCCAAAGTGGTCGCCGATGTCCGCAAAGGCTTGAATTTCGGGCATGACGCTCTGGATCGCTTCCCGATTGAATCCCATCAGCCCGGCCGCGTGCAACGCGTTTTGGCGTCCGGTGAAGTCCGGGTTGAAGCCTAAGCCAAGCTCAAGGATGGCAGAAACGCTTACATCGCGCCGGACGTCACCTTCCGTAGGCTGAAGCGTCCCGGCAATCAGTTTGAGCAGCGTACTCTTGCCCGCGCCATTTTGTCCGACGATTCCTATCGCCTCACCGGGCGACAGGGAGAATGACACCCCACGCAAGATCCAGTGCTGAATAGTCGGCTTAACCGGAAGGCCAAGCCACGACGCCACCCGCTGCGATTCAGATCTGTAAATCCGAAATGCCTTGCCAAGATTAGTTACTCTCAATGCACTTTGGCTCATAAGGCATCCACCATTTCGGCGCTCGCGCGGCGAAAAAGGACTAGCACCAGCGCGAGCAAACCAACCGTAATCAGCGTAAGCCAAGCCAGATCGCGAATATGGGGTGGGATTTCAAAAAGCATAACATTCTGAAAACTCTGTACGATTGTCGTCATTGGATTTAGGCGTAACAGTGGACGCAAATAGGCCGGAACGACGTTTGCAGTATAGACAATAGGTGTAAACCAGAACGCTAATTGCAGCACGACTGGCACAACCTGCCCCACATCACGGATGAATACGTTAAAGACACCTAGTAGAAGGCCAACTCCTAAGGCCAACGCCGTTGTGAGTATGATAAGGAGTGGGATCCAGACGATTTGCCGACTTGGAACATGACCAAACAATGCGAATACGAGTAGTACTGCGAGCAAGAGGAGAATATTGTTGATCAGCGCCGAGCCTACTATGATGAGAGGAAGATTGATGCGAGGAAACAGCATCTTCTTAATCAGGTTGCCGTTGTCGATGAAGACCGTCAGGCAGCGGGTAACGATTTCTGAAAACAGCGACCAAGCGACAAGCCCGGACATCAAATAGATAGCATAGGCAAACTTGTTATTCGCCATCTCTGGCAACTTCGCCGCCATGACTTCCGCGAGGACAAGTGTGAATATCGCGGCCTGTGCGAGCGGATGAATGACCATCCACATTCCTCCGAGCTTGCTTCGACCGAAGCGCGTGCGGAATTCAGCCTGGATCGAGGAGACGATAAAGTGGCGATATCGCCATGCACTTGCGAGGTTTGGAGCGCGAGTCAGCATTTTTGTCAGGTCTCCGTCGGAAAGTCTGTTCCGCTACCAGATTATGAAGGTATGGGAGGCCAAAGCAAACCTCGCGCTGGCCTGTTAGCTAAGCCTCATCGACCTTCACCAGACGCATTTTTGGCAACCATGACAAATCCCTGGAAAAATTGTGGCGCGCATTGATCGCATGCGAACGGAATGGCTACTAAGCTTTCGATCGTCCTGTAATGCAGCGTTAATATCCGGCAACGGCCCGTCTATGGAGAAACCACTTCGCGCGGCGCGGGGCGACATTCAGAAAATACGTAATAGCGTGGCGCACACGTCGTTCTCAACGGCCCCATGACTTCGCTATTGGCGACAGGCGTTTTTGTGCTTGCGTTTGTCGCGGGCCACTGGACGCTCGGTTGGCTGCACTGGCCTTCTTTACGACAATCTGCGCTCGCATCTCACTCGCTGGCCGTGGTTCTAGGGGTCGCGTTCCTGACGCCTCCCTTAGTGGTCCTAGCAGCTGCAGGCGATTTCCAGATAGCGTGGTTGGGCGCCTTTTGTTGGATTGCCGCAATCGCGTGCTTGGCGCGCGGGCCAATGTTCTGGCGGATCAATCAGAGACCGGATGTAGTCGAGGTCGTTGTTTTGATTGCGGCGATTACATTTGTGATTGTTGCCGCCTTCGGACGGGATGAAGCATTAGGTGCGGGTCGCGATCAGCAGGCCTATGCGGAGGCGGCGGTCGCCTTGTCTGAACGCGGGCACCCGCGCGCGATCTTCAGCCCCCTAGACGACGCTGACCGCACGTTACTGCGAAGCGTCAGCGGCGTCGTGGTCCCAGATGTCGTGGATTTACATCCCGATGCGAACCAGTCGATGTCGCTCACTCACCCGCTCGGCTGGTCCGTGTGGCTTGCCGTTGCTCACGCTGTTTTCGGGATCGAGGGCGTTTATGCCGCAAACTCGGTGGTGTTTGCACTGGGTGGCTTGCTCTTCTTTGTTCTGCTGCGCTGTATTGTCCAGCCAAGTGTCGCGCTCGCTGCAAGCGTGTTGCTTTTCTTACTCCCGAGCTCGATTTGGATTGCCGGCAGTTCATTGAGCGAACCGCTGGCCATGATGCTACTCCTCGCAGTGCCCCTCTTTGCCGCTGAGGGTACACAGCGTTCGGTATGGCCAATCGCTGCAATATTGACGGCCGCAACCCTGGTTCGCATAGACGCGGCGCTCGGCGTACCTGCAACGATCGCGGCAGCCATCCTCACCGGCGGTGCCGCCTCCACAGACAAACAGCTCGTGGCAATTCGACGCTTTGCGTTGATCCAATTGCTGGCTCATTTCTTGTCCTTACTCGCGTACTGCACGCTATTTCCACAGTTCCTCCGTGACTTGTCAGGCTACGTCACTTTCATGTGTGCGACGGCTACCGCGCTGACACTGGCTACATGGTTCATCACCAAACGAACGGTATTGCACCTACGCCGCTTAGTCGATTCCAAAACATTCAGACTTACAGTTATCGCTGGCCTCATTTGTTTTTTCTTATACGCGGTCGAAGTTCGTCCAACGCTGGAGCCCTTCAGCATGATTCAACGGGGGTTGCCCGGCCTCGACGGAACACGCGATTTCCGCGAGGATTCGCTTCTAAACCTAGCGACCTATATCTCCTGGCCCTCTCTACTAATGGCTCTAGCCGGCGTTTGTTACGGTATCTGGAACCGTTGGCTGGTCCGCGGAGACCTGTTGCTACCCCTTTTGCTTACTCTGGGATTGGTACCCGCACTGCTGTATCTATGGTTTCCGCATGTGACCCCCGATCATCCTTGGGCGTTCCGACGGTTTATAACGACAATCGTCCCTTATTCACTTTTATTCGCAGCAGTTTTCGTGCGCGCGTTAGCCTCGCGGATTGGGCGCACAGGGCCTGCGCTTGGGGCGCTTATTCTTGTTGCGCCATACTCATTAATAATGTCGAACTTCGGAACTCAGCGTCTCTTGTTCCGCGAGAACGATGGTATGACCGAGCAGATTGCGGCAATCGCGAAGGAGCTGCCGAATAGCCTCATTGTGGCCACAGGCGTGGATCAAAATGTCGCTGCTGCACTGCTCGTGGCCTACGGGAAGCCGGTGGCGTTCATCAACGACGATCTGTCGCAGACCGACGATTTCATGCACGTGAGTGACTGGATTGACGCCAAAGCGAAGCTCGGGCATCCCGCGTGGCTGCTACACGGCCCCGAGTTCTGGACTACAGGCGCCAACCTCGCGCTCCAGCGTAAGTGGCGGATGACAAGGAGTCTCATTAAGCCCTACGATCATCCTCCCGCCACTGCGATAGTTACACAGACATCGCACATAATGCTTACACGCGCCAACGGGCTCGACCTTTCGTTCGCAATGCGGATGTTTGGCGGCGAAAGGGCTTGGGGAGCCCCCGGGCGGCATTTTTTTGCTACGGAAGTGGCTCCGTTCGGCGCATTTCGCTATACCGACGGCTTTGCGTGGATCGACGTCCCGACGAACGCGCTGCGCCATGCTGAGGCACTCAAGGTGGACGTGTTCTCCTACGCGAGAGCTGGCGAGCGACGCTGGTTGCACGTGTTGCTCAACGAACAACGCATCTGGGATGGGAGCGTTGACGCGGGCGTAAGTACGCTGCGAATCCCCATTCCTGAGTCCCTGACCGGCAACACAGCGCGAATAACGTTGCTGAGCCAAGAAATCGGGCGTAACGAGTTAAACAAAGAGGATCCTCGTATCGATCTGAGCATTGGTTTGATTGGTATCCGACCGCTGCTCCCAGGGGAGCCACGCAGCAGCGGCCCGGCCATGGACGGGTTTCGATCCAACCTGACGATTGAGCGCGTCCCTATTGATTCATTCCATGTCTCAACGAAGAGCGTTGGGCACTTTATCCTGGGAATCCGTAATACCGGCACGGCATTTTGGCCTACCGTTCGCGAACTCGGTGAGGCGACTGGCGCTGTCCAGGTAGCCCTGCGCTGGTATCGCCGTGAGTCACCGGAAGCGTTCGTAGGGGACAATCGCTGGCCAATGTCGATTTCTATGCTTCCAGGCGATCAAACGCGGGTCGATATCCCTCTCTCACCAATGGGTCTTGATCGAAAGCCGTTGCCACCCGGTGAGTATGTCGTTCGAATTGGTATGGTGCGCGAGACCGTGGCGCTATTTGCGCAGAATGGCGACACCATTTTGTCGATACCTGTCGTTGTAACGCAATGATCACTGCCGGTCATCAACTATCACGGCATTTTGAAACGCTCAACGGCGCCTTGTGAAGCTATACATCCAAATTCCATGTTTCAACGAAGAGGCACATCTCGCCCACACGGCTGGCGAACTGCCGCGCTCATTACCGGGTGTCGATTCGATCGAGATCCTTGTCATTGACGATGGGAGCGAGGATGGAACGGCGGCCGTCGCGCGTGAACTCGGCGCCCATGTAGTTCGGATTCCCGAGAATCGCGGACTAGCCACCGCCTTCGTCGCCGGTGTCGACGCATGTCTCGAACTCGGGGCCGACATTATCGTGAATACCGATGCCGATAACCAATACCGAGGCGCTGATATTGTCAAGCTGATCGAACCAGTACTGGCCGGGCGAGCAGACCTTGTCATTGGAGCCCGGCCTATTGACGAAATCGACTCGTTTTCGCCACTCAAGAAGATCCTGCAACATGTGGGCTCTTGGGTCGTGCGTGTCCTGTCTGGAACGCGCGTCGTCGATGCAACGAGCGGCTTCCGAGCGATGAGCCGTGAGGTTGCTCTGAAAGTAAACGTCTTTTCACGATACACCTATACCCTAGAAACCATAGTGCAAGCGTCGCACCAGGGCATGCGGGTAACCTCAGTTCCTATCCACGTGAACGCATCGCGCCGTCCATCCCGCCTTCTACGCGGCAATTTGCACTATTTGTGGCGGAGTGGAAGCGATTTGATTCGGATTTTTGTCGTCTATCGACCGTTCCGCTCGTTTATGATACCGGCAATCATCGTGTTTGCAGTCGCAACGATAATCGCCCTGCGTTTTGTCTATCATTTGTTTTCCACTGATAGTGGTGCAGGCCACGTGCAAAGCCTCATCCTGGCCGCGATCCTTTACGGAATGAGCGCTGCGTTGATGGCAGTCGCCTTTCTAGGGGACTTGCTTTCAATCAATCGGCGCATGCTCGAGGAGGTGCAATTCGACGCACGCCGAGCCCGATACAGTGGCGGAGAGCGAGCGCGGCGGGATGGCTGAGCATTCGCCACCGGCCCGCAAAGCTCGCGCGGGAACATGGTTTGTTACCCGAAAATATCCACCACGCATCGGTGGAATGGAGCGATTCAGTTGGGAATTAACAACAAGGATGGCAAAGAGGCGCCCAACACGCTTGCTTGCGTTGCGCTCGGGCCGCTTTTGGCTGCCACTCTTCCTTGTTACGAGCGCACTGTCCATCATTGCCGGTGGCGTGACTCGCAGAATCACATTGCTGCACTTAGGCGACGCGGCCCTCGCGCCCCTTGGACGCATTGCGAGGCTGTTTGCTATCCCCGTGTGCGTAACGGTGCATGGGCGAGACGTGACGTACGATAATCCACTTTATAGGCTATGGTTGCAGATTTTCTTTGGCGGTTTCGATGCTTACGTTTGTGTCAGCGCAGCGGCCAGATCCGCTGCACTTCGCGTCGGAGTGCCAGCGACGCATACGTGCGTTATTGGGAACGGAGTCATAGCGTCTGCCGCTCCGAACGCACCGCGCGAGCCAGATCTGTTGCTCTTCGTCGGTCGCCTGGTGCGGCGCAAAGGACTGGAGTGGTTTGTCCACGCGGTTCTACCATGCGTCGTTCAGCGCCGTAGCGGCGTCAGGCTAGCTGTTATCGGCGCGGGACCCGAGCGGGCGGCGATCCAGCAGGCTGCCCTCACCGCTGGTGTTGCGGACAGAATTCAGTGGTGCGGTGCGGTGCCTGATGCAGTCAGAACCGAATGGCTGGCCCGTGCGGCCGTTTGTATAGCGCCGAACGTGCGCGTAGCTGGCGACATCGAGGGATATGGTATCGCGGCGCTTGAGGCCGCAGCGGCGGGCTGCGCTCTTGTCGCTGCAGATATCGAGGGATTGCACGACGCGATCGCGGGTGGTCAGGGCGGCTATCTGATAACTAGCGAAGATGCCGATGCCTGGATTCAGACGATCGTGGAGCTTCTAAACGAACCGTCGCGGGCGACTAGTCTTGGCGATCGAGCTCGCGCCTGGGTGCGGACGGATCGTGACTGGGAGGCCGTCTGTGACCGCTACGAGGCTTTATTTGATGAGCTTGGGCGGGCTGCGAAAGCATGAAACACCGGACAAGTGGCCCCGCAGTTCGATCAAGCCTTTCTACACAGATGATAAACCTGGTACTGCCAGGCAATCGGCCATAGCGAGAGCAGCATACCCTGGGCGGCTCGCAGAGGCCATTGCTCCGTCGGGCCACTTGTGATCCAGCGATAACCCAGTGGACGCAAATCGCGCCAACGCTTCTTGACGATCAGCCCCGCCTTACGCAACAACGTGTCCCACACACTCAACGGGTAGACTTCCTCTCGGACCTGCCTCTGCTGGGTGCCGGCGTACAAGCCAACTCTACGCGTAAGGAAGTCCGCGTTGGGAACGAGGATGAGAAACTGAGCGTCGTCCACCGCGACGCGGACCATTTCCTCCAGGGCCAGCGACGGGTCAGGAAAATGTTCGAGCGATCCGAGACAAGTAACTAGGTCAAAGCTAGCATCGGCCCAAGGAAGCAAGTCGGCAGAGCCATGCCGGATATCCGCCGTCGGAAGATAATCGCGACACGCTTGCACAGCGCGCTCCGAAATATCTATTCCACTCGTGAGAGCCCCGTGGCGGCCCAACAAGTCTAACCATTCGCCCAGACCACAAGCGACGTCGAGGACGCGCTTGCCGTGTAAGACACCAAGACGTCGCGCTATCAAGCGGGTATGCCAGGACACGGTCCTGGCTTTGATACGGACGTCTGAGTAGTGGTACCGGTCGTAGTATTCCTGTACCGATTTGAGCCCGTTCTTATCACGCACAACTGGGCCCTGGCGTATCCAGCAGGAGGATTGGTGCGAACGTTGCGGTGCGCGCCGTATGTCGCAGTCGCCTCATTTCAGCTCACCGTCGACACGGCCTGGCTACGATGCAAACTCTGAATCTGAATAGCGATCCGATCAACGGCACCGGCCAGAGCAATCGATCGAGCCATCTGACAATCGGATACGTCGACGGCGAGAAGTATAGCGACTCTATGTCAAAGCCGCATTGCGGCAGGAGTGTGCGGTATTGGCTTTCTCTCCGAACTGCGACGTGGCCGGGTGTCTGGCGCAGCAAGAAGTTACTTGCCTTTAGTCTCTCCACATAATGCGATGCACAGGGCGTGAATATTGCGAGGCGCCCATCCGGACGCAGCACGCGCCCAGCTTCTCGTAGTACCGAGCAGAGCGTCGGATCGTCGATATGTTCGACGAAGTCAATGGCAGCGACCTTATCGAAGGACCCGTCCGCGATCGCGGTCAGATTGGCGGCATCGCGCACGAGGAAACTAATATTGTGGATGTCTGTGAACGTGGCATGCTCTTGTGCGCGAGCGATGGCCGCCGACGCCGAATCCACACCGACAACTTCGCAAACCAGCTTCGCCAAGCGTAACGAGTGTTCGCCCGTCGCGCAGCCGATCTCTAGGACCCTGTCGGCTGTGCTTGGCTCAAGCATTCGAATGACTTCTTGCCAACGCAGCTCGCGCTTGGCCGAGTTATTGTGAAACCAGTGGTGGCGATGGAGCTTCTGGTCGAAGTACTCTGGGCCGTACAGCGGGTCGGGCTTGGCTGATGACCGGCTGATCGATTCCAAATTTGGGGAGGGCAAGCGACTCACGAGGTCAATGGCGTTCGGAATCGACGAACGAATCTTATTCCCAATCGAGGCAAACCGCAGGCGCGGCGAAACCGAGTGCCGCTGGCGGCGGTGCCCGGGAGCGTTCGTCTGGAGCGCTAACTAGGGGATGGGCGAAGCGCGCGAAGCCGCAGCCTCGGAGGGCGCCGGAACAGCCCTACGACCGGGCTCTAGATCGCCTCAGGAGGACGCAAATCAGAAGCTCGCATCCGGAATCCGCGCTGCAACGGTCCGGATGTAAGGCACGCTGACTCCATTTCCGGAAGTGCAGGTAACGCCGTAGTCCAGCGTTCCACTGCTGCCATCCTTGGCTTCGACGTCGATGAACCAGCGATCTGTCGATCCAAGGTTCCATTCGCTGCGCTCACCGGTATAAATATAAAAACCATTTAGGCCGGCTCCGCCCGCGGTGAATGGCGCAACATTGTATGGGGAAGCGGGAACGAAGACCGGGGAGCCCTGAACATCGCCTGGTTCGCGAAGGCGAATTTGAAGCTGAGCCAACGTCGGTGCATCGCCGACCAGGTCGCATTTGACAAAATCTGCTTGCGCGATGAAAAGCGAGTGAATATTTCTGTCACTCGCGGCGATGACATTTGTCGCGTCGGTTCCCGTTAAGAGAACTCCGCAAGAACTTTGGCCATAGCACGTGCGCCGCTTCTGGCGGAAGTCCAAGGCGTCCTGCGATTTCGCAATCCTGAAATCGGCGCTAAACGTGTTGCTTTCCTGGACGGTACAGGCACCGATGTACGCCGGGATACCTAAGGTTACACTGTTTACGGCTGTGATCTCGTACTTGGCACGCACGTCTGAATAGTCGGGGCCGGGCGCAACACCAAGGGCAGTGAAAACGTCAAGAAATCGAAACGAGACGAAAGGAAGCAAGGCTCCGCTGAACGTTCCTAGTGGAGCACTCTCCGAGCCATCGGCGCCGTTGTACAGGGTAATTTTAAAGTCAATGCGTTCGCCTAACGCCGCAATGTAGCAGTTGGACTGATACTTGGGTCCGCTCGACGAGCGTTTGAGCCCAAGAACGTAAGACGTTGCGCCAGAGAAATTGCCGATTGGAAAGCCTTCAACACTAAATCCAACCGCTTGCGGTGTTTCGGCGCGCGAGTAGGCGTAGAAGACATTGGTCTGATCAGCCGGATCTGCGTTCTTCAGAACTAGGATGCCAAAATGGTTAGCTGTGTTGAGCCCGCATTGGGTGCGCAATGTAAAAGAGAGACTCTGCCCCGTCGGAACGCCAATCGGGGTGCAAGTATGCAGTCCCTTGTTAGTGGAGTTGAGCGCCTCGTAAAAGAGCACGCTGAGCGTGATTGGCACAGCGTTGCGGTTCTGGACACTTATGCTGCTGTCAAAGGAAGCTGTGGACGCGACCGCGGGAAATACCATAACTGAGCCGGCGCCCGCACTTGTTTGTGCATAAACGGTCGTTGCGCAAGACAGCATAAGAAATGCCGCAATTCGCCTCAACCAATAGCTAGTCTTCATTTCGGATAATCCTATGATTTCGAGTCAAACGTGGCTGACGCCTATACCGCAGCGCGGTACTCTGACACTCTCCACCAAGAGCTAGTCGGAAAGTTGCCGAGGCGGCTATCTGCGGCCGCCAAGCCGTACCGGCGTCTCAGTTCGAGACTGTACGGCGGCGAACCAGCGCGAGCGCCGCGATGCCAATAACAACGAGGACCAGCGGCGCGGGTTCGGGTACAAGCTGTACAAACCTTATATTGCGGGCCGTCACGCTGAACATGTAACCCTCGCCGGCCGCATCGCTCTCGCCCAGGTTACCGGTGGGCGCGTTGAAAGAGAGCGTATTGTGGAAACTAGGCGCATTGTGGAAGTGGTGCAGCGTCGGTGGCGGAGGCGCGGTGTGGGTCAGCCAATACTGGTCGTACGCGCCCGTGGTGAGGCCTGCGATATCCGACCACGAGATCTGCAGGTCGCCAATCCCGTCGTTCGCGGTGGGCATGTACCCGGTTGTGTCGTAGCTGACGGCGATAGCCCGGTCGCCAGAGTCAGGCGGCAAGGAATTGATGTAGTTGGAAACGTCGGGGCCCAAGGGGGGAGGCGCGGACGAAGGTGTAAAGGATTCCGACGCACCGCCCATGCCGTCATCATCTCCAATGGGCCCGGCGACCGCCTGTCCAGTGCAGGCAAGCGCCAACCCTCCGACTAAAGCCAGGTATGCAATTGTTTTCATCAGTCGCAGATAATGTTTTTCGGTTGCTTACCCTCGCCGCAGATAGCACAGCAGGATCCGTGCCATCGGGTTTTTCCCTGCTAAAACAGGATGACGGCAGCCCTCAGAAACCATCATGCGCTGTCAATGTAAGATTCCCCGACGTTTCGGACACCGGGCGGCCCGCGCCTTGGCCCGACCGGCCTTTTCAGGCCGATACCCTGTTAGCTGTAGCGCTACCGCGATCCTGGATTCGACGGTATTTGCTATTGGATTTTGACATGAACTTACCGAGTTGCGAACCATCCGTTCGAAGTGCGGCCTTTGGTACACTACAGCGCCGGGATGGTACATTCCGGCACCCTCTCTCAGAGTTTTCCACGGCCACCGCGCCGCCGCTATTGACCCCATGACCAAGCGCGCATTGATCACCGGCATCACGGGCCAGGACGGCGCCTACCTGGCGCAGCTTCTGCACGGCAAAGGCTACGAGTTGTTCGGCCTGGTTGCGCGTCGCGGGACCGAATCGCTCTGGCGGCTTCGGGAGCTCGGCATCGAACAGGCAGTTTCGCTGATCCAGGGCGATCTGACCGACCTCTCGTCGCTGTTTCGCGCGATGGAGACCGCCCAGCCGAACGAGGTTTATAACCTGGGCGCACAGAGTTTTGTCGGTTCGTCCTGGGCGCAGCCGGCGGTGACTGCCCAGGTGAACAGCATCGGCGTGGTCAATATTCTGGAGGCGGTGCGGCGGTCGCGCCCGGAGACCCGCTTCTACCAGGCGTCGTCCAGCGAGATGTTTGGCCTCGTCAGGAACGAGTCGCAGGACGAGAGCACGGCGTTCTATCCGCGCAGCCCTTACGGCGTGGCGAAGCTCGCCGGCCATTGGTTCACGGTGAACTATCGCGAAAGCTACGGCATGCACGCCTCGAGCGGCATTTTGTTCAATCACGAATCACCGCTGCGCGGCGTGGAATTCGTCACGCGCAAGGTCACTGATGCCGTTGCGCGCATCAAGCTCGGCAAGCAGAAGGAGCTTCGCCTGGGCAACATCGATGCACAGCGCGATTGGGGCTTCGCCGGCGATTATGTCGAGGCGATGTGGCTGATGCTGCAGCAGGACAAGCCCGACGATTACGTGATCGCCACCGGCATCACGACCACGGTGCGCGAAATGTGCCGGATCGCGTTCTCGCACGCGGGAATCAACTACGAAAATCACGTCATTGTCGACCCGAAGCTCTTCCGTCCGGCCGACGTCGACTTGCTGCGCGGCAACGCTGCGAAGGCACGGCGCGTTCTCGGTTGGCGCCCGAAAACCGACGTCGCGACACTGCTCCGCGCGATGGTCGATGCCGATATGAGCCGCGTGGGCCGCGAGCAGGCCGCGTAGACGCGGGCACAGTCCCGATGTCCCGCGCTGGCGACGCGACGTCCCAATTCGGCGGCGTGCGAGATCATGCAATCGCTGCAGGCATCGCGCGCAAGCCGAGCGTTTACCTCGAATGCACGACGACCAACGCTAGCAGATACAACACTGGAATCCAGCGGACGGTGCGCAGCATCGTCGACGCTGCGTTGCGTTTGCCCGGGCACTGGGTCTGC
>Ga0068871_100000831_pt1 | contig 20665 bp, 27 predicted proteins | sample KBSMisM72_FD_72750 | JGI IMG/M metagenome (GOLD analysis project Ga0068871, IMG submission 72750) | Miscanthus rhizosphere microbial communities from Kellogg Biological Station, Michigan, USA - KBS Miscanthus M7-2 | ecosystem: Host-associated > Plants > Roots > Rhizosphere > Soil ...
GCGCGAACGTCCATTCGTTCCGGTCGCAGCGCCTTCTGTTTGGCGCAAACGTCGATTCGTTTCCGTTGCACGTCCTTCCGTTTGGGTCAAACCTCCTTCCGTACGCGCCGAAGGTCCTTCCGCTGGCCTCGAACGTCCTTCCGCCGGAACAAAACGCGCGTCGAAATAACATGTCAGATCGAGGGCGACATTGCCGGATGTGACCGTCCTGTGAGGAGTGATTTGAGGGGCGGGTCATCAGGGCTTTACGACCTCGCGACAGCGGGTCAGAGCCTCTTCGATCGTCTTGTCGCCAGGGTGCGCCGCATGCAGCGCCTCGAGGTGCGATATGAACTCGGGCCGAGGCATCAAACCCGCAGCCTCAATCGCAAGGACCCCGACCTCAGGCCGGCTCAGTTCCTGAAGCAATGGCTGGACGGCTCTCTCGTCGCGCCGCTGTAGCAGTCCGGCAATGGCTTCGGCCCGTACGTCATCGTCTGGGTCGTTCAACCGCGCTGCGAGAGCGTCGCGGATCGCTGGCGAGTCCTCCTCCAGGAGCGTGCCGAGCGCGAACGTCGCCCAATCGCGGGTATCGGCGTCGACGTCGCCGGAAAGGGCGACCAGCGTGGCGGTAGAAACGCTGTCTGCGCGGCCTCCAAGTGCGTATGCAAGCGCGTGACGAACGTCTTCCGAAGCGTGCGTTGACAATCGTGCGAGCTGCGATGGTTCGCCTCGACCGAGGTGCCCGAGTGCGTACAGAGCCGACGCGATCACCGCCGGCTCCGTGTCTGCAAGCAGGGCGACGAGTGTTCCCGCAGACTCGTCCGCGAATGGAAATACGGCCATACCGTCGCGCACTCCCAACTGCGCCAAGATGTTTGCGCCGACAGCTCGTGAGATGACGTCTAGGCTGGAGCACAGTCCTACTGCTTCCTCGAACACGTCTCGTTCCGACCGGAAGTGCAAAACGCGAACATGCGCCCAGTACTCGTCCGACTGGAGGACGGGTTCCCGGCGCGCCAAAGCCACGGTCTGCTCGACGAGCACAGAGGTCGGTACGTTCGTGAGTTCATCGGCGCTCATGACACACCCTTGTAGTTCAATACTGGACGCAACACGCGCGTCACCTTTACGAGATCCCGTTGGGCGCGAAGGACGGTCTTGATGTCCTTGTACGCGGCCGGGGCTTCGTCGCGCAGCCTGTCGGACAGACGGTAGTCGTACCAGACGCCATCCATCTGCCGGCGCAGCTCTCGTTCGGTGACCTGCGCACGCGCGGCCGTCCGACTCAACGCGCGACCAGCACCATGCGCGCTCGAGCAGAGGGCCGCCTCGTGCCCTCTGCCTTCGACGTGGAAACTGGTATCGCCCATTGAGCCCGGCAGCACTCCCGGTTGTGCAACGGCCGCCGGCATCGCGCCCTTGCGATGCACCCAAAGATCGCGCCCTCCGTGATGCTCCCGCGCCACATGGTTGTGGTCCGTGGCGATCGCCGTTTCCCAACAAAGGCGCGCACGCAAGATCGTGTGCATGACGGTGCCGACTTCCACCGCGATGGCCTTCCGGCTCTCGTCTGCGAAGCGCCGTGCCCAGTCTGCATCGCGCAGATACCGCGTCCCTGGCTCGGTGGTCGCATCTAACGCGCGGAGCCCGCCGCCGACAGGCTCCGCATGGCCGAGATGATGATCGCGAATGGCGGGACCAACAGCTCGGGATCCGCTGTGCACCATCAGCCAGAGCTGGCCGTCTTCATCGCTCTCCAGCTCGATGAAATGATTCCCGCTGCCGAGCGTCGCGAACTCGATGACCGCCTCGTTCTTTCGCACCCCCTCCAGGCTCGGGTGACTGAGCTCCATCGTCTCCAAGTCCGATGGAAGGCTGATTGCGACGCGCCGATTTCGTCGCCGGGCGGGGACGGTACGGCCTAAGGCAGCCAGGACGCGACCTGCGACCCGCGGATTGTCCAGCGCGGAGGCCTCCACATCGAAGCGAACCGCGAACATGCCGCAGCCGATATCGCCACCTACGGCCTGCGGATAGATCAGCCGCGACGTGGCGACGACGACGCCGATGCAGACGTCGGCCGCAAGATGCACGTCGGGCATAACGGCAATCTGCCGCACATCTGGCGCGCGTCGGAGGCGTTCGATCGCCTCCGACACGTCCTGGTTCATCGGTGCGGCCAGCCACGTCCGGATGGATGCGAGTGACGGCTCACTCATCGCCGCCTCCATCCGGAAGGGCCGGCACAAACGCGAACTCCGGCGCTCGCTTCCGGGTGATAGCCGCGGCGACCTCCGAGCGGAGGCGCGGGGCATCTTGACGAAGCGCCCTGAGTGCTTCGGCCACCGGGTGTTGCGCCGGTACGACGACGTGCACCAACAGGTGTCCGCAGTCAGGCGCCGGCGAAACGTCTTCCACGAAGAGATCGTTCAAGCCGTCATCGGAATGTCGATCTGCCAACGCGAGATTCAGAGCGCGCTGGACCTGTCGGCAGAACTGCCGCGCCTTGCGTTCGGCCTGCCTGCCTGACGAAAAACGATCGGATGAACCTCCGCCCAGAGCCTGGGCAAAATCTGGATCGACGAAATCTGCTGACCCTTTCGGGCGACGATTGCGATGTTTCAAGACAAAGCTCCCCTGTTGCGCAGGCACGCGCACCCGGCCCACCTTCGCTCGCCCGCGCCAAGCCCGTCGCGAGCTACGGCGAGGTAAGCCCGTACGCAGACACGTACGCTGTGGCCGTCAACCTGGTTGTTGTTGAAAGCGATGGGAGCCGGCCCGGCCGGCCGGACTACTTACGCGGCGGCGAGCAAGCTCGACGGCATCGGGCGGCGTGCAATAGGGGACAATGGTCTCCTCCGCTGTTGCGTCGAGTTGAAGTGGCGCTGGCGCTTCGAACCAGCCAAAGCATTATCGCGCGAGAGGGGAAGCCTGCGCAAATCTCACGCGATCACAAATCCGAAATGTCGCTTGGACGGGCTCGCGTCGATAAGCGGTTGCTGAAATATCCCAGAATTAGGATAATCATCTTGGTGCGATGCGACGCGTTCTGGCAGCCGACGAGAAACCGCTGAATTGGGTCGGCTCCTCGAAGCGCGATTTCCTGAGCTTTCCGGCGGCGGCAACGCGCTCGGCATCGCGCAGTTCGGCGGCACAGCGCCGACCGCGAAGCCGTGGAAGGGTCTCGGTCCCGGCGTGCTGGAAATCGTGGAGTCGCACGACGGAAGCGCCTATCGAGCGGTGTACACGGTTCGGTTCGAGAAAGCCGTGTACGTGCTTCACGCATTTCAGAAGAAGTCGCCATCCGGCATCCGGACTGCGAAGAGGGATGTCGATCTCGTCGCCGAACGGCTGAAGACTGCGGCGAGAGACTATGAGGAGCACTATGGCAAGCCGAAACGCTGAACGGAAGGACGCGGTCACCCGCGGCACTGGAAATGTGTTCGCTGATCTGGGCTTTCCCGATGCCGCCGAGCGCCAGGCCAAGCTGCGCCTCGCTTATGCGCTGAATCAGGTGCTGGAAGAGCGGAAGCTCTCTCAGGCGGACGCAGCCAAGGTGCTGGGAGTCACGCAGCCGAAGATCTCCGCACTTCGTCACTACAAGCTAGCGGGTTTCTCCGTCGAACGCTTGATGAACCTGCTGACCGCGCTCGACCAGGACGTCGAGATCGTGATTCGCCGAAAGCCTCGCTCGCGGAAGACTGGTCGGATCAGCGTCGTTGCAGCTTAAACGAACTCCCATGACGCAGAAGCCCAAGAACGCTCCTCGAAGGGCCAGGAGATTCGAAATGCGGGTGAGGCATTCATTTGGAGGTGCTCACAGCGCAAAGGCGACATTGATCCAGTCTCGGGTCCGAAGGTAGCGAACGCTCAGATGGCGGCATTCCGTGAGTGGGAAACGTTCAGAGGCCAACGATTTGCTGAACTCAAGGCCATCCCTCATCCCACACTCGTCGTGAACGGTGTGCAGGACGAGATGATTCCCGTCTCCAATTCCTACCGATTGAGCGAGAACATGGCGAACGCCGTGTTACTGACGTACCCCGACGCGGGGCACGGCTCGCTATTTCAGTATCCGGAGTCTTTCACGAGACACACGGCGGCGTTCCTCTCCTCCGACTCCGAGTCGGCTGTCTTCTGAACGGGAGCCGGATGTGCAGCCCAAGCGGTGTCCCTGGGTCAACGTCGACGATCGGCTGCTGCGCGAGTACCACGATAGGGAATGGGGTGTGCCGACCCACGATGACCGCACACATTTCGAGTTTCTCATTCTCGAAGGCGCGCAGGCAGGACTCAGCTGGTCGATCGTGCTCAAGAAACGCGAGGGCTACCGCAAAGCATTCAGTCAGTTTGATCCGGAGAAGGTCGCTCGATACTCCGAGGCGAGAATCGACAAACTGACTACCGATCCTGGCATCGTCCGGAACAGGATGAAGATCGCGTCCGCTGTGAAGAACGCGCAGGCGTTCCTGGTCGTGCAGGAAGAATTCGGAAGCTTCGACGCGTATTGCTGGCGATTCGTCAATGGCCGGCCACGGCAGAATCGCTGGCGCTCTCTGCGACAAATTCCGGCAACAACCGCCGAGTCGGACGCATTCAGCCGCGATCTCAAGCGCCGTGGGTTCAGCTTCGTCGGATCGACAGTGATCTACGCGCACATGCAAGCGATCGGCATGGTCAACGATCACGTGATCGACTGTTTGCGATACCGCGACATCCGCCGGCTCGGCCGCAAGGCGTAGCTCCCGCCGTTTTTCAGAGAACATAGAGCAGGTCGCGGAGGAGGATGAAGTCGATGAGAGCAGACATTGTCGCGGGTGCCGTATTTCCTGACTACGAGCTGACCGATCACGCCGGCAAACGTCGCACGCTGTCGGAACTACAAGGACCGGATCCGATGATTCTGGTGCTGAGCCGGGGAGGCTACTGTCCAAAGGATCGGCGCCAGGCGGAGGGTTTGGTCCAGCTGTATCGCGAGATGGAAGTCGGTTACGCCCGGCTGGTGACCATCAGCACCGACAACATGCTGACCACGAATGAGAACCGCACAGGCGTGGGCGCGCATTGGACGTTCCTATCCGATCCTGGACGCAAGGTTCAGAAGGATCTCGACATCGCCGAGTACACGGACTCCGAGCACAACCCGATGATTCCGCATGTCATCGTTCTCGAGCCCGGTCTCGTGGTGTTCAAGATCTACAACGGCTACTGGTTTTTTGGCCGGCCGACGCTGGAAGAGCTTCGACAAGACTTGCGTGTCGCACTCAGGAAATGCCGTCCGGATTGGGACATCACGACGCCCGAACTGAAAGCCGCTTGGGAAAATGGCGAACGCGGGCGCTTTTATCCCTACGGCAAGACCTACGCGCAGGTGTTTCGGGAACAAGAGTAATCGGCGGCGGCAAATGTCGGAACCGGTGCGTGCCCGTTCGTCCCGAAACATCGCGTGGGTCATCGCGTGGGTCGGACTCGGGCTCGCGGTAGGGCTGGTGGTCGCGGCGACTCAGGGCAGAAGCGCCGCGACGGAATACTTCGCGGCGTACCTTCTCGAGGAATCGCTCTCGGTCGACAACATCTTCGTCTTCGTGGTCATCTTCTCCGAGCTTCACATTCCCTCCGAGTATCAGCGTCGCGTGCTTGTGTTTGGCGTCGCAGGCGCGCTGGTGTTCAGGGCGCTGGTGATCGGCGCCGGGCTCACGCTCATCGAACGCGTGCAATGGATCACCTATCTATTCGCCAGCCTCATCCTGTTCGCCGCCTGGCGGCTGTTGTTCGGCGCGGAGCGTGAGCGAAAGGTCGTCAAAGAGGCGTGTGATGTATGCGGCACGTGGATCGCTCGAGTGGTGCCCGTCAGTCCCGTGCTGCATGGACATGACTTCTGGCGACGCGAGCGCGGCCGGCTCGTCGCGACGCCGCTCCTGGTGGCTCTTGTCGTGATCGAAACGACCGACATCGTGTTTGCGCTCGATTCCATTCCTGCAGTGTTAGCTGTGACTCGACATCCACTCATCGTCTATAGCTCGAATGTCATGGCGATGCTCGGACTCCGTTCGCTCTATTTCGTGCTGTCTGATGCGGTTCATCGGCTGCGATACCTGCGCATTGGCCTTGCGGTGCTTCTCGTGTTCACCGCCTCGAAGATGCTGGCGAGCGAATGGGTGCAGGTCAGTGCAAGCGTCTCCGTGGCGATCATCGCTGCGGTGCTGCTCGCGACGATTGCCGCATCGGTGTGGCAGAAGGACACAACGGTACCGGCGCACTGAGCGCACCGATCGCCTTCAGCGCCATATTCTCTCCATACGAGAGGAAATGGTATTCTTCAGGGTCGTGTCGCGCGACGACCGCGAGACATTGGAGGATTCGGGGTGTTTACTGAACTCGTTCGAGAACTGAAGGCCACCGAGCAGCAGCTCGTCGGGCAAATCGAAGGTGTACGCGCGGCCATCGCCGCGTTGGGCGGCGGCACTCCCACCGCGTCAGCCGTCAGCGATGGTCCGGTCGTTCGCAAGCGCCGGAGACTCTCCGCGAAAGCCCGCGCCGCAATCTCGCGCGCGCAGAAGCTCCGGTGGGCGAGACATCGGGCGGCGAAGCAGTAGTCTCTGCTTCCTGTTACTTGCGGTCACGATTACGGTCGTCGTGATCGCGATGTTCGCGCCATTCGCGTCGCGAGTCACGGCCACGATCGCGATCCCACCGATGGTCATGATCGTAGTGGCCGCGCGGCGTCGCCCAATAGCCCTCGAAGTAGCGGCCGCGTTCCCAATACGGCTCAACCCAGTACGACTCCGGCATGGGCGGGCGCGTCCAGTAGCCGTCGTGCCACGACCAGCGGCCGTTGGCTGGATACCAATACCCTTCGACCCACAGGAACTCGGGAGCGGGCCGCGCTGGAACGCGATACACACGCGGCGGTGGCGGAGGCTCTCCAAACGAGAAGCTGAACGAGACCTGCGCGCCCGCGTGGGGCGCCGCCAGCAGAAAAAGACCGAGCAATCCTGAAAGTGTGTAGCGTCTCATAGTGCTAGGAGTATCGACGGATCGCGTGTCCAACGCCAGCGCTCAGTTCTCGCTCGGCCTCTCGACGTGATCGATGACGATGGCTTGAACGGGCGTCTTTGCCGAGTCGAGTCGCAGCCCAAGCTGCTCGTCGAGCGCGGTGAACAACGAAGGACCGTCGCCTGCGGGCGTCAGGTTCGGCGCCCATTCGAGCGTGAAGTCGTACTCACCTGAGAGGCCTGTGCGGTCGATCACCAGGTCGCCAACCTGACCGCTCAGAATCTCCGCCAATCGCGGCATGTTGCCCCTCGTACTTAAGAGTCGGAATCGGCCGCCTTCCATCGGCTGTACTCGCATCCCGTAGTCCCCGGGACCGTTGTGCGCAGTCAGTTTGAGGCCGTTCTTGGACGCGACGAGCGAGTACACGCGGATCTCGCGCATCTCGCGATGAAACCTGAACTGGCATCGTTCGGCAAGCAACGCCTGCAAATACCGTTGACGGGTCTCGTCGGTCAGCGCGGTGTCGTCGCCAGTGACCGCGACGATGTCATAGCGGTCCCTGAACAACCACTCAGGCGCGCCGACGATCTGCGGATCCAAAACGCGGAACGCTCGGCGAACTACCGACACGAGAGTGACGTTCATCAGACTCAGCCGGCCCGGCGTCGTGTTCGTGTCCGACGCCATCGTCGCGTTCTGATTGCGTTTGATCGACACAGCTTCAAACGACTGTTTCTGTGACTGGACAACCAGCGCGGACGCGGCCACGAGAACGGCGACGAGGGGCGGACGGAAGTCCAACTGCATAGTGAGGCTAGGACGGACGGAGTGTGGACTCGGTTAGTCCGACACATCTGCATCCACTCCGCCCAAGATCGCCGCGTTGGCGTCCAAAGACCGAGGACGGAGGTTCATATGCGACTGCGAACGGCAAGCACGGCAATGGTTGTGGCGTTGGCGTTGTCGGCGCTCGCACACGCACAAGGCAGTCCGGTCGTAGTTCGGGCCGACGACGGCCGATGGACAACGGCGAATCGCGCGTCGAATCCCGCTGATGTTCCGCCGGTCAGCGCATTGTTCGGGATCATCGTCACCGACGCACCCGAGGGCAGAAGCGCCATCGTCAGCGCCGTGAGCGAGGGACGCTCGCCGCTTCGAGTCGGTGATCGTGTTGACGAAGTGCAGCTTCCCGGCGTCGTGGACCGCCAGCGGCAAGCGAGTCCCGGCTACTGGCCGTATCAGGTGTGGACGCCCGCCGATTTCTACCGTCTCGCCGCCAAATGCCTGCACGGCTGTCTCGTTCGCTTACGCAACGAAGAGAACACGAAGTGGCCTCGCGTATTCGCCTACCTCCCGGTCGGCAATGAAGCGGCGTTCATCGCGGCACGCGAGGAGGCCACCGGGCACATTCTGGCCTACGTGGACCTGCGAACCGGCGAGCGGTTCGCCCCTCCCGCCTCCGGCCGCTGATCGCGAACGAACTCGTGCCGCGATTTATTCCGGCCGGAGACTATTTCAGCTCGACGGCTATTCTGTCGGCGGGCTGCCCCGAGGCATTCTCCTCTGTGTGCGTCGCAGCGCCAGCCATGCGCACGTCGTCCGCCTTCGCACGTTCCTGATCGTTCAGGTACAGAACGATGCGATTCAAAATGTGCTCGTGCCGCTGCCCCTTGTCGTGAGGCTCGAAGTGAATCCGCAGGACTCGGACTTGATCATTTTCTAATACGACCGTGTAGTGCTTGGAATCGACGACCGCCGGGTCGAGCTTGGTCACCGGCGTAGGACCTGACGGTGTGCCTTTCAAGTCCACCATGAGAATGCGAACTGGTCGGTCAGTCGTGTTCTCGGAGACGTAGCCACGACTGGCGGGTATCCAGCCAACGTCGCCTCTGTGGAAAACGATGGTCTTGGCCGGGCTGTTTCCCTCGCGTCGTGTCATCACGCCGTCATCCATGTAGATGAACACCCGGTTTCTGTCGTGTCCGTTCGACGCGAGCACAGGACGGTGCGGCTGAACGGTCGCCACGTAAACGCGAGCATTGTCGACGTCGAACTTGTCTTGCTCGATAACACTCTGAGCCGCTATCGAGCTAGCGGCGGCCAAGACAATGAATAACGTGGACAGCACGACCTCGCGCTCGGTCATCGCGCAGGATTGTGCCACGTTTCACCACGCGGCGACGTGCGCCGCGCGATGACGCTACGGCGGCCGGGCCGGAGAATATACTGCGCGAATGCGGCCGATTGGATGCCTGACGAAGCTGCTGCTCTTCACGCTGGTCGGACTCGCCCTGACGTGGGGCCTGTTCGTGGCGCTGAATCCGTGGGCGCTCCACATCGGCGGACGCTCGACGCCGCTGCTGTATTGGCACGGGACCGGCACCGTCCACGCGAAGGGCGGGAAGTCGCTGCCGCTCTATCTGTGGTTTGCGCCGGGTCGGCCGGGTGGATTCAGCAGTGGCGGACGCCGCGACGGCAAGATCGTCGCCGCACGCCTCCAAGGCAGCGGGTGGCTGTGCCTTGCGCCGGGCACGGTGGAAGTGCTGGAGTTGAGCGGCACGATGTACGGCGGCTATTTGCGCGACTCGGACAGCGTGCTGGATTTTCGGTTGCTCGAACGGAGGAAGCCATTCGCGATCAATTCGCAGCACCGTGGCTTCTTCGACGTGGCTGGCACGTGGCGCGGGTCGGAGTTGGTCATGAACCGCCCGAACGAACAGGGCATTCCGTTCAAGTCAGGATTGCTGATCGACAGCGCGGTGGTGACGTTGCGGTGGGGGAGTTACGAGGAATTTGACGCAGCGTGTCACGGTTCCTGAACTCGTCGTCGTGGCCGTTGACTTTGTACTGCTATGGCGCGTCTTCCGAGACGCTGTCGAATCACGCCGAGTCGAATGCGATCCAGTGGCCACGCGCGAAGCGCCAAACACAAGGCTCGCCTCCGTGTCACGGTGTTTTCACCCTGTAACGCGAACCGCCGTGGCACACTCGATGACATGCGTCGGCTGCTCCTTGCGTTGGTTGTCGTGTCCGCGTGCGCCAGTCCCAGTGCCCCATCGGCGGCCGTGGCGGGGACGTGGCAGCAGAATCTTTCAGTCGTAGGCGCGAGCCTTGTGCTGACGATTGACGGCGCCGGCAATGGCAGCGGGACGTACGCTATCGAGGCCGGACGCTCGGGCGCAGTGGACGTGACGGGGCATGTGGCCGCATCAACGCTCACGCTGGCCGTCCACTACGACTACGGACCTGTCCGTACTTTCACGGGCACGCAGACGGACGCGACTCACCTTAGTGGCACCTTCGACGACGGCTCTGGAACGACCGTCTTCACACGTCGTTAGAGGACCAGCGGGACACTTTTGTTCCGCACTGTTCGTCACCCGCGTGCCTTTGATCTCCCCCGCGCGAGACTCTTTGTCCTTGCGTCATCGCATAAGCACGGTATTTCGTGGCGCCGACGATGGCACTCGCGTTGCGAGAGCCTGATATCGCGAATGGCAATGACCGTAGTAACGCGAATGTATCGTTCCATGACGACGGCGACGATGGGCATCGTCTTGTGTGCGGCGGCCGTCGCTCTGGCCGTCCTGCGCGTACCGATGCACGAACCTGCCTCGCTGGTGTTACTTGGAGTTGGACTCGTGCTCGTCGGTCGTCGGATGCGCTCGTCGCGCCGACTCGTTGGAACCACGCCTTAGAATCCCGCCAACGCGCGAGTGTTTTCATTTCAGGTGGCTCCTTTCGCGTCACACATCCTTTCGTCTTGTACTTCTTCTTCCAATTTGGTACGTTCCACTCGTTCCTTCAGAGCTGCATTACCGGGAAAACCGTAGCAAGTCGGGGCCGCCGCGACGAGTCGACGGCCGTCGCCTCATGGTTCCCGTGTGTACGCGAACTTCACAGCTGACGGGATCAACACTCGCCACGGAGGGCTGATGGCGCGCAATGACAAGGCGGCGGTGATTCCGTATCGCATTCGAAACGCGCGCGTCGAGGTCGCCTTGGTCACGACCTCGAGTGGCAAGCGATGGAGCGTGCCGAAGGGATCGATCGACGAAGGCGAACACCCGCGCGATGCGGCGATTCGCGAAGCCGAGGAGGAAGCCGGGCTGAGAGGCGTGGTCGCGCGAAAGCCGCTTGGCCGCTACCGACATGGCAGCAATGAAGGACAGTGCCGTGTCGAGGTGTACGTGATGCGAGTGACGAAAGTCCTCGAACGTTGGCTCGAGGACGACACTCGCCGCCGACGGTGGATGAAGGCTCCTGCGGCCGCGGCCTGTCTGCGGGAAGAGCTCCAACCGTTCGTCGAAGTCCTCGAACGCGTCCTGGAATCTTGAGCAGGTGCGATGGTGAGCGACGATTCTATCGGCGCCCCTGAATCGATCTATGTCGCCGCCGACGCGGTGTCGAAAGCGTCACGATCCATTCGTTCGACACTGAACATCGCGCCCTAACCGAGTCCGGCCATGTTCTCGAACTGCATGAATCGACGGCGGGCATGGCCGTCGTGGCCGGACGCGTCAACGGCGCGTTTGCCGGTGACCGAGACCGAGTAGAGGTCCCGATCGACGGATCATGGGCGCTGCAGATCCTGTCGGGAGAGATGTCGCCGTTCGTGGTGCTTGAACGTCGTTTGGGACGTTCTGGATCGCCGCTTGTGGAGGAGATGCGGGCCATGATCGGAAGTCGAAGACTGCTCCGAACTGACTCGCGAGTTGCATCCTTAGTGCCTCGTCAGCATTCGTCGAAGCTCGCTTTTCAGGCTTGCGGCTGATGCCTGGCCGTCGACGATGCTGATCTGGTCGTCTTCTTCGAAGAGTTCCAACTCAGGAGGACACTCTGTCCGAGGCGCGGCCACAAGCGCCCGAACGTAGGCCTCAGCCAGCGCTCGACGGCCGAACGTCTCGCGGACTTGGTCCGCCAACGCGGTGAGTTCTGGATCCCACTTCATCTGGCTGTTTCGCGTGACACGCGCGTACTCATAACATCGTCACTTCAGGCTCGACACTACAGAGATCGTTCGAGGGACGGCGTTGAGCTATGAGGCTGTCGTTCGATAGCTGACGAGTCGTTCGAAGTACGCGCCGTCTTTTGTTTGCCACACGTCCACATTGGACGAGGCGGCGGCTCGCTTCGCGTGGGCGAGGGCGGCCTGGTACGTCTGGCACGACAGTTCCGGGTCGTCGCGGTCAAGACCGACGAGCAGCACTCCGGCCCATGGCAACACCTGGTGAATCAGAAAATCACCAGCGATCGGACGACGAGCGATCACGCGATCCTCCCGTGTGGCCCCGTCCAGCCCTCTTCCGTGATGGTGCTGACCAGCTCGCGGTGACGTCGGTCCACGTCCTGGCTCGTGGTGAAGTTCTCGACACGCTCCGCGCCATTGGAATCGACCACGCGGATCTCGTACTGGCGCGGCGTCCGCTCGACGACTTCAACGCGCAACAACTCGCCCTCTCGTTCGAACCACCAGAACATATCGAACGCCTAGTAGAGCAATGGGGATGCCGGTGAGAGCGTGTGCAATTGGAGGGAGTTTCAAGAACGTCGGACGCAGTCTGCCAAAGAGTGTCAGCGACAAAACACGTCATCTCGCAGCCTACCGCACCAGATTCATCAGGACGATGTCGGCGTGATTGCGAAGGCGATCGAAGACGATCCGCTTGCCGTCGGACGAGATGTCGAAGTTCTGAATTACCGAGCCGCTCTTCATGTCGAAGCTGGTGAGCTGACGTTGCGCGCCGGTCGCGACGTCCACGCTGAAAAAGTTCTGATGAGGAGCCGTGCCCTGAAGAGTGACCAGCGTCTTTCCGTCTGGCGTAAAGCGGTACGGCGTCCCAAACGCCAGGGGGAAACTCGAACCCAACGAGGCCACCGCGGGCACGACAACCGGTGCCCCATCAGGGCTCATCGTCTTGACCTCGAAGCTCCCGCTTGCGCGCTGCTCGGAATAGACGATGAAGCGGTCGTCCGGAGACCAGACGGGATTGAACGACAGCGTATCCCGCAACCGGACAGGCGGGCCGCCGTCGAGCGGAATCTTGAACACGCGCGTCCCTTCGCCCTGGTTCGCGGCAACCGCCACCCATTTGCCATCCGGCGACCACGACGCGGCGCTTTGCACCTCGATGGACTTCGCCAATGTCCTGAGACCGGTGCCGTTGGCGTTGATCACGTACAGTTCGGCGCGTCCCTGTTTGCGGTACGAGAAGCAGATTCGAGTGCCATCGGGTGAGATCGCCGGAGCCGCGACCACGCCGCCGTTGTCGCCCTTCCAGAGTTCCACGGTCGTACCGCTGTTGTCGGCGGTCCAGAGCCCGTCAGCGCCGCCCTTGGACGACAGGAACGCGAGATAGCCGCCGGCATACCGCGGACTCAACGCGCGCGTGTTGGCCGTTTGAATCGGCGTGACGGCGCTTTCAGATTGGATGTCATTCGTGATCGGCACGGTCCACAAGCCGGCTGTGGGATTGGCGACCGTTGCGACCAGACGGTGCGGCTGAACTTGATCGACGGCGACAGAAAGATACTGCTCCGCAATGCCCGAGCTCACGCGGTGAGGGATGCGATGTTCGACGTCAATCGCGTACAGCCACCGCCCCGATCCGTCGCCGGCCGTCGCCGAGTAAATCAAGGTCCGGGCATCGAGCCACGCTGGGTAGCCCACCCACGCATGATGAGACGTGATCTGTTCCGCGTTGCCACCGCGGGCGGGAATTCGCCAGATGTCCATGTCGGTGGTCGGCGTGCCCTTCGCGAAATAGACAAAGCGGCCGTCGCGCGACCAGATCAGAAAGTGACAATGCACGCCCGGTTCGGCGACGAAGATTCTCTGCGGATTGCTCGCGTTCCTGTCCGCGATGAAGATCGGATCGCCGGGATCCTGCCCGTGGTAAGCGACCGTCATCCCGTCGGGCGACCAGGTTGGATCCGACCCGTGATCGAGAAAGAGCTTCGGGATGCCTCCCATCGTGGGTCCCATCAGGATGGAAATCCAGGTCGGGGGGCCCGGTGATTGCCGCATAAACCAGACCTGCTCTCCGTCTCCTGAGAACCCGGTTTCACGGACCATCGCCCACGATGCCGGCCGAAAGTCTCCTTTCGTCAGGTTGGTGAACGCCCCGCTGCCGATCTGACTGACGAAGACATCGAGCGGGCCATCGCGGTTCGAGAGAAAGACCGTGAACTTGCCGTCCGGCGAGATCGCGGCATCCACTTCCTCGCCCTCGAAGTCGGTCAGACGCACGGGCCGCGCGTCAGCAAGCGGGTTCTGCCAGAAATAGTCGTTGACCCAGAGACGCCACGTGACGAAAACGCCGGACGCGAGAGCAGTCGCCGCGATCCAACCGAGCAGGACCGAGCGGCGTGAACCGCTCCGCAACGGCTGATCGCCCGAGGCCGGCTTGCTGACTGTGAGCGCCGTCGGCGCGGCGATCGCATCGTCAATCTCGATTCGCGCATCAGCGATGTCACGCAGGCGCCGGCGGACGTCCTTTCGGAGACAGCGTTCGAGCAGGCGGCGAACGACGTCGGAAGTGGTTTCCGGCAACCTGCTCCAGTCGGGCTCGCGCTCGATCACGAGCGCGAGCGTGTCGGTCAGCGAGTCACCCGCGAACGCCCGGCGTCCTGTCAGCATCTCGTAGAACACGCAGCCGAATGCCCAGATATCCGTGCGCGTGTCGACCGGCTGTCCCCGCGCCTGCTCGGGACTCATGTATGTCGCGGTCCCCAGAATGACGCCCTGAATCGTGGCGTCGGACCTCCCAGGTGGCAGAGGCTCCGCATTGACGAACTCGCCCACGATCGCTTTCGCCAATCCGAAGTCCAGCACTTTCACGACGCCGTCGGGAGTCACCTTGATATTGGCGGGCTTCAAATCGCGATGAACGATCCCTTTCTCGTGCGCGGCCTCGATCGCGTCGCAGATCTGGCGCGCGATGGCCAGCGCGTTCGCGGGCTTGATGCCTCGGGGCCGAATGAGCGCGTCGAGTGTCTCGCCGGGCACCAGCTCCATCACGAGCGCCGCGATCTCGTCGGACTCTTCGAAGCCGTACACCTGCGCGATGTGGGGATGGTTGAGCGACGCGAGCAGACGTGCTTCGCGCTCGAACCGCGCGCGGCGATCGACACTGGAGGTGAGCGCGCGCGGCAGGACTTTGATCGCGACATCGCGCCCGAGTTTCGTGTCCCGCGCGCGATAGACCTCGCCCATGCCGCCCGCGCCGATCCGCGCCTCGATCTGATAGACACCGAGACGGCGTCCTGCCAAATCCACGTTCGACTCGGGATCGGTCCTCACCAGCCGCGCGACTTCCTCGACCGCAGGCCGCTCCAGAAACCGGTCGCCGGCGTTGTCATAGCGCAGCAGCGATTCGACTTCCTGCCGGAGTGCCTCGTCGTCCGCGCAGGCCTCGCGCAGGAAGGCAGGGCGCGCTGATGCGCTGCGCTCGAGCGCTAAATGGAAGAGCTCGGTGATCTGACGCTGCCGGTCGGCCGTCATCTCAGTTCGCGGGCCATTCTACGCCCGGCGAGTTGTGCCTTTTTCGCTCGCGTTCACGCCTCCTTTCACGAACCCGGTAAGTGATTCGCGCCGCGAGCGATGAACCGGCGGCGCCAGAGGAGGCTTCTATGCGATACGCGTCAATGGAAAGATTCCGGCTCGTCATGGCCACCGCGCTCGTCGGCGCCGCGATAACCGTCTTGGTGCCGCTGCGCGCCGCGGCGCAGAACGTCGTCGTCGACTGGAACGCGACCGCCGTCACGGCCGTCGGTGCCGCCGGACAGAACGGCTCGCTGCAAGAGAGGTCCGTCGCCATCACCAGCGTCGCGGTCAGCGACGCCGTGAATGCGATGACCAAAAAGTACACCCGCTACGGGTCGACGTCGAAGCCCCCGGCTGGTGCCTCGACGACGGCGGCGGCAATCGGCGCTGCGTATCGTGCGCTGACGCAGCTGTTGCCGTCGCAAACCCAGTTCCTGGACACGACGCTGGCCCAGTCGATCGCGAAGTATGGTGTGAGCCCGGCCGACCCCGGGTTCGTTTTTGGCGAGTCGGTCGCCGACGAGATCCTCGCCATACGTGCCTCCGACGGCGCTGCGCTGGCCCAGTACCCGTACACACCTCCGAACGCCGGCGCGCCCGGTGTGTGGGTGCCGACTCCACCCGCCTTTGCGGCGGCGCTGCTGCCGGGCTGGGGATTCGTGCAGCCATGGGTGCTCAAATCGGGCGCGCAATTCCGCCCCGACGAAGGTCCCGAACTGACGAGCCATCGCTATGCCCGCGACCTGAACGAAGTCAAGGCACTCGGCGCGCTGAACAGCGCGACCCGGACCGCCGAGCAGACCAACATCGCGAGATTCTGGGTGGCTCCGGCCGTGGTGATTTGGAACGGCGTGCTCCGTCAGGTCGCGGTTGGACTCGACCTCGACGACTCAGAGGCGGCTCGTGACTTCGCGCTCATGAACGTCGCCGCCGCTGACGCGCGGATCGCGTGCTGGGATGCGAAGTACACCTTCAATTTCTGGCGTCCGGTGACGGCCATCCAGCGCGCCGATGAGGATGGCAATCCCGCGACGGACTTCGATCGCGGCTGGACACCGCTCATCGCCACGCCGAATTTTCCAGAGTATGTGTCCGCACACACGACAGTGAGCAGTGCCATGGCCACCGTGCTCAGGCTCCTCTTCGACGACGAACCTGGCGTGCCGTTTACAGCCACCAGCCCCACCAATCCAGGTTTCGTACGCGATTGGACGACCTTCAGCGAAGGCGTTCGCGAAGTCATCGATGCCCGCGTCTATTCCGGGATTCATTTCCGGTCGTCCGACGAGCGCGGCGCCAGGCTTGGGCAGCACGTCGCGAGATTTGCCGCGACGCACGCCTTCAGACACACGCACGGCAAGTAGCCGTCAGTTGCGCAGATGCCGCCGAAGCCACGTCTTCGCGAACGTCCAGTCGCGTTTGACCGTCTCACGCGACACGTTCAAGACTTCGGCGGTCTCCTCGACGCTCAGCCCACCGAAGAAGCGCATCTCGACGACCCGGCTCTTGCGCTCGTCGACGTGAGCCAATGCCTCGAGTGCGTCGTTGAGCGCCACGACGTCTGTCGGTTGGGCCTGGGCGACTTCCAACGATTCAGTGAACGTGACCTGCGTCGCGCCGCCGCCCCGTTTCTGATAACCGCGCGATCGCGCGAAGTCGACGAGGATACGCCGCATCAGACGCGCGCCCATCGCAAAAAAATGCGCGCGGTCCTGCCATTGCATCTGTTTGAGATTGACCAGCCGCAGATAGGCTTCGTTGACGAGCGCTGTCGGCTGAAGCGTGTGACCTGGCCGCTCCCGCGCCATCTGCCGCCGCGCCAACGTTCGCAACTCCTCGTGGACAATCGGCACGAGCCGTTGCAGCGCGGCCTCGTCGCCGTCTTTCCATTTGGCGAGGAGACGCGTGACGTCATGCCTGGGCACATCAACCACGGGGATCGGCCTCGAATACGTCGCGAACGCATTCTACAGCACGGTCCTACGCCAGCAATCCTCCCTTGGTAGCGAGAATCCGTTCGTAGGCGCGCTCCAAGGGAGATCGATGTCGGACGAACGCGATCTCCGAGACGCCCAAGCGAGTCTCAGTCGACACCACCTCGCCAATGCGCCGCAGGAGCGGCCGGACCGCCTGATTGTTCCACTGCTCATGGATCACGAATCGCTCATGTCCGCGTTCCGCCGCCGCGCGGAGCAGGCGAACGGCGACCGCAGCACCGATGCCTCGACGCTGCCACGCATCGGCCACGACGAGTCCCACCTCCGAACGGTGATCGTCGCGAGCTATCACGTTGCCGAGCGCGACGACGTCGTCGCTATAGCACGCGTCCAGTTCCGCGACGAGCGCCAATCGCCGTGAGTCGTCGACGTCGGTCAACGTGCGAAGAAGCGATTCCGTCAGCTTGCTCGTGGGGGAGAGAAACCGGAGGTATCGCGTCCGTGGACTCAGACGGGCAAAGAGTTCTCGCACGACTCCGTCTTCACCGCTCCGCAGCGCTCGAATGTAAACGTAGCGACCGCCTGGCAGTGTGAGGCAGGCCGATCGGTCAGTCGCCACAGGACACCCAACCAGACTGAGGAAACGACGACGTCATTGCCGCGAGACGGCTGACGTCGGCGGAGGACAGCTCGAAGCCATGACGGCTGGGATGCACCAGTTCCGCCGCCGGTTGCAACGCGCGCATCAATCCAGCGGCGGAATGCTGCGGCGAGCGTAAGAGAAAGTGTCCGATTTCGTGCGCGAGCGCTCTACCAAGCACGCGCCCGAGAACGAGGTCCCGAAGGGCACCAGGGGAGTCGACGATGAAACTTCCGAGCGGCGTGGCAGACACGAGCGCGGCAACGACATGCGGATAGAGGACGATCGCGGGTTCGGGCACGCCATCCAGAAACTGAATCGAACCGAGTGACGTAGCCGCCATCCTTCGGTCGGGGCCGTTGCCCAACGTGACGCTGACCCTGACGGCGTTGACCGATCCGCAGTCGCGTGGGCTGATCGCGTTGATGGCGACGCCGTATGCGGCCCAGATCCGCGTGGCCTCTTTCAACGCCACGACTTCGACTGGCCGAGACGCCAGCGGTCCGTCGAACACAACATCGACGCGCACATTCTTCGCCGACGCCATTCGGCCGGTCGCTGGGAGAAAAACGAGCGCCCACAGCAGTCGGCTTGCTGCCGTTCTCATACCTTAGATAGTGCGAGGCGCCGGAAAGTCTTTCACTGTTGCCCTCGCGAAAGACTTTTGTCTGCTTCTGCCTATCTGGATGTGATTCGGTTCATTTCATTCGGAGGTTTCCAAGATGAAGATCGGACGACTGGCGAGGCAATTCAGGAATTCAATGCTCTGCGCGCTTCTTCTCACGGGCGCCTGGCACTCACGTGCGCACGCACAAGACGGCCATACGCACGCGACGGTGTCAGAGCATCGCGAGCTCACGCCTGAGGAGAAAAGGCGCGCCGGCGAACTGGTCGCCCAGGTCCGCGATGCGACGGAACAATTCCAGCACGGTCCGAGTTCGGACTACAAACTGGTGTTCGGCTGCGTCAGCGGCGGCGACTTCGGGGCGATGGGCATGCACTTTCTGAACGACAAGCTGATGGGCGATGGCGACGTGAACGTGATGACGCCGGAGATCCTGCTGTACGAGCCGCTGCCCAACGGAAAGCTCCGATTGACTGGCGTCGACTATCTGGTCGACGCTGCCGAATGGGACGCGAACCCGAAACACATGGGCGCTCCGCCGGAGCTGCTCGGCCAGCTGTTTCACTACTTCGACAGTCCGAATCGCTTCAAGCTGAAACCGTTTTACGCGCTCCACGTCTGGGCGTGGAAGGACAATCCGAGCGGCACATTCGCAAACTGGAATCCCAACGTGTCGTGTGACGCGTTCGTCGGCGACAGCAACTGAGCTCTCGTGACACGCCTCGCTTACTTGATCTGCCGATCATTTACGCGCTCGGTAAGTACGAGCCGAGAGTTCTTCGTCGCCCGCGACGTCAACTCAGAGCGAGGTGTGTAACAAATGCCGATGATGACGAGCCGTCACGTCTCTTGCATGTGTCGCCCGCCGTGCTCACTCAGGAGATTGGACAAGAGGAACCCACCCTCACAGAGGCGGCGTTCACGCGCCTCCTCACATGGCTGGACGACGGCGCCGACTCGGAAGGTGAAAGGTACCTGGAAGTACGCCGCCGGCTCGTCGCGTACTTCGATCGACAGAATCGACCGGCTCCAGATGCGCTCGCCGATCACACACTCAATCGGATCTGCAAAACACTGGAGAAGTCCGGCGCTATCGCGACAAAACCGCCACTGCGCTACTGCTACGTGGTCGCCAGGTTCGTCCTGCTCGAGGATCTGCGTCGAGAACGCCGGCACGTCCGGTTCGACGACGTGCGCCACGGAAATGCCGTCACATCGCCAGCGTCCGCCGATGGAGACGATGCCGCGTTCATTCAGGAGCGGCGCCTCGAGTGCCTCGACCGATGCCTTCGCAAGCTGAAGCCGGAACAGCAAGACTTAATCGTCGGCTACTACGGCGATGCGCGGCGCCAGCGCATCGATCGCCGGCGCGATTTGGCGGCGAGGCTGGGTATCACCATGAATGCGCTCGGCATTCGGGCCTGGCGGATCAGGGCTGCGCTCGAAAACTGCGTCGGCGCATGCTGCAAGGATCGTTGAAAGGGATTTGCGCGTGACTATCTTCATACCGCGTGGACTCGCTCAAGAGGATCGGCAGCTCGTTCGCTACATCCTAGGGCTGCTGCCCGACAAAGACGCTGAACGCCTCGACGAGCAGAGCATCGTCGACGACGAGGTCGCGGCTCGCTTGCGTTCGGTCGAGAACGATCTGGTGGACGCGTACGTCTGCGGCACGCTCGACGGCGAATGGCTGGAACGGTTCGAATCCTGGTATCTCGCGTCTCCTCGCCGGCGCGACAAGGTGAAATTCGCCAGGCAATTCCTCAACGCCGTCGATCGCCTGCCGACAGAGGCCGCGACGGCCGTGACATCTCTCCCACGACCTGTGTCGCGGCGCCAAAAGTTCATCTGGTTGGCGTGGGCGGCGGTGCTGCTTTTGGCCTGCGGAGTCCTTCTTCGACAGGACGTTCGACTGCGCCGCGGGCTGCTCGATGCGCAGC
>Ga0068871_100000832_pt1 | contig 20664 bp, 29 predicted proteins | sample KBSMisM72_FD_72750 | JGI IMG/M metagenome (GOLD analysis project Ga0068871, IMG submission 72750) | Miscanthus rhizosphere microbial communities from Kellogg Biological Station, Michigan, USA - KBS Miscanthus M7-2 | ecosystem: Host-associated > Plants > Roots > Rhizosphere > Soil ...
CACGCCGGGGGCTCCGACAGCCAAGGTGGCGGCGGGGCCAGTGGCACGGCCACGGGTGGCGGTTCGTCGTCTACCTCCTCTCTCGCGGGTTCGGGCGGCGCGGGTGGGGCGACTGGCTCGTCTGTCTCCTCCAGCTCCGCCGGCACGGGTGGATCGGGGCCCTGCCTCCGGTGCCCGGCTGGCCTGAATGACCCGACCGACTCGAACGGAGCGATCTGCTCGAGCTCGCTCCCCTTCGTCCACTACGTTGCCTCGTGCGCGGCCGGCTACTGCCCGACGTGCGACGGACAGCCGCTCGGCAGCGCCGCGCCGCCCGATTGCTTCACTTGCCTTCAAACGTTCTGCGAGGCCGACTTGGCCGCTTGCCAGGAGAATTGACCCATGCTCGTGCGCGAACTTCGCAAACTGCTCTCGCTTCAGGACCCTGACGCGGAGGTCGTTCTCGTCATCGACGCGACCGACGATCCCCAGATCCCCTATGACGAGCTCGTGTCGTTCATCGACGACTGTATGTGTCTCGAAACCGACAACGACGGCCGCATCGTGCTCGCCGGCTGGGTCGGCAACGACGACGACAGCGACGGCGACGCCGACGAAGACGAAGACGACCAGGACGAGGAGGACGACGCCGAGGCCGGCGACGTCGACGAGTAACCCACAACCACGGAAAGCAGGTTCCCCCATGCGTACCCTTCGCCGCTCACCCACGAACGACCAGCTTAAGCGCGAGCTCGCAGTCATCCGCTCCGCGCTCCGCGACGCGCAAACCGACCTCGCCGACGAGCGCCGCATCACCGCGGCGCGCGAGCGCAACATGGACGAGGTCGGGCGCGCCAACGCCCGGCGCGCCGACGAGGCGCTTGCGCGGGTCAAGGAGCTCGAGCGCCATTGCGCGGAACACGTCGCGTTGGCGCGCGAGCTCCGCACCCAGTGCGACGACGCGAACCGCGAGCGCGATCGCCTCGCCGCCGGACACGCGAAGTCCGGCGAGTACATCACGGAGCTACAGAACCGCCTCGGAAGCGCGCGCTTCGAGGTCAAGTACCTTCGCTCTCTCTTGCACACGCAGACCAACCGGCTCGCGCGCTCGCTCGTCGCCGTCACCAACGAGACCTCGCGCACGAGCCGCGAGGACGATTCGGCGATCGGGGTCGAGGTCGCCGCGGCCACGTTCGCCGCGGCGGCCGCCGGCGCGGCCAGCGCTCTTTAGCTTCGAATCCTTCGGACCAGCCCGCGCGCCGCACTCCGGAGCGCGGGCAGGTTCCGCCACGCCACAGCCGCGCCGAGCCCCGCCGCGCCGAGCATCGCGAGCCCGCCGACGTCGAGCGACGCGCCGCCGAAGTGCCGCAGCATCGCCGGAAGCGCGACGGTACCGAAGACGCGCCGGCCCTGCCCCGCCATCGGGCCCGCAGTGACGTCGCCGTCAGGCGCAAACGCTCGCTTGTAGGTGACGACAACTTGGCGCCCGCTCGCGTCCTGACTGCCCCCGTCCACCGTGGTGACGTGCACGGAGCCGTCGCCCGGCCGATCGATGTCCACGATCGTCCCCACGTGGTCCGGCTCGCTCACGTACACGACGTCTCCGATCGCGAGCTCCGGCAAGCCGTCGCCGGCGTCCGACCACGCGTCCGCCTCGTGCGCCATGCTCTGGATCGAGGTCATGACGACGCCCGGCTCGTACGGCGGTTCGAGCCTGTCGTCTTTCATCCCGATTTCCCGCCACAGCGCGCGCACCGTGAGCCCGCATCCGCTCATGGTCAGCATGGCTGAGCGCATCGCGTCGGACTCGCCAGGGCCGAGCAAGTCGAGATAGGGGCCCGGGTCGGCCGCGCCGAGCCCGACCGCGGCGAGCGCGAGCGAGCGCATCCGCGCGCGACCGGAAAAGAAATTGAGACTCACGGGATGACCCTCAGCCCTGCCGCGCGCGCCTCGCCCATCGTCAGCCCGGCGCGGTGCACCTGTTCGATCGTGAACCCCATGCCGTCCTGGTGCAGACGCCGCACCGTCGTCGGATCGACGCCGTGCGCCTCGCCGAGGTGGTCGGCCGCGTTCGTGATGCGCAGCCGCGTCGCCGGGTCGCGCTCCGCTCGAGCGCGCGCCGTCGCCTCGCTTTCGCGGAAGTCTCGCGCGGTGCGCAGCCCGCGCAGCGCGCCGCGCTTCACTTCGGCACCCCCGGAAAGATCACGTCTCCCGAGTCGGCGAGCGCCCGCGCGTAGTCGTCTACGCTCATGCAGAAGTAGCCGGCCGTCGACGTCATTACGCGCCCCTCGATCGTCACCGGCGCGCCGAAGTCTTCGCCCCACGAATTCGCGAACCACAGCTTGGCCGCCGGCGCGTCGAGGCCGACGAGCTCGGTCTCGTGTCCGCCGCGCACCGCGCCCTCGTAGCGGACGAGGCCCGTCGCGTCGGGCGTGTCGCAGCCGGTCAACCACGTAAACCCGGTGAAGCCGGGCCCGAGCTGAAGAGCTCCGATCGCGTGCGCGACGCCGAACCCGTGCCAGTAGCCGGAGATCAGCCGACGACGAAGGAGTACCTTCGCGACCGCGAGGCCGCTCGAGCCGGTATCCGTCGGCGGCCACGTGCCCCGGATGTTGTCGATCTGGGTCGCCTCCGCGTAGATGCTTCGCGCGTCCGCCTCGTTGAGGTCGTTCGAAAACGGCGACGTCGAGACGCAGCCCGCACCGGCGTTGCCGGTGCACGAGCCGAGCTGACGTTGATTGAAGGGCGGCGACTTCCGCGGATGAAAGATGGACGTCGTCGGGCCGCCGAACTCCGGCGCGGGGAAGGCGCGGGATCGTTCGTCGTGCGAGACGTGTCGGCCGATGGGCTTTCCCGGGACGTGGATGCGTTCGGCGGCGCTCATGGCGCGAGCCTATCACGAGCTCGCGGCGTCGTCGGCAGCCGCCGCCGCGGCCCCCGTCCACTCGCCCGCGGGGCCGTAATAGGGTTGCGCGACCGGCGAGCCTTGCCCGCCGGCCGCCTGGTGCGCCGCTTCCGCGTCGGCATACGCTTGCTTGTAGCGCGACGGATCCATGGCGATCTCGCCCGCTTCCTTGTACGCCTTCGCAACTTCCGACGCCGACGCGGCCGCCGCGCCCGCCGCGCTCGCGAGGTATTTGCGGTAAAGCCACCAGGCGACGCCGCCCAGGAGCACGACCGGCACGAGCGGCGCGACGACTTCCGCCGTCGCGCCGGCGACCGCGAGGCCGACCCCGGAGCCGTTTTTCTTGCGACGCACGGCGCGTCAGCTCCCGACGTCCGCCGTGAACTGCGAGCCGTCGCTCGCGCCGGCCGCCGGATCGGCCGCGGTGTCTGACCAGTCGGACGCCTGAGTGTCGCTCGTCGCCCCGGCCGCGGCCGCGTTTTGCGCGACCTGCGACGGCGGGACCGGCGCGCTCGTGCCGCTCTCGCCCGCGGCCGGAGGCTTCCACGCCGAGCCGGTCGGGGTGTGCGCGGCGGCCGGGCGCGGCGCCGGAGGCGCGACCCCCGACGCGTTCGAGCTCGAGCTCGCGCCGCCAGGCATCTTCGGCAGGTGCAGCTTGCCCTTGTACGCGAGCCAGCCGACGAGGGCGGAGACGACAGCCCCGCCCAGAAGAACCTTATCTCCGGTTTTCATGCTCGGATCTCCTGGCACGCGCACGCCGCTTTCGCCTCGCGCCGCGCCTTCCAGCGGGCGCCGTAGCGCTCCGCTTTGCCCCTCGCTACGTCCGGCGCGCCGAAGGCGCCGAGGAACGCGTGCCCGTGGTCGGCGTACGCAGCGGCGACGCCCAAGGCGAGATCCGCCGCCGAGCCGCCGAGCCGCGCGACCGACGTCGCCGCGACCTCGATCGCCGTCACCGCGATCCCCGCCAAGCTCGGCGCGAGCACGAGCACGAGCGCGCGATCGCCGGAGAGGACCGCGACGGTTTCGATCTCGGCCTTGCGCCAGCGCGACGCGTGCTCGAGCGGCAGCGGGCCGAGGCACGCGAGCACGCTGCCGGCGACGCCGGCGACGGCCGCAGCGGTGCCGGCCGCGTCGCTTCCCGCCGCGACCGCGCCGACGACGGTCGCCGCCGTCGAGACGCCTTGCGCGACCGTTTGCGCGATCGCCGCGGGGTCGGTGCCGGCCGCCGTCGCCGCGGGGTCGGCGTTGGCCATGGCCTGCTGCATTTGGTACGTCTGCACGTAGCGATTCGGCATGTAGCCCGGCCGCCCGATCGGCGCGTTCGTGTTCGGGTCGTGGAACTGGTAGAGCGCGCCCGTCGTGAAGTCTCGCCAGTACCCCTCAGGGTCGACGTACGGCGCGCCCTGCCCGCTCGACTTCTGGAGAGCCGCCGAGACCTTCCCGAGCAAGCCCGCGTCGAGGCCCGTCCCGCTCAGGCCCGTACTGGTGTCAAGCGCCTTGAGGTCGACGGGCGCCGGCACCGGGATCACGTGGCCGGGGATGCTCGGCGCGACGAGCATCCCGACATGCTGCGCGGAGGGGACCGGCGCGGTCGATCGCGTCGCGCGCCGCCGAGCCGGCGCGGCCGGCGTCAGCCCGAAGAAGCTCTCGACATCAGCAATGAATCCCATGGTCCGTTCCTTTCAACTCCGCGCGAAGATTCGCCGCTTGACACGCTTTGCGATTCGTGCCGCGTCCTTGTGCCACCCGTGGCGATAGCCGTACGCGGCGAGCAAGCCCGCGGCGACGACGGCCGCGACCGTTGCAGCGCTGCCGTGCGACCCGCCGCGGGTGACGTAGACGGGCTCGTCGAGGGAGGTCGCGATCCGCTGCGCGGCCGCGGCGATCGAGCCGGCGTAGGTCGCGATCCGATCTTCGTCGCCACCCTCGACGCCGCCGAAATAATGCGTGCGGTACATTTGCCGCGCCATCGCGTCCGCGTCACCCGACCCCACGACGTCCGCCGTCTCGTGCGTGATGAGGAGCCGTTGCAGGTAGGCGACCGCGCCCGACGCTTGGTCGGGGTACGTCATGAAGCAAACGCCGTACGGCGAGCCGTCGTGCAGACGATCCGTGCACGGCGCGGAGCCTGGAGGGCAAGCCGGGATGCTCCCGTCTTTCGTGGTCGGCGAGCCGGGCAACTGGAGGCCCGCCCAGTTGTGGCAGACACCCGGACAACGCGACCAGCACGAACCGCCGTCGCTCCCCTCCGGCCCGAGCGCTACGGACTGCACCATTTGCAAAGCCGCGTCGGTTTTCTCCGGCGCGCCGCTCACCTGGTCCCACGCGGCCGAGAGCGCGGCGCGCGCCTGGGCGCGCTCGGCATCGTTGCCGGCCCCGACGTCGCCGAGGTCGCCGGGCGCGTAGTTGTACGTCGGGCGCCCTTCGCGGCGAAGCCGAAGGAAGGCGCGGAACGGATGTTCGCCGAAGCGAGCGGGCAACGACGTCTCTGCCCACCGCTGGCCGATCTTCGCCGTCGCATGCACCGGCACCCCTTCGGCGTTCGCGAGCGCGAGCACGCGAGCAGGCAGGCCGACGCTCCGCGCGAGCGCGACGAGCAGGCGCGCCGAGTCGTCGCAGTCGCCGAGCCCCATCGCCCAGGTGTCCGCCGCGGGTTGGAAGGTTTCGATCCCCTCGCCCACGTAGCGGACCCGGCGCAGAACGGCCGCGTGCAACGCTCGCGCGACAAGCGCCGGCGAGGTGTCGGGCATGCCGCCGATGATCTCGAGGGCGATCCGCCTCACCCTGGCATCGTAGCGGGCATCCCACCACGCCAAGGCGTCGAGCATCCGGACCTTTGCCCAGGGGTCCGGGCAATCGTACTCGAGCGGGATTCCGTCGCCGCCGCGCCGAGTGACGCGGCAGCCGACAGAACGAACAAGGGCGGCAAGCTCGGCGCGGTCCACTTGCCGCCGAGCCTACCACCCAAAATGTTTCACGTGAAACGTTCAGCCGGGCGTCGGGACCGACGGGCCGACCGGAGGCGGCGGCGGAACGGGCCGTAGCGGCGAGACGGTGCCCCCGCCGAGGTCGACGCCGGCCGACTTCGCCCAAGCTGCCAGCACCGAGGGCAAGGCGTCGGCGATCTGCTCCAGCAGCCGCGAACGCCGGTCCTCCGCGACCTCGTAGAGCGCGTCCCGCACCATGCACTGAGCCTCGCGCGTCGCCTTGCACGCCGCATCGATCAGGGCGGCGCGGTCGGCCGGGCGCGCTTTTTCGTCCATCGACGCGTCGAGGGCCCCCAACGCGGCGAGGTAGAGTTTTTCCTGCACGGAGCCTTCGAAGCCCATCGAACCGTTTTCGCTTGACATTACGTACCCTCTTTCTTCAGGGCCGGCGTCGCCGACCCCATGAACTTTTGCAACACGACCGGGATCGCGGGCGCGACCACCTCAAAGACGCGCGTCCACATGTCTTGCGACGCCTGCGACGTCTTCGCGAGCGCCGCCATCGATTCGCGGAGGTCGGCGATCTCGTCCTCCACATCGTCACCGCGCTCGCGCGCGCGGAGTTCGAGCGACGCCTCGCCCATCCGTTGCCAGTACTCGGCCGTTTCCTTGCGTTCGTTGGCGGCGCGCTCGCGCATCGTCTCGAGCTCGCGCCGGTGCTCCTGCTCGCGGCGGAGCGCGCGCTCGTCGTCCTCGACGCGCCATCGCCGGTGACGTTCCTCGAGTTCCGTTTGCGACTCGCGAGCCTGAGCCGCCATCGCTTGCATGAACACCATGGCGGTTCCGAGGTCGACGCGCCCCGACGCGTCCGCCTGACTTCCGAGCAGAGCCCCCATCGGCGTCGCCGCGACCGGCTGCGCCGCGACGGCGGCCGCGACCGGCTGCGCGGCCGGCGCTTCCGGCGTCGTGCGCCGGTAGGCCGGCAACTGCGGGTGTTGCGGGTCATCCCAGCACTTCGGCGACGAGCGCCCGATCGCCCCGCCCTTGCGCTTGCCGTTGGGGCTAGGCGGCCCGTACCAGTGGAAGCGGTACGTTCCGGAGCCCCAGCCTTCGAGGACGCGCGCCCACAGCGGCGGCGCGTGCTTCAACGAGAAGACCTCGACGCGCTCGTTTCCGAGCTGGAGGGACATCGGAACCGCCGTCCCATCCTCGTGATAGCGCAAAATCTTGTAGCGATCGGCCTCGCGGGGCACGTCGACGTCACCAACGCGCCGCGTTCGGCGCGTCGTTCCCGTCCTCTCGCGCTCCGCCGTCACCGCCTCGACGTCGGTCTGGTCATTCGCCGGAGTTGCTTCTTGCGTGCTCGCCATGCCAGCTTATCTATAGCCGGACGCTAGCCGCGTCTACAGGAGGTTCCCACCATGACCACTCAGATCCGCGAAACCGTCGTGCAGATTGCGACCGCGTCCATCGGCCTCGCCGCCAACCCGTACGCGGGGAAGATGGACGCCTATTTGGATCTCATCGCGGACGGCGAAACGACCGCGATGCGAAATGCCTTCGTCAACATGAGCGGCTGTGCCTTGGTCGTTCGCGGCATTTGGCGGCGCGCTGGCCTGAAAGACGCGCGGCTCGAAGCGCCGTACAAGCTCGGGACCGCGGTCGTGCTCTTGGTCGAAATGGCGCACGAGGCCGGCGCGTGGCGATCGGGCGCGGAGGTCAACGGCGGCGAATACATGCCCGACGAAGGCGACGTCTTTTTGCTCGAAGGGCCGGAACACGTCGCGACGTTCCTGCGACAGGTTCAGCCCGACGGCGCGCCGCTTTCGTGGGACTCGATCGACGGCGGCCAGCGCGACGTCGACGGCCGCGAGGCGATCGCGACGGTGCGCCGCACCGTCTACGCCACCAACCAGATGATGACGCTGAACGGGCGCGCGCTCGCCGGCGTCGTCGACCTGGACGCGCTCGCCGCGAGGTTCGGCGCGTGAACGGCCGAGGCCCCGTCGGCGGCGCCTACCAGGGCCGCAACGTCCTTTGCCCGATGGGATGCGGGACACGCCTTTACGGCGAGAAGGACCCGCACGATTGCGTTCGCGCGACCGACGTCGGCCCGGCGAAGCCGGAGCGCGCCGCGCTCTCGAACGCCGAGGCCGCCGCGCTTCGCATGCCGAGCCTCGACGAGCAGCGCTACGCGAAGGCCGTCGCCTTCGCGCGGAGCGAGCACGAGCGCGAGCGTCGGCGGTTCTGGGACGCGTGCTACGCGCACGCGTTGCAAGGGTTGCTCGCGGCGCCCGCCGAGGTGCGCAGCGAGGGCGACGGCGACCAAAACAAGCTCGCCGCGCGCTACGCCAACGACGCGCTCGACGAGCGCGATCGCCGCTGGCAGGCGCCGCGATGACCCCGGACAACTACTACGCGCGCGGCCGCCTCTACGTCGTCTCGCGCCTCACCGTCGCGAGCGAGCGTTGGTTCGCCGCGCACCCGCGCCACGAGCGAACGCTCGTCGCCTTCGAGCTCGAGCCAGGCATGCCGTCGCGCCGACGCCTCGCCCGAATGCTCGCGCGCGACCGACGCGCCAACCGGGCGATCGCGCGCCTCGCGCGCGGCATGCACGACCGCCTCGACTTCCCCGCCGACGCGACGGCGCCCGCGCCGGTCAACGTCCGATCGTTTAGCTACGCCGCCGCCGACGTCGCGTGTCCCGAATGCCACGGTCGCGGCTTCCAGTGCGACCGCTGCGCGCCGATGGGCCGCGGCTAGAACGGCACGTCAGCGAGCTCGACGACCTCGACGCGCAGGTTGTCACGCGGCCGGAAGCGGCGAATCAGCTCGAGCTCGAGATCCAGCGCGGCGCTCGCGTGCGTCGTGTAGACCGCAACCTCGACTCGGGACCGCTCGTAGGTGGTACCCGGGTCGTTTCCCCTTCCGTACATCCTTTCCCAGAACGTGCGCCCGCTCGAGCGCTTCCAGCCCTGGAAATGCCGCGTCAGCGTCTTTCGAAGCCGCCCCGTGTGACTCTCGCCGACGTAGAGCACGCGACGCCCGGCGGCCGCCGAGCGGATCACGTACGCGCCGGAGGCGCCCTCGAGGTCGCGCACAACGTCGGGGTACGGTTCGCCGTTGCCGCCGAGGCGAAACCAAACCGCGCGAGGGATCTTCACCTTGCCGGCGAGCTCGCCGGAGCGGGCGCGACGTAGGCCGGAGGCGGCGGAGGAGGCGCCGCTTTCGCCGTCTCGGCCGTCGCCCAGTGCGCGGCCGCGACGAGCAACGCCGCGGCCGCCGACACGAGCGCGCCCTTCGTCGTGGTCGCGTTGCGCCGGCTCGCCTGTCGATGCTCCCACGCCAAGCGCGCGATGCCGTCGCCCTCGTCATCGATGCCGTTCGTACCAGGCATGCGGCCGATCACCCGCGAGAGCCGGGCGACGTCCTGCACGAGCCCGCGATCGCTCCCCGGGTCGTCCGCGCCGAGAAACCCCGTCGGTCGCCCGACGATGCGATCGAGTCGCAGCGCCAGCCCTTTCCACTGGTCCGGGGAAAGGTCCGTCGGCCCAGGGCCTTCGAGGGTTTGAAGGGGAGTCGGCATCGATTCGCGGCCCGGGTTGGTAGCCATGTTGCCTCACATTCTACCTTTCCGGCCGCTTCCCGCGCTAGGTCGGGCGTTCCCCGATTGCTTTTTGGACGCCTTGAGGAGCACCGCCAGCACCAGGGTGCCGGCGTCGTTCGCGAGCACGCGCGCCCGCGCCCTTTCGCGGTCCGTCAGGCTCGCGCGCTCAAGCGCCGCGAGGACCACCGCAGCGAGGCCGACGGGCGCTGATTCGCCGCCTTCCCAGCGCAGAATCGTGAACGGCGCGACGTTCAGGAAGCGCGCGAGCTCGCGTTGGCTCAGCATGAGACGCATACGGAAGGGCGCGCACGTCAAGCGTCATCGTCGCAACCTCGCCGCGTACCGCAGCCGGTCGCGCATGGACCACGTCGACCGAGTCCGAACCCGTCCGCCCTCGCGCGCGAAGCGGATCGCCTCGCACGTCTCGGCGAGCCGCGCCATCAACTCCGGCCCGGCGCGCTCCTGGGCCAACAGACGGTTGACGAGCTGGCGGTAACGTGCTTCCGCGCCCGCGGCGAGCGCCGGCCCCGTGCTCGAGCTCGAGCTCGAGCGCGTCGACGCCAGCCGAGCTTTCGCCAGGCTTTGCCACGTGTGGATCCGCGTGAACTTCTGCGGTAGGTCCGCTTCGCCCTTCCGCGCGCGCCGCGTCGTCTCAGCCCAGCCCCACGCGCCGCGCGTCTTTTTCTTGTGCTCCGCGCAATCGCCGCACTCGCCTTGATAGTAGCTGTCCGCGATGCCGTAGAAGCCGACGCGGAACGTCTCGCCCGTCGAGCGGCGAAGGTTGACCTTCGAGGCTTGCGAGAGGCGACGGCCCTCGAGAGCTTCCGCGACGCCGGCGATCACCGCGACGCCGGCCGTTTCCCACACGCTCTCATCTTGCAGCGAGACCGAGAAGCCTTCGAAGTAGCGCATCACGCCCCCCGCGCTGTCGCGGATCTCCACCGAGCGCGTGTAGCGCTTCCGATACTCGACGCCGTTGGGCTTTTTCACCTCGCGGAACGCGTGGATCGGATGCGCGTACGCCTCGCGAATGTCGAGGCCGACCGAGCTCGGACGCACCACAACGCCCGCCGCGCCGAGCGCGTCAGCCCACATCGTCTGAAGTCCGCGCCGACGTTCGATCAGCGGGCGCGCCGCCGTCACCTGACGAGCGCGGCGGAAGTACAGCTCGAGCTCGTCGAGGTGCCCCGCGTCGCGGAGCTCGCGCGCCGCCCAGCCCCACGCGCCGGCCGCGTGCTTCCGACGCGCATCGCCCGAGCAGAGCGAGCAGCGCTCTCGCCGCATCGTCTCCGCCCAGCCCCACGCGCCCTTTACCCGATGTTGCGCGAGGCACGTGGTAGTCGGGCGACGTCGCCCCGCCGCGACCGATTCGATCCGATGCTCGTCATGCGTCGGCAACCACGGCAGGAGGCACCAAAGGTGAAAGTGCGGGTGTCCCAAGCCGGAGCCGTCCTCGCCCGGCGTCCACTCGAACGCCCGCGACCAGCACTCCCCCACCGTCTCCGGACGCTCACCCTTCCACGGCTCGCGAAGGAGCTTTTGCAGCGCGCGGACAAAGACCTTCCACGCCACGAAGAGAGCGACGACGCGCGCCGCCGCGGTCAGCTTGCGGCCGCACTCGCGCCAGAAATCGCGATCGTTGTCGCGCACCAGGGCGACGAGCCCCCACGCGCCCGCGACGGGTTCGCGCTCCGGAATGACGAAGTGCGGCACGGTCAGGGACATCATCTTTTGCCCGAGCGTCCCGCCTTTCCTCTGCACGCGGAACGAACCGGCGCGGTCGGCCTGACGAAGGACGACCTCGAGTGAGCGAGCGAAGCGCGAACGCGACTTCATCGACCGGCGCACGTTGCAACCCGGGCACATCCGGACGATCCCGCAGTACGTCGGCGTTTCGTGCGTCGACCCACACGCCGCGCACGAGACCTCGATCACGCCGACGCCGCACGCTCCGACTTGTTGCGTCCGGTGCCGCTGGCCGTCGCCGCGGCTTTCATGCCAGCGCCGCCCCGCCTCGTGCGCCTCGTGCGCCGGAACCCAGACTTTCGAGGTGACCCGCTTCTGTCGCGCCTCCCCCATCCGGTCGCGGTAGCGCTCCCACCGCACGCGCCGGCGCTCCGCGTGCGTCGTGCAGTTGATCCGGCCGTCCTGGAGGAAGAACCGCCGGCCCTGCCCCTCGCGCAAGCTCTCGTCCACTTCGCGCCCCGGGCGCGCCAGGGCGGCCGAGACGGGCCGCTCCGCGCGGCCGTACGCTCGCCAGGCGGCATCGCCCAATGCCTCCAGACGGGCCGCCTGGCGGTCATGCGCCGCCGCCCGGGCGCGACGGTGTCCGAACGTCCAGAAGGCGAGCTCCCCGAGCGGCAGGAGGTAGGGCCCGCGCCCCGCCAATGACAGCGGGTCAACGAGCTCCGTCGCGCCTGAGCAGACGCCTTGCGGCGCCGCCGCCGCTGCCGTAGCTTTTTGCTTGACGAGAGGAGCGGCGTGCACCGCGACCTTTCAGACGCCCGGCGAGAGGGAACCCGCCGGGCGTCGCTTTTTCAGGCTGACCGCATCATCACGGGATCCGCCACCGATACACCGTCGTATCGCCTACCGGAGCCGTGAAGTTGAACGCGTTGGCGCCTGCGACGATGGTCGGCGCCACCGACTGCCCCGCCACAATGTACGGGTCGACGAAGATCGTATCCGACGCCTCGCAGGCCGCAGGCACCGCTTGCACCGTCCCGAGGCCGTTCGCGGCGACGGCGCCGAAATTTGCTTTCGCGGTCGCGTCGAGGTTCCAGGGCAGGACGGTGCTCGAGAGATCGACGTTTGCGCCGCGGCGAATCCGGCTCGCGACGCCTTGCGACGACACGCCGAAGGTACCCGTCGCGTTGCCCGTCGTCTTCACGTTGTCGAGGTAGAGCTCTCCCGCGGCCGTCACCTGCACGAGGAAGGCAAATCGCGGCGTCGCGGTACCGTTCAGCTCGGCGACGCCGTGCGAAAGGTCGACGTGCCCCGTCGAGCCGTGGTTGCCCTGCCATAGCGGCGCCACGAGAGCGGCCTGGCGCGCCACCTTGAACCCCGTAATCCGAAGGTCCGCCGCGCCCGTCGCGTTGAACCATCCGCCCACGCAATCGATCGAGCCGTAGCCGTCCACCTCCACGCTGCCCGCCGCCGTCGCTTGGAAGTCGATCCCAAAGCCGCCGTTTCGATTGCACGTGAGATTCGAGCAACGCGCCCGCACGCCGCCGCACTGGACCCACAGCCCCGCCGCCGCGTTGTCGTCGAGCCATGCGTTATCGATCTGAAGGTCGGTGCACCCCCCGTCTCCACCCTGCCCGTTGAAGACGCCGATCCCGCTCGACCCGTTGCCCGACGCGTGCACGTCCGAAAACGCGATGTTGCTCCCGCCGGAGAGGAGCACGCCATACGTCGCGCTGTCGCGGAACTCGCTTGATTCAATCGCCGTGCGCAAGCACCCTTGCGCGTCGGCGACGTCGCTCGGCACCACCTGCGCGCCCGCGTAGCACTTCCACGCGTTCGAACGGGCGACGACCGATTTCGCGCACGTGCCGAGGTAGAACCCCGCGTCCGCGCCGCCGTTCCCGACGAAGCGCACCCGCGCGTTGATGATCTGGCTTCGCACCTGGGTCTCGAGGGCGAAGCCGTAGTGGGTGAGGCCGCCGGAGTCGTTCGCGCCGTCCACCTCGACATCCTCAAATACGTTGTCGCGGCCCCCGACGTCGAAGCTTCCGCCCATCGCCGTGAAGGTGCCGGCGTCGCGCGTGACCCGGATGCCCGAGACGCGGCAGCGCTGCGCGGCCGCGATCTCAACGGCGCGGTCGCCCGTGCCCGTGACCCGCATGCCGTTACCCTCAATGCGGATGTCGCTCGGCGACACGATCGGCTGAATCAGGCTGTTGACGGCGTACGTGTATTGAATCGCGTCATCGAGATGGTAGGTCAGCCCGCCCGCGCCCGACTTCGCCAGCACGCGCACCACTTGCCCCACGTTGGCAACGCCCTGGGCGAGCAAAATGACCATATCGCCAACGTTGGCCACGTCGTCATTCACGTCGACGGTGTAGCTGTTGAGCGCCGGCTGCGCGGTCAAGAGGGCCGAGATGGCGATCGGGGTCAACTGCGCGAAGAACACCGAATTGGCGAAGCCGTCCGCGCCGCCCGTCGGCATCAGCGACGACACGATCTCGACGTCTGGGCGCCCCATGATGTACGCGCCCGACACCAACTGCGACGTGCTCTTGCACTGAAACGGCCCGTTGTCGGCGAGCAATTGCACCGCGCCTTTGCCCGCGAGCGCGTTTGCCGTCGCGATCACGTCCGGCCAATCGTCCGCCCCCCCTCCCTTCGCGATCATCGGCACGATCACAAGCGGCCGCTGCGCTGCTCGCGAGATTCCGCCGGACGAAATCGCGCCCGCCGTCACGTGATTGCGACCCTGTACTTTTGGCCGGCCGCGTCCGCATTGACAAACAGCTTGCTCGTGTTGTCGATCGTCAGGCGCGCGCTGTCTCCGGGCCCTAGCTGCACCGACATCGCCCCGATCACGAGGGCCGCAAATCCGAAGTAGACGCGCCCCGTGTTGTCGAGATCGGCCGAAACGAGCACGCTCGACGTCACCGGCGTTGCTCCGACCGCCGTCGCCACGCCGCCATGCGGCGCAACCGCGACGACATCGGTTCCGGCCGCCGGGATGCGCTCCAACACTGGAAGCGGCAGCGGCGAGACGATCTGCACCGGGACCGTCGTCGCGCCGCTGATCGTGATCTCCGCAGTCGGCGCCGTCTCGCAGCCCCATGACCACAGACGCCCCGTCGCGCCGCGATGCCCGAACCCAGGAGCGACTAGCGCCTCACCCGGAGCAAGCGCCGGAACCGAAACGGTCGCCTCGAATCCATCGCCGACGAGCCCGCGCGCGACCTCGATCGACGCGCGCGCCATCGTGCTACTCACGATCTCGAGCTCCCCGTTTGCGAGCAGCGTCGCGAGGCTCACGACACGCAAGAGGGACCGGCCGCTGTCGATGATGCGGTACAGGTGAATGGACGCCGTCACAACGCCGGCGAGCGTCGTCGCGACGCCGCTCGCCCACGCCAAGGGGAACGCGATCACCAGATCAGCGTTGTTAACCTGCCCGTTACGAACGGCGAGCGATTTCTCTTGCCCCGGGACCGGCGTCGTGCCGTTCACCGGGGTGCGCTGCGGAGGTGCCCAGTCGAATTCGACTTCCGAGCGATCCTCGTACTGTCCGCCGTCGTAGTCCACGCGCAGCGGGCCTCAGCGGTCGGACGTGTCGATCACGCGCTTGCCGTTCGCGCCGTACACCTCGACGAGGCAGCCGGCCGGCACCGCAACCTTTTTGAAGAAGTACCGCCGGATCTCGCCCGGGTCGGAGTCGACGAAGAACACCACTTCCGGGGTGTACGTCGGCCCGTCGACCGCGGCAAAATTCTTGAAGGTGATTTCCCACGACAACTGCGGGTAAACGGGGCGCTTGAAGAGAAAGCGCCGCTCGTTGTTCGCGCCGCAGAGCGAAAGCAGCGAAGTAAAGCTGTCCGTCGTCGCGCCCGTCGAGGCCGCCTGAATGAGGAAGCTCTCGCGGCCGTCGCCCGCGCTGATCTTGATGCCGATGCTCGACATGCCGAGCGCCGAGCCGTCCGCGAGCGTCGTCGCTTGCATGCCGACGACGAGGCCGCCGTGCGGCCAAAGGATGGTGTACGGCGCGGACTCCTGCCCGGCCGGCACCGGCTCGACGTTCGCGACCTTGATCGTGCGGTCGTAGTCGGGCTCGTACGGCAACGACTTGCCGCGGATCGGGTGCCCGTCGCGCCCGCGGAACTTGTCGAACTGGCTCCGCTCGCGATGCTCGGGAGCTCCCCACATCCCGTTACCGGGATCGTTCCGGCGCGGGTGTGCTCCCGGGACTCCGGGGCGGTGTCGAGGAACCATGGATCCGGGCATTGGCTTTTCTCCTGGAAAACGAGACGAGAGACGCGCGAGAGAGGGGAGCCCGCCCAGCGCGGCGCGGGCTGCCTGCCTAGACCACAGCGCCGCGCGGGCAGACTCGAAGGCTTCAGCGGTTCGACGAACGGTCGCCGACCTGCACGGAGTGCAGAAGCGACATGATGTCGACGTCGAGATCGCCGTTGGCCGCGACCGGCTGCACGAACGGCGGGACGCCGACGAACGCGGCGCCCTGCGGCTCCGCGGCGCGCGCGCTGCCGATGGTGAACGACACATCGCGAAGGAGCTCGAACCGAAGGGTCAGGTTCGAGTCGACCTTGCCCGCCGAGTTCCAGCGCAGCCGCTCCGGGATGCGCAGGAAGTTGTGGATCGAGGGCGCGCCGTTCGAGATGAAACCGAACTGCGGGACGTCGCCGGCCGTGGTCGTCGGCACCGTGTTGTCGGGCTGACTGCCGTACAGGCTCGACTTGCCGGGGATGAAGTACGCGGGGCCGATCTGCAGCCCGAGCTTCAACCCGTCGTAGAAGAACGAGACGCACGACTCCGCGAAGATGAGCCCCGCCGCGCGAGCGCAGAGGTTCCGCGGCGTCAGCTGGATCGACAGGCCGCCGATCAGCACCTTGTCACCGCCGATGGTGGTCGCGGCCGCGCCGGTGAGGTTCGTATCCGCGCGCGTCGCCTTGTGCGACGGGACGCCGGAGAGGGCCGGATCCATCGGCTGGCCGTTGCCGTACGAGAACAGATCGATCTGGCCTCGCGCGTAGGTCACCGTCGAGATCCCGGTGCCTCCGTCCGTCACCACCGTGGGCCGGAAGGCGCCGCGGCTGTAGTACTGGTCCGGGGTGAGAATGACCTTCTGACGACGCATGCTCGACTCGCTTTCCCTAGGGCCCACTCGTTTGCGGGGGCGGTTCTAACGCCCGAAGGCCCGGCCCCTTGTCGGGGTGCGGGCCGGGGCATTGTGGTGCTTCGCTCACCAGTCGGCGGGGATGCGCGACTCGTCGCCTCCGTCGGCGTCTTCGTCGAGCTCGTCGTCTTCGTCGTCATCGCCCTCGAAGCCCTCGGAGTCGCCGTCGTCGCCGATGTTCTGCACGGCGTCGAGGGTTCCCTCGAAACCGTCCATGTCCGCGAGCGCGCCCATCGTCAGCGCCGCCATGGCGGGCGTCGTTCCGTCGGCTCCGCCGGCCGCCGCAGCCGGGTCGGTCGCCGCCGCAGCCGGAGCCGCGGGCGTCGAGTGAGCGGCCCACAGCGTCCGAGCGCCCTGCACGCCGATGACCGCGCCCGCGCCCGCGCCGATCGCGGGGTAGCCGAGCTTCGCGCCGGCGATGATCGACAGCACCGAGAGCCCGAGCTCCGCGAAGCCGACCGCCATCGGCGAGGCACCCATGCGCGACTCCGCCGCCGCGGCGATCGCGCCACCGGCCACGCCGCCTGCGATGACCTCGACGCCGACCTTTGCCGCCTTTTCCCACGTCTTCAGGTTGGTGAACGACCCGCCGGCGCTCCCCATCGACGTCGAGGGCCCGTTGCGGCGACGCCGGATCGGGTTCGTCGCGACGACCATGGACCGCGTCCGACGACGCCCAGGGCGACGGCGCGAAGGGTTGGCCGCGTGCACGACGATTTGAGTCGCCGCGCGCCGCTTCGGAGCCTTGGGCGCCTTGCGGCGCGAAGGGTTCTTCCGCTTGCCGACCTTCTTCTGATGAGCCTTCAACGCCGCGCCGTAGAGCTTCTTCATGGTCTTTTTCCCTGGGTTTGAGAGAGGGCCGCGCACCGTTCAGCCTTCGATTCCGCGACTCGTAACGTGATAGTCCGACTGGTCCCGCTGAACCACGAGACCCGACGGACGCTCCGACCAGGTGAAGCCCAGGATCGGAAGCTTCGAAATGTCGACCTTGCCCTTTCGGACGTGCGAGCCGCATTCGGGACACTCGTGCGTCCGCGTGCGCGGCCCGAACTGGTGCTGATACAGCGTCACCCCTTCGCCCTTCTCGGTCACGTACTCGATCCCCGCGAGGCGCCCCATCACCGTTACGCCCTTGCGCGGGTCGGGGAAGCCGTCGACGATCTCGGTCCCGATGTCGCCGACGTCGAACGGCTCGACGTCGCGCCCACCGTGCGTGCGCCGGTACGCAGCCTCGCCGCCCCGCGACGCGCGGCGCGCTTGCTTCGCCATCTCGGACGCCGTCTCAATCACGCCCGGCACTTCCTGGGCGATCTCGAGGAAGCCCCGCAGGGCTTTGGCGAATTCGGCGCTCGGCATCGGACGTCAGGAGAGGCCGAGGTCTTGAGCGGCCTTGCGTTGCTCGGCGCGCTGCTCTCGCGCCGCCTGCACGTCGGGGTTGCGGTACAGGGCCACCGCGGCGTTGTGCTTCGCGACGGCCTGCGCGCGCGTCATGCCTTGCGCCATCAGGTTCGCCACAGCCGCCTGCGCGCCCTGCGCGGTCGCGGACTGCTGCGCCGCGAGCACGGTCGAGATCACCGGCGCGGAAAGCAGGCCGTTCGCCGCCGCGTAACGCGCGTGCGGCGGGACCATGATCGAAATGCTCGCGCCGGTCGGCGTGCGATTGCCGACGTCGCGCATGTAGCCGCCCGAGTCGGGCCAGAACATCCGCGGCGGCAGGTACGACGGGCGACGGCCGAAGGCCGCCGGAGGCGCGTGCGCGATCGCGTAGCGAACGACGCCCGGCCGCCCCGTCGAGTCGGCGTGCGGCTCGATGTATTCCCACTCGTGCTTCGCCTTGTCCCACTGCCAGTGCCCGGGGATGATCGACGTCCGCGCGCCGCTCGCGCCCCAGTACGTATGCGCGTGAGCGTACGCCGTCGCGCGCTTCTTCGACGCTTCCGCCATCGTGCGGAACGCCTCGCGCGCGGCAGGCGGCAGCGCCGCGGGGTTGACGGCGGCCGCGTCCGCGTGCGCGCCGATCCACACGTGCTTATGAAGCACGGGGCTCCACCCGTAGTGACCCGGGACGTGCGTCGCCGGCGCGCCGATCGCATGGCCGCCGCGCTCGCCGACCGGCACGAGGCCCGGGGGAACGTGGTGCACGTGGTAGTTCGGCGGAGTCACGTGCATCCGCGGCCAGCCGCGGGGCAGGACGTGCGCCGGCACCTCGACGCCGCGGAACGCGACGACGTGTCCCGGAGCGACCTCGCGGCCGCCGGCGACCTCGACGTGCAGCCAGCGACGCGACTTCGGCTCCCACAGCCAGCCGTGGCGCTGGCGCTGGTTCGGGATGAAGGCGACGCTGCGGAGCCGCCCGGGGCCGCCGCTGCCGAGCTGGTGCGGCGCGTGCCCCGGACGCTGGCGGCCGCGGTAGCGCATGTGCTGCGCCACGTAGCCGCTGCGTCCGTCGCCCTGCTCGCAGGGCTCGCACTGGTGTCCACTCCGGAGGTTCGAGACGCGCCCCGGCCGGTGCGGTCCTCGCGCCCCGTCGTGGTCGTAGTTGTCCTCGTGCATGTCCGGAACCCAGTGCGGAGCGGTCATGGCCCGAAGCCTACGCCGGCCGGCCGCGGCCGAACAACCCACCTTTTTCAGCCGGAGCGCACGAACGCAGCCGAAGTCGGGGCCATCATGCACCCACGCTCGGGACCGGCCCGAACCGAACGAAGTCGCCGACTTGCCGATCGCCGGGGCCGAATTCCTGAGCAATATTCGAAGCGGGACGACTTGTGCCCTAAGACCCAAGGAGAGAGGCGACCTCCGGCCGCCCAACAACTTGACGGCCTCGCCGCGTATCATTATTGTCTACAATCTTGCGGGCGAATGGCGCTCGCGTGCTGAAAGGGGTTGACATGCTCAAGGGACAGGTTCGCGAACATGATTTGGTGCTGCAACTCGGCGGAATCTCGGTTTCGCTCGTCGGCAGCGACGACGCGCGGGACCGGCTCGGCCAGCCGCGCTTCCAAGTCGGCATCACGCCTTGCCTCCCGTCGTGCGGCGATCCGCGGTGCACGTCGGATCACCCGCTGATCGTCGGCGGCCAGATGTTGACGCTCGCGATGCCCGTCGACGTCGCGCGCGAGCTGATCGGGATGCTCACCGAAACGATCAAGGTCGTGGAGGACGCGGAGCACAGCGGCGTTTCGGGCGCGCAGCTCCGCACCTCTCTCGAGGGCCCGTCATCGTGAGCCGCGACGACTCCGCCGACGCGTTCGACCTCGCCCGCGAGACCAACCCGCGCTCGCGCGGGCAACGCTCGCCGCTCCGCCTCTGGACGGTGCACGAGACGTTCGACGGACCCTTGACCGCGCGGGTGCTGACGCCTGACGAGCGGATGGCCTACGGGCGAGGCGAACTCCGCGTGCACTGTGTCATCGTCGCGGCGGACGAGGCCGACGCCACGTCGTTCGCGCTCCGCCTCCGCAGCGCGCGGCACCTGCTCGGCATGTGGCCCAGCACCGACTACCGCACCGGCTACCGCAACGCGCTTTCGGAGCTCAAGGCGTTCGTGAACCAGGAGACCGAGCGCCACGAGGCGCTGTACGAAGACGACTCGACGTCGCGCGAGGAGTACGCCGGAGCGGTCAGCGCGCTCGAGCGCCTCAACACGTGGGCGCAAGCCTTCATGCCAACCGAACCCGCGCCGCCGCGCACGCCCGACGAGGAGCCGCTCGGATGACACTCACTCTCAAGCGCCGACTGACGAACGCGGATCGCGTCGCCGTCGCCGCGCTCGCCCACGTCGACCCGCGCTCCGTCAAAAGCTACGTCGACGGTGGCCGCCGCCAGCACCCGACCACCGTCGACGCAATCGAGCGCGCGCTTCGCAAACTCGGACTCGTCGCCCCTCCTGCTCGCCAGCCCAACGCCGGCACCCTCGACCTGTTTCCCACCAAGAAAGGCCCGAACGAAAATGTTTGACTTCCTGTTTCCAGCCTCGCGCACGGTCCGCGTCATCCGTCGACACGATGGGGAGCTCGAGCTCCCCGGCCAGACGCTACCCACCGACCGCGCCGCCGTCGCGAACTACATCGCAGCGCAGGACAACCCGCACGAGCTCAGGATCTACGGCACGCGCCGCGCGCTCCGTCGCCTCCAGTGCAACGGCCCCCACACCGACATCCGCGGCGAGTACTTCGATTTCGACCACGCGAGCGGATGGACCTACGCCTTTGAAGGTGAGCCGTGAACCCGTGGACTATCTCGCTATTGGCATCGGCGTTGACCCTCGCATCATGCGCGCCGAGCGTCGGCGCGGGCGAATTCGGTGGAAGCGATGGGAGCGGCGGCGCGTCCTCGCAGGGATCACCGAGTACCAGTACCGGCCACGCCGGGG
>Ga0068871_100000835_pt1 | contig 20626 bp, 23 predicted proteins | sample KBSMisM72_FD_72750 | JGI IMG/M metagenome (GOLD analysis project Ga0068871, IMG submission 72750) | Miscanthus rhizosphere microbial communities from Kellogg Biological Station, Michigan, USA - KBS Miscanthus M7-2 | ecosystem: Host-associated > Plants > Roots > Rhizosphere > Soil ...
AAGCTGGCGGCGCAGCTGCTGCGAGATTTGCTGCGCCGACAGCGGACGCTGCCGCCGCGGCACGAGGTTCACCTGCGCCTGCGCCTGATTCGACTGTCCGTACCCGCCGCCGCCGCCGACGCGGACCATGAAGCTGTCGATGTACGGCGTCTTTCGAATCACTTCGCCGACGCGTTGCCCCGCCGCGGCCATCTCGTAGTACGACGTGCCCTGCGCCGCGCGGATGTTGATGTTCATCTGGTCGTTGTCCTGATCGGGGATGAACCCCTTCGGGACGACGCCGTACATCTCGATGGTCGCGGCGGCCACGACGACGAAGAGGACGAGCATCACCACGCGGTGCCGCAGCACGACGCCGAGGCTCCATCGGTAGCCGGCGAACAGCGTGTCGAACGCGCGGTCGAGGAAGCCCGCGAGTCCGGTCTTCGTGTGGACGACGCGCAGGAAGCGGCTGCACAGCATCGGCGTCAGCGTGATCGACACGATGCCAGAGACGAGGATCGCCGCCGTGATCGTGACCGCGAATTCGCGGAACAGCCGCCCGAGGATGCCGCTCATGAAGAGAATCGGGATGAACACGGCGGCCAGCGATGTCGTCATCGTCAGGATCGTGAAGCCGATCTCCTTCGAGCCGTTCAGCGCCGCCGTCAGCTTGTCCTCGCCGTGCTCGATGTGGCGCACGATGTTCTCGAGCATCACGATGGCATCGTCGACGACGAAGCCGATGCACAGGATCAGCGCCATCATCGACAGATTGTTCAGGCTGAAGCCCAGCAGCTCCATCACGGCAAAGGTGCCGAAAATCGAGAACGGCAGCGCCAGCGCGGGAATCAGCGTCGCCGAGCCGTTGTGGAGGAACAGGAAGATGACCGCGACGACGAGGACGAGCGTGATGAGCATCGTCCACTGGATGTCCTCGAACGCCGCGCGGATCGTCTTCGACCGATCGCCGCGGATCAGCATGTGCACGGACGGCGGAAGCTGCGCCTCGATTTGCGGAAGCAGCGCGCGGACGTTGTCGATCACTTCGATCGTGTTGACGCCGGGCTGGCGCTTGAGCGCGAGGTTGATCGCGCGCGTGCCGCCGTCCTTCGTATAGAACCACGTCGCGTTCATGTTGTCCTCGACGCTGTCGAGGACGTTCGCGACCTGCTCGAGCCGGACCGGACGGCCCTGCCTATACGTAATGATGACGGGCTTGAACTGGTCGGCGTTGACCAACTGGCCGGCGGCCTTGATGTTGAACGTCTGGGTTGGGCCGAACAGCTGGCCCGTCGGCAGGCTGACGTTCCAGTTCTGCAGGGCCTGATCGACTTCGTTCAAGCCGATCTGCTGTGCGCGCAGCTTGTCGGGATCGACTTGCACGCGAACGGCGTACTTCGACTGTCCCCACACCTCCACCTGCGAGACGCCGTTGACCATCGAGATGCGCGGCGCGATGAACGTCTCGGCGTACTCGTCGAGCACCGACAGCGGCACGGTCTTGGAGACCAGCGCGAGTTGCAGGATGTCCTGGTCGGCAGGGTTCTGCTTCCGAAACGTCGGCGGGTTCGGCATGCCCGCCGGGAGGAGCGGCATCGCCTCGGCGATCGCCGTCTGGACGTCCACGGCGGCGCTGTCGATCGGGCGTCCGAGATCGAACTGCAGCGTCACCTGCGTGTTGCCCATCGAGCTCTGCGAGATCATCGAGTCGACGCCGGCGATGGTCGTGAACTGCCGCTCGAGCGGGCTCGCCACCGACGCGGCCATCGATCCGGGGTCGCCGCCAGGAAGCCCCGCCCGCACCTGAATAGTCGGGAAATCGACAGTGGGGAGATCGCTGACCGGCAGCGCGCGATACGCGACGATGCCGAACAGCGCGATGGCCGCCATCAGGAGGCTCGTCGCGATCGGGCGCCGAATGAAGACCTCGCTGATATTCAATTCGATTACCCGATGACCAAATTACTCGGTGACCAGATTCGCGGCGCCGACAGGCGCCCCAATCTTGCTAGTTCTGAAGAACTGCGCCAGGTAAGTGTAGACGACCGGCGTGAGGTAGAGCGTTAGCATCTGCGACACGATCAGCCCACCGACCACGGCCAGACCGAGCGGACGACGCGCTTCGCCGCCCGCACCGAAACCGAGCGCGATGGGAATCGCCCCCAGCAGCGCGGCCATCGTCGTCATCATGATCGGCCGGAAGCGGACCAGACAGCCTTCGTGAATGGCGTCGGTCGGCGATTTGCCCTCGCGCCGCTCCGCATCGAGCGCGAAATCGATCTGCATGATCGCGTTCTTCTTGACGATGCCGATCAGCATCACGAGACCGACGAACGAATAGATGTTCAACTCGTTCCCGAACGCCCAGAGCGTGATCAACGCCCCGAGGCCGGCAGAAGGCAGGCCCGAGAGAATCGTGATCGGATGGATGTAGCTCTCGTACAGCGCGCCGAGCACGATGTAGACGACTCCGATCGCGACGAAGAGCAGCAGACCGAGGTTCTTCGTGGCTTCCTGAAACACTTTCGCCGATCCCTCGAAGCTGATCGTCACCGTGGCCGGCAGCGTTTGCGTGGCGACGCGGCGAATCGCGGCGACGGCGTCGCCGAGCGACACGCCTTTCGAGAGCGAGAACGACACCGACACCGACGGCAGCTGGCCGGTGTGGTTCACCGACTGCGGACCGACGGTTTCCTTCATCGACACGACGGAGCTGAGCGGCACGAGCGCGCCGCGCTGTGTCTTGAACGAGATCTTCTCGAGCGAGTCCGTGTACTGCTGGTACTTGGGATCGAGCTCGACGAGCACGCGGTACTGCGTCGTCGGGCCGTAGATCGTCGACGACCACTTCGGACCGAGGCCCGTGGACAGCGTGTTCTCGATCTGCGTGGCGTTGAGGCCGACCGCCGCCGCCTTGTCGCGATCGATGACGAGGTTCACCTTCGGATTGCGCAGCTCGAGGTCGTTCGAGACGTCCTGGATTTCCGGGATCGTCTCCATCGCGTTGCTCAGCCGCTGCGCCTGCAGATACAGCTGGTCGGTGTCGGCGCTCTGGACCGTGACGTTGTAGTTGCTGTTCCCAGACCGGAAGCCGATCTGGAGCGACGACGGCACGTTGACGAACGCACGGTAGTTCGGGAACCGCAGCAGCTGGGGACGCAATTGCTGCGCGATTTGCATCGCCGACTGCTCGCGTTCGGCGCGCGGCTTGAGCTGCACCTGCAACGTCGCGTTGCCGTTGTTGTTCCCGCCGACGTTCACCGCGAACGTGTCGATGTTTGGATTCCGCTTCACGATCTCCGCGGCTTTGAGGGCGCCGTCCACCATGTCGGTGAACGACGAGCCCTGCTGGCCGCGCATGTTGATGAACATGAAATCGTTGTCGGAGTCGGGGATGAAGCCCTTCGGCACGACGCCGTACATGTAAACGGTGCCGGCCGCCACGGCGAAGAAGATCACGACCATCACGAACCGGTGCCGCAGCACGATGCCAAGGCTCCACCGGTAGCCGTCGAACAACTTGTCGAAGGCGCGATCGAGCAGTCCGGCCAGCCCGGTCTTCGTATGCACGACGCGCAGGAAGCGGCTGCAGAGCATCGGCGTCAGCGTGATCGACACGACGCCCGAGATCAGAATCGCCGCCGTGATCGTGACGGCGAACTCCCGGAACAGCCGTCCGAGGATGCCGCCCATGAACAGGATCGGGATGAACACGGCGGCAAGCGACGTGGTCATCGTCAGAATCGTGAAGCCGATTTCCTTTGATCCATTGAGCGACGCCGTGAACCGGTCCTCGCCGTTCTCGATGTGGCGGACGATGTTCTCCAGCATGACGATCGCGTCGTCGACGACGAAGCCGATCGAGAGGATCAGCGCCATCATCGAGAGGTTGTTCATGCTGTAGTTCAGCACCTTCATCACGGCGAACGTGCCGAGAATGGAGAAGGGCAGCGCGAGGCCGGGAATGAGCGTGGCCGATCCGTTGTGGAGGAACAAATAGATGACGCCGACCACCAGCGCGAGCGTGATCACCATCGTCCACTGGATGTCGCCGAAGGCTTTACGGATGGTGCGCGACCGATCCTGGCGCACCATCAGGTGCACGGCTGGCGGCAGCTGCGCCTCGAGCTGAGGCAGGAGCGCGCGCACCGCGTCGGTCACCTCGATGATATTCGTCCCCGGCTGGCGCTGCACGCTCATGTTGATCGAGCGGCGGCCGCCGTCTTTCGTGTAGAACCACGAGGCGTTGCGCGTGTTTTCGATGCTGTCGATGACCGTGGCCACCTGCTCGAGCCGGACCGGCCGTCCCTGGCGGTACGCGACGATGATCGGCCTGAACTCGTCGGCGTTGTTCAGCTGTCCGCCCGCTTTGATGTTGAACGTCTGGTGCGAGCCGAACAACTGGCCGGTCGGCAGGTTGACGTTCCAGTTCTGCAGCGCCTGATCGACTTCGTTGATTCCGATTTGCTGGGCGCGGAGCTTTTCTGGATCCACCTGCACGCGGACTGCGTACTTCGTCGCGCCTTGCACCTGCACCTGCGACACGCCGTTCACCATCGAAATGCGCGGCGCGAGGAGTGTCTCGGCGTAGTCGTCGAGCGCACGCAGCGAGAGGCTGCTCGAGATCAGGCTCAACTGCATGATGTCCTGATCGGCGGGGTTCTGTTTGCGGAACGTCGGCGGATTCGGCATGCCCGCGGGCAGCAGCGGCATGACTTCAGAAAGCGCGGTCTGCACGTCGACCGCCGCGCTGTCCATCGATCGCGCGAGGTCGAACTGCAGCGTCACCTGGCTCTGGCCCATGCCGCTCGACGACGTCATCGAGTCGACGCCGGAAATCGTCGTCAGCTGGCGTTCAATCGGGCTCGCGACGGCGGACGCCATCGTGCCCGGATCGCCGCCGGGCAGGCCGGCCTGAATCTGCAGCGTGGGGAAGTCGACGGTCGGAAGATCGCTGACGGCAAGCGCGCGATACGCCACGACGCCGAACAGCGCGATCGCCGCCATCAGCAAGCTGGTGGCGATGGGGCGCTTGATGAAGATTTCGGAGATGTTCACGGGCCCGCGCTACATCTGGCCCGCGCCGCCGCCACCACGGCGTCCGCGACCCCGTCCGCCGCCGCCTGCGCCAGGACTGCCTCGGCCGTCGCCAACCTGCACTTTGGTTCCGGCTTCCAGACGAAGTTGTCCCTCGGTCACGACCGTCTGTCCGACCTTCAGACCTTTTTCTACGACGACGTCGTCGCCGACGCGCTGGCCGGCGACAATCGGCTGCTGATCGACCGTGTTGTCCTGTTTGACGACGAACACGAACTGACCGTCCTGGCCCGTCTGCACGGCCTGGCTCGGAAGCACGAGCGCGTGCTGGAGGGTCGTCACGCGCAGGCTGACGCGCGCGAACTGCCCGGGCCAGAGGCGATGGTCGCTGTTCGTGAAGCGGCCCTTCAATTTGATCGTGTCGGTGGAGGCATCGACGGCGTTGTCGATGAACGCCAGCTCGCCTTGCACCGACGCCGCGGAGCCATCCTGAGGTGTGACGGTGACCAAGATTTTGTCTTTGCCGGAACGCTCGCGAATCGTGGCGAGCTGCAACGCGGGAACCGAGAACGTCACGTAAATCGGCTCGACCTGGGCAATCGTCATGAGCTCGGTCGTGTTGGCTGACACGAGGTTGCCGGTCTTCACCGTCAGGTTGCCGGAGCGACCGTTGATCGGCGACTCGATCGTCGTGTAGCCGAGCTGTACCTTCGCGTTGTCGACCGCAGCCTGCTGCGCGACGAGCTGCGCACGAGCGCTCTCGACCGCCGCGCGATCGGCTTTCACGGTTGCGGCCGTCGCTTCAGACTGCGCGCGTGCCTGTTCCAGGATGTCTTTCGAGACGATGCCCCGTCCGGCCAACGCGGCCTGACGTTCGGCGCTGAGCTGCGAATATTCAGCGTTCGCGCCGTCGCGCACGAGCTGAGCCTCGGCCTGATTGAGCAGCGCCTGATCTCGCGTGAGGTTCGCTTGCGCCTGTTGGAGGGCGGCTTCGAACGGCCGTTTGTCGATCGTGAAGAGCAGCTGGTCCTTCTTCACGAAGTCGCCCTCGCGGAAGTTCGCGCTCTCGAGCTGGCCGGTGACCTGCGAGCGGACAGAAATAGTGGTGTAAGCCTCGACGTTCCCGATGGCGGCGAGGTCGACCGGCACGTCGCGTTCGGTCACTTTCGTGACGACGACGGGTACGGCGCCGAAGTCGCCGCGTCCGCGTCCGCCGCGGCCGCCGCCGCCGGGAGAAGCGGCGGAACCCGAGCAGCCGGCTCCCGCGATGGTGATGACAAGCAAAAGCAGGCCGGTTGCCAGTGTGCACGCGCGTTTGGACAAAGCAGTGAGCTCCACGAAGCCTATATAAGGACTGGATTGGAATACGCGCGCGGCAAGGGCTCTATTTACTCAACCGGCTGTATACCAAAAGCGCCAGTTTATCAGCTACTTGAAGCGCTACCGTGGCCGGAATCTCGTCGACCTCGGCAGTGCGGCGCGCGGCCTCCGACGTGCGATTGTCCCTAACGGATTTTTCTTGTAAAAGGCTGAGTTGACGGCTTTTCGGCCGATCTGTTACAACTCCGTCTTCCCCCGCGTCTAACAATTTTCAGGAAGCGACGGCCTGGCCGTCGCTCGGCGACGTGATCTATGCCCTGGCGCTGTCCCGCGTGTAGCAACATCATCCGCCTCAAAGAGTCGGAACGCACGCCGCGCGCGAAGGCGCGCTACCGCTGCTACGTGTGCCGCCTCGGACTCGAGTATCAGCCCACCGTGAACAAGATGATCGTCGTCCGGAGCGACGACGACAGCGAGGCGCCGCGGCAGAAACGATCCCGCTCTCGTTAGAATCTTCCGGATGCCTTCACACGTACGAGAGCTCGACGCGCGCACCGACGCGACCGCGGTGCTCGAGGCCGGCGACGTGTTGTGGCAGCCTCGCGGGTTTTTCCTGATTCAGGAGCGCGAGCAGCCGCTCTTTTCTCCGGCGGTGCTCTCGAGCGGCAAGAACGTCAGCTTCGATCCCGCGACGCGCCGCGTCGGAGGCAGCTCGCCTACCGGCGAGCTGTCGCACGCGCTGCAGGGCATGCTCGCGCGTTTCAGCGACGAATCGCACGCGTTCCTCATGCGCGCGTGTCCGCGCTACGCCTCGCGGCTCACGCGCGGACGCACGAGTTTCCGTCCCGTCGAAATCGCCGGACGCGCGTCGTCGTGGCGCAAGGACGACACGCGGCTTCACGTCGACGCGTTCCCGGCGACGCCGGTGCACGGCCGGCGGATTTTGCGTGTGTTCGCGAACGTGAACCCGTACGGCAAGCCGCGATCGTGGCGCGTCGGGGACAGCTTCGGCGCTGTCGCAGACTACTTCGCGCCAAAGCTTCGTCTGCCGCTGCCGGGATCGAGCGCCCTGCTGGGGCTGCTGCGCGTCACGAAGACGACGCGATCGCCGTACGACGCGTTGATGTTACAGCTGCACGATCGGATGAAGGAAGACACGGGGTATCAACAACAGGCGCCGCAAACGTCGTTCGATTTTCCTGCGGGCTCCGCGTGGCTTGTGTTCACCGATCAAGTGAGCCACGCGGCGATGGCGGGACAGTATCAGCTCGAGCAGACGTTTCTGCTGCCCGTCGACGCGATGGCCGATCCGCAAGGCTCGCCGCTCCGCGTGTTGGAGAAAGTGAAGGGGCGGCGGCTCGTTTAACGAAATACCCAGATGCCACAATTCTCATTTCAGTATCGTCGCAGTCACTTCCACCGTCACGCGCCGATCGGATAGCGGATCGGACGCCTCGGAAATCACCAGCGGCTTGCCGTTTTCCAGATTCAGCACGAGCGTCTGACGGATGTCGGTCCGCACGCGCTGTTCCGCCGGCTGCGATTGTCCAGCGGCGTACTGCAACGTGACCCGGACGCGAATCTTTCCGTTCGACAGGATGGTGGGCGACGCATCGACGTTCAGCGACGGACCCACGGGCGGCGTCGCGATCTCGCGAACTGACGCGTCGAATCCATCGCCGGCGACGGCCGTCACCGCCTTTTTCACAGGCGGCGCGTTGCCGCCGCTTTCGCTGATCGTCGTCTCCACCCGGATGTTGATCGGCTGTCCTTCTTTGCGCGGCGCCGGAGGCGCGGGAGCCGGCGGTGGCGGCGGTGGTGCGGACGTCACGGCCGGCGGAGCGGCAGGTCTCGCAGCCGGTGCCGGGGTGCCAGGCGTCTGCGCCAGCGCGTGGCTCGCGACGAGTGCGACGACGGCGAACAAAGCAAGTCGGTGCGTTTTCATCAGTTGACTCCTCTACGGCATCGGTGAAATCTCGATGCGCGTGATCGCGATCGGATCGATTTCGATTTGCTCGGCACGGACGATCGGCGCGACGTCGACGCGGTCGACGACGATGGGCATGACGTCCATTTCCTGCACGGCGGGCAGCGGCACGGCGCGTGGACGCCGAACAGACGCGCGCGCCGGGCGCGGTTCCCTGACAGGCTCGACCTGTTGCGCCGTTGTCTGCTCCGGCGCTACTGCGACGACGGGTGCCGGCACCGGCACCAGAGGCTTCTTGTCGCGGACGACCAGCACGGCGACGACGATCACGCACGCCGCCGCGATCGGAGTGAGCACCACCGGACGCATCCATGCCCCGCGCCGCCGCACGTCCCCATGCGCGATGCGCGCAGCCACCCGCCGCGCGAGGTTCGCATCGGCAGGCGCCGACGTCATCTCTCTCGCGACGTCGTCGATAATCGGGTCGAAGTCGTCCAGCATCATCGGTTCTGCAGGGCGGCCTTTTTAGGGTCGCTGTGGCCGCGCGCTTCGAGCTGCTGCCTGATCAACCGCCGCGCTTCGGAGACCCGCCATTTGATCGTCCCTACCGGCGCTTTTACCATCGCGCCAATCTCCACGTAGCTGTAGTCGCCGCTCTGCGCGAGCAGCAACGCGTCGCGCAGCTTGTGCGGCAGCGTGGCGATCGCGCGCCGGATGTCGCCTCGCAGCTGTCCCGCGGACGCGAGGTCTTCCGGAGATTGTTCGCTCGACGCGATCGGCATCGCCTCGAATGGCTCGCGCTCGTTCTGCTCGACGCTGACGAACCTGCGCCACCATCGTCCCGACTTGCGCCTGTGGTTCATCGCCTGGTTCCACGTGATGGTCAGCAGCCATGTCTTGAAGCTCGCATCGCCGCGGAAGCTGCGAAGCCGCTGGTACGCCAGCAGCAGCGCTTCCTGCGCGACGTCGTCCGCGTCCATCGCCGAGCCGACCGCGGAGAGCGCCGCTCTGTGGACCGCCGCCTGGTGGCGTTCAATCAGAACCGTGAAGGCGGCGTGATCGCCCTCGCGGGCCCGGGCGACCAGGGCGGCGTCGTCCACGCGAGATATAGACACGGGCAAGGCGGCGCTGGTTGGGGGACGCCGAGCGGAACACGATTTCGTGCAAACGATTCACGGTTTCGTGCAAACGGAAGGACGTTTCGTCAAAACGGAAGGACGTTCGGCCTGCGCGATTGGACGTTTCACCGCCGCGATTGGCAGTTCACGTCAAACGGAAGGCGGTTTGGTGCAAACGGAAGGCGATCTCGGCCCATAGAGTCAAGGTTTGCGTGCCAAGAGTGCCAGTACATGCTCAAAGTCTGTCAGTTCACGCCTCGCAATCGCCAGTTACACGCTCGCGGCCGTCGATCGCGCGCCGCCGGTTGAGGAAGGTCAGCTCTTGACGTTCCGAATCAGCGCTTCCATGTGCGCGATGTATTTCTCGAACGCCTTCCGCCCTGCCGCGGTGAGCCGAAACTCGGTTTTCGGCATCCGTCCTTCGAAGCTCTTCTCGCAGGTGATGTAGTGAGCGTCCTCGAGCTTGCGCGCATGGACGCTGAGATTGCCGTCCGTCGTTTCGAGCAGACGTTTGAGGTCGTTGAAGGTGAGGCTGTCGTTCACCGCCAGCGCGCTGACGATGGCGAGGCGCATGCGTTCGTGAATGATGCGATCGAGGCTCGTGGCCTCCTGGCTCGCCGGACTGGAGACTGCCTGACGACTTGAGACTGGAGACTGGCGACCGGAGACTGGAGATTGACGACTGCTTCGTCGCACACTACCCGCCATAGTTCCTCGCGATGATGAGTCCGAAAATGATGTGAAGTCCGCCGAAGCCGGCGGCCATGAACGTGTCGCCGTACGAGGCCGGCGCGGCGAATGCCGCTGCGCCGAGCACCATGAACAAGAGGCCGAGTAGGGGCACGACGCGGACCGACAGCGTCCCGCCGGCCATGATTGCCACGCCGTAGAGCAGCAGCCAACAGCCGGGGAGCCGCGAGGTGAGGCCGTTGTCGACGAAGACCAGCGTCAGGACGGCGCCCGCAACAAGCGGCGGGACGTACGCCAGCGCGAACCGTTTGGTCGGCGCGTCGAGGAGCGACAGGTGCAGCCGCTTCGCCTTCCGCTGAATGGCAATCGTCGCGATCGCGATCGCTACGACGGCGTCGCCGAGCCACCAATATATCCACTCGTCCGATCCGCGTTGGCGCGCGGCGACGATTGCGGTCGCGAGGGCCGTCGCGCCCATGGCGACGCCGCCCCAGCCGGGGACGGCCGTGAACCGGCTCGCGCGCGACATGGCGTCTCGGATGAACTGCAGGTTGTCGAGGGCATGCGCCTGCAGGGACGGCGGTTTGTCCACGAAGAGCTTTATAGCATAGAGACGAAGGCGCCGCTCCGACGGAATATTGTCCGCGCCGCCGCTGCTCGGCGGAGCGCCTCCCGGCGATGGCCTTTGGTTTTCCTAAGGATTCCGGCGGCCCGGATGGACTCTAGTTTGCTAAACGCAGCCCGTTTTCCAGGAGAGGTCCGTCATGCGAAAGCTGTTTACCGTTGTTTCGGCTCTGGCGCTGGTCGTCACGGCGGCGCAGGCAAGTGCCACCACGATTACGTTCAACTCCGACGTCTTCGTCAACGTCGTGAGCTTCACCGAGCAGGGCGTCACGTTCAGCGCCGTGGGCGGCGGCGGGATGATTTCTGCTCTGAGCACCCCGAATGGCACGACGGGACTCCTCGACAACAATACGCCGCGAAAGCAATTCAGAGCCGACATCGCCGGCGGGACGACGTCCGTGTCTGTGGATCTCGGCGACTTCGATGCCGACCCCGACCTCCTCGTCCTCTCCATCTTCAACTCGTCTGACGTGCTGTTGGGAACCACAAGCCTGGCGATTGACGCCGACTTTACCGGGATGCTCACACTGTCCCTGAGCGCCCCGGGTATCGCGTACGCCACCTTCGGGTCGACGGTACCGTCAGCCAACGGCAGTTCAGTCTTCGCGGACAACTTCACGTTCGCCGCCCCGGCCGCCGTGCCCGAACCCGCGACGCTGTTGCTTCTCGGAACGGGCGTCGCCGGCGTGGTTGCGCGCCGCCGGCGATCGCGTCGGTCGTAGTTCGTTCTACGTCGTCTTCCGCCGGACTCGGCGCGCGACCAGGCCGAGTCCGGTGCCCAAGAGCAGCAACGACCCTGGCTCAGGCAGTGCTGGCAGCGCTTCGCCGTCCACCTCGAACGCCATGTTGAACGTCGGCGCGGGATTGCCTCCGACGATGTCCATGCCGATGCGCAGCCAATCGGGATCGAGGTTGCCATTGCGAATCCACGCCTGCAAATCCGGCAAAATTGGAGTGCCCGGGGCAACGATTGGCCTTGACGCCGACAGCCAGTAGAAGTCGCCGCTGTTGACGCCAATCTGCGGCACGAAGAAAAAGTGGTCGTTCGGCAGCAGCAGCGGCGACTTCAGCACGACGTCGAAAAGGAACTCGGCGCCCGTGACCGGACCCTCGCCGTTTGTCTGCACGTTGGGAAGCGGATTGATCCCGTTCTTCACGGAGTTGAGCGCCGTAAACGACGGACTGATCTGCGTGACTGTCATGCTCGTGAAGTCGACAGGCCCGACCTCGGCGAACGCCACGTCTGACGGGGAGTTGACGCGCGTCGGCACACGATTGTCCAGCGGGCCGCTGTCTTTCGGAAAGACCCGGTAGATTTCAAGATTCGTCGCCGCAGCAATCAGGCTGTTGAGGCCGCCGGTCAGAAGACCGATGAACTTGAACTCGGTGACGGCCGCGCCGCCGCCACTGAGGATGAAGTCGTCGGCAGCTTCGATCTCCACAGGACCCGCGGCGCCGACGTCGGGACGGCTCGCAGCCGCCATGCCGTTTGTCACGGCCAGATTGCTGTAGAGCACGATCGGCGTGCCCGCCGCCAGGCGTGCGCACGCCAAGATGCAACTCAGCGCGAAGATGACTTTCCGCATGTGAGAACCCTCCTCGACCGCCGACCAAGCAAGACCGGCACCGCGAGTGAAGATCCGTGAACCGCGAAAACGGGCGGAATTCCCGAGCAAATATTGTGTGAAAGAAAAGAAGTCAGCCGGCGTGCGGCTCTTTGTCGCGCGACGTTACTGCGCGCGCAGAAGAAGTACCGGTACTTTTACCAGGTGTCGTACGCGATCGGCCGTGGTGCCGTGAATCAGATCGGAAAAGTAGCGATGGCCGTGCGTGGACATCGCAATCAGATCGACGTGCTGTTCCGTCGCCACGCGAATGAGTTCATCCGATGGATCGCCCATCGCGAGCTTCGTCGTCACCGCCAGTCCTCTGGCTGTGAGCTCGGATTGGATTTGATCGAGGTACGCGCGATCGGCCTTCATCTCCTCGCTCTCACGCAAGTTGAGACGATCGAAGTTGCGCGCGGCCCAGCCGTCGGCGACGTGGACGAGCAGCACCTCGGCGCCCGTCAGCTTCGCGAGCTCGGCGACGTGGTCGAGGATGGTGCGATCGGCCGCCGAATGTTCGACCGCCACGAGGATTCGGCGATACATCTCGTGCTTATCCGAATGTGAGGAACAGCCACCAGACGTTCAGCGTGGCAATGATAACCGCGGCCAGCCACGCGAGCGCCGAAATCCAGCGCGGGCTCACGAACGGTCCCATCTTCTCTTTGTCGCTCGTGAACATCACGAGGGGAACGACGGCGAACGAGAGCTGCAGGCTGAGCACCACCTGGCTGACGATGAGAAGCCCGCCGGCGCCGCGCTCGCCGGATATGGCGACGACGATGACGGCGGGGATGATCGCGATGAGACGCGTGATGAGCCGCCGCAGCCACGGGCGGAGACGCAGGTTGATGAAGCCTTCCATCACGATCTGCCCGGCCAGCGTGCCCGTGAGCGTGGCGTTCTGGCCGGAGCACAAGAGTGCGACGGCGAACAGGATGCTCGCGAGCTGCGTGCCGAGGAGCGGCGAGAGGAGCTGGTACGCGTCGCCGATGTCGGCGACGGCTTCGTGGCCCGTGCCGTGAAACGCCGCCGCCGCCATGACGAGGATCGCCGCGTTGATGAAAAGCGCGAACATCAGCGCGAGGGACGAATCGATCGTCGCAAAGCGGATGGCTTCTTTCTTACCCTCGTACGTGTCCATGTATTTGCGCGTCTGCACGATCGACGAGTGCAGATACAGGTTGTGCGGCATCACCGTGGCGCCGAGAATGCCGATGGCGATGTAGAGCATCGTCGGGTTGCGCAGGACCTCGGAGCGCGGGATGAAGCCGACGAGCAGCGGGCCCACCGCAGGTTTCGCGAGATAAATCTCGACGGCAAACGATCCCGCGATCAGGAGAATCAGGCCAACGACCAGCGCTTCGACGTAGCGGAAGCCGCGGTTCTGGAGATAGAGCACGATGAGGACGTCGAGTGCAGTGAGGATCACGCCCCAGATGAGCGGCAGTCCGAAGAGGAGGTTGAGCGCGATTGCGGCGCCGATGACCTCCGCGAGATCGCAGGCGGCGATCGCGATTTCGCAGAGCACCCACAGGAGGATCGTGACTGGCCGCGAGTAATGATCGCGGCAGGCCTGGGCGAGATCGCGCCCGCTGGCGATCCCCAGGCGTGCGGCGAGCGCCTGCAGCAGAATCGCCATCAGGTTCGACATCATGATCACGCTGAGCAGCGTGTAGCCGAACCGGGCGCCGCCGGCCAGATCGGTCGCCCAGTTGCCTGGATCCATGTAGCCGACGGCGACCAGGTAGCCGGGACCGGCAAACGCGAACAGCTTGCGCCAGAAACCGGCGCCTTCCGGGATGGCAATCGAGCCGTGCACCTCGGGCAGGCTCGTCGACGAGGGCGGCCGGCGCCAGCCTTTGATCGGCGTGGTCGAAGAGTTTTCCGTGGCCACCGTACTAATTTTGATTACTCAAAATCCTCCTGCTGAGTATAGCACGGCGCGCCGATAAGCCACTTGGCGCATCGATGAAAGTCCTGATCGCAGACGACGACCCCATTCCACGGCGGCTCGTGGAGGCCGCGCTTCAGCAGGCCGGCTACGAGCCAGTTGTCGCCGTGAATGGTGAGCACGCGCTTCGGATTCTGAGCGAGCCGAACAGCCCGCGGCTCGTCGTGCTCGACTGGGAGATGCCGCGGCTCGACGGCCTCAGCGTCTGCCGCGCCCTGCGCGCCGGACGCCAGGAGCCGTACGTGTATGTGCTGCTGCTGACGTCAAACGATTCGCCGGACGCCGTGGTCGAGGGACTCGATGCCGGCGCCGACGACTACGTGACCAAGCCGTGTAACCTGAACGAGCTGCGTGCTCGGCTTCGCGCGGCCGTGCGGGTGCTCACGCTGCAGGATCAACTCATCGCCGCGCGGGAAACGTCGCGCGAACAGGCCATGCGCGACGCGTTGACCGGCCTCCTCAATCGCGCCGCCGTCCTCGACGCCCTGCAGCAGGAGTGCTCGCGCACCGACCGCATCGGCGGCAGCTTCGGCGTCATCATGGTGGACGTCGATCACTTTAAGGCGATCAACGACACATACGGCCACCTCGTTGGCGACGGCGTGCTCCGCGAAGTCGCGTCGCGGCTGCGCACGACGCTCCGTACCTACGATTCGATCGGACGCTTTGGCGGCGAGGAGTTTCTCGTGATCGCTCCCGGATGCGGCGCGATTGGCGCGCGAGAGCTTGCCGAACGGCTGCGTCACGCGGTGGGAGACGCGCCCGTCAGTTACTCCGGTCGATCGCTGGCTGTGACAATCAGTCTAGGTGTGTCGGCAGGCGCAGGCAGCCCCGCCCGCGACGCGTTGCTGCGCGGCGCGGACGAGGCGCTGTATGCGGCGAAATCGAACGGACGAAATCGCGCCATGAGCGCGGCGTAGACCTGCTCAGACGACCGACCGTGGTCGATTCCCTGTCACCAAGTGGATGACGAGGAGCACGATCCCGATCAGAAACAGAATCCACGCGATCTGCGAGGCGACAGCAGCGACACCGTAGATGCCGAGCGCTGCCGCAATCAGGCCGACGACGAGGAACATTAAGGCGTAATACAACACGGCGGTTTCCTCCTGCCTTGGTATGTGCAAGAGGGCGTCCAATCGCGCAAGCTGAACTTTTTAACTCAAGCGTTCAAAGCTCAACACCAGGTGCTGAAGGCGCAGGACCTCATCATCTGTCAGTCGTGTCCGGCATCTTTCGACCACGACTTCGGCCGCCTCGATGCGCCGTGCGGCAAACACTCCGCGTCCGTGAACCGGAGAGTCGCGGACGACGACTTTCATCACCACACGCTGACGCGATCCGCGGGCGACAGATAGAGCTTCTCGCCGGGCTGCGGCGAAAACGCGCTGTACCACGGATTCAGGTTGCGGACCGTGTCGCCGCGATACTCTGGCGGCGCGTGGCCGTCGGTCAGCACACGGCGGCGAAGCGCGGCCTCGCGGTATTTGGCGCGCCACATCTGCGCGAAGCTGAGGAAGAACTGCTGATCGCCGCTCAGCCCTTGCGACGACGGCGCCTCGCGGCCGTCGAGCGAGAGACGATAGCCGTCGTACGCGACCGCGAGGCCCGCGACATCGGCGATGTTCTCCGACAGGGTGAGCTTGCCGTTCACCGCGAGATCGGGAAACGGACGGTAGGCGTTGTACTGCTCGACGAGGCGCGCCGACTGCTGTTTGAAGTGTTCGAAGTCCTCTTTGGTCCACCAGTTCGACAGCGCGCCGGCGGCGTCGAACAGCGCGCCCTGATCGTCGAAGCTGTGGCTGATCTCGTGGCCGATCACCGCGCCGATGGCGCCGAAGTCCATCACCTCTGGCCGATCGCGATCGAAGTACGGCGGCTGCAGGATGGCGGCAGGGAAGTTCATCGCGTTCATCGCCGGCAGGTTGAACGCGTTGACCACCTGCGGGTCGCTCACCCATTCGCCGCGATCGACCGGCGTGCCCAATTTGGCGACCTGGCGGCGATAGGCGGCAAGCGACGCGCGTTCGGCGTTGCCCACGGCGTCTCCAGTGACGATCGACAGCGCGCCGTAGTCGAGCCACGTGTCGGGATAGCCGACGCCGATTTTCAGCACCGCGAGCTTGGCCTTCGCCTTCTGTCTCGTCGTGGCGTTCATCCACTCGAGGCTGTCCAGCCGCCGAGAGAATGCGGCAATCAGCCGGCGGACCAGCACGGCCGCACGTTCTTTTTCGGCCGGCGGAAAGTACTTCTCGACATACATCCGGCCGACGGCATTGCCGAGCGCCTCGTTCGTCGCGTCCACGGCGCGCTTCCACCGCTCGCGCAACGCTGGCGTGCCGGCGAGCGTCCGGTAGTGGAAGTCGAAATGCGCGTCGACGAACTTCTTCGGCAGCGTGGGCGCGGCGTCGTCCAACGCGCGGACGGCGAGGTAGTCCTTCCAGGTCGATAGCGCCACGGCCTTGACTGCCGCCGCGACGCCGGCCGGCGCTGTTGGTTGCCAGACGATGAACTCCTGCTGCGCGCTCAAACCGGCCGCGTTAAGAAACGCCGTCCAGTCCATGCCCGGCGCGCGCCGATCGAAATCGGCACGCGTCCATCGGTTGTTGCTCTTGAGGATGTCGGCGCTGTCCTCGCGCGTCCCGTGCGCCTTGGCGATCACCTGCTCGAGCGCGGCGACGCGTGTCGCCTTCGCGGCGGCATCGGACTGATGCGCCAGCTCGAGAAGCGTCGCGACGTACGTCTCGTACTTCGCCCGGTACTCGGCCATCCGCGGCGACGGGTCGAGGTAGTACTCGCGATTGGGCATGCCGAGGCCGCCCTGCAGCAGGAACGGCGAGTACTTGGAGGGGTTCGTCAGATCCTGCGCAACCCAAAGCCCGAAGATGTTGGGCGTCTCGAAGTTCGTGTTGTTCAGCGCGTCGACGTCTGCGCGCACCGAGGCGCCGAGCTCCCGCGCGAGGCCGTTGACGTCTCGAATGGCCGCGATGCGATCGAGGGCCGGCTGCAGCGGCGCCAGCCCTTTGGCCTCGATGGCCGCTTCGTCCATGTACGTCGCGTAGAAGTCGCCGACTTTGCGCGCGTCCGAGCCGGCGGGTGCTTGTGCGACCGCCTCCTTGATCAAATCGGCGACGCGCGCGTTGGTCCGCTCGGCGACGATGGCGCCCGTGCCCCAATTCGAGCGATCGGACGGGATCTCCGTTCGGGCTATCCACGTGCCGTTCGCGAACTTGTAGAAGTCGTCGCCGGGCTTGACGCTGCGGTCCATGGCCTCGACGTCGACGCCGCGCTGCGCAGCAGGAACGGCCGTGTCGGTCGTCGATCGGCAAGCGACCGCGGTCACGACGGCGACGGATGCGAGGAAGGCCGATCGTTTGCGCAGCACGGCCGTATGATGGCGCGGATGTTCCAGACGATTCAACAGCAGACCGAGACGCTTGGATGGGCGGTGCTCGCCACGCATCTCAATGGCGCCGCCGACAGCGGGAAGTACGGTCACATCGATACGGAGGTCGTGCTGAGGCACGTCGCCGACGGCGATGTCTTCGAGTTTCTCCGCGACCAGCTCGGAAACGACGTGGAGTACGCGCTAAGGAAACTGACTGACGTTCACCGGCACGCGCTCGTCAGTTCGTGGCGCCTGATGGCCACCGCCTACGAGACGTCCCAATTCCACGTCCGCCGCAGCGGACTGGCGCTGCTCGTCGCCTATCTTCTTCATCTCATTCAGAATCGCCACGTGCAGATTCCCACGTGACGTGCCGGCAGTTTTGACAGCCGACTCTGAGCACTTCTGACAGTAGCCCGGCTCAGGGATTTGCCGTACGCTGGCGCAACTCTATGGCAACAGCGACACAGGCTCCTGTACACGAGGAACGCCGTCGAGGCGACCGGCGGAGGTCCGATCGCCGCAATCCAGGCGATCTGCGGGACGTGTCCCGCATCGAACACGAGAACCTCGCGACCGAAGTGATGCACAACACGCGCACGCTCGAGCGGATTGAAGCCGAACTCCGCACGCTCCGCGTGGTCGTTGACTCGCTCCAGGCCCACAGCGGCCGGCGATAACGTCAGTGGCGCGGCGTCTTGTCAGGCCACCCGTCAGGCAGCACGTGCGGTGGTCCGTCCGGCGTCCACCGCTCGGCCGTGAGGTTTCGTTCGATCGCTTTCAGCCACGCCGCAAATGCGTCGCTCGTCGCGAAGCGTTTGGTTTCCTGATGCCCGTCGGCGTGCGTAAGGATGCCGACGTATTCGAGTGTGTCGTTGTCGTAGCGGGTTTCGAGTTGAATCGACTCGCGGTCGCGCGTGTAGAACCACAGCATAAGGAACCCCCGGCTGATGCGCAGAAGACGACAGATGAGCTTCGAGCGACTGCGCTAAACGCGGAGGACGAACCGGAGTGCCGGTGGACGAGCGGTCGGACTCGCCGCGGGAAGTTCCTGCAGAAGAGGCGTCGAAAGGTTTGTGACTACGGCGCGTGTGGCGAGAACGCAGGTCCACGCCCAGCACGCATTCAGAATCGTCGAACGCTCCAGCACGACGTCGTCATCATTCCCGACCGACGCCGCCACGCTGTGTCCGTCTCCGAACAGTGTCGACGGCACTGCGAACGGCGCCGTCGTAGGGACGACGCAGAGCACGACGAGCAGCGACGCAACGGTCTTGGCCAACATTGGAAGGTGTGCTCACTAACCTAGACCCGCGCTTGCGGAGAGTCAACGCAAGAAACAGTCAGCAGGTCGTTCCGGATTCGCGAGCACGAGCTTTGCTATGTAAATCTGACGTGGGTGAGGAGCGTCGCGCAGTGCAGCGCCGGCGGACGGACCGAAATGCGAAAGCCGGCGATGCCCTCGACGTTTCGCGCATTGAATACGAGACCCTGTTTGCCGAAGTGACGAAGAGCGCGCAACTGCTCGCACGCATCGAGCAGGAAGTCGGCGTGCTGCGCGAGGCGCTGAACAGGCTTCGCGCTAAGAAGGTTTGCTGACTTTCTTTTGCGAGCGTCGCCGCGAGTGGTTGATGAGGACGGCGTACTCCCACAGCACGAGCACGTTGGCGACGGCGGGCTCGAGCTCGTACACGCGCCCTTGCTCGAACGGACGCGCGCCAAGATCGACGCCTTCCAGGACGCGGCTCGGTGGTGGCCGCAAGACACGAACTTTTACGCCGCGCGCCAATTCAGGCATCTCACTTTGAGGGTGTGACGAATAGTCAACAACGAGGGATTTGGCGGGAGTTTCGCAATCCTCGTACCCGCTGAAATCGACAGGACTGCATGCAATTTGAGTACGCGAGTGCTCTTCCTTATGTAACCGGCATCCCACTTAGGCTGTCTATGTAGCAATCCGACGGACAGGTCTGCCCGCCGCGTGTTAAGCGGCGGGCTCTACCCAAGGGGGTTATGAGCGGAGCAAATTTAGTGCGGACGACAACCGTTTTTCTCGTCGCGGTGTGCCAGCGCTGCGCTTCTCCGGTGCTGCGTGAGGACGTCCATATCGCGGAGCATCTGCAGTACGTGGTTCACGCGCACGCCGTGGATGACGTGTTCGAAGATCTCGTCGTCGGAGACGCGCCGATCGAGCTGTGCTCGGTCCCGTATCTTCCGGCGCGGCTGCCTCATGCCGCACGAACACCGCAAGCAATGTGCCGCGCGATGCCATTCGTACGGAAGAGGTGGGGCACAAATGACCCCTTGGGTCCGAACGCAATTACAAATTCTGCCCAGATCGGGCGCGTCTGACATGGCATCGCCGTTGCTGCCCAGCCGCCGTCACTCCACCGTGTTCAGCCACGCTCCAGTGAAACAAAAGGCTCTCGCAGACGCGGTCTCCATTCTGCGACGCTTGCGTGCGAACGTCTTGATCGTCGGAGAGCCCGACGCGATCGAGAGCGCGCTCGAGTACATCAGTCCCCATCTTGCCGAGCCCGTCGCGGAATGGTCGCCATGGACCAGCCCGACCTGGCCGGACGAGCCGTTCCGGACGCTGATCGTCAGCCACGTGGACGAGATGAGCCTGGAACAGCAGCAACAGCTCATGTCGCTGAACGACCGGGGTGACGGCGAGTTGCAGGTCATTTCGACCGCGAAGGCGCCGCTCTTCGCCGTCGTCGAGCAGAATGCCTTTCTGGAGCGCCTCTACTACCAGCTCAACGTCCTGCTGCTCGATTTAACGAATCGCTAGGCGCGCTCGAGCCGTTGCGTGGATCGCCGGGCGCCGCGGGCCAGCCGCGTCAACTCGTGCAGCTTCGAGGTGACGTCGTGGGCGGTTGCGGGCCGGAGCGCCGCCGCCTCTTGTTCGAAGAAGGGATTCGACATCGTGTGGCCGGCCGCGGCCGCCGTCAACGGATGTGTCGAGAGCGCGCCGTG
>Ga0068871_100000836_pt1 | contig 20612 bp, 28 predicted proteins | sample KBSMisM72_FD_72750 | JGI IMG/M metagenome (GOLD analysis project Ga0068871, IMG submission 72750) | Miscanthus rhizosphere microbial communities from Kellogg Biological Station, Michigan, USA - KBS Miscanthus M7-2 | ecosystem: Host-associated > Plants > Roots > Rhizosphere > Soil ...
CGGCAGTCAACTGCGCATGATGGTCGGCTTCTTCGTCGATCAGACGGAGATCTACAACAACATCGCGCTGTTCTCCCCCATGGTGGTGCTGCCGTCGCCGCTGCTGGTGAGCGGCAACATCCTCACTCCCGGCTTCGCTACTGGCAACGTCATCCTGCCGACCCCGCCGCTGCGGGTGAACGCCAGCTTTGGCTGGCAGGTGGACGTGGCCCTGCCCACGCTCACTGCCGACTACCATTTCGAGATCGCCAACGTCGTACGGGCTGAGATCCTGCTGCCTATGCTGCAGGCGGCAGGAACCGGCACGGCGGGCACGATCTTCGGCACTCCCGACGGTTACCCCTTACTGCTGCCGCCACTGGGCGCGGGGGGCAAGATCTCCGGCGAGAGCGACGCGCAGGTGCTGCTGCCGTCCTTGGAAGTAGCGGGGAGGATCGTCACCGATTTCCGCATGCGGGCCGACGTGCGCCTGCCGAAGCTGCGCAGCGCCGGGCTGATCCTCACCCCGGACTCCATCGACCCCCAGAACCCGCTAGGACGCAGGCTGCAGGGGCATGTGGTACTCCCATCCCTCCGGGGCGATTTGAATCGCCTGTGGGCCGATCTGAGGCTTCCCAAGCTGCGTGGCGGGGGGCAGGTGGTAGGGCCGTTTGCCGATGTGGTGGAGGAACTGCGCATTGGCTATGCCATGAATCTGAAGACCGGGGCGGTGACCGAATACAGCAACTACCCCTTCCGTGCCATGGCGCGGGCGTATGACAAGTACTGGGGCATCGGATTGGACGGCGGGCTATACCGCATGAGCGGCGACACCGACGACACTCAACCCATCGCGTGGGAATGGCTGTCCGGTCTTAACGACTTCGGGATGTGGGGGCAGAAAGGGGTCATGGCGGTGTACATCCGGGGGGTGTTCGAGAACGGTGCCACCCTGACGCTGGAGACGGACAACGCCATGCGCGTGTACGATCACACGGCAGCGGGGGACTACAAGAATCAGCAGGTGCATCGCATCCCGCTGGGACGCGGCATCCGCTCCGACAGCTTGGCCTTCGGCATGGCGAATCCCAAGGGTGGTTACCTTGAACTCGATAAGGTAACCCCGGAGTACAAGATCATTCCTCGCAACCTGTGAGGCAGGCATGGACCCGATCCCGATTGGCTATAGCTTCCTGCTGGAGATCCAAAGTGTCAGTGGTGTCATCTACGCATTTCCGCCGGGGTCCACGCTAACGTGGAAGTCGAGTGACACCAAGGTTGCCACGGTGGTGGGAGGAGGCAGTCCGGCACGAGTGACGGCAGTGGGCAAGGGTAATGCCACCATCACCTGCGAGATGTTTCTTAACACTGCCACACCCGGTACCATCGTACTCAGGGAATCAGTGACGGTCACTCAGCCCGATCTGTTCAAACTCGTCGTGGTAGCAGGCTAGCCGGAGATCATCATGGCCGTCACACCCGAAATGATTCAAGCGGTGTTCGAGGATCACCTCGCCAAAGCGGAGGAGTTCCTGTCCATCGCCGACGATAACATCAAGTCAGGGTTCGAAGCATTCGCCGATCCCTCGATCTTCCAGTACGAGCCGTACCAGTGGGAACTGGCGCACCCGCCGATCATCGGCGCGGTCGGGCGTGAGTGGACCCCCAGCAAGCCGGGTCTTCGCAGCATGCCCACGGCACCGGGGCTGACAGCGTTCCCGGCGATCATGAACGCGACTTATGTCAAGCCGACCGACAATCTTGCCAGCGCGCCGACCTACAGCACCCCGACCAAGCCGGGAGGCGCGCCGTCCAACACCTCGGGCGCAGCGCCGCACATCTACGACCCGCGCTTCCCCAACTCGCCGACCCTGATCTCGCTGCCGACCACCACGCTGCCGTATCCCTACATCACCATCCCGCCCGCGCCCAGCATAGATATGCCGGTGTTCGACGGCACCATCCCCGATCCGATCCGGCAGATCACCTTCAAGGAGTACATGGATCAGTTGACCGAGGCATACGCCAAATACTCGCAGGACATCCCCAACCTTGTGCGCGCCAACTGGATGACGTGGTTCAGCGCCTATCTTGGCGAGCGCCCGCTGATCGACAAGCTGGCGAACGCCATCTCGATCTACATGGATGTCGGCGGGGCCGGGGTGCCGGTGCCCATCGAGGAAGCCATCATCACCCGTAACACCGACCGGGTGGCAGCGGAGCAGCGTAAGGCCACGCTCAGTGTGTACGACGCTGCCACCAAGCGAGGACTGTTATTGCCCAGCGGGGCGATGCTGGCGGGCCTGAAGGAAGCGCGGCAGGTGGCGGCAGAGGCAGTGTCGAAGGTGATGACCGACGTCGCCATCAAGAACCTCGAACTGGAACACGACCACATGAAGTTCATGCTGCAGCTAGGCAGTGAACTGGAGAAGTGGGTCGCGGGCTTCGCCACCGATACCGCCAAGGTGGTGCTGGAGTGCAACAGCCAAGCCATCGAGATGACCAAGTTCGTGCTCACCGGCATGGTCGAGATCAACAACATCATGGTGAAGATCTACTTGGCGCAGTGGGAGGCGTACAAGGCGGCAGTGGAGGTGTACAAGGCCAAGATCTCGGCGATTGAAATGGAGGTGCGCATCTACGAAGCCATGATCAAGGCCGAGACGGCGAAGGTGGAGGTGAACAAGGCGCACGTCGAGATGATCAACGCGGTGGCGAACTGCAACAAGGCCATCGCCGACGTCTACAAGACCACCATCGATGCGGAGACCGCCAAGGTGGAGTCGAGCCGGGTGGCGATCATGGCCTACGAGGCGCAGATCCGGGGCTACGTGGCATCGGTGGAGGCATGGAAGGCGCAGTGGCAGGGCTACACTGCCGAGGTCGAAGGCGAGACCGCCAAGGCCAAGGTGTACACCGCGCAGGTGGAAGCGTATTCGGCGCGCGTCAACGCCTACAAGGCCGAGGTGGAAGGCTACGGCGCGCAGGTGCACGCGCAGGCCGAACAGATCCGCGCCATCGGCTCGCAGAACGAGACCAACTTGCGGGCATGGTCGCTGCAGGCGGAACAGACGGTCAAGCAGTACGTGGCCGAGACCGAGGCGTACCGGGCCGAGTGGGGCGCGGTGGGCGAGCAGTTGAAGGGCGCAGCGGAGAATACCCGCATCATCGCCGAGTCGCTGTTCAAGGGCTACGAGGTGGAGATGCGGGTGGACACCGAACGCGCGCACGAGCATCTGGCCGAGTGGCGCTCGGCGCTGGAGGCGCATATCGCGGCTTCGCGCGGCATGGTGGAAGCGGCATCAGTGGCAGGGCACATGGCCTCGTCGGCGCTCAATGGCATCACCTCGTTCGTGGGAGCGATGACGCAATCGCAATCTTGACCACCGAAGCGTTGTGGTGTACGTTTTCTCCTGCGTATCTCCATGCGCTTGCTTCAGTGGGCTTCGCGCCCCGGTCGCCTCCCAACGACCGGGGCGTTTTTATGGCGTGCCGATATGGTTCAGTGTTATCAGCGCCACGCTGTCGATCTCCAAGCAGCGCACCCGGCCCGACTCGAACTTGGTATCCGCGCCCAGCACCTTCAGCATATTCTCGCGCAGCAGGATATTCTTCTTCAGCATGTCGAACATGGCGCGCTGGAAATTGATGCCGCGCTCTAGGCAGTATTGGCGAAAGATGGCCCGGCTGATGTAGATGCGCCCGGTGTCCACCTCCTGCCGCACTGCCAGTTCGCGGTTCGGTTCCGCTAGCACGTCGTCGATGTTGCTCGATCCCTTGGCTCCGATGCGCAACGTGGCGGCGAGATTGGCGTCCAAGAATTCCGAGATCACCTCGCTTGCCACCGGCACGTGCGAGATAACCGTACGCCGCATCAGGCCGAATTGGCGGTACAGCCACGGGATGTCGGTGGACAGCGGGAACACCACGATGTTGAGGTTGGCGCAGATCTCGTAGACGGCGTGCACGCAGGCGATCCAGCCGGTCCAGAAGCGCTCCTCGCTCTTGGCCTTCACTGCCTTGTCGGTCTCGGTCACCAGTTGCAGCACCCGCTTCCTGATCGCGTCTTGGTGTAACACCAGATGCTCGATGAAGATGCGCCCAGCCCAGCCGTAGTTGACGTGCACCGAGGCGCGCAGCTTGTCGCCCTCGGCCTTGCTGATGATGTTGGTCTCCTCGAATGGGATCTGCACCAGCCGTACGATGTGCTGGGATGATTCCCTGAAGATCGCCGCCATCCGCTCGTACTCGTCATTGTTGGCATTGAGCATGAGGAAGTTGCTCCACGTGGCGGTGTCGGCTCTAACACCACCGTGGATGGTGCTGCGGATCTTGCCCTTGCCCCCGCTGTAGCTGAAGATCAGTTTCGCCACCTGCTTCGGATCGCGCATGGTGATCTCGTCCATGAACACAGGCAGGTTGTTCATCGCGCCGATCAGGCCCTCGGCTCCGGCCTTGGTGGACGACTCCTCGTCGCCGTGGATCTTGAGTGAGTCCGGCTCGCCCCAGACAGAGCCTGCCACCTCCATGGCGGTGGACTTGCCCAGCCCGGTCCTGCCGCTGGCATTGATCGCCGTCGCCACCAAGCCGGTGAACTTGTATAACACCGAGGCGAAGGTGGACATGAAGTAGGTGCGGATCGGTTCGAGGCCGGGACGTCCGTACAGCATCACGTCCTGCTGCCACTGCTCGTAGCTGCCCGCGCACTTGATGCCATGGTGGGTGGCGTTGATCAGCCCCGCGCCCATGGCGTGCTCCTCAGTGCTGCCGTCCTTCTTGTACAGTGTCTCGCCCAGCACGAAGTCACCGTCGGGTCGCCACCCCAGCTTGTTGAATGCCTTCTCGCGGGGCAGATCGTTCTGCAGTTTGCGCACGTAGGCTGTCATAAAATTGGACTGGTAGTTGGAGTCATGATCCTGAATGTGAATCCCGCGCTTGGCGAGCACTGGCTGCAGTTGCATCTTGCTGACGTAGGGGATGCCAATGTCCATCCACTCGCCGCGTGGAAACTTGATGCGCCACAGGATGTCTTCCTCGATGTTGGTGTCCTCGTCATAGCGCATGCGGATCGGATGCATGTCGTAGGGACAGAACACGTGCACGTCGTTGGCACCGGTCTTGGGATTGGCGGTGAGCATGCCGATACCTTCGGGGGTACGCACGTAGCCATCGGGTAGATCGGGGGTTTGCGTCGGGACTACGGTCTTCGCTATAACAGCAGGTACGAGGATGTGCGGAATGATGGGTACATACTTGGCAACCACCAGTGGGGTTTTGATTTTCCCCCTCGATGGACAGCCGTTGCAGCAGTCGGCGTTGTAGTGCTGTTCGTAGGCACTCTGGATCTGCGCGCAGGTAGCCGGTCCGTTGAAGCCGCGCCGCTCCCATGCCTCCAGCTTGCGGTTGAGTCCAGCCTCGTCGTAGCGGGGATCGTGGCTCGACACCAGATGCGCTGCCTTGACGCCGTTGCGCACCAGCCGCACCGTCTGCACCAGTGCCGTCCATGCCGGTTCCGGCACCGCTTCCTTGCCCTTGCGCTGGTTGTCCGGGTCGGCGCTGTAGGCGAGCGCGCGGCAGTTGTCCATCAGCACCGGCAGGCTGTACTCCTGCGCCTCGTAGCGGTCGGTGTTACTGTCCAGCGTGATCAGCGGCGGGCCGTGCGCCGATAACACCGACGTTGAGACGCCAGTGATGGTGCGCAGGCCCAGCAGCGAATGGAACTGAGCGTTCGGAATCAGCACGCCCGGCATCAGCGTGGTGACTGGACGCGATTGCCCGTGCTTGTGGTTGTGAGTGCCTACCACGCGCAGGACGCGCGCCGCATCGGCCACGATGCCCGCGTCGTTGCGCAGATCGTGCATGATGGTGAGCGCCTTCAACTGCTCGGCATTGCGCTTCCACTCGTCGCGTGGTACCGGCTCCTGCAGCGACCAGTACACGTGCACGCCGCCACCACTGCTGGTAAGCGTGGGCTTGGGGAATTTCAGGTCATGGCAGAACTTGTGGATGCCAGCGATAGCATCTTCGCGTGAAGCGTATTTGTGGGATTCGACCCCAACGTCGAGATCGAGGAAGTAACTGCGGAACTCGCGGATGTTATCCGCCTTGCGGCTGACGACGAGTTTGCCCTTGTCGTTCGTCACCCGCCCTTTGACCAATGCGCCGACGGCGAAATAGACGTCGTGGCCCCCTTGATCGAGGGCCTGCGACAACATCACTGCGTCATTCACATCGTCCAGCGCCCACTGCCGGAAGGGCCGGTTGGTGCTGGACTGGCGGGTGACGGGTAGCTTGGCTATTTCATCATCGGTGAACGGTCGAGCCACGCAGTAGGGGCCGACCGCAGGCCACACGTGCGTTAGAAACTCTCGTGTATTCAATGCCGTTCCTCTGAGTGATGATGTTCCTTCCGCTAATGACGTTGGAATTATGCGGCACGCTTGGTCAGTTTTACAAATGCCGCCATGGTCTTTCCTAATGCCGTCGTCTTCTGCTCCACCGTGCCGGACAGTGGCTCCATCTTGTTTATCCGCATCCAGTCGAGCACGCAAATCAATTTGACTACCGGTGTTATCCATTGCGGTGTAACAGCAGTATTGCCGAAGAACCAGCGCAGCACGGTCTGGTCGTGCGAGCCGACATAGGTTGCCACCATCGAGGCGGTGATGTTGAACTGCGTGCACAGGTCGCCCAGCAGCGGGCCGATAGCCAGCGGCTCGCGCTCGCGCGCCAGTGCGATACGTTCCGGTGTGTCCTTACGAATGCCACGTGACATGCTTCACTCCCAAAGAAAAAAGGCCCCCTTGCGGGGGCTAAAGGCACTGCCTCCAACAGATACTGTTATTCGTCCGACCACGACGACAGCAAGTCGCCGATGCCACTGGCCTTGGCGCTACCGTTGCCCACCACCTCGACTGTCGGTTCCTTGGCCGGGGGCGGCGCGGCCTTGGTCGCGGCCTTGGTGGTCGCCTTGGCCGGAGCCTTGGCGTTGATCGCCGCCGGGGCGGGCGTGGGGGCCTTGGCCGGGGTGCCGGTCACTGCTGCCATCATCGCCGCCGCATCGTCGTCGTCCGGATCGGCGGGCGGTTCCGGTGGCGGGGGCGCAGCGGGCGCAGGCGCAGCCTTGGCGGGGGTGGGTGCCTTGGCCGGTGCTGCGACCGCTGGCGGGGCGGCTGAGGCTGCTGCGGCGGCGGTTGCCACCGGGTCCACGCCTTCCGGATCGACGTTGAGGATCTTGTTGATCTCGTCCTTCAGCGCCAGTTGCGCGCGGATGTCGTCAGCCACGGCTTGCGGCACGTAATCGAGCGGGCCGAACAGCAGCTTGGGATAGGCGGTGCGCGGGTCGAAGCGGATCTTGGTCACCACGGAAGCGGTGTGCTTGATGCCGCGACGGTGCAGCATGTCCACATACTGATCGAAGGCATACCAGCCCTTCGCCGCCCATTCCTCCGCATCTTTGTCCCAGATTGACGTCTGCGGCAGCTTCAGCAGCAGCATCGGATGCTTGGTGTTCTGCAGCGGCACGAACGCCACCCGCTTGAACTGGGCGCAGGCGGTGACTTCCTTCCCGGCGTCGGTGATCTTGGAACCCTTGGCCGATTGCGGGCAGATGGCGCAGGTCGCGGCCTGCTTGTTCTGCACCGATTCGTGCGGCACCACACCATCGTGCGACCAGCACGTCGGCGCGCTGCTCTTGCCTTCCTCGTACGCGCCCTCGAAATAGGCGCGGCTGCGGGCCTTGTTGTAGTTGAGAAAGATGCCTGCCACCATCGAGGCCGGATCGTCGGTGCCGGGGCGGTTGATCACCTCCTCGTTGCCGCCCATGACGATGCGCCATACCTTGCCCCGGAACGACAACTGCGGGATGCGCTCGCGCACCTCGATGTTGCCCTCCTCGTTGATATCGGTCAGCCATGCAGGCAGACCCCCTTTGTCGCTGAACAGGGTTACTTCAGTACCCATGGTGTTAGTGCTCCTTGTGGTTGGCCTTGGCCCGCTCCTGCTCTACATCCTTCTGTAGTCCGGCAGCGGTCTTGGTGATGTACTCGATGATACGAACCTGCTCTCCATGCGTCTTGGCGTTTGCCACTACCACGGCGGCTGCGAACAGGATGGCGTTGACGTGATGAGTCAGGCTCCCATTCGCGGCTGCTATGTCCCACAGCGCCGTAATTGCGCCATGGCTGGCGTTGGCGATGCGCTGCTGCTTCTCGATCTCCTGCGGCGAGGGTGCACCGCTACGTGCCGCCTCGTGTGCTGCCGCTTCTACCTGATCGGCCAGCCGTTTCTTTTCCTGTGCTGCGGCTATTTCTTCTTCATTCTGCGGAATGTTCGTCTGCTCTGCTGTCATCATTGGACGGTTCACTTGCAGTTCCTTTCGCGCGAGGTGCGCGTACGTTGATCACCAGTTCACGGAATACGTTCAGCCCCGGCGGCAGTGCACCGTCATGTGCCTTCATGTACTCCTTGACCCGCTCGGCCTTGGCTCGCTTCTGGTAGTACGACATGTCCTGCTCGCCCAGCACGAAGGCACCGTAGACGTCCTCGTCGGCGATGGTGACGCTCATCGATTCGCCGATGAACGCGGTGCCTGTCTCAGTCTTGGTCTGCGTGGCACCACGCTCGTGCAGGCGGCGCAGCAGTTCGGCGCTGACGCGCTGCTGCTGTTCTTTCAGGTGATTGAGGCGTGCCTCGTATTCCTTGTTTATGTTGGAGATGGCAGTGCGTATCTTGATGAATACGCTTATGACTTGCGCATCCGACGGTTCCTTATCCATGCATTGCTCCCAGTAAGTGTCACTGTTTAATCCCTAACACCTCGTTCTTGTACAGCGACAAGATATTCTCCTGCGTCACGCGTCTTTCGTCAAGGATTCTATATATCTCCCATTCTAGATTAGAAGATCCTATTCTTACTATCGTCATGTCGTGGGTCTGCCCCGGACGGGCGATCCGGTCCTGCACCTGCTGTGCCTCGGCGTTGCTGTAGATCGGACCAAAAAATATAATAGTCGCGGCTTCCTTCAGGTTCAAGCCATGCGCCATCACCTTGGGATGGCATAACAGCACGTGCGGATCTTTCTGGTAGCGGAAGCGGGTGATGATGTCGGTGCGCTTGGTCGGCGTGACGTCGCCGTTGATCACCTCCACCGTGTAGCGCTTGCTGATCTCGCGCTCCAGCGCCTTGATGATGCCCTTGAACGGAACTACCACGATCACCTTCGTCGATGCCTGCTGGATGCAGTCGAGCAGCACCTGCAGCCGGGGCTTGTGATCCAGTTCCACGTATTCCTCGGTGGCAGTGTCCTTGATAACACCACACAGGATCTGCCTTAACTTGTTGATTTTATCCGCTGCATTGACTGCGGAGATCTCATGCTGCTTGGCTTCCATCACCGCCTCGTTCTTCATCTTGGTAAAGGCGCGCTGCTGCTCCTTCGACATCTCGGCCTGATACTTGACCGTGGTCATGGGCGGCAGATCAATGCAGTCCTTCTTCAAGAATCTGACGGCGGGCTGCGCGGCTTGGAATGCCATCTGGTAGCTGTCCTGCCGGGGCACCCAGCGGTACTGCGACACCTGCAACATGCACTGCCTGCGCCACTGTGAGAAGTACTGTGGTACACGCGATGGATTCACCAGACGTACCAGTGCCCATGCATCGGTGGGGGCGTTCGGAAACGGCGTGCCGGACAGCAGCCACACCCGGCGCTTGGCGGTGATGGCAGCGAATGAGGCGTACAGGTCGGTGGTGCTGTTGCGCCAGATGTCGCACTCGTCGCCGATCACCAAGTCGATGTCGCTGCGGCTTTTCAACTCGCGCTCGATAACACCAAGGCCGTGATGGTTGATGATGTAGAAATCGACGTCGGCGTCGAGCAGCTTCAACCGCCTCTCTTTACTACCATGCAGGACCACCGCTGTCCGATGCATCAGGAACTGGAAGATGTCTTCCATCCACACCACGTCGAGAGTGGACAAGGGCGCGACCACAAGTACCTTGCGGATCACCTTCTCGGTCATCAGGTAGTCCGCTGCCCACAGCGCACTGCCGGTTTTCATGGTACCCATTTCATTGAAGCAGAACAGCCGTGGGTGCAGCGTCATGAAGGCTGCGGTTTCTTTTTGATGCTCGTACGGGGTGTAGCGGCCCGGCCAGTCGTAGTAGAACAGGATGGGTGGGGGAGCAGCGATGCCGATGTTGCGTAGAACACGCACCTCATCCAGCCGGTGCGGCACCGCGATGTTATGGCCCTCGTACTCGATCAGTTGATGCTTGGGTAGCAAGTTCTGCAGCGTCTGCGGGTTGGGTGCCCGCAGCAGTAGCGAACGGCTGTCGGTGTGCACGATCATAGAATGTTGTGCTTCAGTTTGAACTGCCGTGCGAATTCCTCCAATTCACTATAGATCATCGACATTCGACGCATGTCATCTTCGGTTGGTTCGGCGTCGGGATCGAGCATCGACACCATCGTACTGAACACATGCTGCGCTCCTGCGAAGAACGAGTTGCGCATCTCATCAAGCTGTACTTGTGGTGCATGCGAGGGGATAGTCAGAGTCTTCAGTGCGATCCAGCCTGCCTCGATCAGCATGCCGTGATCGGTTGCCTTCTGGCCGATCCGCTTTACCAGTTCTCGTGTTATGTCTTCATTCATTTGTATTTCTCCATGAGCCAGCGTCGTAGCTTCAGCAGGCCAGCGGCACCGTCGATGACGAATACCTTGCCGCCTGCATCGCGGATTTCTTTGATGGTGATGTTCTGACGAGCAGTAGGCGGCTCGCCGGGTGCCTTCGCTTCGATGGCGAAGTACGCACCGTGAAAACAACAGTGGTAGTCGAGGCAGGGACTACCCATTCCATTCTGTACCGGCTTGTGCGCCCACAGGAATGGTTCGAAATGCTTCAATAGCTTGTCGATCTCTTTCTTGACGGTGCCTTCGGGTGTCACTTCACCTTCCTCTTTTTCTTCAGTAAGCCACGCTTCTGCAGCACGCTGGTGGCAATGGCGTACGAATTTGATTTCGGCATCCCTCGCTGCATGATCTTCTTGCGCAGATCCTCCAGTATCTTCGGCATCACGGTCCTCCCACGATTCGCTTGGGTTGCCAGAACTCGCACGTCTTCACCGGACACCAGCCCTTGCACAGCCCCGACTGCCGTGGTTGCCATACGTCGTCGCGGAAGGCATCGCGGTACTGCTTGATGTCGGGCAGGAATTCATTCAGCAGTTCGGGCCATGCGTTGCGTTCGAATTCTTCGCCGTCGTTCTTGCCGTCCTTCAGCCATGCGAAGCCGACGCGGATGCGGTGGACGTTGGGGTATAACACGAACACCAGCAGCGCCATCATCTTCATCTGCTTCGAATCCGGCTTCCGCTTGCCGGTCTTGTGATCGAGTATCCATGCTTTCGGCTCCATGATGCGCAGCACGTCGGCGTAGCCGCGCAGGAACACATCGGATGCATCGAAGGCGCAGCGTTCCAGCTTGCTGTTAATGGCAAGTTCGACTTCGACATGAATGTCACCCGGCTGCGACAGGATGCGATCCAGATAGGGTTGGTATTGCAGCAGGTTATCCGGCAGGGGATCGCTGCCTTTCGCTTTCAGATAGCGCTCGAACTCGGTGTGGACATAATCTCCCCAGATAGCCGCTTCCCCTTTCACGTCCTTGAACCGGTGCAACACCTTCACCTCGTGGTACTGCCGGGGACAGGTCTTGAACTTGTCCAAGGTGGAATAGGAAAGAGGAAGCGGTTTCATTCAGCGGATCGATACCATAGGTATCCTGCCCATCAGCAGCGAGATCAACACGATCACCACGGCCAGCACGAACACCACCTGTATCACGGTTGGAAACGGCGCAGGCAGCAGAGGCGACAGCTTCTGTACCCCCCACCACAGCACGGCGAAGATCAACGCCAAGATGACGAGAGTGAATAACAGTCCCAGTACGTCCATGCTACCTCCTTGGTTATACGAGTACTAACAGCAGCCACAGCAACAGCACCAGCAATAGCAGCGCCCACGCTGCGATGGTCCGCAGACGTGGACGCGGCAACACTACTTACGACGACGGCGCAACACGATCAGCGGCAGTAGTGCCGCAGCCAGCAGGCCCAGCGACCCCGGCTCCGGGGCAGCGAAGGCGAAGGTGCCCGGCAGGTAGGCCCATTCCTCGAACCCATCCGCCGCATCCACACCAGCGGGCACACCCGCGCCGCCAAACGATGACGAGAACAGGATGCGGCTGTCCGCTGCCAGCCCGATGAAGGCGCTGGTGGGGACTAGCACGCGAAGGTCATAGCCCAAGCCCGATCCGGCAAACAAGTTGTAGTCCATGATCAATTCGTTCCCCGGCCCCATTGCATAAACAAGCTGCAGGTTCGGGATCAGGTCGAGATCGGCGAGTGACGTGACGTTGGTATTGTTGAGCATAAAAGGGGCAGTCTCCCCCGAAGTACCACTACGACCCCAGATACGAAGGGTGTCGAGAGACAGAAGATTCTGACCCCCGCCGTTCGGCTCGTTGATATCGAGGAAGAAGGCAAAGTAATCGATACCGCTGAGCGTGATGGTGCCCAACTGATTGAGTTGAAATGTAGTGGTGAACGTGTTGGTGTTGTCACGCTTGTCGTCCAGTGGCAGAGTGTTGACGGTGGGATCGTCGGTAGACACGCCGCCTTCACTGCCGTTGTTCTGCAGTGACAGGAACGGAGTGATGACACCGCTGCCGATGTTGGACAGGTTGGCTGGGTTCTGGAACAGCGTCTGCCCACTGGTGGTGTCGGTAGCAAAGGTGCAGGTACCTCCTACCAAGAACAGGTTGCAGGTTGATGCTGCTTCAGCCGCTGCGCTTACTGCCAACAGCAGTCCCAGTGTTAGTAACTTCAGCTTGCTTTTCATGTGGTCCCCCCACTTGTAATAGTACGGATGCACGGTGGCACAGTACTGACTGAATCAAGCGGACTTCCTTATCGGTAAGTGCACCGGCAATGGCGCGGACTTCCTCATTGGTTACCTGCAGTATCTTGGTGGCAGTCTTGGTTCCCTCCTTGAATCCCTCGGCAAAGCCCTCGGCGTACCCAGCAGCGCGAACGCGCCGGGTACGCCCCCTGACGTGCTGCAGCCATGCGATGCGCACTTGCTGCACACGAGTGCTTACTTCGGCGTTGCCCCGGCGCTGACGTACACCAGCACCGGCTTCTTGCCTGACTGCACGAGGATGGCAGGCTTGGCACCGGATGGTGCACCGCCCTTCGGCTGGGCATGTGGCAGTGCGATCAGCAGTGCCACGCCCTCGGGCAGCGACGGCAACACGATGGGCTGCTCGATGCCGAGATCGGGATCGGGCGGAATCACGATGGGCAGTGACGGACGCCCCGGCTGACCGGCATGCTCGGGCGGCAGTTCGTTGTCCACATGCGCGCCGGGCGGCAGTTGCGGAGGCCACGTACCGGGCGGCAGCACGATGGGCTGGCTGGGCCGTACCGGGGCGATGGGCAGGCCCTGATCGGGCCGTCCACCCCAGCTACCGGGCGGGCGGTTGCCGGGATGCCCACCACCGCCGGGCAGACCTTGGTCGGGATGGCCGTAGCCGGGCAGACCTTGGTCGGGATGGCCGTAGCCGGGCAAGCCTTGGTCGGGGTGACCGTAGCCGGGCAGTCCCTGATCCGGACGCCCACCGTAACCGGGACGACCATAGCCGGGGTCAACCGGTGTGCCATCGAGGGGGATGACGAATGCGAACATGGCTTTACCTTGCATGGTGTTAACTCCTCTACAACATCACTTAAAAAAATAGGCAATCAACGCAGTGACGGCAGCAACGATCATGCCCTCCAGCGTGAGGATGACAATACGCATCCTCGCTTCCAACAAGGCTACACGAATCAGTAACCCTTTCTCGTCCACATCAGTGTCCGCGAGTAGTCTTCCATTCCTGCAACGGCGGCACCCCGATGTCATTAGCGATCAGTTCATCCAGAATGTCTTGCTCGGTTTCTCCATAGGTAATGACGAATTTCGGCATCCCCGGTATGTCCAGCTTGAGAATCGGCTTGCCCTCGCGCAATAGTTGCACGTTCTTCTCGGACAGGCCGATCAGCAACACCCCGTCTTCGGTCTTGGCAACGATCATTTTGCCGGGGCGTAACAGTACACCACCATGTCGGTGATTGGAGGATAGGTTCCCCCGGCGGGCAGCGGGCCGTTGTTGAAGATGTCGAGGCTGTACGTCTCGCCCGGCAGCAGGATCGCACCGGGGTGCGCGCCCGGCTCGCCCACGCTGTAGGGGATGGCCGGGTAGGTGTCGCTCTGCACTTCCCACACGATCTTGCCATGCTTGTCGGACAGCGTGACGTGGCGCGCCTGCGGTCCGCCGCTCGATCCGTGCTCACCGATGGAGATGGTGTTCTGGTTCGAGCCACGCGGCCAGTCGCTGGGCACGGTGAGCGATAGCTGGTACGTGCTGTCACCCTTCATCGAAGGATAGGGATCTTCGCCAGTGATGACGTGCCCACCGAACGGCAGCACGCCCGCTTCACTGCCCTTGGTACCGGTAGGTTGGTTGGTGGGTTGCCCCGACGTCGGCGTCTGCCCCACGCTCCAGTCGGCTTGGGTGTAGTAAAGCAGTGGTGGCGGTGGCAGCAAGGCGAACTGCACCACCTCGCCGCCATCCAGTAACACCTTGTTCGGATAGTCGTGCGCTTCCAGATCCTCCACCATCTTCAGCGATGACGGGTAGGTCTGTGCCGGTTTCCAGTTCGGGTCGGCGGGCTTGTGCTCCGGCTTCTCGGTGCGATCTTTCATGTTGTCTCCAGTGTTATAACACTTCAGTGAACTTGCCCATGGTGATTTCCACGCATAGTTCCATGTCCTCCGGGTCGCCCCGGTCGTCGCGGCCCCAGATGCGGGTCGGCAGATCCTTCTTGCGCGGATGCAGCTTGGTAACCATTACCCGGTCGGTGAAGCGCACCAGCAGCAGGGTCGGCAACTGCTCGCGTTGCCAGATCCGCTTGGCGTGATCAACTTTCCGGTACGACAGGTTAAGGGTCTCGAACTTGAAGGCATTGTGGGTACGGCACTTCACCTCCACGTATGCGACCGGCCTGCCACTGTTATCCTGCAGCACCGTGAAGCCGGTCTCGGCGATGCGGGGGCCGATCAGCACGTTGTAGCGTGCTCCGAAGCGTGCCAGTGCAGCGTACTCGTTGGCACGATCTCCCGGCTGCTCGTAGCGCGGGCGGGTCATCCCTTGCCCTTGATCGCTCCCTTCGACGTGCGCGGATAGCTGCGGTTGGCGTGCGCCGACTCGACGTCGAAGTTGGACGGACTGTTAGTGCCGCCTTGCGACAGCGGCTTCTCGTGATCCAGATCCTTGCCGTCGTGCGGCTTGACCATCCCCATCTTCACCGCAAGACGGCGCGCACGCAAGCGCAGCGTGTGCTTCCTGCGCCCACCCCGCGCCAGTTCGGTCTTGCGCTCCTGCTGGTAGTCCCTCACGTAGCCCGGTGCGCTTGGCATGCTAGCCCTCCCTATCCCAGTCTTTCAACAGATCCGCGATGCTGCCGGGCGCAGGTTTACGACAGGCAGCGGCTTGTGCCGCGATTCTATCCACATTCTGCCGCGCCTGTTGCCGTGCCGCGTACTCGATGATAGCGGTCCAGTGTGCAGTGTCGTTGGCAAGTTCCTGCTGGGTATGCCACGAGCGGTCGCCATCGATGAACACGGTGCCGTCCGGACGCAGGATGTACTCCGGGTCGGGTCCGGCACACTCGTCCAGCAGAGGCGTAAGTTCCTGCGCCGCAGGGCACCCGTTCTCGTCCGGTCTGAGGGTAATCGCCCATGCGATGATGGGTACCTTGTACATTTCCACCGGCATGACCAGAGTGCCATTGTCCTTGTAAATAGGGAATAGTACTGCGTATCCCCGGTGAGATGGAATGATTGCATGTACACGATTGTCCACAGCTACTCCTTCACCAGTTTGTAGCCGAACTGTTGGGCTTTCTCCTTGGTCATGTTCTCATACTCGAATTCAATTCCCGATGCCGTCTTCAGGCGCATCTGCTTGGTTTCCTTGTCCCAACCAAGTATCTCGAACCTGCGCATCGGTGCCTTAACGCTTTGCAGGTAAACTTTTTGCTCGTCCATTCATTATCTCCAGTTGCTTGTCGAATTCGGCCAGTGCTTGAGGATCGTGCTCGCATCTCCCACTGCGCACGTTGTTGGTGTAGTTACCACGCATGGTCCTCATCGCTAGCCGCAGCTTTGCCAACTCTTGCCCTACTGTTCCTACCACTTTCTTTACCATCTACTTAGCATCTCCATATCTGACTGCAGTGTGGACTTCAACGTTCACTGGTAAATCCGGACACCATGATAGTGGTCTGCTCATCACTTCCCGGCACACCTGTACCGTGTAATCCGCTTCCGCTTCATCGACACAAAACACCGCCTCGTCGTGGACCGACAGCTTGGCCGGGCTATGCTTGGCGATTTCGAGAGTTTGCTCCAGCACGATGATGCGGGCAAGCGCCTGCACCACGTTCTCCACGATCTTTCCTCCATACAACTTGGTACGTTCGCCCCGCTGCGACTTGAACGACCAACCCTCGCCTTGCTGCCCGGCGTTGAACTCCAACTCGGGATAGCGGATCTTCAGTCCGTTCGGCAGCAGGATCGCGCCCTTCTCCAGTGCCAGCAGGTTGTGCGGATCGACGTAGCGCTGCTTGCCCTTGTCGCCCTGCGCCAAGACGTCGATGCTGTCCTGCGCCCGTGCCCACAGCAGCTTCACCATCGAGTGGGTAGCACGGTACACGTTGATGGCAACCTGCGCCTCGGCGGGACTGATCAGGATCTTGTACTGCCGCGCCGTCTCGCGCAACCGCTCCGGCCCCATCTGGTAGCCACACGCCAGCTTGACGACCTTGCCAAATTGCCGCTCGGCTTTATCCTCGACGTTGATCAGCCGACCGTACAGCTTGGTTGCCATGACGCAATACACGTCCGGTCCCTCGCCCGCGTCATAGTCCCGGTACACCTTGAGTGCATCGTTCTGCATGGCAAGCCAGTCATCAACTCTTGCTTCTATGTTTCTGGAATCCGCTACCACGAGGATCTTCCCCGGAGGGGCGAAGATGGTGTCGCGCAGCGTCCCCTGCCGCTGCATGTTCTGCCAGTTGATGCCGTCGGCCCCGGACAGGCGATGGGTCTGCGCTGCTCCGGAGTATTTGAGGTAGATGCAGGCCGGGCCGCGCTGGGCCATGTTCGCCATGCGTTCGGCGCGGGTCTCGTTGATGGTGGACTTGTTGCCCAGTCGCGCAGCCACGAGGGCCTGCACCTGCTCGTCGGGATGCTCCTCCAGATCGGTCAGCCCCTTGTCGGTCTTGGCGAAGGCGAAGGTCATCTCGCCCGTGGTGGGCGAGCGCTTCTGCGGCGGATCGACGCCGATGCGGATCAGCGCGTCGGCGAACTTCTGGTTGCTCATCACTTCGTCACGGGTAACACCCGCCTGCATCAGCAGGGTGATCTTCTCCGCTTCCAACTCCATCTTGTAGTCGCGCAGCATGCCCTCGTCGAGCAGCAGTTCCGGCTCGGTGAACATGCGCACCACCATGTCGATGATTTGCAGTTCCTTCTTGGGGAACCCCGGCAGCATCTTCAGGAATAGCTTCCGCGTTAACACACAGTCGTTCATGCAGTACAGCGCATAGGTGTGCAGTTCCGCTGGAGTGAAGTCCTTCAGGTGCTTGCCCTTGGCCTGTATCACCTCGGTGCCTTTGACTCCAAGGTCATAGTGCTCGGCCAGTTTGCCCAGCGATCCTGACACCTCGATCCCATGAATCGCCCGCGCCATTGACAATGTGTCGAAGATAATCTTCGGACGGATGCCAAAGTGGTGGTTGAGGATGAACATGTCGAAGTGGGCATGGTGGGATAACACCGCTTTATCTTCTAACCCCAGCCCATCGAGCAGCGCCTGCATCTCCAGCATGCCGCTGGCGTAGCAGGGCAAGCGGTCGTCCACCTGCACGCCCACCAAGATCGGCTCGAACCTCGGGTCGCGGATGTAACTCTCGGTGGTGCTGGTCTTGCTACTAAGGGTAAAGTCCTGTGCCCAGTAAGTTTCAAAGTCGAGTGTAACGAGGTTCATACAGCCCTCACTACACAACCCTGCATACGGGTGTCACCACCGATGACGTTATCAGCGTTAGTCAAGTTGGCAAACACCTGTGCGTGTTCCTTGTCGTAGCCGAACATGGGGCCGTCAGATGCCTTATTGTCTAGCATCTTGTAACCCTTGTAGTACGATGTCTGCAGCACATTGCCATCCTTATCCCTAGTCTCGTGCACGATGATAAAGGGCATGCATCCTCCCAATGAAAAGCCCCCTTGCGGGGGCATGTAAATAAGACATGTATCTTAAATTCCCAGCGCACCCTTGCTGCCATCCTTCTTGGTGACGGTGACCGGGATCTTGCGGGCTACCGGGTCGATCACCCCCACCACGTTCGCCACCACGTCGGGGAAGCTGGAGTACGCCGCCCCGGCGTTGGCAAGGCGCGAGCCGCCATAGCCCAGCGCGTGCCAGCGCCAGTAGCCGTTGGCCTGTTGGAACACCGCCACCTTCTTGACTGCCACCAGCTTGATGCTGGGAAGCGCTTTCTTGACTGCCTTCTTCATCACTGCACCTCATGTGGATTACTACGATCCCGATCCGGCTCCAACTCGGGGAACAGCGGTAGCTGCACCCACGGCTCCAGTTCGGGAAACAGGGGTAGCTGCACGGGTTCCTGCGGTGCCGGATCGGTGGTCATGACAACTCCTTTTGACTACTGCGCGGCCCGCTTGAGTGCGGCGGGAGTGGACGGCACGCCTGCGACCAGCTTGCGCTTGCCCTTCGGCTTGGGAGCCGTCTTGGGCGCGGCCTTTTTCGGGGCCTTGGCGGGTTTTGCCACCTTCTTGGCTACTCCACCCTTCCGCTTCGGCTTGGCGGTCCTCTCAGCGGCTTCTGCAGCGGCTGCGATGGGGTCCACGTTGCTCGTCACCACAGTGGGGGGACCGCCTTCGCCCCGCCACATGCGCACGCCGGGGCCACGCGGGTCGGTCTTGCCGACCTTGCGGATGACGATGGGGATGCCTTGCTTCTTGGCTACCCGGTAGAACCGGGCTGCTTTCTTGGCCTCGGTCTCGTCCCACCACTTGCTCTCGCCCGGCTGCATCGCGCGCAGCATCTCGATGTTGACGCCGAGACGTTCCACCGAGGTGGGGATAGGTACTGCCTTGTCGAACTCGTAAGTCATGACTGCTCCTGTTGTTGGATCTCCATGCGATTAACCACATCAACGCTTTTTGCATCTCCCAGTAATATGCTTGCCAGTAACACCCCCTTGCATTCGATCAACACACTATGTGTTATATCATATTTGCGGCAGGCGTCAAGTAGGTCGCCCATCGACACGTCCAGCCCGCTGAGATCCAGCGTCAGCGGGTCCACCTTCTTCACGATCACCCGGTCCCGCTCGCGGGTCGGGTCCACCCCCAAGAACACGCACAGCTTCATCAGCCGCGTCTCGATCCGCCGGGCGCGTTGCACTACTTCGTGGTCTTCACTCACGTACTCGGCCATGCTCATCTCCTGATTAAAGTTCACGCACGTTGATGTTACCGTACGGCACCGGCTGCTTCATGTGCCATTCCTGCACACTCAGCAGTTGTGTCGCCATGGTCTCGATGGCGGCTTTCATTGCCAGATCCTTGGTCGGACGGCAGGGGCCGTCATGCCAGCTACGATACTGGCGGATGCGTTCCATAATCACGCTGTTATCCGCTTCCTCGTACAACAGGCGCGCGATGTTGCTGTAGGCGGGCGGGATCTGCGCCATCCAGCCGGATTCCCAGCGTCCGAAGCCTTTCTTCACATCCTGCCGTAAGGCAGCGAAGACGTCGCCGAACTCGCCCAGCAGGATGCGACTGGTAGCGTTGAGGCGTAGCTGGTTGCGGATCGCCGTGCGCTCGGCCCGTGCCCCCGGTCGCAGCACGTCCTTGAAGTCCACCAAGCCGTGTATCCAGCCGTCCGGGTCAACTACGATCCCGTTGCCATAGGGGTAGTCGTTGTTACGCCGACCGAAGCGATGGCGGTCCCGATAGAGGCAGCGACTGTCCTTCCACACCCGCACCGGACCGAAGGCATTCAGCGCATCACGAGTGATGGCGCTGTCCCAGTTGATCGACTGGTAGGTGCCGTCCTCCCACCACGTGTGGATGTAGGTGTTATACATCTTGAGGCGCACGCAGTTCATGCGCAGGTTGAGCAGCGGGTTAGTCTCGTTGCCTTCGTACAGCCAGTAATGGCTGCGACCGGGCGCGCTGTCGCTGATGTTGGCCCCGCTGTAATTGCGGTGGTGATAGTCCGTGTCGGTGCAGATCGCCAGCGCCTTGGCATAGTCAAGGGTTTGGGTGCTGATCCGGAACGACGGTTTGGCTGCGAATCCCATTTGCTTCTCCTAGTAAGTGAGTACGACGTTGTGCTGCTGATGTTAGCCACTGCATGATGAACAGCTTGACCTTGGCACCACCCAGCATGAAGTTCAGCGCATCGCACAAGGTGTACGGCACGCCGGGGTCTTC
>Ga0068871_100000851_pt1 | contig 20431 bp, 17 predicted proteins | sample KBSMisM72_FD_72750 | JGI IMG/M metagenome (GOLD analysis project Ga0068871, IMG submission 72750) | Miscanthus rhizosphere microbial communities from Kellogg Biological Station, Michigan, USA - KBS Miscanthus M7-2 | ecosystem: Host-associated > Plants > Roots > Rhizosphere > Soil ...
TAACGCGATCCGCGGTCGCGATACCATGGTTTTTTTTACATTGCTCCGTGTTGGGTTAAGGAACTTCCGGCTGGGAACCTTAACATAGAACCTGCCCGGATTGCGTCCTTCAATCAGAGAGATAGGGTTTGTGCACCAAGTCTTGGCGTGATCAGTGAGGTGATATCATTAAGCACTGGCACAAAGAGGAGAGGGACACGCTTAAAATCGAGTTGGTCGAGGTACTTCTGATGAGAATTCATTCATTGCTTCTCCGACTGATGATTGCGTTGACTGCCGTGGCCTTGTGTGGAAGCGAGCAACGACTTGTTAGTGGTGTGCCGCTGCAAAATCGTGCGGCGACGCAAACTAAGGTTGCAACCATTCCCATCGAGGTGGATAGTGAAAACTACGTCTTTATGAAAGCCAGTATCAACGGGTCAGAGCCATTGACCTTTGAAATCGATTCAGGCGCCGGATCAGGATTGGTACTTTATTTCAAGGCCGCGGAACACCTCGGTTTGAAACCTCAAGGCAAGGGAAAGGGAAGTGGGGGCGGCGAAACTACCTTTGATACTTCGTTCGTTAAGGACGTCTCTTTGAGTTTTGCGGGCGTAGAGATAAGCAATCAAAAACTCGTCGTATTTCCCCCGGAAAGAAGTCGGCGGGTGTCCGACAGAGTGGTGGATGGCGTAATTGGTTACACGCTATTCAGCCGGTATGCCGTCGAAGTCGATTACCAGTCCAGAGTTGTTAATCTGTATGAACCGAAGACGTACCAGTACAGCGGTTCGGGCGTTAGCATCCCTATTAAAGTTATGGCCAATGTTCCCTTTGCCCGAGTGACGATCCCGGTCGAAGGTAAACCGGTCGAGGGTGAATTCATCGTTGATATGGGAGCGGGCAGATTCACCGTTATTCTAAATACTCCTTTGGTCGAATCTCGCAACCTGTTAGCAGTCGCACAAAAGACCATCGAAGAACTCGGAGCGCAGGGAGTAGGCGGAAATGTAAAGTTGTTGGTCGGCCGGTTGCCTCAACTACAACTCGGATCTTTCACTTTCTCGAACCCGTTGATTTACTTCGCTCAAGATCGAAAAGGTGCTTTTGCCAGCAATGAATTCAGCGGAGTAATTGGCGGCGAGTTATTGGGCAGGTTCAAAGTGATCTTTGATTACGCCCATAAGCGGATGTATCTCGAGCCGAATAGCCATCTTACTGATGCTTTTGAATATGATATGAGCGGCATTCGCATGGAAGCTGAAGGTGAGAACCTAAAGACGTTTAGAGTGAAACGAGTGGCCGAGAGTTCTCCTGCATTTGAAGCCGGAGTGCGCCAGGGTGATGTGCTTTTAGCGGTTGACGGCAAGCCAGTCTCCGAACTCTCGCTTTCCCAAATCAATCAAATGTTCAAACAGGAAGGTAAAGAGCATGTACTTGAGTTTGTCAGTGGCGAAAAGACGAAGCAGATTAGGTTCAACTCGAGGCGATTGATCTGACGTCCTCCAACAAGCCGAGGGACCGTCCTCTGAAAAGAGCGGATTATGGTCTCGCAAACCTGCGCCCGGCGGCGCTTCGAACATAGGGTAAGTCGTTCGGTGGAAGCAGCTCTGCTGACAGCAATGCTGCTCGCGTTCTTCGTTGTTTCACTCGTGCTACTATCGCGAAAGGGTTTGTTCATTGACGACTCGATGCACATGCCGGCGGGCTATTCCTACCTTTTAACTCACGACTACCGGTTGAATCAGGAGCATCCTCCACTTATAAAACTGCTCAGCGGTTTAGGGCTGTGGGAACTACATCTATATTTCCCTTTCGAATCACCGGGATGGCAACAGGCCGCAACACCCGGCGATCCGGAAGATGGAATGGTACGGATTGAGGAAGCGTTCTTTGAGAGTAACGCGAAACAGTTTGAGCGGATCGCGTTTTACGGAAGACTGCCCGTACTGGTTATCCCGCTGTTGTTGCTGTTGGCTGCGTGGTGGTTTACACGCCAGTTGTTTGGGCCAGTACCAGCGCTGATCAGCGTCTTTCTACTCGCGATGGAACCAAACATCGCAGGGAACGCTATCGTTGTGCAGAACGATGTTGCTGCCGCGCTCGCGCTTCTGTTGTTTGTGATTGCAGTCAAAAAGTTTGTGACTGATGCTCGAGTGATAGGAGCGTTGGCGTTGGGAGGCGCACTCGGTCTTGGCTTGGTGACGAAGTACTCACTTGTAGTTCTCGTGCCGGTTTCGTGCGTGATAGTGATTGCGTGTGTCATGTGGCGGTTGATACGGAAGCGATCGTCGGTTGGAGCGGTTGTGCTGTCGTCATTTGTCGTGTTCGTTACAGCCTACTTGATCCTCATCGCGTGTTACGCGTTTCACATCGACAGAATAGACGCAAACGAAAGTTCTGAAATCGCCAATTGGTTTTACCTGTCAGGACAAACTGCTGAAGCGTTTAAGAGACTCCTGATCTGGCTTCCGCCGCTGTTGCCACGGTATTTCGTGTCTGGCATCGACATGGTGGTTCAGGATAGTCGCGACGGCAGGCCGGCGTTTCTGCTGGGCCAGATTTCAGACACAGGGTGGTGGTACTACTTTCCAGTCGCGTTCGCACTGAAAACAACAATCCCGTTTCTTCTCGCTTCCATCGGTGGATTTGTGTGGGCCGTATATCAAGTGCTTAGGTGCAAATGCTACGCGATCCTGTATGTCGTGATGCCAGGCGTGTTTTATCTAGCGCTCACGATGACGTCACATCTCAACATCGGTGTGCGTCACCTCTTACCGATGTTTCCGTTCGCCGCAATAGCTGGAGCTGGATTTGTTTCCGCTGTTATTGAATGTGGGCTGAAGCGTTCCAGAGGCCTCGGCGTCGCGGTTGCTGCAGTCGCACTCGTGCCTTGTCTGGTGATCGCAGTCTCAGCTTTTCCAAACTACCTGACATACTTCAGCCCGCTCGCGGGTGGCGCTGCTCGCGGTTGGCAGATGCTGTCTGACTCGAACGTCGAAACGGGGCAGGAGGTAAAGCCACTGGCGCGCTACCTCAAGGATCACGGCGAGAATCGAGTCACGGGCATTATGGTTGGTGGAGAGTTTCTGAAGTTTTATGGAATCCAGGCGGATGACTTTCCCGGATGGTACGACGATGAAGACTCGGAGGACGCCGCTGAACCGATTAAAACAGAGTACATAGCAATCGGTGCGTGGTATCTGGCCGAGATTGATCTATCGGACAAGCAGAAAGAGATTATCGACCGCTATAGACAGCAGAAGCCGGAGATGATGGTTGGAGATTCGATCTTCGTATTCCGGCGACAACACTAGGTCGTGCTTATTCGTCCGTTACAAAACGACGAACATAAATCCCGCCAACGGGAGTTGGCGGGATTCAGGGGTTTTTGTGTAAAGCAGATGCCATACTGTCGTACGTATTTTCTCCCGAAAGGTGGTGGAAAGTATCTTCTTCCGGCGCACCTTCCGGATCATCTAGTGTTATCAGCAACTCCAGGTCCTCATCGCTCATGGTGAATATCCTTACGTGCGACGCGGAGTCGCTCACTCCTTAAACAGAGAATTCAGCAAATAGTCACGGGCGCGTAGCTCGGCACAAACGATCTTAGCCTGCGAAAGCAGGCGGAAGCATAAAGCCTGGGGCGCAAGCCCCAGGGTCAAGAGCACAACACATTTTCAAGCCCGCGAATGCGGGCGACAGAATGAACGTGAAAAATGTCCATGATTTACCCTCAACGAAGTGCCGCCCATTTCATGGGCTCGCAAATCTACTGATTCTGGTCCTGGGGCTTGCGCCCCAGGCTTTATGCTTCCGCCTGCTTTCGCAGGCTAAGCCTGGCTCAACTGTTGGCGACGCGGAACTGCTCCTCCTTGATGAATGCGAGCAGCTCGGCGTTGATCTGATCCTGATGTGTGGCGGTGATGCCGTGCGGCGCGCCGGGGTAGTAGATGTCCTTTGCACCTTTAATTAGTTGTGCCGACTTCCGGGCAGAATTGTGCACCGGAACGATCTGGTCGTCCTCGCCGTGAAGTACCAGAGTAGGCACATCAAACTTCTTGAGGTCTTCGGTGAAGTCCGTTTCGGAAAAGGCTTTGATACTTTCATAAGCGTTCTTGAGACCCGACTGCATGCTCCACACCCAAAACTGGTCGAGCACGCCTTGCGAGACATTAGCGCCAGGGCGGTTGGCGCCATAGAACGGAGCTGCGAACTCCTTGTACGTTTGCGAGCGATCTTTGAAAAGTTTCGCACGCAGGTCGTCGAATATCTCTATGGGCAAACCTTCAGGATTGTCAGCGGTCTTCAGCATCAGCGGTGGTACGGCGGCAATCAGGACGGCTTTGGCGACTCGGCTGGTTCCGTGGCGGCCGATGTATCGTGCGACTTCTCCGCCTCCGGTGGAGTGGCCTACGAGCGTGACTTGCTTGAGATCGAGGGCTTCAATTACTGCCGCAAGATCGTCGGCATAGCCGTTCATGTCATTGTCGGACGATGTCTGGCTTGATCGGCCGTGACCACGCCGGTCGTGCGCGATCACGCGGAAGCCGTTCTGTTCGAGAAAGAGCATTTGTCCGTCCCACATATCGGCATTCAACGGCCATCCATGCGAGAACGTAATCGCGGGTCCCGTGCCCCAATCCTTGTAGTAAATCTGCGTTCCATCTTTGGTTGTGATAGTGCTCATGTTGACCGTCTCTTTCCGGTGTTGGACACCTGGTAAATTAAATTAGTGCTCGTTGGTTAGGCGTGAGGTTACACTTCGGTGGCGGCCGTTTCTATCAGACTTTGGTATTAGATGATTGCGAGGATAATGCCACGCGTTTCTTGTTGCGTGAGCTTTGCCCCCAAAAAGTCGGACGTCAGGCTTGGACACAGTCAGTACCGTCCGCGGTAGCGGATGGGTACGTCGTAGTGGCGCTCGATCCTGATGGTTGACCCATCCGCTACCGCAGACGGTACTGACTGTGTCCAAGATGCCGGAGTGTGATTCAAGTGTGTGGCTGGCGTCAGTAACCACCCACGTGTATTGAAGGCCGCTTGTCCTCGTTTGGTTCGGCCTGTCTGAGTACTTCTCGGGTGACTGGCGCCGTATCACCCTGACCAAAAACCACATAATCGAAAAGATAAGCGACGGGATTCTTTGAGCCCCAATGAAAATACGCATGCGGAATCTTGCCGGTTTGATCGCGTAGATAAAGAAGAAAAGCCGCAATCGCATTGGGAACCACAGACGCTTCGGCGCGCAGCACGCGATAACCGCCCACCTCGACACCCTCCACCTTCATGGCCTGAGCGAAATCTGAGGCATCACACACTTCCACTTCGAGAAATAGAATCGGATCCTGTGATGGAAGGTTGTGAGCCTGACGGTTCTCGATTATTTCCTTCCGGTACTCGTCCGAATCATTCTCTGCAGGAGCATTAGTGATGATCCTAACCGTGCCGTTTCTCGAAGCTTCGTCGATGAATCGCTGCGCATTCTCATCGATATCAATCTGCTCGACTCGTAGTTCGGTCGTCCGAGCAATTCGCGAAAGAAACGAGATGACAATTATTAGAGCTATGAAAAAACCGGCGATCTTTATACCGTCGGGACGCTCAATGACATTGACCACGGTTGTGTAAGCGAAGACGAGTGCGATTAACGCAAAAATCGCGGCCCAAACTCTCTGAATTCGACGCCACGCCGAGATTGCTACCGCAATAGCCGCTGAACTCATTAAAACTAAAACGCCCGTTGCATAAGCGCCACCCTGGGCATTCACATCCGCTTTGAAGATCACCGTGATCGCAAAAGCGATGATCGTGAAAACGATTACGAGAGGACGCATAGCGCGCGTCCAATCCGGCGCCATCCCGTAACGCGGCAAATAACGTGGAACGATGTTTAGTAATCCGGCCATCGCCGATGCCCCGGCGAACCATAGAATCAGTATCGTGCTGATGTCGTAAGCGGTTCCAAAGATATCGCCGAAGAACTGGTGTGAAAGGTATGCGAGTGCACGGCCGGAAGCTTCACCCGCGGCTACGTCGCCATGAGCGGCCGCAAATTTCTCGGGTGGGATAAGCAATGTCGTAACAAAGCTGCTCGCAATCAACATCACACTCATAATCAAAGCAGCGACGACCAACATCTTTTTGGTGTTGCGAATACGTCCCAGCGGCTTTGCATCCGTATCGCCGGCTTCGCCCTTCACCAGAGGCATCACCGCGACGCCGGTCTCAAAACCCGAGAGTCCCAATGCGAGCTTAGGGAAAACTATCAGCGCGAGGAGTACGATCATTGTCCAGTTGCCACCGACCCGTGGGTGGCCCAGCAGCGCCTGTTGCCAATTTGAAATGACCGAGGGAGACTGAATCACGTGAAAGAGACCCACGCAGACTACGGCGAAGTTCAACGCCAGGTAGATGACGACGAGTACAACAGCAACGCCGATCGCCTCTTTGAATCCTTTTAGGAAGACACCGGAGAGCAACGCAATGAGGGCAAGGGTGATACCGACGTTCAGCGGTCTCGAATCTCCGCCTCTGAGTAGTCCGTGCAGGAAGGGATTCTCGACAAGATGTGCGGTCGCGTCCGCAGCCGAGAGAGTAATCGTAATTATGAAATCCGTAGCGACAAATCCCAGCAGAATAAGAATGAAGAGCTTGCCCTTCCACCACGACAAGAGCCCTGCCAGTATCGAAATGGATCCTTCACCGTGTGGACTTTCGTCAGCGACTCGACGATAAATCGGCAGGGCGCCCAACAGCGTCAGTAAGACCAGGATGATTGTAGCGACCGGAGCGAGCGCACCGGCGGCAAGGAAGGCGATGCCTGGTTGGTAGCCCAGCGTTGAAAAATAATCGACGCCGGTGAGGCACATGACCTTGAACCATTGATGGTGACGATGATGCTCCTTCTCACGCTCAAATGGTCCTTCTAACTCCTTGACGTACCCCTGCAGCAACCATCGCATGAATGGATTCCTTGACGGGCCAGTTCTTACCAGGTGCGACGATTGTGTGGTCGTTACCATCCCCGTGTAGATGTTCTAGATTTCTCGATCTTCCTAACAGTGACACGATTCCAACAACTAACCTGGGGGCAAGTAAGGGGATTGTTTTGGGAAGGGAAAGGGTCTCGACGAGTGACGCTAAAACTTATTTGCTGTGATCGTTTAAAGAAGTCATGTCGATTTGGTATCGATAGCCAACGATCGTTCAACGAGGCGCGACGGCGGGCACCACCATCTCATTAATCAACACCTTGCCGTGATCAACCGTCACCGCATCCGCCTGTTTGAGCAACCCGTACGAGCTGCCGTTGACGATCAACTCGTCATTGCGAATCAGGACATCGGCATCGCGGCATGGCTTGAAACGGTAGGACTGTTCACTTGGACCTCCGACTTTCTCCGGCGGCGTGACACTCGTGCGGTAACAATCGGTGACGACAACCTTATGACCGCCGACTGTCGCCTCAACACGCCCGAGCAGCAAGTTATTCGACCGGCTGCAAGCCGAGCACGCCATAATCAATCCGCAGATTGCCAAAACAATTTCTTTACGACACATCGCCATCCGCAACTTCACCTTGCATGCATTCCAAGGACATTGATCCTAATAATGGAATGATCTATTTCGAAAATGGGACTCAACCGACCCTCTCTGCGATCTATTTATATAGTCTATCGGCCCACAATCTCCCAGTTTCTTTAATCCTCGTTCGGGAAAGGTCCTATCAACCACTCTCGCGGAAGGTCTGGCACGCTGGTTGATAAGCCACAGCAGCGCATCTGCAATTCACGAGCGCGCAACCGGCTTACATACAGTAGTCGATTGGACAACCCCATGGACACATTAATTAAGGATCTTCGATACGGTCTCAGAGGTTTGATTAAGCAGCCGGGCTTTACGGCCGTGGCCGTGCTTTCCATCGCTCTGGGGATCGGCGTCAACACTACGATCTTTAGTTTCGTTAACGCGGCGCTATTTAGGCCTCTTCCTTTTGCTGAGCCGGATCGGTTGGCGCGCGTCTGGGATGGAAATGCAGTTTCGTATCCTGACTATGTTGCTTATCGAGATGGCGCCACGGCATTCTCAGGTTTGGCGGCTTATGCTCAGCGGCCCATGAGCCTGACAGTCAATGGCGAATCTAACCGCGTCTGGAGCGAGTTTGTCAGCGGTAATTATCTTGATGTCCTAAAAGTCAATGCGGTCCTGGGGCGTACTTTCCTCGCGGAGGAAGATCGCGTGGGTGCAACAAACCCCGCCGTAGTGATCAGCAATTTGCTGTGGCGCGGAAGCTTCAATTCTGACCCCAGCGTCGTTGGCAAAACTATTAGCCTTAATCAGCGGCCATACACAGTCATCGGAGTAATGCCCGAGCAGTTTGTGGGGGCTACGATCCTCTCAGCACCAGACCTCTGGGTTCCACTGTCGATGGAGCCAGTCGCTAATCCCGGGTCGCGTACTCTCACTTCACCTGATGATGGTTGGTTGATGATGCTGGGTCGTTTGCGACCCGACGCGAAGCTTGCAACAGCTGAGGCCGAAGTCAGAACCATTTCCGTGCAACTTCACCAGGCACGGCGCGAGCGTAACTCAGGACCAGAATCGCCAGGTGGCCGAGTCGTGGCAGTAACGGCGGCGCGAGGCTTGATGGTTCCGCCGCAGGGCCGTACTCCGGCTTTCGTGGTGGTTGGTATCCTGATGGCGATCGTCACTTTGGTCCTGCTGGTAGCGTGCGCGAATGTCGCCAACATGCTGCTCGCACGCGCTGTAAAACGTCATAAAGAAATCGCCGTGCGCCTGGCACTCGGAGCCGGCCGTTGGCGCATCACTCGTCAAATGCTCACTGAGAGCCTGTTGCTTTCAGGAGCCGGCGGCGTCGCGGGCCTGCTACTAGCGTCGTGGGGTACTGTTTTGCTGAAGGCCCTCTTGCCTCAGTCGTTGATCGGGAATTCGATCCCTCCGGATTTGACTGCGGATGTACGTGTGTTCGGATATACCATTTTGTTATCTCTCGCCACGGGCGTGATGTTTGGGCTGGTGCCTGCCCTACAGAGTTCGAAGTCGGATTTAATCACAGCATTAAAGGACGAAGCGATCAGGGTGGGCCGTACTCACCGGCGCTTATCATTCCGCAATCTTCTCGTCGTCACCCAAATTGCTGTATCCATGCTCTTGCTGGTTATGTCGGGTCTGTTCATCAGAAACCTGCGCAACACGCAGCATGCTGAACCAGGTTTTAGTACCGATGCCGGCTTGATGGCATCGTTCGACCTTCAATTGGCGGGTTACAACGAGGCGCGCGGCAGGGTATTTCAACAGCAATTGCTCGAGCAGTTGCGGGCTTCAACGCTGGTCCGCTCGGCGTCGTATGCAGAGTCAGTGCCGCTCGGCGAGGGCGGCAACACGTCACCGCTCTACGTCGAGGGTGAAGCCATTCCCACGCACTTCGATGAGAGTTCTTTGATCGAGCACACTACGGTTGCGACTGATTACTTCAAGACGCTCGGTATTCCGTTGGTGCGCGGGCGTGATTTTAATGATCGCGATACTGCATCGAGTGCGCCCGTAGTTATTGTGAACGAGACACTGGCGCGTCGCCTGGCTCCGGACGGCAATGCTATCGGTAAGCGCTTGCGCATGGACTCCAAGGGTGAGTACCTGGAGGTGGTCGGCATAGCGCGTGACATTAAATACCATCAACTGGCAGAGTCGCCTTTGTACTTTGGATACAGACCTCTGAGCCAGCGTTACCGATCAATTTTGACTGTGCATGTACGCGCGGCGGGTGACGCGAGCGCCTTAATCGGCCAGCTCCGTTCAGATGTTAAGGCGCTCGATCCTGATCTTCCGCTGACGGACGTCAAGACAATGCAAGAGCACATGCGTTTGCCGCTGGCGCCGGCAAAACTCTTCGCTACGCTGTCGAGTGCCTTCGCCGTGCTCACATTGTTGCTGGCAGCTATCGGCTTATATGGAGTGATGGCTTACCTGGTGGGCAGCCGCACTCATGAAATCGGCATACGCATGGCTCTCGGAGCGCAAGTTAGCGGGGTCCGCAAACTGATCATCGGGCAGGGAATGAGACTGGCGCTAACGGGTATTGCGCTTGGTCTGATTGCAGCTTTTGCCGTGACAAGAGTGTTGAGAAGTTTGCTATACGGAGTTAGCGCGACAGATCCTGTGACGTTTATCGGCGTCGCCGTTTTGTTAGTTGGAGTCGCATTGTTTGCGTGTTACTTTCCAGCACGCCGCGCCACGAAAGTCGATCCGCTGGTCGCGCTGCGGTACGAATAGCAGCCGTGTCCTAATCAAGTCTTACCAGAAGAATCCATAGAAGAGCATCCCGATTCCCATCACTAACGCAGAGATTCCGGCTAACAAGAACGCCGACGATTCGGCTTGCTTTAAACGTACGGGACTCGTCCGCATTAACGCCTCACGCAGACCTACGTGGAATGCCAAGAGAATCTCGAGAATCCCGATTAGTAACAGAATCGTGCCCAAAATATATTTCCACATAGCCTTATTATCAGAACAGGTACGGAACCATTCGTTTAGTGACTTTTGCATATTCGACATATTCCGGGTACGTCTGCTTCACCAGGTGCTCCTCACATATCATTCGCACTAGCGCACCGAGTAGCAACAATAGTCCCAACGCGACGCTTACCAAAGACCAATGTACAACGATCGCACCCCAACCAAAGAGACATGCTGCGGTATAGATTGGATGTCTTATGATTCGGTCGGTAAGGGCCTGTCGTGACCAGTCCACCCGCTGTGGCATTCGCAGTCGCATGAAAGCTTCGCCGTCCGAAGGTTATGCGGGCCCATATCATCAATGCGACTGCCATTAGCTGAAGCGCAATAGCAATCGGCTGCGCTGTGAAGAGCACGCCGATTTTATAAAGATCAACCAACGCGCCATCATCACGACCAGTCCCAAGGATAGAAATCACCTTCAGCATCTGTGCAAACTCCAAGCTTGCGTGTGGCCTGGATGGAGCGGGCGACCCACGGGCCATTATGACACTTTGCGAGCGTGCCTTCGATGTGGGCGAACATAGCCACAATTCGCACAAATGAAACAAGGCCCCCTACGCTAGCAGCCGCAACTCTCAAGTAGCTTCAAAGCGCAGTCATAGCCTGCGAAGCAGGCCGGAGCATAAAGCCTGGGGCGCAAGCCCCAGGATCAAAGCACAAGAGATTTTTCAAGCCCGCGAATGCGGGCGATAGACTGATCAAGACAAAAGCTTAACGATTATAGCGGCGAGCTGTCGCCCATTTAATGGGCTCGTAATTCGATTAATTCTGCTCCTGGGGCTTGCGCCCCAGGCTTTATGCTCGCGCCTGCTTCGCAGGCTAAAACTGCACTTATAGTGCAAAGCCGCGGATCTCAGACCACTTAGATGACTACACTTTCTTATTACGATAAGATCAGGCACAAATTGGACCACGGAGAGTTGCGAGAAAAAGTATGAGCAGCTTATCAACTACTATCGCTTCTGGATTCATCGATCACTACACCGACTTCGGTTGTCGCGTGCACAGGCTGGCGGAGGATCTAAGCGAAGAACAATTCTGGACAAAACCGTACTCATACGGAAACAGCTTTGGAAACCTGGTGCTACATGTCACCGGAAACCTGAACTACTACATTGGCGCCCGGATCGCTCAAACAGGCTATGTTCGGCAGCGAGACCTCGAGTTTACGCAAACCCATGTTGGTCAAAAGCAAGAGGTGCTAAGGAAACTCGACGAAGCAGTTGATATGGTCGTCACGAGTCTGCGAAACCAAACGGATGGCGATTGGAAACAGGCTTTCGATGCTGCAGGCGCCGACGATGTGAAGGATCGGTTTAGTATCTACTTGCGATGTGCAGTGCATTTTCACCATCACGTTGGGCAGATGATCTATCTGGTGAAGGAGCTCACGCAAGCGAGCTAATGAATGCGTACGCAAATATTTCAGGTTGACGCTTTCGCCTCACGACGATTTGAAGGAAATCCCGCAGCGGTAATGCCGCTCGATGAATTCCTGTCTGACACAACGTTGCAGGCCATTGCTGCCGAAAACAATCTTGCCGAGACAGCTTTTTTGATACGCGAAGGTGCTGATTACAAGTTGCGTTGGTTCACGCCAATCACTGAAGTGCCGCTGTGTGGACACGCTACACTGGCCAGCGCAGCAGTCGTCATGGAGCGTTTAGATCAGAAACGGAACACCGTCGTCTTTCACACTCTCAGCGGCCCTCTTACGGTGAATCGGACGAATACGGGTTATGTCATGAACTTTCCGGCGCGACCATCCGAACCGGTCTCAAACGTACGCGGCCTGGCTGATGCGCTGGGAGTTGTTCCTCTCGAAGTGGTCGCGAATTCCTTCAACTACATGGCGTTGCTGGAGAGCGAACAGATCTTGCGTGAGCTTGTCCCTGACATGGCGGCGATTGCGCGCATAGATCGACCAGGGGTGATCGTCACGGCGCCAGGCGACGGAACTTACGATTTTATCAGCCGGTACTTTGCCCCCGCGAAGGGTATTCCAGAAGATCCCGTGACTGGTGCGGCGCATTGCATGCTGGCGCCTTATTGGGCTAAGCGGCTAGGGCGAACAGAGTTTCGTGCGTATCAGGCTTCACGACGGGGTGGCGAGATTGTTTGCAGGTTGAATGGAGACCGCGTCGAACTTGAAGGCACTTGCGTTTTCTACCTCGAAGGGGAAGTGGAGATCTAAGAAACCTGGTGCGATTCAGCTGCTGCCCAGCGAGCGCGAAGTTCTGAAAGAAACTCTGTGCGGTTCTTCTGCATTTTCCGCAGTAAGGCCGGCGGCGCCTCCGTATCCTCATAACGGGCTCCCCAGAGAATTAATTCCACAAGGACTGGCCCCAGATCCATCCCCTTGGCGGTGAGTCTGTATATTTGCTTTCGGCGATCGGTGGTGTCTTCTTCGATTCGAATGATCCCGCATTGCTCGAGCCGGCGAAGTCTATCAGCCAAAATGTTCGTCGCAATCCCTTCCTCAGAGTCCACTAACTCTTTATACGTGCTAAATCCGCGGAACATCAGATCCCGAACGATAAGCAGCGACCAACGGTCTCCAAGGATCTCCAATGAGATGTTAATCGGACACGACGAGCGACGTGATGCTTTCTTCTTGCCTCGCATGACTGTACAGTAACAATTTTCACTTGCATTTCACAAGCGAACGGACTAGAATGCTTGCAAATCGCAAGTAATCACTACTGAGGAAGGAACTCCATATGCTTGATTCTATAATTAACGAACTACGCCAGGAAGCTCTTACGACAAAACGCGTGCTTGAACGTCTTCCGGAAGAGAAGCTGTCCTGGAAACCACACGAAACATCTATGTCACTGGGGCAGCTCTCACTGCACGTTGCCAGTATTCCTGGCAATGTTACCCGCCTGGCGCAACTCGACGCGTTTGATGCGTCGGACGCGAATTTCATCCCGCCGCAACCAGAGAGCGTGGAACAGATTCTTAGCGCGTTCGACGAGAGCCTGAATTCGGCAGAGAGTTATCTCTCAGGCCTCGACGATAAAGCAGCTACCGACACATGGCGCCTTACCTCAAAAGGTGAGGAGGTTTTCAGCATGCCGCGGATCAGTATGTTGCGCACGATCATGCTGAACCACTGGTATCACCATCGCGGCCAGTTAGCGGTTTACCTGAGACTGTTGGAAGTACCGGTACCGGTGATCTATGGTCGTAGTGCCGATGAGAATCCTTTCGCATAATAGCTTTGCTTCAAAGGTAGAGTGTTCACTTGGATCGGGTCAGTACAGGGAGCGGTAGCGACCTGGTTAGTGATCAGCATGCGAGATTTCATGACTATCTCGACTCCCATGGTTGACCAGGTCGCTACCGCTCCCTGTACTGACCCGATCCAAGAATCATTCCCGACTCTCGATTAAAGCAGCGCGGACAGGATCAAACTCCAGTAGTTCATCACAGAGACACTCGCGCCACCGGTGCTGATGACCCACCCTCCGCAAGCGAAAGTACACCGCTTTACGCACTATCTCACTGGCATAATTGCCGCCGATGTTATGCCCGAGCATATAGTGCGCAAACAGCACATCACCAGGTTCACCCAACACCTGCGATGGCTCCGGTAATTCGATCTTCGGGTAGCCCTTATATTCCATGAACGCTTCTGGCCCTCGCTCTCGAAAGAGCGCCGCATGGGTCCGATGTGTTCCTGGCCACACCCACAGGTTTCCGGAGTTCTCGACACGCTGCTCCGTCATGAGCACCCCTGCGAGCATTGTAAACGTGCCCGGCACCTCAACTCCCTCCTGATAGCCGTCCAGGTGATGGCCACCAGGACGGTGAGAGAAGGGAGGAATATTCAACGCCACCTGGAGTTGATCGAACGCAACCTCGATTTCGCCCGGTTCGATGAGTGACTGGGCCAGACTGCGCACCGGTGTGTCGTAGAACAGCGCCGGCAGTGGACCACCCTCAAGAGTGGAAAGCCAGTAGAAGTGGTGTCCCGCATAGTTTTCCGGCGGTGGTTGCTCGTCAATGAGGGTATCGATCGTCGTGCGCGCCGCCGCAAGAATGGAGGCAGGTATAATATTTCGAACTATGACATATCCGCGGTTGCCGAACTCTTGTAGTTCTGCTTCAGACAGCTTCAACATAGACACCTTCTTTCTTCCCGTGCGTATAGCTCGCGCTTGAGCGGTTCGCAGAGCTACTTCACATGAGGCCCGACGACGGCGAGTCCGCTCAAAGCGCAGGTTAACCTGCGCCGACTCGATGCCGTGTTCGGGCTCTGCGGGTAAGATTAGGTGCTATATCAACATCAACGCTGACTCCTTGCCGCGAATGTCCAAGGCAGTTCTTTGCCATCATTGTAAACCTTAGATTGAAACGCGCAAGTTTTCCTTTACGTCCGTCGCTGCCCGCGTCGGGCAAGAACACATAATGTATTTACGACGCGAGCCCCTTAGTTGATTGACCCCGGAAACGTCTCGCTATAATACTGGCATACCATGAACGTGCTGATTTTCGGCGGTGCTGGAGAATTCGGTCAGTTTCTTCAGCGAGATATCCTACCGCACGTCTGTGATGAGACTGTTTCGAGTGTTGAACCCGACACCCCGAGTGAAGAACAGAGATCGATGCTCAGGCAAGCTCGGCACGTGATAGTTGCAACACCGCTCGCCGACTACGCCCAGCTGGCGTGTGAACTGGTCCACCGTTGTCGCGATGTTTCCACATCAAAGACTTTGTGGTTAATCCCGTCGGTCCAGGCAGGAGTCTGGCGCGCGGTAACAGCCACACTCGATATAGTCAACAATCCGCACTTATCTGCTGTGTTTGTCCATCCCATGTACGGTCCAAATGGTTTTCGCGAGACTGAGCCGGAGGCGCGGACATTTCAGAATGTCTTGACTGCAATACACGAAGGTGTGGACAACCAACTGAAATCAGATATAGGTCACATCAGCCGCACGTTTCACGCAAAGTTCAACATTGCGACGACTACGCAATTTGATGCTGAGGAACACGATCGAATCACCGCGTATTCGCAAGGTCTCTCGTATTGTGTGGGAAAGCTGATGTTCCAACGCGAAGATTTGGCTGCTCTCGTACAGAAGGAAATGCCGGACTTGTATAATTCTTTTTGGGCCAATCAGAAACTCATTCTCGATTTTCTCCGAATCAACTCGTACACGCCGCAGGTAATCGCTGTTTTCAATGACGCCTGGGAACAAACGGGTAAGACAACGTTGAGGGATATACTTAGCGCCTTTCAGAAGGCCGACCACATGCTCAATCGCGGTGCTGATTCGCCGATTTCCACCAAGTGGTACGAAAAACTCAGAATCGCTTGCCGCGGTTCCTAATTTTGCTGGACCAGCGAATTCACGAGATATGTGACGCTACGAAATTCTGAATAGTTCAAAAATCAGTAATCGAACAAATTCATTAAGTGACTGGTCTGTCGTGAAACGGTCTATACTCTTTTGGCAAGATCGAAAAGGAGAAATGTAGATGGTCTCATTGCAAACCTCCACTATGACGTTTAGGAATCTGCAGAAGCACTCAATTCTTGCGGCGATTGTTATCACTATTGCGCTGGGCATCGGCGCAAAGGCCGCACCGGCTCCTGACGCGCTGATTCCACGAAGCGTTCTATTTGCCGATCAAGACAAACTGAGCGTGCGGTTGAGTCCTGATGGGAAAACTGTCAGCTATATCGCGCCGGTTGATGACACATTAGGAGTATGGCTCACCCCCGTTGCAGATCCAGCCAAGCCGCGGTTGTTGTTTAAGCAGACTGGCCCTCCGTTTTTCAACTTGCAATGGACCTATACATCTCGCGAGTTGGTCTATTTGCAGACCGTGGGTAAGGGCGTTCATCTGTTCGTCTTCAATCTTGCCGATGGACAATCGCGCGATTTGATACCTCTCAACGGAGTTTCCGCTCGTATCGAAAAACTGAGCCCCCGCCATCCCGAAGAAATACTGATTAGCCTCAACCAGCGTGACCCAAAGCGTCGTGACCTGCACCTTCTCAATTTGCGAACGGGAGAGTTGAAGCTGGTTTTGCAGAATGATGGTTATGACCAATTCCTTTGTGACTTCGAGTTTCGCCCTCGCGTCGCGCGCCGGCAGACGGAGGATCAGGGGTATGAACTACTGCGAATGAATTCCAAAAGCGCATGGGAACCACTGGTGCGGTTTTCTTATGAAGACGCTCGCATTTCACAACCTGCAGCGTTGGACCAGGACGGAAGCATTCTCTATCTGATCGATAATCGTCGAACGGACACCGCTATCCTTAGTGAGATTGATCTGAAGACTGGAAAGAGTCGCACCATCGCTGCAGACGCAGTGGCCGATATGAGGAGTTCGCTTCTGTTTCATCCGAGCACTGGGCGTCTGCAAGCCGCATCGGCTGTTTACGGGCGCTACCGCCGTCACTTTTTTGATAATTCAATCAAGCAGGATTTCCGATATCTCAATTCGGTTCATGTGGGCGATGTCGGTGTTGCTGCCCGTAGTCTCGATGATCGGGTGTGGCTGGTCGTTTTTCTGGACGGCGGGCCGCTTCGTTATTACGTCTACGATCGTCAGGTTAATCACGCCCGATTCTTGTTCACCGAACAAAAGGAGCTTGAAAAGTTTGCCCTGGCTCGGCGTCAGGGTGTGGTGGTGCCGACGCGTGATGGTTTGAAGTTGCCGGGTGACCTTTACCTGCCGTCGTGGACACGCTCCGCCAACGGACGTTACCTCGATCGCCCATTGCCGATGCTTGTGTATGTTCACGGTGGGCCAACCGTTGCCTTTGATTGGAATATCTGGGACCTGAACCGCATGCTGCAACTCCTCGCGAACAGGGGCTACGTGGTGTTCCGGGTTGAATTTCGCGGCGTCGAAGGATTCGGCAAAAAGATTCGCGAGGCAGGCGCTCGCGAGTGGGGGCGCAAGATGAACGACGACGTCATCGATGCAGTCGATTGGGCGGTGAAACAGGGACTTACCGAAAGACACCGCGTCGGGATCTGGGGATGGTCCTACGGTGGGTATGCCACCCTTGCGGCGCTGACTTTTACTCCAGATGTTTTTGCTTGCGGCATGGCAATGTATTCGCCGACGGATTTGCAAACGATGATGGAAAGCCGAGATGGTCCATTCGGGACTTTTTGGCGACGTCTGGTTGGGGACCAGACAACGATGGAGGGCAGAGCTCAGTTGCACGAGCAATCACCATTGTATTTCACCGATCGGGTGACAAAACCATTGCTCATTACACACGGCGCTATGGATACAAACGTGCCTCGTAAGTTCTCTGATGATTTCGTCGCCGAGATGAAAAAACACGGTAAGCCTGTGACGTATATAGTCTATCCCGATGAGGGGCACGACTATGAGCGCAAAGAGAACTGGATTTCATTGTTTGCTGTAGCCGAGCGGTTCTTTCACGAGCATCTGGGCGGGCGTTACGAACCCTTCGGCGATGACCTTAAGGCCTCGAGTGCTCAGGTGCTTGAAGGGGAGCCCTTGATTCCCGAATTAGCGGCAGCCCTGAAAACGAAAGCAGGTGCAATGTAACGGTACCTCTCATACTTCAGTGCCCGTACTATGTTCATAGCCTCGTATTTCAACTAATCCGCGCTCCAGCGGAGCGCAGTAGTGCATCAGTTTGGGATCAACGCCGAAGGCGTTCGCTAACCTCAGCCTGGGGTTGGAGCGTTAGCGACAACTCTAGGATCGCAACCTCCGAAATCCGTACAACCCTGAAAGGGTTCGCCGCGTGAGGAACCCTTTCAGGTTAACTCGCTTTTTAATTGCGTACCCTTCAGTGCCGTAATACGTGCATCAGTTTGAATTGTGATCAACGCCGAAGGCGTTCGCTAACCTCAGCCTAGGGTTGGAGCGTTAGCGACAACCCTAGGATCGCAACCTCCGAAACCGTACAACCCTGAAAGGGTTCGCCGCGTGAGGAACCCTTTCAGGGTTAACTCGCTTTTTTAATTGCATACCCAGGGTTGTCGCTGGGCTCCAACCCTGGGCTAGGGTTAGCGAACGCCTTCGGCGTATCATCAAATTTCAAACTGATGCGTGATGACATTTCCTTTCTCTAACTTTAAAGGACGGTTCGTTGCTCGGTCGATTGTTGTGTCGCTGGCTTTGCTGTTGGTGTTCGCAACAGCGAGCCTCGCGCGCACACTGCGCTATCAGACCAGTAATGACCTTCCGATCCTCGAACCAGGCAAGCCGATATCGCGCGAGCTGAGCGGCGGTGAAGTCCATTCCTACCAAATCGTTCTCACTGCGAGACAATTTCTACAGATAGCAGTCGACCAACGCGGCATCAATCTGATTGTCACTCTTTATCATCCCAACGGAAAAAGAATTGCCGAGCTTGATAGCTGGGCAGGCTTGTATGGCAGCGAGAGTGCTTCGCTGATAAGTGAAACTGCGGGCAACTATCGTTTGGAAATACACCCGAAGCAGAAGGCCGCACCCACAGGACAGTACGAAGTGAAGATCGTGGAACGCCGGACGATCATGCCTCAAGATGCGACTCATATCGCGGCTGAACGGACTTTTGCGGAGGCAAGGTTAATCGCCGATCAGGAAACCGGAGAATCTCGCCTAAAGGCGATCGATAAATACAAAGAAGCGCTTGAGCTCTGGCAATCGAACAAGGGGACCGGTGCAGAGAGTCAGGTTGCTTTGACGCTGAATGCCATTGGCGAGAATTACAGAGAATTGGATGACACGAATAAGGCGCTGGATTACTACACTCAGGCGCTCGCTATTTTCAGGACTGCCGGCGATCGCGCAGGGGAAGCTGCAACACTCAATAATTTAGGCGATGCATACATGGGTTTAGGTCAAACGCAGGAAGCGCTCGACTACAGCAACCAGGCACTTACCGCAATGCGGAAAATCGGTGATCGTCGAGGCGAAGCTGTCGCACTCAACACAGCCGGCGTGGTCCATTCAATGTTGGACGACAATCGGAAGGCCATTAACTATCACAACCAGTCGCTTGCCATTCTTAGCGGCCTTGATGAGCGTAAACTTGAAGCTGTAACGCTCGGTAACATTGGCGAGATGTACATTAATCTGGGTGAGTATCAGAAAGCCCTGGAGTATTGCAACAAGGCATTGCTTGGCGATCGGGCGGTCGGTAATGTTTCAAACGAGGCAGTCGCTCTTAGCAATATCGGTTTTATTTACGGTAGCCTGGGTGATAGTCAGCAGGAACTTGTCTATTACACTCAGGCTCTTGAACTACAGGAACGGACAGGCAAACGCGCCGGACAGGCTATTACACTAAACAATATCGCGCACGTTTACTCTAAGTTAGGCAATAAGAAAAAAGCACTTGAATTCTACGAGCGGTCACTCACTTTGCGACGCGCTTCGAACGATCGTCGTGGGGTAGCTTCCACGCTTAGCAACATCGGCTCTATTCTTCAGGATCTGGGCGATTATCAGAAGGCCCTCGACTATTACAATCAGACACTCACAATCATAAAAACCATCGGCAATCCTTTGCAGCGGGCAGTCACGCTTAACAACATTGGGTCTGTGTATAGAAAGCTTGGCGACAGCCAGAACGCGCTCAACTATATCAATGAGGCCTATACCATACTCCATGACACAAGCCACAAAAACGAAGAAGCACAGGCCTTATTCAACATGGCTCGCATTGAACGCGACCGAGGCAATCTCGTCGAAGCTCGCGCGTACATTGAAAAGTCGCTTGCCACTGTTGAGGCACTTCGAACCAGTGTTGCCAGCCAGAAACTGCGAGCTTCATTCTTCGCTTCAGTGCGACGCTACCAGGAGTTCAATATTAATCTCCTGATGCGACTGCACCGGCAGCGACCTTCAGAAGGGTTTGACATCGCTGCTCTGGAGGCAAGTGAAAATGCCCGTGCTCGCTCACTTC
>Ga0068871_100000854_pt1 | contig 20338 bp, 19 predicted proteins | sample KBSMisM72_FD_72750 | JGI IMG/M metagenome (GOLD analysis project Ga0068871, IMG submission 72750) | Miscanthus rhizosphere microbial communities from Kellogg Biological Station, Michigan, USA - KBS Miscanthus M7-2 | ecosystem: Host-associated > Plants > Roots > Rhizosphere > Soil ...
TCCCCAACCCACCCGGAGCTCCCCGGCAGGCGTCCCCAAAAGGTGCTCGCCTCTAGCAAAACACCCTCCACACTGATGCAATTGTGTACTAGCGATTTTGCTTTGCCGCCAAAAAGGTATGTACCTTGATTGCCTGCTTTAAAATGTGGGTAAGCGAGACCATTCAAGATGTTGTCCCTGGGGACAAAGCCGAAGCCGGCGCTAGATGAAAGCTCGTTTCAGCAGCTGCTCGCCGCTGCCTACACAGTTCAGCGGCACAATGAATCCCTGCCAAATAGCCCCTCTCGCACATCTCAAGTGCTCGGCGCAATCGCGGAAATTCAATCGGAGATCCGGACGCGCAGGCTCAATGTCGCCGAGGGTGCCGCCTTAGTTGCACAAAGCATTCTTACACTCACGAGCGCGTACGGCGTCAGCATCAGTCTGGTGGACAACGGCTTCCTTGACTGTGTGGCCGAGGCGGGAGTACCGGCAAAGATTCCTGGAAGCAGTCTCTCCTCCCATTCCCTGGTGGCGACGGAGACTCTGAAGTCGGGACAGATATTTGAAAGCGAAAGTTCGCAAACCGACTTGCGCCTGGATCTTGAATTATGCCGGAACACCGGAGTGGGGTCGCTGGTTGCGGCACCGGTTTTGCGATTTGGTGAAATTGCTGGACTGGTCGAGGTGCGCTGGTCCAAGCCAAACGGCTTCTCGCAATCCGATCTGCGGACCTTTCGCCTGATGGCCGGTCTGATCACCGGGGCCCTCGAGCGAAGCATCCGGATCGGAAACGCCCACCCCGCAGACCTCCCCCAGGAACAGCCGCAGACACCGGTTGAATCGGGCTTGGCGGAATCTGAAAGCCAGGTTGCGTCTGAGATCGAGACCCCGGGTTCAATCGAAGCGCAACCCGCGGCAGCTCCTGAGCCTGACGCGCCCCTGGTTGCCTCTCAGGCCGAGGCCCAAGCCTCCACGCCGCAACCCACATCGAGCGAAGGGCCTTCGCTCGTCTCCGCCTGTCGGATGTGCGGGCGCGCATTTGCTGGCAATGAACAGTTCTGCGGATTCTGCAGTATGCCGCGTCCGATCGAGAATCGCTCGGAGGGACTGCAGAGCAAATGGGCATCACTTTGGTTCATGCAGCGGGCACAGGGGGCTTTGCAGGAAACAGAAGCTCCCCGAAAAAACCCGGACGAAAACCAGGTCGGAATCTGGCAGGAGGCCCAAGCCCCACAGCCTCAACCTGCGATCGCTCCGCCCGAGCCGAAACCCGCTCTGTGGCCCATGCGAACGCCTGCCGAGTCACCGGCTGCATCCATTCAGCAGGCCGCAAAAGAGGCCGCCGAGCCGGAGATTTTTTCTCTCGATCGGGGGCCATCGTTTTCAGAACGCTCTGCTAAGTTTCTAAAGCTGCACTGGCATGATGCGATCCTTGCCCTGGTTGTAGTGACGCTAGGCATCGGCGTATTCACGGCGTGGCCCAAATCCAATCGTCCCACCTGGTTCCAATCGCTCATGGTTCGCACAGGAATCATGCAGCCACACACCAAGGTTTTTGCGGGAGCACCTGATGCGCGCGTCTGGATTGACGTTCATACCCAGCTCTACTATTGCTCGGGAGAGGATTTGTACGGCAAGACTCCGGATGGCGAGTTCACAACCCAGTACAACGCCCAGAGCGACGGTTTTCTTCCCGCCTCTAATACGACCTGCCCTTAGAAGAAAAGAGGAGAAGAGGACAGAAGTGAAGTGAGCCCTGCGAAGTGTATTCGGGAAAGAGCCTGATGAAATCAGACCCTCCCCTCAGACGAGTTCAAGATGGATGCTGGGCAGACTAGTGCACCTGAGCCATCAGGAAGCCCTCATGGCGCCTGGCTTCGTACCACAGCGCGAGCTCTACGCGGTTCCAGAGCCCCAGTTTGTCGTAGATGGTCCGGAGATAGTTCTTGATGACGTGTTCAGTGGTGCCGATTTCGTCGGCAACTTCCCTGTTTTTGAGTCCTTGGGCGACGAGTTCAATGACTCGCTGCTCTCGCTCGTTTGGTGTTGAGTTCCCTCTGCTTCTGAACATAGCTGCCTCCGATATAAAAGTGTCGCAAGCTTAACCCGTTTGACCCCGCCAGCAATGCCAAAGCGCAGGAACAGACGATTGAAATGGGCTTTCACCGTCCGCCGCGCCATGTGCAGCTGTTTGGAGATTTCGTCATTGTCGCAACCTTGCAGAAGCAGTTCCACTACCTGCTGCTCCCTAGGACGTAACGATTTTTCCTCCATCACAGACCCCTTCATGTGAGATGTGACCCTCTCTGCAACCCCTGGCGGCAAAGCAAAGTCGTCGAACAAACCAACAATTAAAACGATTAAGTTGAAAGATGTTGCACATGCTTTGCCACCGTGTGGCGTTTCGTTCCCAAAAAACTCAAAGATTTACACAGGCTTACCGACGCCCACGCGGGAACCAAACTACATTTCCAGAGCTGCCTGGTCAGTACTAGTCCTGGTTTATCGAAGCCCTTCCAAGTCTAAGAAAGAATGGAGCGTGCCCGACCGTCCGCAACCGAACTGTTGCTCAGCAGTGATAGGTAGACGAAACGTCTTACTTGGTTGCCGGAGATCCCCGTAGGGTTGCAAACCAAAGTGGGGGGTAGTTCTAAGGTTTTATTAAGTATTACGCCTTAGGTCGTTTTTTCCGGTTTCTTCTGTAGGTTTGGGAACAAATTACACCTAAGGGGACCTTAGGGCCTGGGCCGGAGCAGGTCGGCGCCTGCCTTGCGGAACAAACCTTTTCAGGATGCTAGGATGCAAGTTCGACCCGTGCTTTCTTGAACATGCCCCAATTTTGCGACGTCGCAGTTCCTGTGCCGCTCGATTCGGTGTTCACCTACCGCGTGCCAGAGCAGGTGGTGCTGGCCGCCGGGAATCGAGTCCTGGTCCCCTTTGGACGCCAAAGGGTGATTGGTATTGTCACCTCGGTGCATGATCGGGCTCCGAAGATGGTGGCGAAGAACGTGTTGCAGTCTCCCGACCCCCCGGACGCGCCCGCCCTGACGACGGAACTTCTCCGCCTGGGACAATGGATCAGCGACTATTACCTGGCTCCGGTCGGGGAAGTCTTCCGCGGCATGCTGCCGTTGAATGCCGAATTCAAAAAGTCCGTGCTGTATCGCCTCACCGAGAACGGGCAGCTGGCACTGCACCTCGCCGGACTCGGTGGCTCCTCCACCCGTTCGCGGAAGACCCCGGAAGATCAATATGCAGAATTTCGAACCTTGGAGTACCTAGCCGCACGAGAGAGTGTTCGGGAAGAAACTCTGCGGTCTGCGGCCAGGACTTCGCGGGAGGTGATCGAGGGACTGGTGCGAAAGAAATGGATTGCGCGGGAGGATGCCTCTGAGTCCAAGGTCGCAGTTCGAACCCGCAAGATCGCGGTCCTTAAGAGCGCGGAAGGAAAGTTGAATCGGAATCAGCGGCTGCTGATTGAAACTCTCACCGGCGCTGGGGGGAGGGCTCCGCTGCCCGACCTGGCAGAGCTCCCCGTCCCCAAATCAACGCTGGGCACTCTTGCCAAGCGGGCCTTGGTCGAAATCGTCGAAGAGCCGATGGAACCCTCTCGGCCTTCGCTTGCCCCGCGGGCCTTGCCGGCGCATGAGGATTTCACCCTCGCCCAGCAGGAAGCATTAACGCGAATCGAGAATGCTACCGATGCGCGGAAATTCAGCGGGATCCTGCTGCACGGCGTTACCGGATCGGGGAAAACGGCCGTCTACCTGGCGGCCATGAAGTCTGTGCTCGACGAGGGTCGCTCGGCGATCTTGCTGGTGCCGGAGATTGGCCTGACTCCCGCGGTGGCCGCAGATGTCCACGACAAGTTCGGCGATGAAGTGGCGATCCTTCACTCCGCTTTGTCGGAAAAAGAACGCGCCGAGCATTGGCATCGCATCCGTCGCGGCGAAGCGCGGGCTGTCGTGGGAACCCGGTCCGCGGTGTTCGCACCCGTATCGGACCTGGCGCTCGTCATTGTGGACGAAGAGCAGGACGCTTCCTATAAGCAGGACGAGATACCGCGATACCATGCCCGCGGGGTTGCGGCCATGCGAGCCAAAATTAACGATGCCGTGGTAGTACTCGGATCGGCGACGCCCTCTCTCGAGTCTTACTTCAATGCCAAGAAAGGCCGCTACGCCTTGCTCGAAATGCCCGACCGGGTGCAGAAAAGGCCGTTGCCGGAGGTCGAACTGGTCGACATGCGGCAGGAGTTTCAGGAAACAGGTCAGGAGCAGGTCGTCTCCCGAAAACTGATCGAGGAAATCAAGCTGAGGCTCGAGCGCAAGGAGCAGGCGATGGTTCTGCTCAATCGGCGCGGGTACTCGCCGGTGGCGCTGTGCCGATCCTGCGGCAAGACCCTCGAGTGCCGCAACTGCGCCATCGCGCTCACCCATCACAAACGGAAGCGCTGCATGGAATGCCATTATTGCGGATTCATGGCACCAGTACCGAGCCAGTGCGCCTCCTGTGGCAGCGAGTACATATTCTTTCTTGGGACCGGCTCCGAAAAACTGGAAGAACTGCTGCACGGATACTTCCCCCAAGCCCGCATCGCACGCCTTGACCGGGACACGGTGCGCAGCCATGCTGACTTCGAGCGAACCTTAAGCGCGCTGAACCAAGGCGAACTTGACCTGGTGGTGGGCACGCAGATGATTGCCAAAGGCCACGACGTACACGGGGTCACGCTGGTAGGCGTCGTCGGCGCGGACAATGCGCTGGGGCTTCCTGATTTTCGCGCCGCGGAGCGAACGTTTCAGCTCCTAACTCAAGTTGCCGGACGAGCAGGGCGGGGAGAAGCCGCCGGCAAAGTCATTTTGCAAACGTTCTTTCCCGAACACTATGCCGTTCAATACGCAGCTCAACAGGATTTCGCAGGCTTCTACGAAAAGGAACTGCGCTTCCGCAGTTGGATGCACTACCCACCCTACTCCACGCTTGCGAACGTGGTCCTGCGCAGTGACAAGCTGGATGACACGCTGAAGTGGTCCGGTGCGCTTGGCCGGTGGTTTGAAAGGACACGGCATGAAGGCGTTCGGGTGCTCGGTCCGGCTGCCAGTCCCATCGAACGGCTCAAACGGGATTATCGATATCATTTCATCTTGAAGTCTCAAAGCCGCGAAAAGCTGAATGCCTTATTGCGTGCCATGCTGGCGCAGGCCTCGAAGGAAAACATCCCGCGCACAAACGTGGTGGTTGACGTCGATCCAGTGTGGCTGATGTAAGGCTGCATTCCGATCAGGGGCCCAACGCACCGGACTCAGAGTCCCTTGCTTTTCAAAAACTCCGACACCACTTCCCTCACGTCCCGTTTCTTGCCATCCACTTCGTAGTTGAGATGGCGCATTTCCGTGTCGGAGATTTTTCCCGCGAGCTCGTTGAGTGCTGGGCGGATCTCAGGATGCTCGGCGAGAGCTTGCTCACGAACCACCGGCACGGCCTCGTAGGGTGGGAAGTAGTGCTTGTCATCTTGCAGCACAAACAAATCGAGCGCGGGGATGAGGCCGTCGGTCATGTTTCCCGCGATCAGGTCGACTTGGTGATCTTTTAGCGCGCGGGTAAGCAGACCGAGATCCATGATGCGGGGCGGCGCGGCGAAGCGCAGACCGTAGGTTGTGACCAACCCTCTGTACCCGTCGGGGCGTTCCATGAATTCGTATCCGAATCCCGGGCGCCACCCGGGCGTGTAGGCCGCCGCTTGTGAGAGGGTCTGAAGACCCAGGCGGCGCGCATCTTCCCCCCGAATCTCAATCGCAAAGGTGTCGTTGAAGCCGAGCGGCGGACCAAGCGTCAGACGGTAGCGCCGTTCATATTCTGATTTCACACGATTGAAAACCGCTTCGCGATCAGAACCGGGCTGCTCCTTAAGAACCGCAGTAAGCGCCGTGCCGGTGTATTCGGGGTAGATGTCGATGCGGCCGGCGAGAATGGCTTGATGTGCGATGAAAGTTCCGCCCAGATAGAATCTGCGTTCTACCGGCAGATGAGCCTTATTCTCGAGCTGCTGTGCGATGAGTTCACCGAGAATGATTTGCTCGGTGAAGTTCTTGCTCCCCACGACGATGTGGGATTGCCGACGACAAGCCGGAAGTGCGGCGCACGCAACCCAGAGCAAGATGAGGGCGGCCTTAAGGCGCCTCGACTGAACCCGGCCCGGATAAGCCTGGCTATCCAAGGGCTCTTCTCCTCAGGGCGAAAGCCCTGTTCTTTCCCGTATCCACTCCCGAGGATCGAACGAGCCGCTCCTCGCGGCGACATTTTTGAAGACTCTCTCCGATCAGGCGGTCCGCTGCGGTGCGAAGCGCTTCTCGAGCCAGCCAAGAACTGTATCGGCCAGGAGTGCCATGGCAGCCGCGGGGATTGCACCGGCGAGAATCACGGCATTGTTAACCATGGCTAGTCCGCGGAAAATCAATTCGCCCAGCCCCCCGGCGCCGATCGCAGCGGCAATCGTCGCCAGGCCGATCGAAATCACAAGAGCCACGCGGATTCCGGCGAGGATCACGCTGGCCGCAAGCGGCAATTCAACCTTGCAAAGCAGCTGCCAATCCGTCAGCCCCATGCCTCGAGCGGCCTCGACGGTGGCCCGGTCGACGCTCGTGATCCCAACGTAAGTATTTCGGATCAGTGGCAGTAAGGCGTAGAGCATGAGCGCGAGAATGGCCAGGCGTTCGGCGCGCTCGCCTATCCATGGCGCAGGCAGGAGAAATCCGAACAGTGCCAGGCTGGGAACGGTCTGGATGATGTTTGCAGCCGCAATCACGGGCTTATGCAGCGAGGGTTTGCGAGTGATCAGAATCCCCGCCGGAATTCCGACGACCATCGCGAGCAGGGTCGACAAGCCGACGATCCACAGGTGCTCGAGTGTGAGAGTTGCAATTTCCAAACGATTCCGCGTAACGAAGCTCAAGAAATTCATGGCTTCTCCCGTTGGCGATCAGATGTGGCGAACGCCTCAACATATTTCTTGACGAGAGGCTCAGGCGAGCTGAGAAATTCCTCCCCGGAACTCAGCGATATCAAGCGACCTGCTTCGAGCAATGCAATTCGTGTCCCCAGGCGCAAAGCTTCGTGCAAGTCGTGGGTCACAAAAAGAACGGTCTTCCCCAACTGTTGCTGAAGCGATAAGAACTCGCGCTGCAAGTCGGCACGCGTCAGGGGGTCGAGCGCTCCGAATGGCTCATCCATCAGCAGGATGGGTGGATCGGCTGCGAGCGCACGGGCTACGCCGACTCGTTGACGCTGCCCCCCGGAAAGCTGATGGGGATAACGAGAGGCGATCTCCCTAGGGAGCCCCACCAATCGGAGCAGTTCCTCGACGCGAGCTTCGGTCTTTTGTTTTGGCCAGTTCTCAATGCTCGGGACCAGAGCAATGTTGCGCGCCACGGTGTAATGGGGAAACAGACCAACATCCTGGATGGCGTATCCGATATGGCGCCGAAGCTCAATCGGATTCCAGTCGTTTGTCGAACGACCTTCGACTCGCAACTGGCCGGTCGAAAACTCGAGGAGGCGGTTGATAAGCTTCAGCGCCGTGGTTTTTCCGGATCCGCTGCGACCGAGCAGAACCAGAATCTCTCCTGGCTGAACCGCGAAGCTCAGGTCTTGCAGAATAGGTCTCCCATCCGGCAGGACAAAAGACACATTGCTGAATTCCACAGTGGGAGCGGAGCTTGCCATATCCGAAGGTTCAGACATCATAGGCTTGCGAAGGAAGCCCGGTAATGCGAATTCCGCTGTGGCCTTTGTGGCGGATATTCAGACCGATCAGCAGAGCTGTAATCTGCTCGACGATGCGGGCGTTCTCCAGCTTGCCTCCATCGATCGCGCGGATGCCAGGAATCTTACGCGCGAGAGTCCGAATCTCTCTGCCAGCGCTCTTATCGTCACTACAAACGATGACATCGCACTCGATAGGATCCTCGCCCTTCAGAAGTTCCGCCGATACATTGTGGAACGCCGCAACCACAGTAACACCCTCGGGCACGAGCTCAGATGCTTGCTGCGCGGCTGAGCCTTGCCAAACGCCCAAGGTTCGAGCCGCCTTCCCGCCAACGCTTGCGGCAAGAGGCACGGTTGTATCGACAAGAATCTGGCCCGCCCGGAATGCAGGCTTCAAGTGCTTCAGAGTTTCGCTGTGAGCGGCAAAGGGAACCGTGAGGATGACGATCTCGGCCCCGACGCAGGCCGCGGTGTTGCCATCGCCGGAGATCTCGCTCTCCAAAGCGTCTATGCCGGTTCTAGCCTCTCCCTGTGGTCGCGGACTTAGGGCAGGTTCCCTCCCTCCCCGGATTTCCGATGCGATCGCGGCCGCCGTTTTCCTAGCGCGTTCCACATCCCGCGAACCAATCACAATTTTCTCGCCGGCTCTGGCCAAGCGCAGTGCTAGCCCCGAACCTGCAGGGCCAGTGCCTCCGATGATCGCGATCCTCACGCGAACTCCGGCTCGAGCAATGGCTCGGCGGGGGAGCTCTCGAAGGGCTCTTTGATCTGAATGCGGGAGTAAACGGTGTTGCGCTCGGCTGGAATGCGCCCGATCTCGCGAATCATGGCTTGAAAATCCTCCGGACTGGTGTATTGACCAGCCGTCGAACCGGCCTCGCGCGAGATATTTTCTTCCATCAGCGTGCCGCCAAAATCATTGGCGCCGGCTTGCAGGCAAAGCTGTGCGAGCTTGCGATTCAGCTTCACCCACGAGACCTGAAGGTTGTGAATCGAGCCAGCTAGCATCAGCCGTGCGAGAGCGTGAATCTTCAGATGCTCGACCAGAGTGGGGCCGGGGCGCGAGAGTCCCTGCTGAAAAAGAATGGTGTTGGTGTGAACAAAGCCCAGAGGGACGAACTCGGTGAAACCTCCGGTTTCCTCTTGGATTCTTCGCAGCATCAGGATTTGGTCGACCCAGTGAGCCGGGCTTTCGGTATGGCCGTACATCAGGGTGGAGGTGCTCGGAATGCCGCAGGCATGAGCTGTCCGGATGACTTCCTGCCACTGGGCGGTGGAGAGCTTATTGCGCGAAAGCACACGCCGAACTTCATCATCCAGGATCTCGGCTGCGGTGCCGGGAAGCGTATCGAGACCGTTTTCACGCAGCATGAGGAGATACTCGCGCAGTGGCAGGCCGGTGAGTTCCACGCCGTAAACGATCTCCATCGGAGAGAAGGCATGAATATGCATGCCGGGGACGGCTGCCTTTACCGCTCGCAAGACATCCCGGTAGTAGTAAGGATTCAGGCCCCGCGGCAGGCCACCCTGGATGCACACCTCGGTCGCCCCCATCCGCCAGGCTTCGACCGCCTTGCGGGCAACATCTTCTGGAGTGTGGAAGTAGATGTCTTCCTCGCGAGGGCCGCGGCTGAAGGCGCAAAACTTGCACCCAATAAAGCAGACGTTGGTGAAATTGATATTTCGGTTGACCACGTAGGTGACGAGGTTTCCCACAAGCTCCGAGCGCAGGGCGTTCGCCGCGACCAGGAGGCCGAGCAGATCATCGCTCTCTGCATCGGCCAGCTGCAACCATTGCTCGCGCGTGATCCCGCTAGAATCCTGCCGGTTGAGAACCTGTTCGATGGTGGTGCGAACTCCGGGCTGGAGTTGCGGCGCGAGCTGATCCCACTCGAGTTGCGGGAACTGCTCCAGTTCTTCTCGTCTAACGCTGCGCGCGGGCATGGTCTTTCTCCTTTGCGGTGTTGCCGCGGATGTCGCCCCTAGCGGAAAAGATCGTTCTTGCGCACACGCTGCAACTCTCGCGCGCTCCCCCGGCCTGGTTCGTAGCTAAACCCACGCACGATGCAGACAGGTACGCCATTAAGCTTGCCGCAGACCAAGCCCGCCGCGCAAGCCAGTTCATCGGCTACAGCCTCCGCGGTGGCGTGCAGAACGTAGCCGTGCGGGTCGCGCTTGCCGCGATAGTCAAGCAACGGCTTCATTCCGGCTACCCCGATGGCAACTTCTATGAGTCCCTCGCGATGCGCCCGGCCGAAAGAATCCGAGATGATCACCGCAACCTCGACGCGGGTTTTCTTTTTGATGATAGAACGAAGACGAAGGGCGGATTTGTCCGGCTCTTTCGGCAGAAGCAATGCGTGTTTGCCGCCGTTCACGTTTGAAAGATCGACACCCGAGTTGGCGCAGACCATTCCGTGATGCGTTTCGGTGATCAGCACGCCGTGACCACCGACGACCTTCTTACGAACAACCGCGCGGCTCTCGCGCAAGGCGAGTTCGACGACGCGGGCATCTGTTCCAGACTGTTGTGCCCAGTTTTTGCCGCTCACCGACGGCTCGACCGTCGTGAGGTCCACCAGACGTCCCTCAGCTTTCGAAACTATCTTGTGCTTGACAACGAGAATATCGCCGGACCTGAGTGAAAGCTTCTGCGTTTTGAGGGCACGCACCAGCATCTCGCCCAGGTCGTCAGCCGGGAAGACATTCTCTCGAAATGGCACAGGAATCAGAGTTACCGGTGAGGGCGGCTTCACTGCTCGACCGCCGTAACCGGGGCTTCGCGGGATCCAAAGGATCCAGTCATCCCCCCGCCGAAGCCTAACTTCCGGGCGAGCTCTTGAGCGCGTTTGGTCCCCGGAAAGGCTGACAGATTTTCGAGATCTTCTACATTGTCAACGTCGAGGCCGATGCGGGCCAAAGACAAAACGACGCAAACCGTGTTGGTGGCGATGGCAGCTTGAAGATGGGGCTGAAAGCTGTCGTTTCCAAAGCGCAGCGGCAACAGATTCACAGGTGCGCGCAGGGCCGCGTTGGTGCCCCGCTTGTCGCGCGAGGGAACCAGCACGGAACCGCAGGCCGGCGCGTGCTCGAAGATCATGGCGAGATCTTCCGCTTCGATCAAGGGAATGTCGCCCGGGATCACCAGCGTGCGCGGTACACCGCGAGCAGCACAGATCTGAGTGGCCATTTCGATCGCGTTGGTCTCGCTGATGTTTGCCTCGTCTCCGATCACGTCACATCCGAGCTGGGCAGCCTGCTCTAAGGCAAAAGGGTCGCTGGTCACCAGAGACGCATCTTCACGCCCGTACGCGGCAACTGCTTGAAGAACGTCGGCGAGCATGGCATGCGCCAGATCCGTACGAATACTTTGATCAAGCACCTTGGAGAGGCGCTGTTTGGCATTCGACAGGTTCTTGACTGGAATTAAGATCATCCTGCGGCCTGCTCCTCGATCAGTTCGGGACATGCGAGCGAAAGCGCGATGGAGGCAATTCGGATTCTGTCTTCGGTGGTGCGCATGAGAATGTCGGCACCATGAATTCGAACTTTGCCAACCTTCACGGTCTTCGCGAATTCGGCATCGGATTCGTGCACCATCAATAAATCGAGGAAATCGGCGTACGCCTTGGCCACCCCCGCAATGGACACTTCGAGACCCTGGCTCCGCATCAAGGCCCCAGCCGGACCGGAGACGGCTGCGGTCTGAATGATGGGGCTGACCGCCACCACGGGGGCTGCTGTGGTCCGCAGCGCCTCGCGGATTCCGGGCACCGCGAGAATTGGGCCGATGCTCGTGACCGGGTTGCTGGGGGCAATCAAAACCGCCTTCGCCGAAGCAATCGCCTCAAGCACCCCCGGCGCGGGCTGGCATTCAGTCGCGCCGGCAAAGCTGACCGACTCGACCGCATCCTGGTACCTGCGTTTCACGAAGTACTCCTCGAAACCTAACTCCCCGCTCGGGGTATGAACTCGAGTCTCAACCCGCTGGTCGCTCATGGGGAAAATGTGTTGCTTCACGCCGAGCCGTTCCGCAACCCTTCGCGTGACCTCGGTGAGCGTGCATCCGGCGGCCAGCAATTTTGTGCGGAGCAAATGAGTCGCCAGGTCGCGATCACCGACGCTGAACCAGGTTTCTTCCCCGAGTTCCTTCATTTGTTGCAGGCAGTGGAAGGTATCGCCGCGTACACCCCATCCGCGTTCGGCACTCAGAAGGCCGGAAAGCACGTAAATAATGGAATCGATGTCGGGCGAAACATAGAGGCCCCACCAGGGGTGGTCATCGCCGGTGTTCACGACGATCGTAAGCTCTTCCGGTGGCACAATCCGACGTAAGCCATCGATGAATTTCGCTCCGCCCGTACCGCCGCTGAGAACCGTAATCATGCAGCTTGCCTTGCCAGCCCGGCGGGATCGGCCGATGCTTTCAGCTTAGCGGCGAGCAATCCCCTCGCCGAGCTCAACCGGGGAAGAAATTCCGGATAAACCGGCAAACGCTGACGGAGCTGAAATCCTTTCCGGCGAGTGCGCTGTTCCAGTTCTTTTAAGTGCGGCCATGGTCGCTCGGGATTGATGAAGTCAGGCGTGAGCGGGGAAATGCCGCCCCAATCGTTGATGCCTGCATCGAGCAATTCTTCGTAATCTCGATCGGACAGATTGGGAGGCGCCTGGATGTTCATTTCAGGCATGAGCAAACGCGCGACTGCGATGGTGCGAAGCATGTCGTTCCTGCTCGGTTCGGGCGAGGCATGCATAGCGATTCCAGGCTTCGCGCGGAAGTTTTGAATGATGACTTCCTGAATATGTCCGTAGCGGTCGTGCAGTTCGCGAATCGCCAGCAATGAATTCACGCGATCTTCAATGGATTCGCCAATACCGATCAAGATCCCGGTGGTGAAAGGCACGCCCTGCTTCCCTGCTTCTTCGATCGTGCGCAACCGTTTGGACGGCAATTTGTCGGGCGCATTGTCGTGCGCTGCGCCCGGCACAAGCAGGGCGTCATTGGTGGTTTCAAGCATGAGGCCCATGCTGGGGGAAACTGCACTGAGGCGAGAAATCCACTCCGCGCTCATCAATCCCGGATTCGGGTGTGGCAGGAGCGACGTCTCCCTGAGAACCACCTCGCACATGGCCTCAAGGTAGTGCAGCGTCGAGTTGTACCCCAGCTTGCGGAGAGTTTCCCGCATCTCAGGAAACAGCATCTCGGGCTTATCGCCAAGAGAAAACAATGCTTCGGTGCAGCCGAGTTTTTCTCCGGCTTTTGCAACCGCCAAGACTTCCTCGGGTGTCATCGTGTGCGCGCCGGCCTGATTGGGGTCGCGGCGGAAGGTGCAATATCCGCAGTAGTCGCGGCAGAGGTTTGTCAGGGGAAGGAAGACCTTGCGTGAATAGGTGATCATCCCAGGGGTGAACTGGTCGCGCAGGGCCTGTGCCCGGCTGAGCAATGACGGAAGATCCTGGTCCGGGCAGCGCATCCATTCGCAGGCCTCTTCTCGTGCAAACGCCACCTCAGAACGTTCGCTGAGCTTACCCGGATTCAACACAAACCGTGCGCCCACTGGCAATGTCAGACTCTCGGCCCCGCAGTATCGAACAAATGATAGCGGATGCGCTACCGCGGCGGGAAATACGGGGTTCGTGGTAAAACTCAAAAGAGCTTCTCTCGAAGCCTTGGTCGACTGAACGTCTCATGAGCCCAACGCAAGACCAATTCCGGAGCGCAATGGCGGCTTTTGCCACTGGGGTAACGGTTGTCACTGTCGATGACAACGGACGGGTGCACGGCATGACAGCCAATGCATTCACCTCGGTTTCACTGGAACCCCAGCTGGTTCTGGTATGCGTCGACCACAAAGCGCAAACCCACGCGCATTTGACGGCTCGCAAGCGCTTTGGAATTAACGTGCTGTCAGAGGGTCAGGCGGCTATTTCGGAGCACTATGCCGATCCGGAGCGCAATTTGGCAGCCGCAGAACGCTCCGGAGCGCGCTTTGACCGCACTGCCCACGGCACTCCCGTGCTCCATGGAGCTCTGGCCTATTTTGAGTGCCGTCTGCAAGATGCTCGCGATGCCGGGGATCACACCATCTTCATCGCAGAGGTGGAAGATGTGGTCGTGCGCGAGGGGAACCCGCTGCTCTTCTTCCGTTCGGGTTATTGCGCCATCGGCAGCAAGCTGAGCTGAGGTTCGCGGCAGCTTCCCCCTGATTCATGACAATCTAACTGAAATTCAAGGCTTCAGCTCTGGCGATGGACACGGCGAAAGGTATGCTTTTTTGCCAGACGTTGCGCTCAGATTGTACAAACGTTAAGATCTCTCCACTTCATTGCCAGTGCAAAAGAGGGCTATGGGCGCGGAAGAACTACAGGAATTGCACGAAGATGCTGAGCACGGAGCCCGCCATCGCGAAATGGCTCCGATTTCTTTGACCATGGCATTTCTCGCCGTTGCCGTAGCGGTGGTCACGCTGCTCGGACACCGTACTCACACCGAAGAACTGATCCTGCAGTCTCAAGCGAACGACAAGTGGAGCTACTATCAGGGCAAAGACGTCCGGCTTCATGCGGACAAGAAGTTTGCTGCGCTGGCGGGCTTCGTTGCCGTCGCCGACCCGGCGAAAGCCGAGCAGGCGCGGACTGCAAACGAAACAGAGCTCGAAGAATATTCCAAGCAGACAAAAGAGGTTCAAGCAGAGGCCAGGAAACTCGAGGATGAGATGAAAACCGTGGAGCACCGCGGCAACCGCTGCGATCTCGCTGAAGTCTTCCTCGAAATAGCCTTGGTCGTCACCTCCGTTACTCTGCTTTCGGGAAACCGCACTTTTTGGTACGGCGGCGTGGCGCTTGGAATCGCCGGATTGGTGATTGCTTTGACGTCAGCTCTCATTCACTGAGATTTGAACCGGCTAACGAAACCAAGAAGCACTCCGGGTCGGCAAAGCAGAACCGACCGTTCGGTCAATTCGCCTGCCCAGAGCGGGTTCTACTCTGAAAAAAGCTTGATTCCCCGCTCGCCCGCGGAGCTATAATCCGCCTGTTAAGTGTCTCTCTGCCCGGAGCCGCCTTTCCCTGTTCCGGCGCGCCAGAGCGGCCCGCCAGAACCCGGGCAATCGGCCCCAGACAGATGTCAGAACAGTCTGCGAGGTGGTTTTATGCCAACTCTGTTCGTGCTTCTGGTCGTATGGGGAGTGCTCACGGCCGCGCTCATCGCCTTATTGATTTATCGCGGCACGCTGACCATGCACGAAGACGACCAGCTTTTCCTGGGCGAGTCGGAATCGCATATGGCCAGGGAACAGATCGAAATCATGGCAAAGGTAAACAAGCTCGGTCCATTCGTGAAAATCCTGGGCACCGCTTCGGCGGTGATGATCCTGGGAATCGCAGGATTGGCTATTTACCAGGGCCTGACACAGGTCCAATAGGTTGTTCCCATCTTCGGCCGACCCGGCCTAACCCGCCGGTTGTGTGTTTGGAGCCGCTCAATTAGCATCGGGTGCAGCACGAAGGTTGTCGTGTCTGCGTTATGGTTCCGCAACGAATCGCGGTCGTTGGGGGTGGTCCTGCCGGTGCGTTTGCAGCCGCTCGTCTCGCGGCCGCAGGCCGATCCGTACTCCTTTTTGACGAGAAATTGGCCTGGGAGAAGCCTTGCGGCGGCGGACTGACGGACAAGGCGGTCGCGCGCTGGCCCTTTCTCGGCGAGCTGCCGGTCGAGCGAAACTGGATCACGAACTGCGAACTGATCGCTCCTTCAGGCGCCGGGGTCCGCTTTGATCTGGAAAAGCAGATAGCCATCTTCTCGCGCCTGACGCTCAACGGATTGCTGCTGGAGCGTGCGGAAAAAGCAGGAGCCCAGGTCATCGGGGAACGCGTCCTCGAAGTTGGACGCAATGGTCAGGAATGGAAGATTCAGTCCTCGTGTGGAACCCATTCGGCTGATTTTGTCGTGATGGCAAGCGGAGCCCGGAATCCGTTCCGCACCATCTTTTCGCCCCACCTTGGCCCTGAGAATTTCCTGGTGGCACTCGGGTACTACATTCCGGGAACCAGTTCGACCGTGCAGATCAAATTCCTCGAAGGGCTGCACGGCTACATTTGGATTTTCCCCCGCGCCGATCACTTCTCGGCAGGAATCTGCGGCCGCATGGAGGGAACAAGTGCCGCGGAACTCCGGCGCATCCTGGAAGACCACCTTCCCGAATTCGGACTGTCTCCAAAGAATGGAAAATTCTATGCGCACATCCTCCCGTCGCTCACGCCCGCGAGCTTGCAGAGTATGAAGATGTGCGGAGAGGGATGGGCCCTGATTGGCGACGCCGCTGGTCTGGTCGATGCCATCACGGGAGAGGGGCTCTATTACGCGCTCCGCTCTGCAGAGATGTTATCGGAGGCTATTTTAAGCGGTCGCCCGGATGCATATGCGCAAGCCGCCAGGGTCGAGATTCTAGGCGAATTGACGCGCGCCGCTTGCGTCGCCGACAGATTTTATTGCGGACAATGGCTTGGCGGCTCGGTGCTGGAACGGATGGTCCTTCTTACCGGCAGCAGCACAAGGTTCCGGCAGCTCATGCGCGACCTGATCTCCGGCGCCCAGGAATATTCCAACCTGAAGCAGCGAGTCTATCGCAGCCTTCCCAAGATCGCCGCGGAGGCGCTAGTCAGCACTTTGCGGCGCGAGGATGCACAGCGTTCGAGAACCGCGGTCGCAGGCTAGGGCTACTTGCGGTCCGCTTTGAGACAGAAGTGTGCAGGCTTTGGTCGCCTACGATCTCGCACCCGCATGTGCATTCCACTCAGGAACGGTTAGAATCAGCAATAGCGGCGATGCGAAGCATCGGGCCGCGAATGTGCGGGCGTGGCGGAACTGGCAGACGCGCGGGACTTAGGATCCCGTACCGCAAGGTGTGTAGGTTCAAGTCCTATCGCCCGCACCATTCCTAAAAAGCTTTTCATAAACCGAGAGCAAGACGCGCCCGCCTCCAAAATTCCCCCCATCTTTTCGGAGAATTCCCGCTAAACTATCCTCCTTATGATTATTCCGAGCCAACCTAATTTCACAGTCGTGAATACCGCTGACTACCGCGAGACCTACGCGAACAGCGTTCAAGTAAGGGTAAACGTCTGGGACTTTTTCCTGGTGTTTGGAACGATGCAGCAACAATCTGAGAACCAAGTTGAGGTGCGCAATTTTCAGGGCATTTACCTAAGCCCGCAACAGGCAAAGGCCCTCGCTGCGATCTTGCATCAGAACGTCAGCAACTACGAAAGCACGTTCGGCGAGATCAAGTTGGATCCGCGGGCCTCTTCCGCTCCGGGCCCCGTACATTGACGAAGGGCAGAACAGCGCGCTTCGGGAAGAACCAGGTGGCGGGCGGGAGAGCAGAGTCCCAAAACGGAGATCGGATTCCCTGGATTCAGTCGACTGGACTGTTCCTGATTTTCTTTCTGCTCCTGATCTGCGGCCACTTTTCCCTGCTTTCCCTTCCCTACTTTTGGGATGAGGCCGGCTACTACATTCCCGCTGCCAGGGATCTTCTCGGCGGATCGCTCATTCCGCACTCAACCCCCTCCAATGCTCACCCGCCGCTGGTCATGGCATGGCTCGCCCTCATGTGGAAAACCTTCGGGGAGTCGATTCTTGTAACCAGATGTTCCATGCTGGCCCTGGCCGCATTCTCACTGACAGGTTTTTTCCGTCTGGCGAAAACTGCCTCCAACGCCACAGTCGCAATCCTCGCTACGGTGCTCGTCTCCATTTATCCCGTTTTCTTTGCGCAGAGTTCGCTCGCGCAGGTGGACTTGCCAGCCGCCGGCCTCACGTTTTGGGGACTGGACGCCTACTTCCGCAAACGGGCACTGGGGACCTTCCTCTGGTTTTCTCTGGCCGCCCTCGCCAAGGAAACTGCGATCCTCGTCCCCATAGCCTTATTCGCCTGGGAGTTCCTGGGAAGTTCCTTCCAGTCGAGTGCTAAGAAAGCGGCTCTGCCAAACCCCCTCAAGCGAGACTCCAAAGCACTGCTCGCGCTGGTTTTCTCTGGCATTCCGCTTGCCCTCTGGTTTCGATATCACTATTTGCGAACGGGCTTTGTGTTCGGAAATCCAGAGTTTCTCCGCTACAACCTCCAGGACAACTTTTCACCACTGCGCATCGTACTGGCTCTTTTGCTCAGACTGTGGCAGAGCTTCGGCTACCTCAATCTTTACGTGTTAACCCTGGCGTGCATTCTGGCAATGAGGTATTCTCCGCAACCGCTCGAAGGCGTCCAAGAGGATGGCGGAGCGGCATCGGGCAAGCTACGGCCCCGGATCCGCCTCTCGATTCAATTTGCAATCCTCACCGTCACCTTCGTATACCTGTCGGCAATGTCGGTACTGGGGGGCGCAGTACTCGCACGTTACATGCTGCCGATCGTACCGCTCGTGATACTCGTCTGTGTTTCGACGATCTGGCGACGGTTGAGGTTCTGGAAATCCGCATTCGCAATCGTAGCCTTAGCCTTCCTAGCCGCCTTGCTTGTCAATCCTCCTTACGGTTTTTCTCCAGAGGACAATCGGGCTTACGCAGACTACGTTCGCATGCATCAGAGAGCGGAAGCTTTCATCGAGATGCACTATCCTCGCGCGCGAGTTCTCACGGCTTGGCCAGCGAGCGATGAACTGTCGCGGCCTTATCTCGGCTACGTGCAGAGTGCCATCAAGGTGGTACGCATCGAGGATTTCACCGGGGAGCAGCTGGTCTCGGCCTCCGACGCCCGTTCCAGCTTCGATATTGCTTTGGTCTTTTCCACGAAGTACCAGGCGCCACACTCGTTCCTGGATGGCTCCAGATTGTGGCGTCAGTGGAAGACGCGCTTTTTCGGATACCACGAGGACATGACGCCCACCGCAGCCGCCTCCGTTTTAGGAGGCAGCCTTGTCTACTCGGAACAACGAACGGGACAGTGGGTAGGCGTCGTGCTCGTCGAAGGTATCCACGAGGCCCGGACTCGCTCGCCGTTTGCATCAGGGCCTAGGGGCTCCTCCGGGGAACGAGTGAGTGCAGCGGCGGAAAGGAACTGGCCTGAGTAAACAACGTCACCTCGGTCTGCCTTCCTGTTCGTATCGCCGTGGCCATTGCTTCGACCGCATTCCCGGCGTTTGGCGGGATGACTACCGTCGCGGCAAGCAGGTGTTCGCGCACCGCCTTCTGCCCGCCGCCAGGCAGACCGTCACAGCCGATGAAAGGCACCTGCAACCAGCGATCGCGCTCTGGCCCATTAGGCAGTTCCTGAAAGGCCTTGCGGGCGCCAAGGGCCATGGCATCGTTCTGGGCGGAGACGACCCCGATCCGAATTTCCTTGGCAATGCTCAGCTTCAACCATGAATTCACGGCGTTGTAGGCGCTGACTTCGGTCCAGCGTCCACGCAAGTGCCTGACCTCCACATTGGACGGCTTGCAGGCCAGCATTCCTTCGCTTCTTCGAACCGCAGCGTTGTTGTCGCCCGGACCCTCGATGTGCAGGACTGCGCCGCCCTTGGGAAGCAACTTTGAAATCTGCTCTCCCTGAATACTGCCGACGTTTTTATGGTCCGTCGTGACACAGAATATAGGCGAGGAGTAGAGATCGCGAAGCTCGCGCACATAGTCCACATTCTCCCGATTGAGAATGACCCACCCTATTTTCGCGGCAGCTGCCGCGCGGGCGGGTTGGGCGAGCGCAGTCCCAACCGGCTCGAAGAAGATGGCGTTCGGACGCTTTCCGGGCGGGCCTTGAATGAGATCGAGAACAATCTGACTTTGCTGAATCGAATCGTGCTCGGTATGAATAATTTCAATCTCAATCCCGAGCTTCGAGGCGGCCGATAGAGCAGAGCTTACCTGCTCGACTTGATAATCGTTGTTGTCAACCGCCAACAGAACGAACTTGAGCTTGTCCATCAGGCACCTCTCGATCGCGCGAGCGCAACGTTCTTCGTGGAACAATTGCCAGGTGCTGCAAATTAAAGGAATATGTGGGAGTCGCGTGACCAGCGCGATCCCTGGGGATTTGATACCTACCTTCTACTCCGCATTGCGATCCGGAACAAGAGCTTGTTCACCCAGTAGTAACCAATAAAGATCGCAATCAGGGTTACTTCGCCTCCTTGCCGGGTTGAAAGAGATGGCAAGAGTGGGTTTTCACGATGACCCAAACCGCCGATCCGGGACTGAGCACAAGCGAATCGCGCGCGCTCAAGGTCAGATGAGCCCTGACTTCGACCCCGCAATCGACAACTGCGACGATCGTGGTGTCGCGCTGGGACAAGGAAACCAGGCGGCCAGCGAGAACATTGCGGGCGCTCAGGCCAACCGGAGCGGCGGTTGAGAGCAGGATGTCGCCGGCACTAATACCGATCCGCAGTTTGTCCCCCTGCACCGCCCGGATCAGCGGAGTTTCAAGGTCAATGCCGCGCCAGCCGGCGTCCGGATATATCTTCTCTCCCGGCCATCCGCGCACCCGGCAGGTCATCGTGCCCCGCTCTTCGTGAATGGAGGTCACGATCGCATCGAAGATGTTTTCAAATCCGGCAAGCTGCGCAACCGTCTCGCTTCTTGGGGCGGAAAGAACCG
>Ga0068871_100000859_pt1 | contig 20256 bp, 18 predicted proteins | sample KBSMisM72_FD_72750 | JGI IMG/M metagenome (GOLD analysis project Ga0068871, IMG submission 72750) | Miscanthus rhizosphere microbial communities from Kellogg Biological Station, Michigan, USA - KBS Miscanthus M7-2 | ecosystem: Host-associated > Plants > Roots > Rhizosphere > Soil ...
TTGCGCCGATGACCATCACCCACCTGGACGATGAGCCGCTGGACACCCTGCACCCGCTGGACCTGCTGGAGCGGGCGGTGGAGGCCAATGGCTGGGCCTTCGAGCGGGCGGGACGCGACGAGCTCAACCTTTCGGTGGCGGGCAAGTGGAGCGACCATCATTTCAATTTTTCCTGGCGCGACGACCTGCAGTCGCTGCATCTGTCCAGCGCCTTTGACATGCGGATCAGCGAAGGGGTGCGGCGGCAGAATGTCGCCGACCTGCTGATGCATGTGAACGCCAAGCTGTGGATAGGCCATTTCGACCTGTGGCCCCAGGACGGCACCATCATTTTCCGCCACGCCATGATCTTTCCCGATGCGGAAACCAGCGCGGCCCAATGCGAGGCACTGCTGAATCTGGCGCTGGAAGCCTGCGAACATTACTATCCGGCTTTCCAGTTCGTGCTGTGGGGCGGCAAGACGGCGGAAGACGCCATAGCCTCGGCGGTGCTGGAGTGCGCCGGCCAAGCGTGATGCCGTGACCATTCTTCTTATCGGTGCGGGACGGATGGGGTCGGCCTTGCTCAAGGGCTGGCTGGATCGCGGCGTCAAGGCCATCGCGGTGGTCGAACCCAAACCGTCGGCGCATTTGCGCAGGCTGGCCAAGGCGAAAAAGATCGCCCTGTTCGCCGCGCCGTCGGCGGTCAGACGCAAGCCTTCTGTCTGTGTGGTGGCGATCAAGCCGCAGGTGCTGAAAGACGAGGCCGCGACCCTTGCGGATTTTGCACAGGGTGGCGCGCTGATGATCTCGATCGCGGCGGGCACCTCGATCGCTGCCTTGGCCCAGGCCTGGGGCCGCAAGGCGCGCATCATCCGGGCCATGCCCAACATCCCGGGCGCCATCGGCCAGGGCATTAGCGGAATTTATGCCGCCAAGGGTGTCACGGCCGCCGACAAGAAACGGGCGGCGTCGCTGCTGGCGGCCTTGGGCGAGACCGTCTGGGTGAACAAGGAAGCGCTGATCGACAGCGTCACGGCGGTGTCGGGCTCCGGCCCCGCCTATCTTTTCCTTATGGCCGAGGCGTTGACCGAAGCCGGGATCGCCGAGGGACTTTCCCGCGGCCAGGCGGAGAAATTCGCCCGTGCCACGGTGTCGGGTGCGGGCGCCCTTCTGGCAGCAGACAAGTCCCCGGCCTCGATGTTGCGCGAAGCCGTCACCAGTCCCGGCGGCACCACTGCGGCGGCGCTGTATGTCTTGATGGCGGAAGACGGGTTGATGGCGTTGATGAAGCGCGCGGTGCGCGCCGCGCACAGGCGCGCGGAAGAGCTACGTTGATCCCTTCACCGCCGACGCTTGGGTAACAAGCGGGCATGTCCGCTTTGCGCCAAAAGCGGACATCCGATCCCAAGGTCCCGAGTGAATGAGAGAGGCAGCTTTCTTGCCGCCTCTCTCTTTGAAGCTCAGGAATGTTATCAGATACGTCAGCGGGTAAGAGATGCCGTCAAGACCTGATGAACGAGAGCAGGTCAGGGTTGAGAACATCCGCATGCGTGGTGAGCATGCCATGGGGATAGCCGGGGTAAGTCTTCAGTGCCCCCTTCTCAAGCAGGTTGACCGCACGCGGCACCGAACTCGCGAATGGGACAACTTGATCAGCCTCGCCGTGCATCACCAGCACCGGCACGGTGATCTTCTTGAGGTCGTCGCTGTAATCTAAGAGCCAAGAGGCGACAGTCTCGTAGTGCGCCAGGGCGCCGCCGGCCATGCCTTGGCGCCACCAGTTCGCAATGACGGCCTCCGAAGGCTTGGCTCCATCCAGGTTGTAGCCATAGAATGGATTTTCAGGGACGAAACGGAAGAACTCTGCACGGTTGGCCAGCATGCCTGCCCGGATCGTTTCGAACCATTCCGGCGGCTGACCGGATGGGTTGTCCTCGCTCCGGTACATGCTCGGCGTCGGTGAAGCAACCAGCACTGCCTTGGCGACGCGCTCCTGGTGGCGAGCGACATAGCGAGCCACCTCAGCGCCGCCTGTCGAGTGCCCGATATGAATTGCGTCGCGCAGATTGAGGTGTTCAGTCAAGGCGGCGAGATCGGCAACCCAGTGATCAATGTCATTGCCGGTGCTGGGCTGGTCGGACCGGCCATGACCGCGCCGGTCGTGAGCGATCACCCGATACCCGTGCTGAAGGAAGAACATCATCTGGGCATCCCAGTCATCCGCTGTCAGCGGCCAGCCGTGGCTGAAAACGATCGGCTGACCCGATCCCCAATCCTTGTAGAAGATATTTACGCCGTCCTTGGTTGTGATAGTGGGCATTGTGAAGTTCCTTCGGTTAGCCGCGGGTTGAGAGGGATCGCTCGCTGAAGCGGCGTTTCAGCGGGGAGACTTCTGGAAATCGGTACAAGTGCGCGGCGGATCGCCGCCATATTAGTCGTCGAACGACGACGCTGCGTTGCCTATGAAATTCGCAACGGCGTTCGGTTGAGAGAGATGCGGCATGTGGCTGCTCTCTAAGACGAGCACCTCAGCGCCCATCCGTTCGGCAACGTCCTGCTGCAATGCTGGCGGGAACACATGGTCGTGCGTTGCGATGAGATACCAGGAGGGCTTTGCGTGCCACGCTGCGTTTGTTACGCGGTCAGTCAGGCACCGGTCTGCGAGCGGTGCCTGTGTGATGTAAACGAGTTCAGCTTCGTCCGGAGGGAGGTCCTGCGCGAGATATTTGTGGACCCCGTCCCGCGTGAGCGCTTGAAAACCTTCCCCGTAGGGGACGACTTCCGAAAAAACCGCAGCCGAGGCGTAACCGGCCAGAAAATCGAGGATCGATTGGCCGTTGTCCGGCGCGCCAGCGCAAACGAACACCAAACCCCGCACGCTGGGATGATTGCCCGCTTCACAGATCACCACGCCGCCCCAGGAGTGCCCCACCAGAATTACCGGCTGGTCCTGCACCTCAAGGGCGCGATGGACAGATTTTACATCATCGGCAAGGGAGCTGAGCGGGTTTTGCACGGCCACTGTTTTGAGACCGCGTTCCATCAAGAGAGGGATCACTTTCCGCCATGCTGAGCCGTCGGAAAAAGCCCCGTGGACGAGGACTATGGTGTTGATGGACACGGCAATCTCCAGTCATTGTTTTAGCTGTTCACGAGGTCGAAAATACCATTCGGACTGGCAAAGACATGGGATCGCGTTGCTGGGACTAGTACGATGTTGCTCAAAATGCTGCTGCGCAGGCGCAATTTCGGTCAATCATGCCAAAATCGGCCTGCAGCCTGATCAAGAATTGAACGATATTGCTTGTGTAGACGATAAGTGCGCATTTTGCGGCTAACTCAATCAGATAGATGTTTTATTGCGTTGGCTCGAGCGTAAGCCGCTGGCGTTTTCCCGACGATGGCCTTGAAGCGCCGCGTCAAATGGCTTTGATCCGAAAAGCCAAGTCTTTCCGCGATATCCGCCAGCGAAATCTCCGCCGCCTGGATCAGCGACTTTGCCTGCTCGATCCTGCACTGCTCGACGTATCGCGCAGGCGTCATACCGGTCTCTTTCTTGAAAACGCGAATAAAATGGAAGCGGCTCAGGCCCGTTTGTTTTGCGAGTGCCGTTAGGTCGGGGAAATCGTGGGTCGTTCGACCGAGACGCTCGATGATGCGGCGGATGGCTTCGCGATCTGTAATCTCGCCGGTGTTCTCGGAAACGGTGTACACACCGTAATGCGTAACGAAATGGACGGTTAGCGCTTCGGCCAAGTGATGTAACAACGACATCCGCCATTCAGTATCCGGCTTGCGCATCTCTTCCAGAATTGCACCGCCGATATATAGTGCGAAAACATCGTTCACATAAAGGATCGAGCCGGTCTGGTCATCTTCGCCACGCAGTGATTTGTCCAAGCGCGAATTACTGCGAAGCTGCTCTGGTTCAATTCCGATGCGAAGCATCGGCGGGATCGCGCCTGAAAGCCGTGCCGGACTAGCGGCACGCACCACGATAAGGTCTCCTGCCCTGCAGGATACTTCGCGGGAAGCTCTATGCGTCTCGCACCTGAATTGCCTTGAAGACGCAAGAGCGACCATGACGGCATGGTGGTCACACGCGGGTACAATCAGCTCGACACCGTGACTGGCCTCGCGTACATCGAAATACAGACCACGAGACGTTAAAGACATGCCCGTGGTAGAAATTGGCCAGCTATCAATGCTAGCGCGAACGAGCGCTATGCCCGCGAGATTGGATAAACTGTCTTTCTTCATCGTCTAACCAAAACACGATGGAAGTCTACCACGGTTTGTTTATTAGCGACCTTGGAGATTTGGGCCTAGACCATATGATTTGCGCTTGGAAATGTCCGCTTTGGGTCAAAAGCAGCCATTGGGCAGCCTCGGGCGAACGACCGCTTTGGGTCAAAAGCGGTCATTTCCCGGGAGAGGAGAGACAGTCTCACACCGGCAACCTTACTGTCGCCTTCAACCCGCCCATCGGGCTTCGGTCCAGAACAATATCCCCGCCATGGGCGCGCGCGATGTCGCGGGCGATGGCCAGGCCCAGGCCTGAACCGCCGCTCTGCAGATTGCGCCCTTCATCCAGGCGGTGAAACGGCCGGAAGGCTTCCTCCCGCTGTGGCTCAGGAATGCCGGGGCCGTCATCCTCGACCGCGATTTCCACCAGATGCTCATTCCGGTTCAAGGTCACCGCGACCTGGGCGCCGTGCTTGAGGGCATTCTCGAGCAGATTGGCCAGCACCCGGCGCAATCCGGCACGCCGGACGCTGACGGGTACATGGTCCGGAACCGTAATGCGGATTTGCGCCCGACGATGCGCCCTTTCCGCGGCTGCCGCCACTTCACGCACCAATTCGCTGAGATCGGTGAGGCTGGCGTCTTCGCCGCCTTCGCCGCGGGCAAAAGCGAGATAGTCGTCCAGCATATGCTCCATCTCGGCAATGTCGGCGCGCATCGACTCGGCATCCGCGTCCTCGGGCATCATCGCCAGCGCCAGCTTCAGCCGGGTCAGGGGCGTTTTGAGGTCGTGGCTGACGCCGGCAAGCATTTCGGTACGCTGGCTGACATGCCGCTCAATACGCTCGCGCATGGTGATGAACGCCTGGGCGGCGCGGCGCACCTCAGTGGCGCCATAGGGCTTGAAGTCCGGTACCGCGCGGCCCTTGCCGAAACTGTCGGCGGCGCGGGCCAACCTTTCGATGGGGCGCACTTGATTGCGCAAAAAGACGATGGCGATGCCCATCAGCAGCAGTGACGAACCCACCATCCAGAGGATGAAGATGTCCGGCTTGGAGACAGTGACGCGGTCGCGCGGCACCAGCACCGCCAGGACCCCGTCATGCACATCCACCCGGATCTCGAAATCGTCGCCGATGCGGGCGGTGCGAAAATCCCGGTCGGTGCCGATGCGCTGTTCCAAAATATCATCCAGCGCCACATCGATGGTGCTGGTCAGCCGGCCATGATACGGCGGCAGGTTCTGGCCCGGCAGGAAGTTTATGCGATAGGCGAGCTGGCGCTCCGCCAAGGTCCGCAAGGCAAGGCGCTGCGTACCCTGATTCTCGTCTTCCAACGCCACCAGCATGGCGATGTCGGCGGCGACGTCCCGGGCCAAGCGCCTGGTGGTGGTATCCAGGTCGCGCTCGAAAAACACATAGGCGATGATCGCCTGCAACAGCACAATCGGCGCGACGATGATGATCAGCGAGCGGCCAAACAGGCCGCGCGGCAGAAACCGTTTCAGGGAAAATCCCTCAGGCACGATCTGGAACCAGCATGTAGCCCACTCCGCGCACCGTCTGCAGGTACAAAGGCAGCTTGGGGTCTTCCTCGATCTTGCGGCGCAGGCGCGTCACCTGCACGTCGATGGAGCGTTCCAGCGCAACGTTCAACCGCTTGCACAATTCCGTACGGCTGAAGGGGCGTCCCGCATGGGTGGCGAAAAGCTGCAACAGCGCCGCCTCCGCCCCGGTCAGTTTCACCGGCTTGCCGGAGCGGGTCAGCCGCGACGTGCCAGGGTCGAACAAGGCTTCGCCCATGCGCACCGGCCCCAGGGCGGGATTTTCCGGCGGCGCGACGCGGCGCAGCAGCGAATTGACCCGCAGCAGCAATTCGCGGGGCTCAAACGGCTTGGCGAGATAATCGTCCGCGCCCAGTTCCAGGCCTTCGATGCGATCGGCCGGATCGCCCCGCGCTGTCAGCATCAGAATGGGCACGGCGGATTCCTGGCGCACGCTGCGGGTCAGGTCGAATCCGGATTCCCCCGGCATCATCACATCCAGGATCAGCAGATCGAACGCCATGCCCTTCATCAGGGCGCGCGCCTCGGACGCTCCCGGCGCGGCGCTCACCCGGTAACCATTGGCGGACAGATAGCGCTGCAACAGGGCGCGCAGCCGCTCGTCATCATCCACCACCAGCAGATGCGGTTCGTCCGGACCTGGTACACCCGAGCTGGGCAAACTCATGGCTGCCATGCCTGGGGCAGGGGCGAAAAAGTCCTTGCGACCCTTGCGGTTTTCGCGTCGGCCATGCTGCAATACATGCCAGAAAAACTAGGCCCTCGCATCAGGGGGGGCAAGCCCGTCCGATACCCCCGGACCGGCTTTCGAGGAAAGTGACGATGGCAGACGTGATCCCTTTCGACCAGCGCGACGGCTCGCTTTGGTATGACGGCAAATTGGTGCCCTGGAAGGACGCCAAGACCCATGTGCTGACTCATGGCCTGCATTACGGTTCCTGCGTGTTCGAGGGCCAGCGCATCTACAATGGCACGATCTACAAGCTGAAGGAGCATACCGCGCGGCTGTTCTTCTCCGCCGAAACCCTGGGCATGAAGATCCCTTTCACCCAGGACCAGATCAACCAGGCCTGTATCGAGGCGGCGGCGGCGCAAAACATCAAGGACGGTTACCTGCGTCCGGTCGCGTTCCGCGGCAGCGAGATGATGGCGGTGTCGGCGCAGAACACCACCATCCATGTCGCCATCGCCTGCTGGCCCTGGCCGTCCTATTTCAGTCCGGCGGAAAAGCTCAAGGGCATTCGGCTGGACATTTCGCGCTGGAAGCGGCCCTCGGCGGAAACCGAGCCGGTGCATGCCAAGGCCGCCGGTCTCTACATGATCTGCACCATCTCCAAGCATGAAGCCGAAGCCAAGGGCTATGCCGATGCGCTGATGTTCGATTATCGCGGCTATGTCGCGGAGGCCACCGGCGCCAATGTCTTCTTTGTGCAGGACGGCGTGCTGCATACCCCAACGCCCGATTGCTTCCTCAATGGCCTGACCCGCCAATCGGTGATCGCCATCGCCAAGGGACGCGGCATCAAGGTGGTGGAGCGCCACATCAAGCCGGAAGAGTTGAGCGGGTTCAGCGAATGTTTCCTGACCGGTTCGGCGGCCGAAGTGACGCCGGTGTCGGAGATCGGGGCTTACAGGTTCAAGCCCGGCGCTCTGACGGAAAGCCTGATGAACGCTTATGCGGACGAAGTCCGCGGGGTGGCGACGGTTTCGGCTTAAGTCTTCGGACTCACCCAAACGATCAATATGGCGCCCGCCAACAACAGGGCGATGCCGGCGGCTTCGCGCAAGCTGGTCTTCTGGCGGAAGAGGAAATGCGTCACGCCCTGCGCGAACAGTATCTCCACCAGCGCCAGGGTGCGGACGCTGGCGGCGCTGGCGAGCGAAAAGGCCAGGAACCAGCATTGCGAGGCGGCCGCGCCGCTGAACCCGGCCAGCAGGCTTGGCCGCCACAGGCGCAGCAATGCCGCCAAAATCGCGCGATTGAAAATCAGCAGCCAGGCCAGCAGCAACAGGGTTTGCAGGCTCAACCCTATCGCCAGCGAAAAGGTTGCGCCGAGCACAAAGCTCGGTTGATGCAAGGCCAGAATGGCGCCGCGATAGCCGATGGCCGAGGCCGCGAACAAGGCGGCGGAAGACAGGCCCAGCAGCGCCGGCCGCAAGCCTCCAGTGAGCGTTTCCGGCTTGACGGAGATCAGTGCCACGCCCGCCATCGCGACCAGGATCGCCAGCGCCATTGCCGCCGTCAGCGGATCGCCCAGGAAAGCCAAGCCCATAAGCGCCACCTGCACGGGCTCGGTTTTCAGATAGGCGATGGTGACCACAAAGGAGCGTTGCTCCATGGTCATCAGCATCAGCGCGGTTGCGCCGATCTGGGTGAGGGCCCCCAACAGAATCCACAACACGAAATCATGGCTGATCGCCGGCGGCGCAGTGTGCGTCCAGGCCAGTACAGCGGCCAGGAACAGCAAAGCGAAGGGAAAACCGAAGAGGAAGCGCACCAGGGTGGCGCCCATTGCGCCCAGCCGGGGCGTCAGTTCGCGCTGCATGGCGTTGCGCGCGGTCTGGCCCACTGCGCCCAGCAGTGTGAATGCGACCCACAAATAGCTCACGTCAGGTGATTTCGTGTAGCTGCGACGCTTCGCGCGCGTCTGGGGTGGGACCCGGACGCAGATGCGCCATGCCGTTCCGGTAATAGACCACCCCGGTATAGACCGTCAGCGCCGCAGCGACCCATAGCAGGATATAGGCGATGGCGGCATAGGTGATGGCTGGAATGCCGGGCGCCAGACGATCCCCCAGCGGGGTCAGGATCATGGCGCCGATGGCGATCATCTGCACCGCGGTCTTGAATTTCGCCACAGCGGTGACGGGTACGCTGACCCGCGTGCCGGCGAGAAATTCCCGCAGGCCCGACACCAATATCTCGCGCGCCAGGATGATCAGCGCCGGCACCAGCTTGAGCAGGCTCAGCATGCCGTTCGGCTTTATCTGGGTGAAGGTGCCCTCCGCCACCAACATCATCAGCGCCACCGCCACCAACACCTTGTCGGCTATGGGGTCCAGCATGCGGCCGAAATCCGAGCCGGCCTTGAGCTTGCGGGCGGCAAAACCGTCCAGCCAGTCGCTGACCCCGGCGATCACAAAGACGCCGAAGGCGACCAGCCGCGCCGCCTCTCCCGGCATCACGAACGCGACGACGAATACCGGCACCAGCACGATGCGCAGGATGGTCAGGGCATTGGGCAAGGCGAACATGGGACGAGTTTAGGACCCCTCTATGCTGAGGTCACCCGCCTGAATGAAAGAAATCGAAGATTTTCTTGGCCAGTGTCTCACTGACACCAGGGACAGAGGACAGATCGGCCAGGCTGGCCCCCGCCACGGAGCGGGCGGAACCAAAATGCTGCAGCAAAGCCCGCTTGCGACCCGCCCCCACACCACCGATTTCGTCCAGCGGGTTGGCCCCGATGGCGGCGCTGCGCTTCTTGCGATGGCCGCCGATCACGAAGCGGTGCGCCTCGTCGCGCAACCGTTGCAGGTAATAGAGCACGGGGTTTTTGAGATCGAGGCGGAAGGGCTCCTTGCCCGGCATATAGAAATGCTCACGGCCGGCATCGCGGTCCGGGCCCTTGGAAATGCCCACCAAGGTCACATCCTCCACCCCCAGGTCGGCGAAGACCTGGCAGGCGATGGATAATTGTCCCGGGCCGCCATCGATCAGCACCAGATCGGGGCGTTTCCATCTGGCTGTGTCCGCCGCAGACAGGGAGGCGTCGGCCTCTTCCTTCATCATACGGGCGAAACGCCGGGTCAGGACCTCGCGCATCATGGCGTAGTCGTCGCCCGGCGTAAGCTCCTCGCTCTTGATGTTGAACTTGCGGTATTGCGCTTTCTCGAAACCTTCCGGACCGGCCACGATAAAAGCGCCCAACGCATGCGCGCCCTGGATGTGGGAATTGTCATAGACCTCGATGCGGCGCGGCGGCTGATCCAGCCCGAACAGATCGGCCACGCCTTCCAGCAACTGGGTCTGGGCGCTGTTCTCGGCCAGGCGGCGGCCCAGTTGCTCGCGGGCATTGGTAAGGGCGCGCTCCATGATTTCCCGTTTTTCGCCGCGCTGGGGCATGGCGATCTCGACTTTCTGTTCGGCGCGGGTGCCCAGGGCTTCGGCCATCAGCGCCCGCCCGGGCAACTCTTCCGAAGTGAGGATCAGCTTGGGCGCGGTACGTTCGTCGTAGAATTGGCCGATAAAGGATTCCAGCACTTCGGCCAAAGACAGATCGCGCTCATGACGCGGAAAATAGGGCCGGTTGCCCCAATTCTGTCCGGCGCGGAAAAAGAACACCTGAATGCAGGTGTGGCCACCTTCCGAATAGGCGGCGAATAGATCGGCTTCCTCGAAGGTGGACGGATTGACCCCTTGCGACGCCTGGACATGGCTCATCGCCTTGAGCCGGTCGCGCAGCTTGGCGGCGGCTTCGAAATCCATGACGTCCGACGCCTTGGCCATCTCGTCCTTGATCTGGTCCTGAACCGCTTGGCTTTTGCCGCGCAGGAAATTTTCCGCTTCTTCGACCAGTTCCCGGTAACCGGCGGCATCGATACGGTTCACGCAGGGCGCGCTGCAGCGCTTGATCTGGAACAGCAGGCAAGGACGGGTGCGGCTTTCGAACACCGAGTCCGAACAGGAGCGTAACAAGAAGGCGCGCTGCAAGGTGTTGAGCGTGCGGTTGACCGCGCCCGCCGAAGCAAAGGGCCCGAAATAGACACCCTTGCCGGTCTTGGCGCCGCGATGCTTGAGAAGCTGCGGAAAGGCGTGATCCTGGCGCAACAGGATGTTGGGAAAGCTCTTATCGTCGCGATAGGAAACATTGTAGCGCGGCTTCAGCCGCTTGATCAGGTTGGATTCCAGCAGCAGCGCGTCGGTCTCGCTGGCGGTGGTGACGAACAGCATCTCCGCCGTCTCCGCCACCATGCGGGTCAGCCGGTCGCTATGCACCCCGCCCCGCGCATAGGAACTGACACGTTTCTTCAGGCTCTTGGCCTTGCCGACATACAGCACATCGCCCGCCGCGTTCAGCATGCGGTAAACCCCCGGTGCGTCGGGCAGGGTCTTGAGATAGGCAGCGATACGGTCCGCGCCTTTGAGCGGCGCTTGGGAGGAACTCATGGAGCCAATATATTAACGGGTGCGCTCAATTTCTATTCCCACGCTCTCGGCATGGGTCAGGGCGGCCAATTTTTCCACCCGTACCCGCACGGTGCGCACCCTCTGGTCCTCAAAACAGGCCGCCGCGATGCGCTCGGCCAGGGTTTCCGCCAGCCGGACATGGCCTTCGGCGATAATGGCGCGGATGCGCTTTTCGATCACATGATAGTCCACGACATTTTCCAGCATGTCCTGGGCGTCGGCGATTTCGTCGGTCGCCAGGTCGACATTGATACGGACGGGCTGGGTGCGGCCCTCTTCCTGGCGATAGACCCCGATATGGGCCGGCAGTTCCAGGTTGCGGATAAAGACATGGCGGATGCCGCTCACGGCGCTGGCGAAGCGCGGCGTTTCGATCTTGCTCATTCGCTCACCTGCACATCCGGCGTTTGCCAGATCAGGTGCTGGCCGCCATCCACCGCCAGCATCTGGCCGGTGACGGCTTCGGCGTCCAGCAGATAGCGCACGGCGGCGCAGATGTCGGCGGGGTCGGCGCCCCGCCCCAGAATGGTGGCGTCGCGCTGACGATTGAAATCGCTGTCGGACTGGCGTGGGTTTTTCAGGGTTGGACCGGGACCCACGGCATTGACCCGGATGCGCGGTCCCATGCCCTGGGCCAAAGTGGTGGTAAGCCAGTAAAGCCCGGCTTTGCTGATGCTGTAGGAAAGAAATTGCGGCGTCGGTTTCAGCACCCGCTGGTCGATAATGTTGATGATGTTGCCCCTGTCGGGCAACTGCTTGGCGAACATCTGCGACAGCACCAACGGCGCACGCAGATTGGTCTCGATATGATCGTCCCAGGTCTTGCGGCTGGCGCTCTGCCAATCGTCATTCTCAAACAGCGAGGCCGAGTTGATCAGCGCCGTCAGCGGACCGAGCTCTTTGGCGGCGCGGTCCACCAGGGTGGTGGTCTCGCTCTCCTTCGACAAATCGCATTTCAAGGTTGCGGTTTTGACGCCAAGGGCGCGTACCGCCTCTGCCGCACTGCCGGCATCTCCTTCAGAGCTGTTGTAATGGATCGCGATGTTCCAGCCATGCGCCGCCAGATCCAGGGCGATGGCTCGCCCCAGCCGCTTGGCTGCGCCGGTGACAAGTACGTTCTTCAGCATCAACTAATGATATCCGGTATCGGCGCGCACCTTGCCCCGGAATACCCAGTAAGACCAGCCGGTATAGACCAGGATCACCGGCAGCAGGAACAAGGTTCCGACGCCCAGGAAAATCTGGGTGTCGGGCGAGGAAGCGGCCTGCCACAGGTCATAGTGATGCGGCACGATCATGGGGAACAGGCTGATGGCGATCCCCAGATAGGACAGGCTGAACAGCAACACCGCGTAGAGAAAGGGGCTGAGTTCCGATTTGCGATCGGCGATTGCCCGCCATTCCAATATCCCGAACAGCGCGGTCAGCACCGGCACCGGGCTGAGGAGGGCGATGTTGGGCCAGGAAAACCAGCGATGGGCAATGCCGCTATCCACCAGCGGAGTCCACAGGCTGACAATGCCGACTGCCGCCAAGGTGCCCAGGAAGCAAAAGCGGGCGTGGCGGCGCGCCTGTGCTTGAAGTTCGCCTTCGGTTTTGAGGATCAGCCAGCCCGCGCCGAGCAGACTGTAGCCGAACAACAAGGCTATGCCGGTGAACAGCGAGAAAGGTGTGATGCAATCGAAACTTCCGCCGGTGAAATGCCTGCCCTCCACCTGAAAGCCCTGGATGAAAGCACCCAACACCACGCCTTGCGCGAAAGTGGCCAGCGCCGAGCCATAGCCGAAGGCATGATCCCAGAAAGTGCGGTGCTCGACGTCGCGGAAGCGGAATTCAAACGCCACGCCGCGGAAGATCAAGGCCAGCAGCATCACCAGAATCGGAAAATAAATCGCGGGCAGGATGATGGCGAAGGCCAGGGGGAAGGCTGCCAGCAAGCCGATGCCGCCCAGCACCAGCCAGGTCTCGTTGCCGTCCCAGATCGGGGCGATGGAATTCATCAGCAGGTTGCGCGCCGCGGTGGTGGGCGCGAAGTTGTAGAGAATGCCGACACCCAGGTCGAAGCCGTCCAGCAACACATAAAAGAAAACCGCCAGCCCCAGGATCAAGGTCCAGATTGGAACGAAATCGAAGATCATGATCCATCCCCCGATTTAACGGGTGCCGCGGGGCGCCCGGCTTCCACCGGTTCGTGGCTGTGCTTGGCGACACCGGCGCGCACGATGCGCATCACCATCCACAGACCGGCCGGAAACATGATGCCATAGACCGCCATGTAACCCAGCAGGGAAATGAGAACATCGCTGCCGGTCAACGAGGGCGTCACCGAATGGGCCGTGCGCATCACGCCATAGACGGTCCAGGGCTGGCGCCCGACTTCGGTGGTGGTCCATCCCGCCACGACCGCGATGAAACCCAAGGGCGTGCTCCAGGTCAGGGCGCGCAGGAACCAGCCGCGGTCGTATAAATGGCCGCGCAGGCGCAGCCATAGGCCCGCCATCACCAGCGCCAGCATCACCAGGCCGGCGCCGACCATGATACGGAAGGCGAAGAAAGGGATAATGGCGGGGGCGCGATCCCCGGGCGGGAAATCCTTGAGGCCCGGCACCACGCCATTGATGTCATGGGTCAGGATCAGGCTGCCAAGCAGCGGCAGTTCGACGGCATAGTGGTTGGTCTCCGCTTTCTGGTCAGGAATGGCGAACAAAGCGATCGGTGCACGCGCCTCGCGCTCCCAATGGGCCTCGATGGCGGCCAGCTTGGCGGGCTGGTGGTGCAGGGTGTTGAGGCCATGCAGGTCGCCCAGGAAAAATTGCAGTGGCACCAGCAGGGTGAGAAGCCATAGTGTCGCCGACAGCATGCGCTTGGCTTCGTCCGGGGATTTGCGGGCGCGCAGCAGCCATGCCGCCACGCCCATCACCACAAAGCCGGTGGTGACATAGAAGGCGGCGACGGTATGCATAAAGCGATAGGGGAACGAGGCGCTGAAAATGATCTGCATCCAGCTGGTGGGATAGAAGATGCCGTCGACCAGTCTGTAACCGCCAGGCGTCTGCATCCAGCTGTTGGTTACCAATATCCAGAAGGTGGAGAACAGCGTGCCTGCCGCCACCAGCACCGCCGAGGCGAAATGCGCCCAGCGCGGCACCAGGTTGCGTCCGAACAGCAGCACCCCAAGGAATCCCGCCTCCAATGTGAAGGCGGTGAGGCCTTCATAGGCCAGCATGGGTGAGATGATATTGGCGGTGGCGTCGGAGAAGCGGCTCCAATTGGTGCCGAACTGGAACGGCATCACCACGCCCGACACCACACCCATGCCGAAACAGACCGCGAAGATGCGGGTCCAGAATCCCGAAATGCGGAAATAGATTTCCTTGCCGGTGGCGAAATAGATGCCCTCAAGCAGGGCAATATAAGAGGCCAACCCGATGGTCACGGCTGGCAACAGAATGTGCCAGGCCACAACCCAGGCGAACTGCAAACGCGACAGGACAAGCGGGTCCAATGTCATGGCCGCAGCTTATACGCCGCGTGAATGCGCGCGGTAAACCCGCCCGGCATCGCCGCTAGGAGATAAACCCGACCCGCTTCTTGATCTCGTCCATGATCGGGGTGGCGATGGCGCGGGCCCGGACAGCGCCGTCCTTCAAGGTGCGGTCGATCTCAGCGGGATCGGCCAAAAGACGGCGCATTTCCTTGGCGACCGGCTCCAGTTTGGCCACCGTCAAGTCGGCTAGGGCGGTCTTGAAGCCGGAAAATTGCTGGCCGGCGAATTGGGCGATCACCGCATCACGGTCCTGGTCGGCCAACGCGGCATAAATGTTGAAAAGGTTTTCCGCTTCCGGCCGCTCCTTCAATTCCTCCTTGCTGGCGGGCAGGGGGTGAGGATCGGTCTTGGCGCGCTTGATCTTGTTGGCGATGGTGTCGGCATCGTCGGTCAGGTTGATGCGGCTCATATCGCTTTCGTCCGACTTGGACATTTTCTTGGTGCCGTCGCGCAAGGACATCACCCGCGTCGCGGTCCCGATAATCACCGGTTCGGGCTGGGGAAAGAAATCCGGGGCGCCGAAATCATTGTTGAACTTGGCCGCGATGTCGCGCGCCAGTTCCAGATGCTGTTTCTGGTCTTCGCCCACCGGCACATGGGTGGCCTTGTAGACCAATATGTCGGCGGCCATCAGCACCGGATAGGTATAGAGCCCAACCGACGCGCGTTCCTTGTGCTTGCCTGACTTTTCCTTGAACTGGGTCATGCGGTCCAGCCAACCCAGCCGCGCCACGCAATTAAGGATCCAGGCCAGCTCGCCATGTTCGGGCACCTGGCCCTGGTTGAAAATCGGGGTGCGTCTGGGATCGACGCCGGCCGCGATATAGGCGGCGGTCACCTCTCGCGTCGCCTGGGTCAGCGCGGCTGCGTGGCCATAGCCGGCATCCTGGGTGATGGCGTGCATGTCCACCACACAGAACAAGCAAGGCATCTCTTCCTGCATGCGCACCCAGTTCTTGAGCGCGCCCAGGTAATTGCCCAGATGCAAGGTGTTGGTGGGCTGCATGCCCGAAAGAACGAGAGGTTTGTGCGCCATGGGACCGGGTTATGCCTTGGCAGGCGCGGGGGCTTCAAGGGGTGCCGCCGGTGTTCCGATTCCGAAATTCGCCAGATTTGATATCGGGCACCAGGACGAATTTCGGAATCGAAAGAACACCGGCAAATCATTGAATCTAGGGGCGGTTAAGGTTCGAAGTTCGCTATTGGTTACGATATCAAGCATTTTGCGAACTTCGAACCTCCGCCCCTAGTGCGGCCTTTAACCGCCTCTCGACCGCGTCCAGCCGCGCCGGATGGACGATCTTATGGCCGAACCCGTCGCGCACATAGAAAACGTCCACGGCGCGCTCGCCATAGGTCGCAATCATGGAGGTGGAGATCGACAGGCCGGCCTCGAAGATCGCATGGGTAATGTCGTACAGCAAAGCAGGCCGGTCCAGGCATTCCACTTCGATCACCGTGGCGATGCGCGAGGCTTCATTGTCGAACAGGATCTTGGGCTTGATGCTGAAGGCGCTGGCGCGGGTGCGCTGGACCTTCCTTTGCGCCAGCTCGCGGCCGGGCCGCAATTCGCCGCGCAGGGTCTTTTCGATCGACTTGCGCAGCCGGTCCAGCCGTTCGGCATCGCCAAACGCCTTGCCTTCGGCGTCCTGCACCGAGAACACGTCCAGGGCGAAGCCGTCCGAGGTGGTGAAGGCCTTGGCATCGACGATGGAGCCGCCCGCCATGGCGATGGCGCCGGCGATCTGCGAGAAAAGTCCGGCATTGTCCGGCGTGTAAAGGATGATCTCGCTGACCGCGCGAAAGCTGTTGGTGGTGGAATCCAGGTTCAGCAACTGGTTGGTGGTATCGGCCTTGGTTGTCAGGCGGGCATGGCGTTCCAGCTCATCTTCGTCAAAGGCCAGCCAGTAATTGTCATAGTGACGGTCCAGCGCCCTGTGCCGCTGTTCGGCGGTCAGGTCACCCAGCCGCGCTTCCAGCGCCGCCTTGGCGGCGGCAACCCTGCTGCCGCGCGACGGCGACTGATCGCCGCCGGTCATCATGTTTTCGGCGGCGTAATAAAGCTCGCGCAGCAGCTGGCCCTTCCAGCCGTTGAACACGCCGGGGCCGACGGCACGGATATCGGCGACGGTAAGGATCACCAGCAGGCGCAGCATTTCCGGGGTCTGCACCAGTTCCACGAAGTCGCGCACCGTCTTGGAATCCGACAGGTCGCGGCGCTGGGCGGTGTCGCTCATCACCAGATGGTTTTTCACCAGCCAGGCGACGGCGGTGGTCTCGTTTGCCGACAGGCCCAGGCGCGGGCACAGGCTGCTGGCGATCTCCGCCCCCACATCGCTGTGATCGCCGGGCAGCCCCTTGGCCATGTCGTGCAGCAGGATGGCGCAATACAGGACATTGCGCGATTGGATGCGTTTGATGATGTCGCTGGTGAGCGGATTGTCTTCCTTATGGGTGCCGCGCTCGATGGCCGCGACATTGCCCACGGCGCGGATCAAGTGCTCGTCCACCGTATAGTGGTGATACATGTTGAACTGCATCAGTCCCACGGCATGGCCGAACTCGGGAATGAAGCGGCCCAACACGCCCGCCTCATTCATCAGCCGCAGCGCCCGTTCCGGATCGTGACGCGAGGTCAGCACTTCCAGGAAGGCTTGGTTGGCGACGGGATTCTGCCGCACCGCATCGGTGATCAAATCCAGCGAGCGCGCCACGGTCCGCAGGGCATGGGGATGAATGTCCACGCCCTTTTCGTCGGCGATATGGAACATGCGCAGGATATTGGCGGGGTCGTGGCGGAAGATGGCGGGATTGGCGGTCAACCGGCCATTCTCGACATAGAATTCGTCGTCGGGACTGCGGGCCTTGAGAAATCCGGGAAGGATCCGGCGCAGCGACGGGCGCGGCTTTCTGTGCTGTTCCTCCAGCGCGGCGCAGAAGATGCGCGTCAGGTCGCCGACATCCTTGGCCACCAGGAAGTAGGCGCGCATGAAGGCTTCCACGGCGCGGCGCGGCTTTTGCGCATCAACATAACCCAGCAGCTCCGCCAGGCCCGGCTGCACGTCGAAGCTCAAGCGCTCCTCGGCTCGTCCCAGCAAGTAATGCAAGTGCACCCGCACATTCCACTGAAAGGCTTCCGCCTTCTGGAAGACGCGGTATTCCTCGCGGGTGAAGACGCCATGCTCGACCAGGTCGGCGGCATCATCGACATGATAGAGATATTTGCCGATCCAATAGAGGGTCTGCAGGTCGCGCAGCCCCCCTTTGCCTTCCTTGATGTTGGGTTCGACCAGGTAGCGGCTCATGCCCTGGCGTTGATGGCGCTCCTTGCGCTCGGCCAGCTTGGCCTCGACAAAGTCGCGGCCATTGCCGGTGGCGATCTCATTCCAGAATTTTTTCCGCAATTCGTCATAAAGGCTGCGGTCGCCCCACAGATAGCGCGCTTCCAGGATGGCGGTGCGGATGGTGATGTCCAGCTTGGCCAGCCGCACGCTTTCGGCAAGCGAGCGGGTGGCATGGCCGACCTTCAGCCCCAGGTCCCACAGCATGTAGAGAATGAATTCGATGACGCTTTCGCCCCAGGCGGTCTGCTTGAAGGGGCGCAGGAACAAAAGATCGATGTCCGATCCCGGCGCCAGTTCACCGCGGCCATAGCCGCCGGTCGCCACCACCGCGATGCGCTCGGCGCTGGACGGATTCTGGGCGTAGTACACATGCTTGACCGCGAAGTCGTAGATCACCTGGATGATGGCGTCCTGCAGCTGCGACAGCGCGCGGGCGGCGGGCAGGCCGGGCAGGCCCTCTTTCTGCACGGCGTAGCGCACCCGTTCGCGCCCGGTCAGGAAGGCCTGCTTGATCAGGGCCAGGCCCGATTTGCGCAGGGTGCCGGGATCGCCGGTTTCCTTGGCCAGCGCGGTCAGGGCGCGGCGCAAGGCATCGGCGTCGATCAGCTCGTGCAAGGCGAGTGTTTGGGGTTTTTCCAGGCCCATGGCGGGGCGGATAATGTCATGGGGGCCAAGCGGTTGCTACCCGCTGCCTTTTTGGGCTTTCAGGGCTTTTTGGCCGCGAAGATGGGTCTGGGCGCCGGGCCTCTTGTCCGCATCACCACGCCGCAAGCGATGCGGTCCCCGGCATTGCCCAGGGGCTGGGTGCGGTAATCGTCGCCGCGCGCATCCACAATCACCGCCACGCCGTCGCGGTCGAAGATGGATTTCTTGCCATTGCCCAGGCTGAAGCTGCCGGTTTCCACACTGGCATGCAGATGCCCATCGGCCCCGGCAAACTGGTTGGGCAGGTCGCCCGCGACCGGCCCGCCCTCGGCCAGATAGCCATGCGGCTTGCCCGGCATCAGGCTCAGAATGGGTCCGGCGGCGGTGAAGCCGGACTTGGCGTTGCAGTTGCCCGAACTGTGCAGATGGATGGCATGGGGGCCGGGCGGCAGGTCGTGCAGGTCGAAGGTGATCAGCACGCCATGGTTCAAGGCATCGAAGGTGGCCGTGCCCAGGGGCTTGCCGTCCAGCCCGGACAGGCGGGCAATGGCCTTGGCCTTCAGCGCCGCCTCGGCTGGGACGCAGAACAGCAGAACGGACAATAAGGCGGCGGCCAGTAACGGGGTGGCCAGTAACGGCCTGGAAAGACGGGTCATGCTAGCCAGCCTGCCACAGCTTCCCGGAGCAGGGAACTCTATCGCGGCCTGTACGCTTTAGATCGGCGAAGCGGGCAAACTGGAGATTGATATGCGTCTTTTCCTGATGACCGCGACCGCCGCCGGTTTTGCCCTTGCCAGCTTTGCCATGAACGAAGCCCTGGCGGTCCAGGACACCCCCACCACCATCAACGGCGTCGAGGCGGTTTGCACCGGCGTTGGCTCGGCCAAGGACGATCCGCGCTGGAGCGCCTATCCGGTGAAGATCGTGCTGGCGACCAGCGGCGGGGCCAATCTGGCCAATGCCCATGTCAGCCTGGCCAAGGCAGGCAAGGAAGTGGCGGGTCTGGATTGCGATGCGCCCTGGATATTGTTCAAGCCGCCGGCCGGCAGCTACACCGCCACCGCCACCCTGATCGGCGGCAGCGGCCAATCGCATAGCGCCAATCTCACCACCACCGGCAGCGGCGCGCAAAAGGAAATCACGATTACTTTTGCCAGGCCGCCCGAGGCTCCCGCCGGGCAGTAGCGCGACGTTTATTTTTTACCCCATCCGTCACAGCTCAGGGTGAGGAGTGGTCCGCCGCGCATCAGCGTGGCGGACGAGCAGGTCCAGTGGATCTGCGAGAGCGACGAACGCCGCAGCGGCGCACATGCAAGTGCGCCGCGAGGCTGGGACGGAGCAAGCTCGACAAGCGACTAGAGCGCAGCTCCCGCGAAATGCGGGGCTCGAGATCAAAAGAAAAAGGGCCGGTGGTAAAACCGCCCGCCGGGAGCAGCGGCGCCCCCGAAGCGAAGCGCAGGGCTCGCCGTGCGACCATAGAAAAGAAAAAAGCCGGCGGTGTTACCGCCGGCTTTCCCCGTAAGCTTCGCAACCGTGATTAGACGGCCTTGAGGTTCGCCGCCTTGGCGCCGCGCGCGTCGGGCACGATGTCGAACGAGACCTTCTGGCCTTCTGCCAGCGAGCGCATGCCCGCCGCTTCCACGGCAGTGGCGTGCACGAACACGTCCTTGCCGCCGCCTTCCGGCGCGATGAAGCCAAAGCCCTTGGAGGTGTTGAAGAATTTCACGGTTCCGATAGT
>Ga0068871_100000861_pt1 | contig 20243 bp, 15 predicted proteins | sample KBSMisM72_FD_72750 | JGI IMG/M metagenome (GOLD analysis project Ga0068871, IMG submission 72750) | Miscanthus rhizosphere microbial communities from Kellogg Biological Station, Michigan, USA - KBS Miscanthus M7-2 | ecosystem: Host-associated > Plants > Roots > Rhizosphere > Soil ...
TTTCTGTCAGATGGATCAGTGCATAAATTCCTCTAAATGCAAATGCATGATGCGTTCAAACCAGCGCCAACACTGCATTTTATCAGGGTCTCATTTTTTTCCGGTTGCAGCCCAGAAAATACCGGCATATAAAAAATTAAGGAAAGATGGATCAGAGAAAATGTCGGGCATATGACCCAGGGCAGTATAGAAAGAGCGGCCGCCATCATAATTGTGATACCAGGCAACAGGATGCATCTTACCCATCCCGGCACCTTTCTTATCTCCCCATTGTACAACAGGATTGTAACTGGTTTCATCTACTGCCATGATATAGTTCAGGCCCGCTATCTTTTCCTCACCGAATTCATACCATTCATCAGTCCAGAGCTTATTACCGGTAAATCCCTGAAGACCCGGAAAACCCGGATCCAGAACAGTTAACCTGGCCGTTTGAATTACCGGGTGGATATGGAACATCCTTCCCACCAGCTTGGTATACCAGTCCCAGTCATACTCCGTATCCGATGCACTATGAATTCCTACAAATCCTTTCCCAGACTCGATAAAGCGCTCCATTACCTTCTGCTGGGCTGTATCAAAAATATCACCGGTCGTATTTAGAAAAATAACTACCTGAAACTGCGACAAATATTTATCTGTAAATCCTTTGGGATCTTCATACAGAACGGCATCAAAAAAGTTTCTTTTGCCTAATTCCTGAATAGCCAGTACTCCCGCATGCAGCGATTCGTGGTGCCATCCCCGGGTAGTGGTAACAATAAGCGCTTTAAATTGTTTTTGCTGTGCCTGTACCATAAAACTGAAGAAGATCTGGACCAGGACAAAAAGTTTGGCTGCTTTCATTTCATATGGTTTAAGTGACGTTCGGAAAACCAATGAAAGATAGCATATTAAACCTCTATATTTATCTAGTGCGCCACTTTTATATAACCCCAGCCTTCCTGTTGCTTTGAAATGATTTCGTAAATTCCATCAGGGACGACTTCCACACCCGGCACCAGCTGGGATGGGTCAATATTATTTCGTTTCAAAGTCATGGCGCACACTTTAAAAGAGGCTTTTTTATCAGCAATTAATTTCTGAACTGCAGCCTGCTGAGTGGAACGATCTTTTACGGCAAGATCCAAGCCCTGACCATAAATTACAACTTCAAGTTTTGCATCTGGGCTGGCCCCGGTAATAAGTCCTATTTCACGGACAATGGCTTGCTGATTGATCGTATCCCTGCTGGACATATCAAATACAACTTTGTAATCTTTTACTTGTGCGTTAACAAAGGAAGACATCAGCAGGAATATGCTGATACAAAGAAGATATTTTCTCATACTACATGCTTTTTAAGGTTAAAAAAATAACGGAATTTAAATGATAATCAATAGACAAAAGTACAGGATTGGAATGCATCGAAACCATTCCCCACAAATCATTGTATATCAAACACCTTCTCCAATCCGGGCACTTGCGGCACCCTGATGGCCTTAATTTTTAACCCTGTTTGATTCTTCCTCCGCACCGGTTGTTCTTTCTCTTTTAGCCATTAGCGCCTTGTTTCCGAAACTGTGTGTGTACGTAAGCTTATAGGAAACAAGTCTGAAATTAAAATCCCGCCCCACGCTCGCGCTGGAGAATGGCAAATTTTCGACAAACCGGTAATTGCTACCGGAATTAAATACGTCGTTTGCTGCAAACCGTAAAACGTCTTTTCCCTTTCCGATTTTTTTCTGCACTCCGCCACCCAGCTGATACAGGGGTTTCCTTTTTGCAGTGCCCACATACGTGGAAGAAGAATACATACCGGTTAATTCAATGGAAAAATCCCTCGGCAGGTTAAGGTGTTGTATAGTATTTATAGTAAAGTCAAAATTTTCAAGCAAAACCGGTATTTGATCATAAGCCGTACTTACCTGCCGCCAGTTGCCGATTAAATTATTCTGCATACTCCACCATTTATTTACATTGAAGGGAATCGAAAAAGCGGCTGTCAGATATTGCTGATACTTAAAATTTCTTGACGAAAGATAAACGATATTGTTAATGGTATCGATTGTACGCGTTTGAAAATAAAAATTGTCAATCGTATTTACCTCGTGCGTGTAAATTAAAGTGAAATTATAATTTTTAAAATTATACCCCAGTTGTAATGCATTGGCGATCGCCGGCACCAGTGCAGGGTTTCCTGAATAATAGGTTTTAGGATCAAAAAATATTGTAAAAGGTGCCATGTCGTTAAAGGCCGGACGGGTTATACGCCGGCTGTAAGAAAAGTTGATATTATTCGTTTCATTTATTTTCCTGGATATATAGAATGTCGGAAATAATTCCCCGTATTTCCGGTTGACTATATTGGAAATCTTTACCGTTCCTAAATCCGATACCGTGTATTCATACCGAAGGCCCGCCGTCAGCGTAGTTTTTGAACTCAGGTTGAAAGTGAATGAAGAATAAGCGGCACCTATATTTTCCTTCAATAAGTATTTCGCTGTGAGTCCGGTATCAGGAATATATACTCCACCAGTCAAATATTTCACGGCTACATCATTGGTAAAATCGGACAAGGAAAATTTTAAACCCGCTTCCAGGGTTATTTTTTTCCCCAGGGTGCTACGGTAGTCAGAAGAAAAAACACTGATATGAATGGGCGTAGTTTTCTCTCCGATCATATCCTGGTGAAATATAAAATCTTTTGCATTATTATAATAATCGGTTGAATAATTGTTCGGATTATTGTCTTTATAGTAAATATAATTAGCATCGAAATAAATTACTTTACCTGGTCTGAATGTATGTTGGAAATTAAGGTTCGCGGACAAATTCTGCCAAAGATTCACTTCAGGATCGTCTACAGATTTTATGATAGTGTCAGGCAAATTATTATGGCTGACAGTTGCCCCGTTCCTGGCAACCATTGTCCAGCGGCTGATATATCCGCTTACCAGAACACCGATGATGGATGAAGTATTCAACTGGTAATCCATTCCAATCCGGGCATTCTGTATCGTTCTGACTGCATCACGATCCGAGAAAGAACTATTTGCAACTAAAATTCCATCTTTTATATATTGTGAAAAAGCTGTCGTGGGTTGCAGGGTGTGTTCATAATTAAATGAGTAGTCACCGAATAAATTAATTTTGGTAGTCCGGTAGTTAAAATTGAATCCCGCTCCTCCCAATGGCCTTTCTCCAAATCCCGCTGTAAGAAAATAAGAACCGTTAAGTCCTTCATAGGGATTGTTTATGAGTACGATATTAATATAACCACCATTTCCTCCCGCATCGTATTTTGAAGGCGGGGTAGTGATGAGTTCAATTTTTTCTATATTTCCGGCGCTGATTCCGGAAAGTAACTGAACCAGGGCGTCTGACGGCATGTATGTCATTTTCCCGTTTAACATAACGCCTACACCGTTTTTACCATTTAAAGCAATACTACTGTTCTGCCGGTTAATACTTACACCAGGCGATTTTTCGAGAACTTCCAAAGCAGTACCTCCTGCACTGGTGATGCTGTTTTTGACATTGATCACCGTCCTGTCAATCTTTTGTTCAAACATCGGTTTTTTAGCCATTACCGTCACCGCGCCTAACTTTTTATCAGCATAGGCCAGATAAAGAGTTCCTGGTGTCGTCTCGCTTTTTCCGGGTTGAATTTCAAATATTCGGGTAAGTCCCCGTTCCATACCTGACAGGGATGCCACTATATAATATTTTCCGGCTGAAATATTTTCAAATAAATAATTACCCAACGAATCGGAAATCATGCCTTTCACCAGGGACGAATCGGATGAATACAATAATAACACGTTTACATACTGGACCGGTCGTTCGCTGGAATCTTTAACAGTACCCTGAATAGTACCGTATTGGGCAGATCCATTGATTGAAATGAAAATCCATAAAACCAGTAACCCGCCAAAACGTAGAATATTGAATATATTTCGCATAAAATTCCTCCCGATTCATAAATCCGGGCTGCAAAGTAGAAAATTGATTTGCCTTCCATATGCGGAGTTTCCAAACGGTCAATATTCCTTTACTATCGGGAAGCGGCCACTGCAGCGGGTTGTATCCGGAGATCTTTCCGGTAGTAAATTATACACGGCCTTTAGGAGAATGGCAGTTTAGAAGCAACTTTTACTTACTAATTTCAGAGCAATAATTATTCAATGAACGCTTTATCCCGCCGGACCTTCTTTCAAAAATTAGGAATCGGAGTTGCAGGCACAACTGCACTGGCTATGACAATACCACCATTCATGGATGCCCTTGAATCAGGAGGGATGTTTTTTGGAGGTAAAAAACTGAATATCGCTCTTTGTGGTTTGGGTCGCTATGCTGAAATTCTATCCCGTGGTTTAGAAATCAGTCAACATTGTCGCATTGCCGGAATCGTTACAGGAACACCAGGTAAAGCAGACAACTGGAAAAAACGATATAACATTCCTCAAGGAAATATTTACAATTATAAAAATTTCGACGCAATTGCAAATAACAAAGACATCGATGTAGTGTATGTGGTTTTGCCAAATTCAATGCACAAGGAATACACTATCCGGGCAGCAAAAGCCGGCAAACATGTTATCGTGGAAAAACCAATGGCTACTTCAGTCAGTGATTGTCAGCAAATGATAGAAGCGTGCAAAAAGGCGGGCGTACAACTGGCTATAGGTTATCGTTTACACACTGAACCTTATCATCTTGAAATAAAAAGGCTGGGGCAGGAAAAAGTTTTTGGACAGGTTCGTTTAATAGAAGCTTCACTGGGTTACAAATCGGGCGACCCGTCTGAATGGCGATTAAAGAAAGCTTTCTCCGGCGGTGGTCCGTTGATGGATATTGGCATTTATTGTGTTCAAAGCAGCCGTTACACACTTGGGGAAGAACCTGCTTATGTTACCGCGCAATTCGGTCCGGTTACTGACAAAAAATTATTTTCAGAAGTAGAAGAATCCATCACCTGGCAGTTTGAATTTCCAAGCGGTGCGATTTGCAATTCCACGAGCTCTTATAATTGTCAGTTCGACCGGTTTTTTTCTTCAGCTGATGAAGGCAGCTTCGAGCTTAGCCCGGCTCTTGGATATGGTCCATACAAAGGAAAAACAACCAAAGGGGAATTGGTTTTCCCAACCATCAATCAGCAGGCTGTTCAGTGCGATGAAATCGGAAAAGTATTGTTGGATAATCGACAACTTCCTACTCATATCTCTGGCGAAGAAGGCCTGAAAGATATGCGGATATTAGGAGCTATTTATGAAGCAGCAAGAACGGGGCAAAAAATTTCGATCGTTTGATAGCGCAGATATCAATCAGACCGAAAAAATTCTAGGAAACTGCGACGGCTGGTCTCCGCTCACCTATTTTAGTCACCTGTTCAAAGGCAAATCCCAGTTGCAATACGCTAAGGTCGGCACTATGTCTGCCTACTATCTGCATTCCAATTGGCAGTCCTTTTTTCGAAAAAGCACAGGGCAGGGATAAAGCCGGGTTTCCTACTACCGATATATAATATGCAGATTTCATCCAATCGATATAAGTCAGCATTTTTACCCCGTCTATTTCTTTTGGGTAAGGCTCGTATACATCAAATGGTAAAACCTGGCTGACCGGCAGGATCAAAAATTCATATTTTTCGAGGAACTGCTGAAAGCGTCTGTATAACGCAGACCGCTTTATTTCCAACCTGGAAAGATAGGTTCCGGTCAATTTTCTTCCTTCGGCAATATGCCATTTGGTGTATGCATTCAATTTATCGCTGTTGCCTTCAAGCAGGTCACCATATTGCGCCTCTGTTTGCCAGTGACGAAAACCTACAAAGCATTCGTTTGCATCCGTCATGTCGGGTTCATTTTCTTCCACAATGCAGCCTAAAGATTCAAACACCTTTTTTTGTGAATCAACAGCTTCTTTTACTTCCTTTTCCCAGGGCAGACCCAGGTCTTTGATGAATGCGATTTTTACATCTTTGAAATTACGCTGAAGCGGCTCCAGGAATTCAACAGGGCTTTGCATAATGGAGATCGGCGAACGCGGATCAGGTCCGGCCTGCTGGCTAAGGAGAAATGCACAATCCGAAACACTTCGTGCCATAGGACCCTGAACACTCAACTCCTGCCAGGCAAGTTTAGACTGAACGATAGGAACTCTTCCCGGCGAAGGTCTTAGACCTACCACATTACAGAAACTTGCCGGGTTACGTAAAGATCCACCCATATCACTGCCATCAGTCAATGGAACCATGCCGCAGGCCAAAGCAACAGCGCCGCCGCCCGTACTGCCACCACATGTTTTTGAAAGATCATATGGGTTAAAAGAAGGTCCAAACAGGGGATTAAAAGTTTGAGACCCCAATCCCAGCTCCGGTACATTCGATTTACCAATAACGATTACTCCGGCTTTTTTTTCTCTCTCTACTACCAGTGAATCCTGTGTTGGAATAAAATCTTTCCACATGGGCGAACCGTACGTGGTACGTATCCCTTTTGTTTCTATAAGATCTTTAACAACAAACGGCAATCCATGCAGCGGTCCCACCGGATTTCCCTTTGCCAGCAATTCATCGGCTGTAAGTGCCTTTGCCATCAATTCATCTTCCGGAACCATTGTAATGATTGCATTTACTTTGGTATTTACTTTGGCTATCTGTTTGAGATGGGCCTTCATTAATTCCCGCGCAGATATTTTTTTTGCGCGCAGCAAAGAAGACATTTCCAAAGCGCTTAAATAACAGATATCTGTGTCCGATCCCGGAATTTTCAAATCGGGGTGTACGTTAATTTTACGGGATAAGTTTTTACCGGAGATGAAGGATGGTAAAATTAAGTTCGACAGGCCAGCCAGCGAGCTGACCTTTATCATTTGTCTCCGGTGGATTTTTTTTCCATTCATGCAAACATTTTTACGAAAAGGCAAATAAATTTAAAGACAGCTATAAGCTCCGTCTACAATTACATCGCTACCAGTCGTATATCCGGAAGCATTCGTTGCAAGGTACAACACAGCCGGAACCAGTTCTTCCGGATCTCCCATCCGATGCAGCGGTATCAATGGCATCCAGGCGTCCTTTAATTCCTGCGGAGTATCCACAGACATGGGAGTGGCAATATAACCCGGGCTCAGACTATTAACCCGGATATGCGCATCTGCCCATTCCACGGCCAAAGACCTGGTCAGGTGGATCACACCGGCCTTCGATGCATTATAAGAGGCCTGCCATTGGGGAATATTCACAATGTTACCCGACATGGACGCCATATTTATAATGCTGCCATGAATTCCTTTTTCAATCATTACTTTCCCTGCTGCGCGGGCAACAATATATACTCCCGTTAGATTGACATTTATGATTTCATTCCATTCAGCAAGACTGGCACTCAGGGTATCTTTATGGATACATGCCCCAGCGTTATTAAAAACAATATCAACCGATCCTGAACGCCTAAGTACTTCATTCACGGCTGCTTCCACCCCGGCTTCATCCGTTACGTCCACCTGAATGCTATATGCTTTTCCCCCCTCTTTCAAAATATCATTCACCGTTTCTGTCGCTTTAGAACGGCTGAAGATCGCAACTTCGGCTCCTGCTTTTGCCAGACCTATGGCAACCACCTGGCCAATGCCCCGGCTGCCACCGGTTACAATGACCACTTTTCCTTTTAATCCAAATAAATTTTCCAGATACATATAATAAGACGTTTTATGTTTAAGAATTCATTGCGGTGGTTAGATCCTCTGAAAAGTTACAAATTAAGCAATTGAAAAACAGGTAAAATGCCCGAATCCCCGAACTGATGTAGTGAAGATGTGGTATTTGAACATTGTATAACTTTAAGGCGTATAAAACTTCCCTACTTTCGTAATTCGCGCTAAGCGAAAAGCTCAATATGAAAATTTATAAATCTACCACCGGAATATTAATAGAATCCAATGGGAACATATATGTTTCCAAACATGATTCCTGGGATTCTTTTATTAACCAGGATAATTTATATAAGAATCTGGAGGCAGAACTCGCGGGATCAACATCCCTGGGCGGAATAGAAGTATTAAAGCATAAAATCATCCAGGCTCCAATTCAAAACCAGGAAATATGGGCTGCAGGCGTTACCTATACCAGGAGCAGGGATGCCCGGATGGAAGAATCGAAAGATACGGGTGGTGGCAGTTTCTATGATAAAGTATATGATGCCCTGCGACCCGAATTATTTTTTAAAGCAACCCCCCACCGTTGTATCGGACCTGGCGGGAAGGTGAGAATACGGAAGGATTCAACATGGAATGTGCCCGAACCGGAATTGACCCTGGTGGTCAACCGCAGGGGGGAGATAATAGGTTATACGGCCGGAAATGATATGAGCAGCCGGAGTATTGAAGGAGAAAATCCATTGTACCTGCCGCAGGCCAAAACGTATGACGGCTCAGCCGCCATTGGTCCCTGCGTTTATGTATCGGATAGTCCCATTTCTCCCGATACAAAAATCGGCATGCAGATTAAAAGAAAAGGAGTGGTTCTATATGCAGATGAAGTAGGTATCAGCAAAATGAAACGCGGCCATACTGAACTGACAGAATTTTTATTTCGTGAATGCTCATTTCCCCAGGGTTGTTTGCTGATGACCGGAACCTGCCTCGTACCGCCAAATGATTTCACGCTGCAGAGTGCAGATGAGATTATTATCCGCATCGATCATATTGGTGAACTTCAAAATTTTGTTGAATAATGGAAATCATTCCATCCCAAATTATCGGATTCCGTTTTACACAGGGTAATGGAGAAACTTTTTATGGATATAATCCGAATACCGAGAAGAGATTGACCACCGCCTTCCGGGAAGCTACCGAATCTGAAATCAGGGAGGGTGTGGAATTGGCACACGGAGCATTTGCCGCTTACCGGAAAACCAGTCCTGAACAAAGAAGCACCTTCCTGGAAACCATTGCCACTAATATCGAATCGCTGGGTGATGACCTTCTCCAGACAATACATGAAGAGACTGCCCTGCCAATAGCAAGACTTACCGGCGAAAGAAGCCGGACGACCGGGCAACTAAAATTGTTTGCGCAATTATTAAGAGACGGAAACTGGAATAAGAAAATTATTGACGAAGCGCTACCCGACAGAAAGCCACTGCCCCGACCAGAGATGATACAACTGCAAACACCAATCGGCGTAGTGGCTGTTTTCGGTGCTAGTAATTTTCCATTGGCATTCTCAGTCGCCGGTGGCGACACTACTGCGGCCCTGGCAGCTGGTTGTCCTGTTGTTTTCAAAGCACATCCCGCACACCCGGCCAGCTGCCAGCTCGTTGGGAATGCAATTAGTAAAGCGGCAAAGGATACCGGTATGCCAGACGGCGTATTTTCCATGTTACATGGATTTTCTCATGAAACAGGTGGAAGACTGGTTACACATCCACTGATAAAAGCGGTTGCATTTACCGGATCCTTTAAAGGAGGAAAAGCATTATATGATCAGGCGGTGCGCAGAAAGGAACCGATACCGGTATATGCGGAAATGGGAAGTGTGAATCCTGTTTTCTTTATGCCGGAGGCAGTAAAGCTTGGAGGTGAAACGCTGGCCCGCCAGTTTGCCCAATCGGTAACGCTGGGCTCAGGACAATTTTGCACGAATCCGGGATTGAGTGTTTTTATAAATAATGAAGAAAGCATGGTCTTCCTTCAACAAACTGCGGAAGCCATGCAGGCATCTTCCCTGCATCCGCTACTTACAAAAGGAATCGAAGATGCATATCAGTCAGGCCTGAAAAAACAAATAAAATTACCTGGCGCCAAAGAATTCGACTTAAAAATTGGAGCCCCTGTTAAACCGCATATCTTATGGGTTGCCGCAAAGGACGTTCTACAGAATCAGGAGTATTATGAAGAAGTATTTGGTCCTTCGACAGTTGCTATTCTGGCCGATAGTTATGATGAAATGAAGCATTTGATCGAGTCCATGCCCGGTCAGCTTACAGCTACTATCCACGCCGCAGAAAATGATTATCAGGATGCAGTGGAATTAATAGACCTGCTAACCCAAAAAGCAGGAAGGCTGGTAATGAACGGTTTTCCCACGGGTGTGGAAGTCTGTCATGCCATGGTGCACGGCGGACCTTATCCGGCGACGACCGACAGCCGGGTAACATCGGTTGGTACAACATCCATTTACAGATTTACAAGAGCTGTTTGTTACCAGAATATGCCAGCCGGTTTGCTGCCCGCCATCAACATTTGAACAGAATTAAATTCAATTACTCCTTAATATTTTACTGACACGAAAAATATGTCTTCCGTCTTTAATTGGATTTCTAATTAAGAAAAGATTCGCGTATACTATCCAATGAAACACCCAGGAGTCTGGTGGAAATTTTATCTAATCCTCTTTCACTGCCGGTAAAATGAATAACTGAATGTCTATGCCGGAGGGAAGCACCCGGTTTTAAAAAAGCAGCGGGAGACACACTTTCGATTTCGTAGAATGGACCCATCTGAGTTCCGTCGGCCAGGGGCCCGTCATTATACGCATTGGCCGCATCCCCGGAAAAAGAAGGTTTCGTGATATTCCACTCCTGATTCAGGTACTGAGCCTGACCATCCACGTCAAATAGAATTATTGTCAATACGCGATGCTCACCGTCATAACTGCCGGCAATCTCTGATGCATGCCTGGCCACAATTCCCAGTTTTCCCCTGCATTTCCCGTCTGCTTTAAAAAGCAGCAGGTTGTCTTTATGTTTTATCCGGTCTGCGGCAATTTCTCCAAAATAATTAGTGGTCGCAATTTGTTTGAAATTATCGGCTCCCTGTCGGAACGGAACTACGATCACAGTGGATGGAGAAGGTTTCAGCATATCAAGTATCCAGACACATGGCATTCCCGTGCCGGCAGTCCATTCCTGGTCGCCCTGATTAGTTAGCACATTATCTGTTTCATAGCCTACTGCGTGTAAGGAATCCAATGATGTAATACCCGTCCTTCTTAATATTTCCGGGTTGTCCAATATCCTGATTGATCGTTCAACAATTAATTTAAGCCTGGTACCTGCATAATTTTCCAGAGTCATTTCTTTATATAGAATAGCATTTACACTATCCTTCGTCCTCAGGTTCCATCCTTCTATATCAAAAGCTGCCGGCGTCTTCCAGTTTTCAAAAATCATTTTACTGCCAGGTTTAAAAAACAGCGAATATTTTCCGCCTTCCGGTCCAAGCCAAAGGCGGTTCTCCCCGCCATAGGCATTCATATGAGAATCCACTTTATTCCCAAAAGCCCTATAGTTTATCCAACCGAAACTGCTGCCGTGGTCCCCGAGAGCGGTGGAGGTAAACACTTTTGCCTGATACCGGGGCGAAACAATCAACCGGGCTTCCCCTGCCTTCAATACAATGAGTGTTGAATCCTGCTTTTCCAAAAAGGCCAGATCATAACCGAATTCGCCTTCCCTGAATGAAACGGGCTGTTCTTCAGTTGCTTTTTTTGACCCGGTATCACTACATGAAAAAGAGAGGAGTATGTTTAGTACAAGGACGAAGAAAAATATTTTATTCATTGTATATACCCGATTGTCATTTGCAAATAACCGGAACCCCGATTTAAAACTAACTAAATTATATCTGATGACAATTGTTTTGATATCGAAGAACCTATGCATCTTTATCTAAGACTATATATATGATCTTATTCAAAGTTTGGTGCACCCGGTACGAATTTTGAAATTTGTCTTCACAAAAGAAATCTTCATGATAACGAGAATCTGGCATGGGAGAACGAGTCCTGAAAATGCAGAGAACTATCTGCAGTTCCTGTTAAATGACGGTACAAAGGAATATTGGGAAACAAAAGGCATACTCTCGGTAAAAATATGGGCGCGAAAGGAAGAGGATTGCTGTCATTTCTGGACGGTAACCGAATGGACGGATATCGAATCAATTAAAAGATTTGCCGGGGAAGATTATGAAAAAGCCAAGTATTATCCGGAAGACGAGGGAATATTATTGGAGTTCGAGGAGAAAGTGATTCACTGTGAAACATATATCCGGGCAGCTATTGCGCGGCATCAGGAGTGAAATTCGATTTCACCTGGGCCGGATGTCCGATCATTCCATAAAACTCGTCCAGATAGTCGATTATTTCCTTCCTGTTTTTAACTGTCAGCAATTCAAAATGATTGATCAGGTCATATATGCGTGCCTTCCTCTGTCTGAATATGGAAAGTACTTCTTCCAGTTCCGCCATAGTTCTGGATACCCCAATATACTTACGCTGTTTCACATTTTCCAATTCGGGATCATTTGAAACCGAATAATGTGCATTTACAAATCCGGCATAATCGAAATCGTATGGAATAATTTCCAGACCACCGGCAGAATCCTTGGAGGATAAAATTATTTTTACATTGTGATTAGGTGACAGACCCCAATCCAAATTACCAATCATATATTCAAAAATAGATACCATCGTCACCTGTTGCCGGTCAAATGGCGGTGATTTGACATTGCCTTTTCCCATTTCCCGATAGCCGTTCCTTTTTGCCAGATCTTTCACATCTTCCTGCAAAAACGCATAAATATTTAGTGGCTTTTTCTTCCCTGCACTGTCCTGCAAATTCAGATTCAGCAGTCTGACACGAAAACTTTTTTCGGTTAATACATTGTATATTTTATAAATGAGATACTCCTTTAATAAATATTGTTCAAAATCCGGGGAGGACTTACAGGCGGTGATCAGGTCCAGGGATTTTAAGGAACGGAGAACTGAACTATCGTTGGTGCTGAATTTGATTTTGATGGGCGGGACATAACAAAAGTCCAGCCTGAAATTTCCTCTTACCCGGAGAGTCACGGGACCAGTTAGTGTTTGTCCGTCCGGAAGAGTGGTTTTAAAAACACCCGGTATCGGTGAATGCTTTTTCCTGCGGCTGCTGAGAATCTTGTCCAGGTTGGTAACCAGTGTTGCCTGCAGAACGGATGAATCGTTAAAAAAAGCAATCGGGTCAATAGGAGCGGACTGGCAATAAACGGGCATCCTAACCAATAAGCTAAGCAGCCCGATGGGAAATAAGATCCATTTCATTGTTGGCGGGTTCTGCCAAAGGTATGGAATGGCTTAATGAATTAGCCACATCATCCGGGGTTTCCATGCCCGGATATTATTCAGTCCTCAGTGCCTTAACCGGGTTTGCCTTGGCAGATTTCCAGATCTCGTAACTCACCGTCATAAAAGTGATGGTTAATAAACCAGCCAGACTCAAAATAAAGATCATCGGACTTATTGAAACACGGTATGCAAAACCCTGTAGCCATTTATACGCCACAAACCAGGATACCGGGATAGCAACCAGGCTGGCTATAAAGAAGATCTTAAGAAATACTGATGCAAAAAGTGTGACCACCTGCTTTTCACCGGCCCCCAGCACTTTCCTGATGCCAATTTCCTTAGTTCTTTGTTCCGCCGTATAAGTAGCCAGACTAAATACGCCCAGGACCGTAATCAAAATTGCCAGGACAGCAAAAACTTTCGCAAGAGATGAAACTGTCCGCTCAGATAAGTACATGCGGTTAAACTCATCGTTTAAAAACCAATGATCAAAGCCGGCACCGGGAAAAGCAGCTTTCCATTTCTTCTCTATCGCTGCTATTTTCTCCTGAAACTTCCCTACGGGTAATTTTACATAAGTAATCTTGTCTATAAAATGGAGATGCGGGTTCAGGATAAGTGGCTCAATAGGTTGGTGCATAGAGCGGAAGGGGAAATTTTTTACTACGCCGATAACACGGTAAAGCCGGTTGCTGTCTCTCAGGTCTTTGACCGTTGAACCGATCACTTTATCAATAGGTTTATTGAGCGCCTGTATGGCCGCTTCATTCAATATGACATTACTGCTGTCATTGATATTCCCCAGTTGAAAATCCCGCCCGGCAACAAATTCCAACCGGAATGTTTTAGGGAAATCAAATTCTACGTTAAGCTGATTCCATTGCAATTCCTTATCTCCAAATTCAGGAAACTTTACCCGTGTACCAATCCATCCAAAATAATCGAGTCTTGGCAAATGATTCGCCATGGTCACGCTCTCAATTTGCGGGTCTTCCAACACCGACCTTTTGAAAACGGCAAACCGGTCCTGTTGCGCAATCCCACCAAATCGAATCGCAAGCAACTGACTACCCTGTTCATTTAGTTTCGTATTTTTCAGCTGATCCATTTGTTGTATCACCACAAACGTATAGATAATCAGTCCCATCGCTACCGTGTACTGTATAGTTACCAGGCTTTTTCTAAACAACTCCGCTCCTTTACCTTTCACTAATTGCCCCTTTAATACTTTTACCGGTTGAAACGCGGACAAGTAAAACGCAGGGTAAATACCGGCTATAAAAGCCATGAAAAGCACCACCGTTCCTACAATTCCAATCATGTAAGGATCAACCAGGGATCCTATGGTAAATGATTTATGAGCCAGCTGGTTAAAAGGACCAAGGAACAGCAATACCAGGATGACCGCCATCACCAGGGCACATAATGTCATCAGTAGGGATTCGAGAAAAAACTGAATGGCAATTTCATACCGGTAACTTCCGAAAGACTTACGCAGGCCTACCTCTTTAGCTCTTTTTACGGACCGCGCTGTTGCAAGGTTTGTATAATTGATGCCGGCAATGACCATGATCATCACAGCAATTACACTAAAAATGGTGAGATATATTTTATTTCCGTGTGTATTGTTCTCCCATTGATTTTTTGAATCGAAATGTATATCTGCCAGTTTGATAGTAAAACCTTCAAACTTGGCTCCGCTGGCCCTTGCACCCGAATCAGACTGAATCATCTGGTAAGCCAGTTTATTCAGATCTGCGTTCACGGGTTTGATATCCGCGCCCGGTTTCAAAACTATATAGCTTTCAAAAAATTCAGTATACCGGCTGAAGCGTGTTCCTTCCAGGTATTCATTGAAATGTTCACCCTGAACACTGTGCATCGCATTTATATTTACCAGGTATTCGGGCTTAAAATGCGAATTGGAAGGATAATCTTTGTAAATACCGGTAACCACCAGATCAATTTCCTTGTCATTGGTCGCCCAGAAATGCTTCAATGTAATCACTTTCCCTACAGGATCCGTATCTCCAAATATCCTTCTCGCTCCGGTTTCACTCAATACTATGCTGTTAAAACTTTGAAACATCTTTTCCTTATTCCCCCGCAGCAGGTCGAAGTAAATCACTTTATAAAAATCAGGTTCAACCCACTTAATCTCTTCTGTAAGTACAATCTTATCTGCCGGTTTATAATTCAGTGAAGTTGGATAACCAATATAATCGACCCGTGTTGTATGAAGCACTTCGCTGCGATTATCTTTCAGGTAGCGCAGAAAAAAACCGGGCGCAGATGTATTGTCAAACCGCTGGCCGTTTGGATCGATAAAGGTTGTGCCAACGCGGTAGGCATTTTTGTAGTACGGTTGCATGGTATCATAACGCAACTCATCACTTACATACAAAAAAATAAGTATCGCACTCGCCAGGCCCAGGGCAAGACCAAAAATGTTCAGTAGTGAAAAGAATTTCTGATTTTTGAAATTACGAAGAGTAATGAGCAGATAATTCCGGAACATGGTTAAATGTTTTAACTATGGAGTAATAAATCTGATGATTTTGCACTGTCCCGTCCATATTAAGTTCTATCAATTTTTATCAGAAAAAAAATTATTTATGATAAACGGCACTATCAGACTTGACTTTCACATGTCCATAACTTTTAAGTATTTTTAATAATACACCCCGGAAGGGGGATCAGCATCGGCGCTAAACAGGAATTTAATTTTGCTGTTATGTATATTCCAAGGCTCATGAAACAGCCGCCGGATATTTAAATTTCCAGGGTATGAAAAGAAAAGTTTTATTTGTTACCGGAGCAACTGACGGCATTGGCAGGATTGCTGCAACCGAACTGGCTGCCCGGCAGCCAGAGGCAACGATCCTGATCCACGGAAGAAATCAGACTAAACTCGGGAAAACAGTTAGTGAAATTCAAAAGCTGAGCGGTAACAGCAATATTGAATCCTTCCTGGCAGATTTTTCATCCCTGGACGAAGTTCGACTCCTCTCAAGAGAAATTTTGTCTAAACATGATTCTATAGATGTCCTCATTAATAATGCCGGTGCCGGGTTTGCCGCGCCGCGATCTGGAAAAGATGGCATGGAAACCCGGCTTACTGTTAATTACCTGGCCCCGTTTTTACTCACGCATCTGTTGCTCCCCGCTCTGATAAAAGCTGCACCTTCCCGAATTGTGAATGTTGCTTCCGCGGGACAATCCCCAATTAACTTTGACGACATTATGCTGGAAAAAAAATTCGATGGTGTAACCGCTTATACACAGAGTAAACTGGCATTGGTCATGTTTACCTTTGATCTTGCAGAACAACTGAAGCAGGAGCATATCATGGTAAACTGCCTGCATCCCGGAACATACCTCGATACCAATATGGTTAGAGAGGCAGGCATAGATCCGCAGGGAACAGCTGAAAGCGGTGCGGACGCACTGGTGTACTTCGCGACTTCGCCGGATCTGGAAAATACTTCCGGTAAATATTTCAATATTAAAAAAGAAGCACGGGCTATTGCACAGGCTTATGACACTGATGCAAGAAAGAAATTAAGAGCGATCGGGCTGAAACTCACCGGTCTTGATGGAACCAATCCTAAGTTCCGGGAGTAGCCGCTTTACCCGCTTTCTTATCATCGTTATTGATACCACGTTGATTCCTTTTGATTTCACTATTCAATTTTCCGAATTTGAAATTGAATCGTAAAGCAAAGGAACGATAGAAGATCTCATTATAGGTCTGCTGATAAAAATTTGGAGTAGTAGTGGTTGATTTGAATTTATAATACTGGCCATACGGATTGTTCATTACCGCAGACAAAGTGAGTCTCTTATTCAGGAAAGTTTTGGAAAACACATAGGAGTTGTAAATAAACGGGCTTGTACTGCCTTGCAGATTTACATCCCCGCTAAAATATCCTGCGTCAAATCCTATTCGGAAACCCTTCCCGAATTTATATCCCGCATTTAAAAAAGCATTGCCCGTATATCCGTCGTTTTTGTAAAACTGCCCATTGTAAGTGCCCTTGAGCCATACATGGGAAATCTGGGCATTGAGGTTGATGCTCAGGTTTTTTACAGTCGTAAAATTAAAATTCAAATTCAAGCCAAGATTTTTGTTGCTCCCCAGGTTTTGAAAAGTAGTTACGGATACAGTATCTGTCAAACCTCCGGAACTCACGGCCTGAAGAGATGTTACATTCTGAATGGAATTATTTGAAAAGGTATAGCTGAGTCCCGCCGTCAGGGAATTCTTCGAAAATATACTATAGTTCAATTCAAAACTGTGATTTACTTCCGGCTGCAGATCCGGATTTCCGGTATTGATAAAATTCGGATTGGAATAGTCAACAAAAGGATTGAGCTGGTAAATACTGGGCCTGCTGATCCGGTCGGTATATCCGAGCGAAATACTACTGCCCTTTAAAGTCAGCTGAAGTGATAAAGAGGGGATCAGGTTGTTATAGTCCTGGTTAACCGTGCTTGCAGATGAAACAAAATCTGCGCGAACTGTAGTATGCTCCAGTCTCAATCCGGCCTTGGCATTCCACTTGTCCCATTTTGCTGAATAGGAATTGTAAACGCTGTAGATATCCTGGTCATAATTAAAATTATTTGTCTGATTGGGATTCACCACATAATCCTTGGTTATCTCATTATAGTTGCTGGTTTCGAAATTGCTGAAATTATTCCGGAGAATTGTTTTGGCGCCGGCTTCCAGATTGACAACTTTAAAAGGGTGCACATAATCCACCTGTATCGTGTGCTCTCTGTTCCCGGTTTGGTTATATTGTTTATAGTCAGGCAGATAATAATTAAATGTATCCGAAATGGTGTTACCGATATCCTGGGTGTTGGGTGAATAACTGTATTTGTATGAAATCGTCAGCAAACGATTCTTATCCTTTTTGAATCCCAGCTGATAATTAAGGGATGCATCGAGTCCTCCAAAACCATTGCTTGCACCTGTAACCAGGCGATATGCCTGGATTAAATTATGGCTACCGTCATAAGAATCCGAAAGCTGGTTGTTATCCTGACCAAAATTACCCGTATAGAATTCCAGCGAACCCGTGAGCAGGTTCAGGGTGTCAAACTCAAAACTCAATTCTGCATTCCCATACGTATTATGTGCTGATACCGTGCTGGTGCCCTGCTGGTACAAACTGGAATTATCAAAGAAAAAAAGTTGCTCGCCACCGATACCATTGGTTTGCTGGTGACGCACCCCGTGACCCACATATCCGGAAAATCCGAATTTGCCTTTTTTATACGTTCCATTCAGATTTATTCCGGGCCCCCATATAGTATTTAACCGGCCATTAAGACCAATATTGTATCCTTCATCAATCTTCTTTTTGGTTATTATATTAATTATACCAGCCAGTCCTTCTGCATCATACTTGGCGGGTGGAGTCGTTATCACTTCAATCCTTTCGATATTTGTGGCCGGCATGGACCGAAGTACATCCGATGGATTCTTCACCATGAGTGCAGATTCTTTCCCATTAATAAGAATTTTATAATTGTCCTTCCCTTTTAATTTGATATTATCAGTTGCGTCCACAGACAGCAGCGGTACTTTACGCATCATGTCCAGAACGCTGAGTATCGGTGTTTCAGGATCCGCACTGACATCATAACTAATTCCGTCAAGATCTCGTTTTATCAGTGGTTTCACGACCACCACCGAAACCTCTTTTAACTGTTTGCCGGAAGGACTCAGTGATATCCGGCCCAGATCAACAGAGCGGTCGTGACTGACAGGAATGGTTTTATTCTCATACCCGGTGAATGCGAAAACAAGCAGGTAGTCGAGACTGTCACTTAATGAAATTTCAAAACTTCCGTCTTCATTGGAAAGAAAATTTTTAATCGGATCTTTTGTTTTTGAATTCTGGAGAACCAAAGTAGCAAAAGCCAGTGGTTTGCCGGTAGTGGAATCAACCACGATCCCCTTCAAAGTGAATGAAGACTGAGCAGTCTTAGCCCATGCAAGGGATAGCATGCACGAAAGCAGGGCGGTTAAGGATAAGGTTTTCATGAACAGCTTTGGTATGGTTGATTACGGCGCGAAGGGTACCCTTCATGACAAATACAGTCTGAATATATATCGTAAGATTGAAGAAAGAAATTTTTCGTAGTTTAAATATTCGATAAATGTGATAACCGGTGGATATGGGCGGAGGAAAGGCTAATTTTACTTTACTGAATTTTTAGTCAATGATTTTTTTATTGCATAATGAATCCCCCTCATGGATTTTAAGAAAGAAACAGCACGGATAGCTTTTACACTAATTAGAAATAACAGTGTTGTGGGACTGGGAGACGGATCAACGATTCGTTTCCTGGCAGAATATATTATAGACGCAATTAAAAAAGGGTTAACCCTCCGCGTTTATACATCTTCCAGGCAGACTCAAATTTTTTTACAGGAAGGTGGAATCACCGTAAACGATTTCTCTCTGACCGACGAACTGGATCAGTATTTCGATGGCTGTGACCAGGTCGATAGCCAGTTGAACGCATTTAAAAGCGGAGCGGGAATTCATACCACTGAAAAGATCCTGGCTTCCATGGCTAAGAAATTCATTCTTTTGGCGGAAGATTCAAAATTTGTTGATACGCTGGAGAATAAATATCCTCTTGTACTTGAAGTTATTCCTCAGGCAGGTTTTTTCGTGATGAGGAAAATGAAATCAATGTTCCCGGGTACAATTCTTTCTACCCGCACTACTGAAGACAACAAATCTCCGGTGATTACCCGTTATGGAAACTACCTGATAGATTGCAGATTTCCTGTTCTGCCGGAATTAGAATTACTTCAAAACAATTGTAAAACCATTACCGGCGTGGTTGACATATCACTATTTTACAAATTAGCGCATGAAGCTGTCATTGTGGGAAATCAGGGCGTGAGAAGGTTTGAACGGAAAAATAATCTGGTCACCATGATAGCCGTTGATCCGGGCTAATCTATTATGAATTGTATTTCCACTCAGAATATTGCCAATGGCCTCCCCGGTGATCCGGTTGCGCCTTTCAATCTCAGCGGCGTGAATATAAACAGGAATGTATATTTTTTATTATCAGTTGGAAGAGACTCGAAGTTCATAAACTCCAGATTGAAAATCCCATT
>Ga0068871_100000863_pt1 | contig 20190 bp, 19 predicted proteins | sample KBSMisM72_FD_72750 | JGI IMG/M metagenome (GOLD analysis project Ga0068871, IMG submission 72750) | Miscanthus rhizosphere microbial communities from Kellogg Biological Station, Michigan, USA - KBS Miscanthus M7-2 | ecosystem: Host-associated > Plants > Roots > Rhizosphere > Soil ...
GTTACTCACCCGTTTGCCACTCTACTAATCCCTTGCGGGACTTTCGCGTTCGACTTGCATGTGTTAGGCACGCCGCCAGCGTTGATTCTGAGCCAGGATCAAACTCTCATGTTAAATTCGTCGGTTGCCGCCTCGCTCGCCTGAAAGGCTCGCGCTCCGACAACACAACTCAATTAACGCGAGGCCGATTTATTGGCTCTTGCGTTGTTCAATCCGTTCTTATTGAAAGTGGTTCATCGCCAGTCGCCTTCGCACGGACTGAAAACTCCGGTCGACCGGTTAACGCGATGCCACCCGCTGACTCTCATTGTCTCAAGGTCTTACTCCTCTTTCGAAGAGCAAAGCCTCTTGACGGGCTGTGTGTACTTGCACGCTTATCTAGTTTTCAAAGAACCGACGGCAGCGCGCCAGTGGCGCCCTACCCGACATCTCACTCGAACCCACCGCCCAGGTCTTGCCTGGAAGGCCTTGCCGCCTGTCGGCCGCGGCACGTTTAGGGGAACCTTGCGAGGTTACTATCGCCTCTTTCCCTTGTCAACCCCTAAATTGCAGCGTCGCGAAAATAAATCGACGAGTGCGGTTGAGGTGAAAGGGACGCCCGAGCTAGGAACTGCTGTGTAAACCCTGGCAGATTTCCGACCGGCGAACGTTCAGAGAGTATCTCGTACCGATTCGGGTACGTCAAGTGAGCCGAATCACGAACCGCTGCCGCGCGCCCTTGCCGAGCAGAAACACCCGGCCGTCGATCGCATCCGCGCGCGTCAACCGCGCATTCGCGTCCGCGATCTTGCGATCGTTCACCGACACGCCGCCCTGCTGCACCAGCCGCCGCGCCTCGCTCTTCGACACCGCGACGATCCGCGACACCAGATCGACGACACCCATGCCCTCGCCGTCGAACTCGCTGACGGCGATCGCCATCGACGGCACATCATCGGCGATCGCCAGCAGCGCATCCGCCGCGCCTCGCGCATCCTCGCTGCCGCTCATCGTCCCGAACAACGCCGCGTTCGCCGCCTCCGCGCGCGTCGCGTCTTCGGCGCCGTGCACGAGCGCGGTCACGCTCGCCGCGAGCGCGCGCTGCGCCTCCCGCTTCCCGGGCTCGCGCTGCACCTGCTGCTCGAGATCGTCGATCTCGTCGCGGGTCAGAAACGTGAAGTACTTCAGATACGCAATCACGTCGCGATCGTCGGTGTTCAGCCAGAAATTCCGGAACTCGCTCTTCAGCGTTCTCGACGGATCGAGCCAGATCGCGCCCGCTTCGCTCTTGCCGAACTTGGCGCCGGACGCGGTGGTCACCAGCGGCGTGACCAGCCCGTGCGCCTTCTTCGCCCGCACCTTGCGAATCAATTCGATGCCGGCGGTGATGTTGCCCCATTGATCGCTGCCGCCCATCTGCAGCGTGCAGCCGTAGCGATCGAACAGCTCGAGGAAGTCGCGCGCCTGCAGCAGCAGGTAGCTGAACTCGGTGTAGGAAATGCCGTCCTCGCTCTCGAGCCGGCGGTTCACCGATTCCTTCTGCAGCATGTAGTTCACGGTGAAGTACTTGCCGGTGTCGCGCAGAAAGCCGAGCAGATCGAACGTCGCCAGCCAGTCGGCGTTGTTCACGACGCGAGCCGGATTGTCCGGGCGATCGAAGTCGAGCAGCTGGGCCAGCTGCGGCTTGATCCCCTCGAGGTTCTCGTTGATCTGCTCGAGCGTCAGCAGCGTCCGCTCCTGCGCCTTGCCGCTGGGATCGCCGATCATCCCGGTCCCGCCGCCCGCAATCGCAATCGGCGTGTGGCCGTACCGCTGCAACCGCGCCAGCGTGACGAGCCCGAGCAGATTGCCGATGTGGAGACTCGACGCGGTCGGATCGAAGCCGATGTACGCCGTCACGCGCTCCTTTTCGAGCACGTCGGCCAACCCCTCGGTCGCGTCGAACACGAGCCCGCGCCATTTCAGTTCGTCGAAGAGATTCATCACCGGAGTTCGTTTTACTATAGCAGCGTATGGCGGTGACTCGCCGCGCGGTTCTGAAGGGTGCGCTCGTCGCGAGCGCCGGCACGCTCGCCGGCGTCGGCGCGTACGGCTACGCCTACGAACGGCATGCGCTCGAGATCACCCGCGCGACCGTTCCGGTCGCCAGACTGCCGCCCGCGCTCTCGGGCTTTCGCGTCGGGCTCATCACCGACATCCATCGCAGCCTCTTCGTCTCCCACGACGACGTGACGCGCGCGGTGGCGGGGCTGATGGCCGAGAAGCCGGACCTCATCATCCTGGGCGGCGACTACGTGACGTGGGGCGATCGCGCTTTCGTGCAGCCGTCGGCCGAGGCGCTCGCGCCGCTCGACGCGCCGTACGGCGTGTTCGGCATCCTCGGGAACCACGACGACGACCACGACATGCCGGCCGCGCTGGGGCGCAACGGCGTGCAGGTGTTGAAGGACTCGCGCACGCGCCTGACCGTGAAGAACGAAACGGTCGATCTGGTCGGCATCAGGTTCTGGACGAAACGCCAGTCGGATATCGCCGCGCTCATGCGCGGCGCCGCGCCGATGACGATCCTGCTCGCGCACGATCCACGCCGGCTGACCGAAGCGGCGGCGCTCAACGTGCCGCTGGTGCTCTCGGGTCACACCCACGGCGGCCAGATCGTGCTGCCGCTGCTCGGCGCGGTGGCGGCGCAGAAGTTTCCGACGATTGCCGGCATCGGCCGGCGCGATCGCTCGACGCTGTTCGTCAGCCGGGGCGTGGGAACGATTTACCTGCCGGTACGGATCAACTGTCCGCCCGAGGTGGCGGTGCTGACGCTACAGCCTGCTTGAACCCGCCGAAGAGGGCGTGCCCCGCATTCAGCCAGCAGCAATCGACCGCCGCAAACCCCGCGTGCCGCAGCCAGACCAGCTGATGGAATAGCGCGGCGGGCTGGTCGCTCTCGTCCGGAAAACGAAAGTAGTTCCAGCGCGTCTCGAGGAACCGCTGCATCAACTCCGGCCGGCCGAGTGCGTCGGCCTGCTCTTTCGCCTGGGCATCCCATCGATCGGCGGCGAGACGGCGCGAGGCTGGGTGCTGCGGGTCGATCAGATCCGCGATCAGCAGGGCCCCGCGGGGCGACAGGCGCTCGGCCGCGGCCTTGTAGAGGTACTGCTTCTTGGCGTCGTTGAGATGATGCAGACACAGCGACGACACGACGAGATCGACCCCGAACATCCGATCCCACCAGTCGAGCGCGGCCAGGTCGAAGGCGGCGACGCGGGCACGATCGCCGAACAACGCCAGCCGCTTCGTCGTCTCCTGGCGCATCGACTCCGAGCCGTCGAGCGCCGTCAGCGTCGCACGCGGATAGACCGTCAACAGCGCCTCGGCCAGCCGGCCGTCGCCCGATCCGAGCTCCAGCATCTTCACCGGCTCGTCGGCGCCGAACGGCACCGTCGCCACGAGGGTCGCGATCATCTCCTGGCGCCGCGGCACCGCGACGTCGGCGATTTCGCGGTAGGTCTGTGAATCCTGTTCGGTCCAACCGCTCATGAGACCGCCGCGCGAACAAGGCGCCTGCCGACGATCGACCAGCCGCCTTCGAGGATGAGGCCGATGGCCTCGGGATAGAGTCGATGTTCTTCGACGAGCACGCGTGCCGCCAGCGTGTCGACGGTATCGTCTTCCAGCACGGGGACGGCGGACTGCAGCACGATCGGCCCCGCGTCGAGCTCCGCGTTCACCAGGTGGACGGTCGCACCCGTCACACGGACGCCGTGCTCGAGCGCCTGGCGCTGGGCGTCGAGCCCCGGAAACGCCGGCAGCAGCGACGGGTGGATGTTGAGGATGCGGTTCGGAAACGCCTCGAGCAGCGGCCGCCCAACCAGGCGCATGAAACCGGCGAGGCAGACCAGATCGATCGTTCGCGCCAGGAGCAGCGCCGCAAGCGCCCGGTCGTAGGCGTCGCGATCGGGAAAATCGTGCGGGCTCAAGTGAACCGCCTCGATGCCCGCCTCACGCGCGCGCTCAAGGCCCTGCGCTTCGGCGCGGTTCGACACGACCAGGCCGATGGTCGCATCGAGCCGCCCCGCGGCCGTCGCGTCGATGATCGACTGCAGATTGCTGCCGCGCCCGGAGATCAGCACGCCGATCCGGGATCTGGAGTCGTGTGCCGCGTTTGCCATGGTGATGGAGGGAGCCGCCTCTGTCTTACACGTAGCGAACTGCGCGCTCTCCGGACACCACGAAGCCGAGCCTGAACGCGTGAGGCTCGCCGCCTCGCATCAGCGTGTTCAGGACCCGCTCGGCGTCCCGCGGCGGACAGACGATGACCAGGCCGACGCCCATATTGAAAGCGCGGAACATCTCCTCGCGGGCGATGGCGCCGTGCTGCTGCAGCAATTGGAAGATCGGCGGAATCGTCCAGGCCTTCAGATCGATCTCTGCGGCGCAGCCTTCCGGCAGCGTGCGCGGGAGGTTCTCGGTCAGGCCGCCCCCCGTGATATGCGCCAATCCCTTGACCCAGTCGCGCTCGATCAGCGGCCGGACGAGGCTCAGATACGAACGGTGGGGCGCGAGCAGCGCCTCGCCGATCGTCATGCCGAGCTCGGCGACGAACGTGTCGGGTTTCCACCCGGCGCTCTCGAAGAACACCCTGCGGGCCAGCGAGTAGCCGTTGGTGTGAAGGCCCGCGGACGGCACCCCGATCAGCACGTCGCCGGGCACCACTGTGCTTCCGTCGATGACTTTCGACTCCTCGACGGCGCCGACGATGAAGCCGGCGATGTCGTACTCGCCGTCGGCATAGAAGCCGGGCATCTCCGCCGTCTCGCCCCCGATCAGCGCACAGCCGTTTTCCTTGCACGCGCGTGCGACGCCGCTGACGACCTGCTCCGCCACCGCCGGAGACAGGCGTCCGGTGGCGAGGTAGTCCAGGAAGAAGAGCGGCTCGGCGCCCTGCACGAGGATGTCGTTGACGCAGTGGTTCACGAGGTCGGCGCCGACCGTGTCGTGCTTGCCGGTCATGAAGGCCACTTTGAGCTTCGTCCCCACGCCGTCGGCGCTCGAGACCAGCACCGGATTCTTGTAGCGCTCGCGGTCGAGACGAAACAGGCCGCCGAACGACCCGATCTCGGAGAGCACACCTGGCGTGAACGTGCCGCGCGCCAGCGCCCGGATCCGCCGGACGGTTTCGTTGCCGGCGTCGATGTCGACCCCTGCCGCCTTGTAGTCGCTCACGGCTTCAGCCTGCTCTCAGCATCGCGAATGCCGGCCGCCAGCCAGCCGCGCTCGTTACTGTTGGCCGAGTGGGCGTCGAGCCAGCGCAGCGCAGCGAGGCGTGCCTCCAGCGCCATGCGGTGACGACCGTCAACCGCCAGCGCCATGTCCGTCAGGTAGAGCGCCTGGACGGCATCGCTCTCGACGAGTTGCCGCGCGCGCGCCGCGACCGCATCCGCGCCTCCGGCCAGCTTGACGATCTCGCCATACCCCTGGCTTGGCGGCCCGAACATCGTCGAGACGTTGCCGTCGTACCAGCCGACGTAGCCCTCGTAAATGCCGCGGATCGACCAGGTCAGCTTCCCGTAAGATTCGCCGACGTCGAGCGCCGGGGGCAGGGTGATCTCCTTCATCAGCGTCAGCACGCTCTTCCCTTCGTTCATCCCCTTCACAGTGGCGTCGTGAACGTAGAGAATCGCGTCGCGGTACCGTGTCAGCTGACGACGGATCTCATCGCGTCCCCGGATTGCCGGACCGTGGCTCGGCAGCACCAGCTCCGGTTCGAGCGCCAGCACGGTGTTCAACGACTCGACGTAATCCAGCGCCTTACGCGCTTCGGTGCCGCGGAGCGTATAGAGGTTCGGAAACGATTCGTAGAAGTTGTCGCCGATGAACGCCGCCTTGAATTCTGGAATCCAGACGGTCAGGTGATCGGGCGTCTCACCGGGCGTGTGCAGCAAATCGAACCGCACACCGCCAAGCTCGAACGAGTACCGATCCTCGAAGAGGACTGTCGGCGGCACCGGCGCCGCGGCGCCCGCACCCACGGCTCCGCCGCCACCCGCGCCGAGACCGAACTGCGCCGCGTTGCTGCGCGCGAAGTAGCCGCGCAGCCGAAGCTGGTAGGCGATGAAATCCTCGTGCGCCCGCTGGGCAATGATCTCGGTGCCCGGCTGCTTCCACAGCGCGACGCCGCCCGTGTGATCCCCGTGTGCGTGGGTGAGAATGATCGCCTTGATCGGCCCGCCGTTCGCCGCGCTCAGCGCGCGCTTGTGGGCCGGCGCGGCCGCCGCGATGCTCGTGTCGACGATGACGTTCCCGTCGCGCGTCGCGATCATGAAGGTGTTGCTTTGCGGCACGCGGACGGCGGTACCGCCCATCACGCCGGCGGCTCGATAGATGCCGTGACCGAGATCCTGCACGTCGGCCGCCTGCGCCGCCGCCTGGGCGGCGAACGCGAGCGTACAAGACGCCGCGAGCAGGACGAGCCGGTTGCGCATCAGAAGTCCAGCTTGCCGATGAGCGTCTGCATCAACGCCTGGCGTGGCGCGTTGTTGGCCGATTCCCAGTAGGTGCGGCGCGTGAAGGCGAAGAAGCGCTCTTTGTCGAGGTCTTCCTCCAGGATGTCGAACCCTTCCGCCAGCAGGACGATCGCGTTCTGGCGATTCGGGTGCTTCTCGAGCATCGTCATCATGAGCGGTGTGTTTCGGAGCGCCACGGCCGCCAGGGCCAGCGAGACCGGCGCGCGCGTCGGATCTCTCGAGGGCACGCCGATGTCGACGAGGGCTTGCGCCGCTTCCACGCGGCCGGCGATGGCCAGCGCGCCGAGGCCGGCGGCGGCTCCGCGCAGCAGTTCCTGGAAGCCCGGGTTCTTGTCCGAGAAGGTGAGCGTGTCGACCAGATAGCTCTGGTGCGATTCACAGTTGACGCCGAGGAGACAAATCGCGGTCGCAATCGCCGGTTGTGACGCGCGGGGCGCGGTGCGCTGGAGGCCGGCGAGAGTGTCGAGCGCGCGCTTGTCGCCGATCTTCCCCAGCGCCAGCGCCGCATCGTCCTGGAGCGGGCCATCGAGTTTCGCGACGGCGGTCAGCGCGTCGAAGGCCCAGGACGCCTTGTAATCGCCGAGAGCTTCGATCACGGCGCTGCGAAAGAAATCCTCGCCGCGCGAGACCTCGCGGATCAGGACCTGACGGACGCGGGTCACGTCCGCGCTCGGCGTGCCGACGGCGACCGCAGCGAGCGCGCGCACGAGAGCCGGCCGCACGAACTCGGCCTGTTCCTTCTCGATCGCGGTCATGAACTGCGGCACCATCGCCCGATCGGGGTTGTGCTCGAAAAAGCTGTACGCGACCGTCCGCAACCGATCGTTCGGGCTCGCGAGCGACTCGCGCATCGCATCTTTCGTGCGCGGGTCGTTGAACCCGGTCAGCAGCACCAGGGCCCGGTAACGCACGTACCCGTCGGCCTGTTCGGAGACGGCCTGAAGCAGCGCCGGGACCGCCTGCGTGCTGGCAGTGCGCCGGACGGTTCTCGAGGCGGTGGTGCGAGTGGCGTAGTCGAGATCGCCGAGCTTGGCGATCGCGGCCTGGAGCTGGGCGGGGGAGACCGTCTGAGGCGCCGGGGGCTCTTGTGCGCGCGCGCCGCGCGCGAGACAGAGGACACCAACAGAACAAAGGACGCTAAGGGCCAGAACGCTTGACGCCTTTTCGATCATCACTTCGTAACCGTCTCGGTCGTCTCAGTATTCTCGTTCTTGCTCTTGTCCAGCTTCAACGCGAGCTGAAGGTAGGTCGCCTCATCACGCGGGAATTCGACCGGATAGACGCCGGTGTAGCACGACGTGCAGTACGAGCTCTTCTCGTTCTTGACCGCGCTCAACATCCCTTCGAGGCTCAAGTAGGCAACGCTGTCGGCTTCCAGAAACTCGCGGATCTCTTCCAGCGTGTGGGTCGCCCCAATCAACTCCGACTTGCGCGGCGTGTCGACGCCGTAGAAGCACGGGGAGATGGTCGGCGGGCAGCTGATGCGAACGTGCACTTCTTTTGCTCCCGCGGCACGCACCATCCGGACGATCTTGCGGCTCGTCGTTCCACGCACGATCGAGTCGTCCACGAGAATGACACGCTTGCCGCTGAGGATGCTGCGGACCGGGTTCAGCTTGACCTTCACGCCGAAGTGCCGGATCGACTGCTGGGGCTGAATGAACGTCCGGCCCACATAGTGATTACGAATCAGTCCCATCCGCAGCGGCACGCCGGAGGCCTCGTGGAAGCCCATGGCCGCGCAGACCCCCGAGTCGGGTACCGGCACCACCACGTCGGCCTCGACCGGCTGTTCGCGCGCGAGCACGCGGCCGAGCTCGGTGCGTACCTCGTTCACGCTGCGGCCGAACACGTAGCTGTCGGGCCTCGCGAAGTACACGTGCTCGAAGATGCAATGCGCCAGCGGCGCCGGCGGGAACGGCTTGATCGACTTGAGACCGTCGGCGGAAATGATCAGGATCTCGCCGGGCTGCACGTCGCGCTCGTAGGTGGCGCCGATGAGGTCCATCGCGCAGGTTTCCGAGCAGACCACATACGCGTCGTCGAGGCGGCCGAGCGCGAGCGGGCGGAAGCCGTGCGGATCGCGGACCGCAATCAGCTTGTCCTTGGTCAGCATCACGAGCGAGAACGCGCCCTGGACCTGGGCCACCGACTCGACGATCGCATCCTCGACGCTGCGTGCCTTCGATCGCGCGTAGAGGTGGAGGATCACCTCGGTGTCGCTGTTCGACTGGAAGATCGACCCCTGCTGCACGAGATCGTCTCGCAGCTCGCGCGCGTTCACGATGTTGCCGTTGTGGCAGAGCGCAATCTGGCCGTGGGCGCAGTCGATCAGGATCGGCTGGGCGTTGAGCAGCTTGCTCTCGCCGGCCGTGGAGTAGCGCACGTGGCCGATGGAAATCGGTCCGGCCAGCTTGGACAGCGTCTCGCCGTCGAAAATGTCGGCGACGTAGCCCATCTCGCGCGAGATGCGCACCTGCTGCCGATCCGACGCCGCGATGCCGGCGCTTTCCTGTCCCCGATGCTGCAGCGCATAGAGGCCCAGGTAGGTCATGTTGGCCGCTTCGGGGTGGCCGAAGATGCCGAAGACGCCGCACTCGTCTTTGAATTTATCGAACATGTTGTTCAGGCCACACGTTGAACGAAGTACCGATCAATCGCCGTCGACCACACACGTTCCGCCTCGTCGACCGACTGGTCGACGACGATCCCCCCGGCGACCGCGATCCGCAGCCGGTTTCCGCCGGTCTGGCCGATCACGCGCACCGGCACGTTCGCCGCGGCGGCGTGCCGCAGCACCGCCGTCACTTCTTCGGGCACGACCGACACCACGACGCGCGTCGCCGACTCGCCGAACAGCGCCGCCGCGATGTTGACCGCCGCATCGCGCGACACCTGGACGCCCTCGAGCGACACCTCCGCGCCGATGCCGGCCGTTTCGAACGCGCATTCGGCGACCGTCACAGCCAGGCCCCCGTCGGAGCAGTCGTGCGCCGATCGCATCAACCGTTCGTTGGCCAGCGTCACCAGCAGCGTCTGCAGACGGCGCTCGGCGTCGAGATCCAGTTCCGGCGGTACGCCCTTGACCAGATCGTGCATGACCTTCAGGTACTCGCTGCCGCCCAACTCGCCGAGGCCTTCACCCAGCAGCATGATCGCGTCGCCCGACTCCTGGAACCGCCGGCTGACGACGCGGTCGGCGTGCTCGAGCAGGCCGACGACGCCGATGGTGGGCGTCGGGTAGATCGCCTTGCCGTCGGTCTCGTTATACAGACTGACGTTGCCTCCGGTGATCGGCACGTCCAGCGCACGGCACGCGGCGCCGATCCCCTCGACCGCCCTGGCGAACTGCCACATGATGCCGGGCCGTTCCGGGTTGCCGAAATTGAGGCAGTTGGTCGCCGCCAGCGGACGCGCCCCCGAGCAGGCGACGTTGCGCGCCGCCTCGGCGACGGCCAGCATCGCGCCGCGATACGGATCGAGATAGCCGTACCGGCCGTTGCCGTCCACCGACATCGCCAGCGCGCGATCGGTCCCCTTGATGCGCACGACGCCGGCGCCAAGCCCCGGCATGTTGATGGTGTTGGTGCGCACCATGTGGTCGTACTGCCGGTAGATCCATTTCTTGCTGGCGATGGTCGGCGAGCCGAGCAGCGCGAGCAGCGCGGCGTTCTGGTCGAGCCTTTCAGTCGAGCCCAGCCGATCGAGATCGAGCTGCTGCGCGTCGCGCAAATACTCCGGCTCGCTCATCGGACGCCGGTAGACCGGCGCCTCATCAGTCAACGCTCGATTGGGTATCTCGGCGACGACGACGCCGCGCTCCTTCACCCGCAGCAGGCCATCGTCGGTGACGTGGCCGATGCGCACGGCATGGAGATCCCATTTCTCGAAGATTCGCTCGACCTCGGCTTCGCGTCCCTGCTTGGCGACGAGCAGCATCCGCTCCTGCGATTCCGAGAGCATGATCTCATACGGCGTCATGCCGGTCTCGCGCTGCGGGACCAGCGAGACGTCGATCTCGACCCCTGCCCCGCCGCGCGATCCCATCTCCGTGGTCGAGCACGTCAGGCCGGCGGCGCCCATGTCCTGGATGCCGATGAGCGCGTCGGTCTGCATCACCTCGAGGCACGCCTCGAGCAGCAGCTTTTCCATGAACGGATCGCCGACCTGCACCGCCGGACGCTTCTCCGCTGATTTCTCGTCGAACTCGGCGGAGGCCATCGTCGCGCCGTGGATGCCGTCCCGGCCGGTCTTCGCGCCGACGTAGTAGACCGCGTTGCCGACGCCGGAGGCCACGCCCTTGATGATGTCGGAGGCCTTCGCGATGCCGAGGCAGAACACGTTGACCAGCGGGTTCCCGGCGTAGGACGGCTCGAAAACGATTTCGCCGCCGACGGTCGGAATGCCGATGCTGTTCCCGTAGCCGGCGATGCCTGCGACCACACCCTCGAGCAGCCGGCGGGTGCCGGGCGCGTCGAGATCGCCGAAGCGCAGCGAGTTGAGCAGCGCGATCGGCCGCGCGCCCATGGTGAAGATGTCGCGGATGATGCCGCCGACGCCGGTCGCCGCGCCCTGATAAGGCTCGATGAACGACGGGTGGTTGTGGGACTCGATCTTGAAGACGGCCGCGAGCCCCCCGCCGATGTCTACGGCGCCGGCGTTTTCGCCAGGACCCTGCAGCACCTGCGGGCCTTCGGTGGGGAGGGTCTTGAGGTGCACGCGCGAGCTCTTGTAGCTGCAGTGCTCCGACCACATCACCGAGAAGATCCCGAGCTCCGTGAGGTTCGGCTCGCGTCCCATGAAGGCGACGATCCGTTCGTACTCGTCGGGTTTCAGGCCGTGGCGTTCGAGCACCTTGGGATCGATCATCGCGATCGCTCGCCTGAAAGGCTCGCGCTCCTGCTGTCCGCGAAGCCCGCGCCGGAACCCTGGAGCGCGAGGCTCTCGGCCGAGCGGAAGGTCTTCAGAATCGAGTCGAAGACGACGCGGCCGTCCTCGCCGCCGAGGAGCGCTTCGCACGCCCGCTCCGGGTGCGGCATCATGCCGACGACGTTGCGCGTCTCGTTGCACAGCGCCGCGATGGCGTTGACCGATCCATTGGGATTCCAGGCCTCGTCGACGCGGCCCGCCGCGTCCGTGTAGCGGAGGATCACCTGACGATTGGCCTCGATCTGCTTCAACATCTCCGGCGGCGCGAAGTAATTGCCCTCTCCGTGGCCGATCGGAATCGTCAATACCTGTCCCACGGTGGCGGCGGCCGTGAACGGCGTGTCGGTCTGCTCGACGCGGAGGTGGACGTGCTCGCAGCGGTATTTCAGCCCCTTGTTGCGCAGCATCGCGCCGGGCAGCAGTCCTGCCTCGAGCAGTATCTGGAAGCCGTTGCAGATGCCGAGCACCGGACCGCCGCGTTCGGCAAAGGTCCGCACCGGCGCCATGATGGGTGAAAAGCGCGCCATCGCGCCGGTCCTCAGGTAGTCACCGTGCGCGAAGCCGCCGGGCAGGATCAGCACGTCGGCGCCTTTCAGGTCGGCGTCCTTGTGCCACAGATACTCGGCGTCCTGGCCGAACAGGTCCCTGGCGGCGTGGAGCGCGTCCTCGTCGCAGTTGCTGCCGGGAAACACGACGATGCCGAACTTCATGATCAGTCCACCTCGATGCGATAGCTTTCGATCACCGGGTTGGCCAGCACCTTGTCGGCGACGTCGGCGGCCAGCTTCTCCGCCTGGGCGCGCTCGGTGGTCGCGAGATCCAGCTCGAAGTACTTGCCCTGCCTGACGTCGGCGACGTTCTGGTAGCCGAGCGACTGCAGCGCGTCGACAATGGTCCGCCCCTGGGGGTCGAACACCGACGGTTTCAACGTGACGAAGACACGGGCGCGCATGCGTTAAGCCCTCACCGGCTGGAAGACGCGATCGAAAATGTAGTCGACGTGCTTGAGTTGTTCGTCGAGGTCGAAGGCACGCTCGATGTCGGCCGGCGGCAGCGCGCGCGTGACATCGGGATCGTCGAGGAGCAGCTGCTTGAAATCCCGCTGCTCGGCGAACGAGCGCATCGCGTTGCGCTGGACCCACTCGTACGCCTGTTCGCGCGAGACACCTTTCTTGGCGAGCTCGAGCAGCACCGTTCCGGAAAACACGACACCGCGGGACCGGTTCAGGTTCTCGATCATGCGCTCGCTGTTCACGACCATGCCGCGCACGATCTTGGTCAAGCGGCGCAGCATGTGGTCGAGCGCGATACAGCTGTCGGGCAGAATCACACGTTCGACGGACGAATGTGAAATGTCGCGTTCGTGCCACAGCGCGATGTTCTCGAGCGCCGCGTGGGCGTTGCCGCGCAGCAGGCGCGCCAGACCGACGATCTGTTCCGAGCCGATCGGGTTGCGCTTGTGCGGCATCGCCGACGAACCCTTCTGCCCCTTGCCGAACGGCTCCTCGACCTCGCCGATTTCGGTCTTCTGCAATCCGCGAATCTCGAGCGCGAACTTCTCGAGCGACGCGCCGGTGATGGCAATCGCCGTCAGCAGCTCGGCGTGACGGTCGCGCTGGATCACCTGCGACGCGACCAGCGCCGGCTCGAGCCCGAGGCGGCGGCACACGTCCTCTTCGATTTGCGGCGGCAGGTGGCCGAAGGTGCCGACGGCACCCGACAGCTTGCCCACGCTGACCACCGTCCGGGCCCGGCGCACGCGTTCGATGTCGCGGCCGACTTCGGCGTACCAGAGCGCCAGCTTCAACCCGAACGTCATCGGCTCGGCATGGACGCCGTGGGTGCGGCCGATCATCGGCGTCCGCCGGTGCTCGAGCGCGCGATCGCGGATCGCCTGAGCCAGGCCGTCGAGATCCTGCAGCAGGACGTCGCACGCCTCGCGCATCTGCAGCGCCTGGGCGGTATCGATCACGTCGGACGAGGTCAGCCCGAAATGCAGCCAGCGCGCCGACGGTCCCACCTTCTCGGCCACGGCGGTCGTGAAGGCGATCACGTCGTGCTGGGTGATCTGCTCGATCTCTTCGATGCGGCTGATGTCGAAGGCGCCGCGCTCGCGAATGTCGCGGGCGGCATCGGACGGGACAATGCCCGCGGCCGCCATGGCTTCGGCGGCGGCGGTCTCTACCAGCAGCCAGGTTTCGTAGCGGCGCTGGTCGCTCCAGATCCGCCCCATGTCAGGGTGTGTATATCTTGGGATCATCGAACGCTGATCCAACGCAAAGGACACCAAGGACACAAGGAGCAATCCGGCGAGCCTTTGTGTCGATTAAAAACGCCTCTAGTCCAAGTCCAGACGTTCGCTCGGAATCTGCAAGCCGTTCACGTTGCCGAGTACCGTCGCCGCCAGCGAGCCGTTGCGAAACAGGTCCGCCGCCACTCTCTGCACGTCTTCCTTCGTCACGCGTTCGATGCCGACGAGCGTTTCATCCAGCCCGAACTGCCGATCGAAGTAGATCTCCTGCCGCGCCAGGTGCGACATGCGGCTGGCGGTGTTCTCGAGGCTCAGCATCAGGCTGCCCTTCAGGTGATCCTTCGACCGCTGCAGCTCCGCATCGGGCACCGGCGCCGCCTTGACGGCACGCAACTCCTCGACGCAGAGGTCAATCACTTCGCCGACCGCTTCATTCGAGCAGCCGGCGTAAATCGTGAACGAGCCGGCGTCGCGATACGCGCTCAGGCCGCTGAAGACCGCGTACGCCAGGCCGCGCTTCTCGCGCACGTTCTGGAACAGCCGCGAGCTCATCGAGCCGCCGAGCAGCGTGTTCAGCACGTAGCTGGCATAGCGGTCATCGTGATTCTGCGCGTAGCTGCCGACCCCGAGGCACACGTGGCTCTGCTCGAGCTCCTTGTTCCGGATCAGAATCTTGCGCGCGACCTGCGGCGTGTCTTCAATCGCCGGCTCACCCGTCGAGGCCAGCGATCCGAATTTCTCCTGTACCAGCTCGCGGACGCGCGCGTGCTCGACGTTGCCGACCGCCGAGACGATCAGGTTCTTCGCCGTGTAGACGCCGCCGAAGTAGTCGCGCAGCAGCGGCGCGTTGAACGACTCGACCGTCTCCTTGGTCCCGAGAATCGGCCGCCCGAGCGGATGGTTCTCCCAGAAGCCCTGCGTGAACAGCTCGTGGACCAGATCGTCGGGCGTGTCCTCGACCATCTTGATCTCTTCGAGGACGACCTTCTTCTCGCGCTCGATGTCGTCGGGCGTGAACGCCGGGTTGCGGACGATGTCCGAGAGGATGTCGATCGCCAGCGGCAGGTGCTCGTCGAGCACCTTGATGTAGTAGCTGGCGTATTCCTTGGCGGTGAACGCGTCGAGCTGGCCGCCGATCGAGTCGATCTGCTGGGCGATGTCTTCCGCGGATCGGGTCGCCGTCCCCTTGAACAGCATGTGCTCGACGAAATGGGCGATGCCGCCTCGCTCAGCCGTTTCGTGCCGCGACCCGCGCGTCAGCCAGACGCCGATGCTGACCGAGCGGACCTGCGTCATCTGCTCGGTGAGAATCCGGAGCCCGTTGTCGAGAACGTCTCTGACGATGGGTGTGTTGGACAAATGAAGCCCGGGAAAGTCTTATGCTACCATCGAAAGTCTGGCAAGCGCTGAGAAACGAAAGAGATAGAGTGACCACCGCTGCGCCACGACCCGACCTCGCCAATCTGGAACGCGCCGTGCTCGAGTCGGCGCTCGAGGCGCGCGGCCACAAACCGTTTCACGCGCGGCAGATCTTCCGCTGGATCTACAAGCACGGCGTCACCGACATCGCGGCGATGACCGACCTGTCGCGCGATCTGCGCGCGACCCTCGCGGACGAGTTCGCGCTCACGACGCCCACGCTGGCTCAGCGGGAGACGTCGGTCGACGGCACCGAGAAGTTCCTGCTTCGCCTGGCCGACGGCGCGCACATCGAATCGGTCTTCATCCCCGACACGCCGGCGATGACCTTCTGCATCTCGACCCAGGTCGGCTGCGCGATGGCGTGTGCCTTCTGCCTGACCGGCAAGATGGGGCTGGTCCGCCACCTGACCGCCGGCGAGATCGCGGGCCAGGTCCGCGTGCTCGCGGGAGCGCTGGGGATGCGCGACAAGAAGTTCAATATCGTCCTCATGGGAATGGGCGAGCCGCTGCACAACTACGACGAGACGATGCGCGCGCTGCGCATCCTCGCGGACGAGCATGGCTTCGACATGTCGGCGCGCCGGATCACTCTCTCGTCCGTCGGCCTGCTGCCGGCGCTCGAGAAGCTCGCGAAGGAGCCGGTGATGCCGAACCTTGCGATCTCCCTCCACGCGCCGACCGACCTTCAGCGCGGCGAGCTGGTGCCGATCAACAAGAAATACGGCGTCGCCGACATCATCGACGCGTGCAAGCGGTTTCCGCTGAACCGCCGCAGCCGGATCACGTTCGAGTACGTCCTGCTCGCCGGCGTCAACGATTCGCCGCAGGACGCGAAGAAGCTGGCGAAACTGGTGGCGGGAGTGAAATCGAAGGTGAACCTGATTCCGCTCAACGCCGCTGCGGGAATCCCGTTCGAGCGGCCGTCGGACGAGGTCGTCGATCGATTTGCGAAGATCGTCGCCGACCACGGCGTCAACGTGTCGGTGCGCAAGAGCCGCGGGCGCGACATCCGCGCCGCTTGCGGCCAGCTGATCGTCGAAGGCCCGAAGAAATCAGCCGCCCAGCAGCTCGCCGTCGTCCTGTGACGTCAGCCTGAGGCGCACCCACTCGTTTCGCGGACGGCCGGGAGGGATCCGCACCTTCTGGTAGTTGCCGGTCACCGCAAGCGTGCCGTCCTCGAGCGTCAGCGCCCGATGCGTCGTTCCCACCTGCGAGTCGCGGAACCGTTCACTCAGCACCCTGCCGATTTCACGAATGCGCCGTCCCCGCTCGCGAACGATCACCCCGTTGACCTTATCCGTCATGGCCGATGCCGCGGTTCCCGGACGATCGGAGTACGGGAAGACGTGGATGTGGGTGAGCGGTGCGCCCTCCAGGTATGACGCCAGCTGCTCGAAGTCATCGTCGCTCTCTCCGGGGAAGCCGACGATGATGTCCGATCCGATCGAGGCGTTGGGGATCCGCGATCGGATGTCGTCCACGAGCGAGGCGTAGTACTCGATCGTGTAAGGCCGGCGCATGGCGGTCAGCACCCGGTTGCTCGCGTGCTGCAGCGGCAGATGAAAGTGCGGCGCAAACCGATCGGACGAGGCCATGAGATCGACCACTTCGCGCGAGCAGTCCATCGGCTCCAGGGAAGAAATGCGAAAAAGGACCTCGCCGCGCTCGGCCGGAACGCCCGCGCGCCACGCATCCAGCGCGCGCAACAAGTCGATGAGCGACGAGCGAGGCTCGAGGTCGCGCCCGTACGAGCCCAGGTGAACACCGGTGAGCGCGATCTCCTTGAATCCGGCCGCGGTCACGCGGTCCACCTCGCGAAGAATCGCGTCGACGCTCACGCTCCGCGGCAGGCCCCTGGTCGCCGGGATGATGCAGTAGGAGCACGGTTCGGCGCAGCCGGTCTGCACCCGAAGGGTGAAGGCGGTCCGCCCGGCCACGCCCGGCTCGATCGTCGCGCCGCACGGGCCATCACCCTCGGAAAAAACCGCGGAGTGCGCAAAGATCGCAGAGAGAGCATTGTTCTCGGCGCTCTCCGCGTTCTTCGCGGTTTTTTCTGGGTGCCGTAGCAGCTGTATCAGCCGTGGCTTGTCGTCGTTCGGCACCACCCGCTCGACGCCGGGGAGCGCCGCCACCTCGTCTGGCCGTCGCGTCGCATAGCAGCCGGTGACGATGATGCGCGCCTCCGGGTTGTCACGGGCAATGCGGCGGATCGTCTGACGCGTGCCCTGATCGGCGGACGCCGTCACCGAGCAGCTGTTCACGACCACGACGTCGGCGTGCTGCGGCGCGACCGCGACGGCGCCGGCCGCGAGCAGCTCTTCTTCGAACCCGAGCGAATCGGCCTGGTTCACGCGGCAGCCGAACGTCACGACCGCATACTTCATATTTCAGACTTGAGGGCTTTCCGGCCGATGTCGTGGCGGTACTGAACGCCCGGGAACCTGATGTGAAGCACGCCGGTGTACGCGCGCGAAATCGCTTCCGCGAAATCGGTTCCGCGGCCGACGACCGTCAGCACGCGCCCACCCGCGGTGACGATCTGATTCCCTCGCCGCGCGGTGCCGGCGTGATACACGGCAACCCCCGGGATCCCCTCGGCCTCGTCGATGCCCTCGATCGCCAGGCCTGCCTCGGACGACTCCGGATAGCCGCGCGACGCGAGCACGACGCCGGCGAACCGGTCCGAGCCGATCCGGACCGACGAAGCGCGGAGCGAACCGGCCGCGCCGGCCACCAGCAGCGGCAGGAGCGGCTCGTCGATGAGCGGCAGCAGCACCTGCGTTTCCGGATCGCCGAGGCGGACGTTGAACTCGATGACGCGAGGACCGTCCTTCGTCAGCATGAGGCCGACAAAGAGAAAGCCTCGAAAGGGATGCCCTTCGGCGGCCATGCCGGCCATCACGGGGTTGACGATCTCGCGCATGACCCGCGCCTCGAGCGCGGCATCCATCAGGGGACTCGGCGCAAACGCGCCCATGCCGCCCGTGTTCGGTCCGCAGTCATCGTCGAACACCCGCTTGTGATCCTGCGCCGTTCCGATCGGGACGGCGCGAGAGCCGTCGCAGATCGCGAAGAACGAGACTTCGGGCCCGCTCAGGCACTCTTCGATCACGAGTCGCTCGCCGGCGGCGCCGAACTTTCGATCCCGCATCGCATCGGTGATCGCGCTCTCCGCGGCGGCCCGATCCTCGGCGATCACCACGCCCTTACCGGCCGCGAGACCGTCGGCCTTCAGCACCACCGGCAGTCCGAACTCATCGCGGCGGACGGAATCGAGCGCGGCGTCGAGCGACTCGCACACGCGGAAGCGCGCGGTCGGGATGCCATGACGCGCCATGAAGGCTTTTGCGAAGGCCTTGCTCGTTTCAAGCCGGGCGGCCGCTGCCACGGGTCCGAACAGCAGGCGGCCGTCGTCGACGAAGCGATCGGCAATGCCCAGGCTCAACGGCAGCTCGGGCCCGACGATGGTGAAGTCGATCTGCTCTCGTTCAGCGAGCGAGCGCGCGGCTTCGGGGTCGGCGAGGTCAATCGGCAGCGTCCGGGCTAGCTGGGCCATACCCGGGTTTCCGGGTGCGGCGACGATCTCGCCGACGTCCCGTTCCGACGCCAGCCTGGCAACCAATGCGTGCTCGCGCGCGCCGCTGCCGAGAACGAGAACTCTCATCGTATGAATGACTTCCGGCGATGGTTGGTGTGGCTCGGCGACGTTAGGTCGATGGGACTATTTCGTTGACCTTGCCGTTTGATTACGCCTAGAATCCGCGTTTACCTGTGATAGCCTAGCATGTTTAGTTGTATCCGACATTTCGTCATCTAGTTATCGCCACCCGAAGGGGGTGTTCGACGCGTGGCTGAAGTCAAAATCCAGGAGGGCGAGTCCATCGAAAGCGCTCTCCGCCGGTTCAAGCGGAAGGTGCAGCAGGAAGACATCATCAAGGATATCAAGAAGCACTCCTTCTACCTGAAACCCGGCGACAAACGAAGGGCCAAGCAGGCGCTCGCCCGGAAGAGGAATCGCAAGAAACTCCGGCGCGAAACGGAATAGACCGACCCCCGACGAGGTAGCGACCGATGGAGTTCCAAGACAGGATTCTTTCGTGCGTGGATTGTGCATCGGAGTTCATCTGGACGGCAGGAGAGCAGCAATTCTTCGCCGACAAGAACTTCAAGAACGAGCCGAAGCGCTGCAAAGCCTGTAAGGGCAAGCGCGCGGCTCGTCCGGCCGGCGGCGGGATGTCCCGCGAGCGGGTCGAAACACAGACCATGTGCTCTGCCTGTGGCAAGGAAACGACGGTGCCTTTCAAGCCGACCCAAGGGCGCCCGGTGTTCTGCAAGGAATGCTTCCAGTCCCGGAAATTCGCCGGGGCCGGCGGCTAGCAGACGCTCCATCGTTCTCGCATCGTCACGATCATCGATCATCCCGCGCGGACGAGCGCGCCTGCCAAGGCGGGCCGCCGTGCGCGCGGGGTGCCGCCATCGCGCCATCGGCGCTTCGGCGAGCCTCGCCGAAGCCCGAGTTACATTGCGTGCGGGCGCAGGCGGGTGTTAAGCTCACATCGCGATTTTATCTGGAGCGTTTCCATGCAGATCGAGGAACGGGCCGTCGGCGACGTGGTAGTGCTCGACCTGAAGGGCAAGATCACTTTGGGCGAAGGCGACGAGTTGCTCAAGGACAAGGTCAACAGCCTCGTCAACCAGGGCCATAAGAAGATCGTGCTGAACCTCGCGGATGTCCCGTACATCGACAGCGCAGGGCTCGGCGAAGTGGTTCGCACCTACACCACCGTCTCGCGCCAGGGGGGCAGCCTCAAGCTGCTGAACCTGACCAAGCGCATCACCGATCTGCTGTCGATCACGAAACTGCTGACCGTGTTCGAGACCTTTGATTCGGAGAACGAGGCGGTCCGGAGTTTCTCGGCATCGGCCAAGGTCTAGTTCGCCTCCCGCGCTAGATGGCGCGCAGCACCTCATCATCCCCTGTGGCGGCCTCCGGTACCAGGCAACATGCGGTACCGGAGAGTTCGCTTGCCTTCAGCGTCCTCCTCTCCCTACGTCCGGCCCAGTGGAGCAAGAACCTGCTGGTCTTCGCGG
>Ga0068871_100000864_pt1 | contig 20127 bp, 20 predicted proteins | sample KBSMisM72_FD_72750 | JGI IMG/M metagenome (GOLD analysis project Ga0068871, IMG submission 72750) | Miscanthus rhizosphere microbial communities from Kellogg Biological Station, Michigan, USA - KBS Miscanthus M7-2 | ecosystem: Host-associated > Plants > Roots > Rhizosphere > Soil ...
CGCATGGCAGGGGACGGCGTGATGCCGTCTCACATACAGCCTGACGCGCAGGCCGCATGTGGGACAGCATCGTCCCTTGGGTGGTGACCGCGGATCGCTAGGCCCGCGGAGTCCCCTGCCGGCAGCGCGGGATGCACGCACTGCTTGTCGCCATCATGTCGCCCCCTCTTCTGTGACGGGGGCTGGCGAACCGGCGTCGGTAACAGCAACCGACAGAACGAACCTTAGCGGCGCGTCTCTGTTCTGTCAAAACAGACCAGCTACGCCCCAGCCGCGCACAGAACGCCTTGTGCCAACAGGACGGTATGTGATCGTCCTGTAAGACAGGGTTGCGATGCCCTTCCTTCATATAGGCAGGGTGCCACGACGTCGGTCTGTCGCTACGTGCCACGCCGACGTGGCCGGCGCAGCCGCCTCGACGCCTCGCCAGCCTGCCCGTCGATCCATAACTCCTTGATCTGCAACAGATCACCCTCGACAGAGCGGGGGGAACGGGTCGAAGCCACGCGCCGCCGCCGCCTCGCTCCACGTTGACAGATCGCCGTCGTCGCGCCACAGAGCCAGAGCGCGTCGGCCCCTCGTCCCTCGCACGCTGATCCCTTACAGATCAGGCACTTGCCGCGGTGCTGCTGCTCTGTTTGGATGGGGCGCTGCCGGTCGAAGCGGCCTGAATCGGGGCGGCTCGCCCGCGGGGATCGTCAACAGACGGTCGGCCACCCGTCGATACGCCATCGGGTGCCCCCCGGTGGGGGCTTGAGCCTCAACGTATCCACCCCACACGCACGCCGGAGGGGGTAAAGTGGAGTGTCGGTAACGGAAAAACACGGGTTATGACCCCAATCTGCCCCCTCTGCCGCCACATCCACGGCACGCGTGAGCCGCATCGCTTCAACACAGCACCCCCGGTGGACCCAGAGCGCAAGGGAGCCGGGGGCTTAGAGTCTCAACCCCAGAACGGCAAAAGGCCGGCGCTCACGGGCGCGGAAAGGCAGAAGCTATGGCGGGACCGGAATCGGGAGAAGAAGCGGAAGCTGGACCGCAAGGCCAAGCAGGCCAAGCGGAGAAGGGAGAAGGCGAAGCTGAAGTTGTCTGCCTGACCGATCAGCAGCTTCAGGCGGTGCTGGTGCAGATCCGCGACAATATCCACGCTACCTTGGCCCAGCCGGGGTTGCTGGAGCCGGCGTGGAGCATCGCGGACCGGCGGCTGATTCGGGAGATCGACGTCGTCATCACGGGACTGCAGGAACTCGCGCGCCGCCGCGCGCCACAGGAGGCAGCATGAGCAAGAAGAAGGAGCAGGAGCCGGACCTGATCAGTCTGTTGGAAGAGGCCAAGGCGACCATCGAGGGTGGGCTGGAGTCGCCGGGGCTGATGGAGCCGGAGTGGAGCGTCAAGGACCGGATGCTGGTGGACCGGCTGACACAGGTGATCGAGGGGCTGAAGGCGAGGGGGGAACGGTGAAGCCCCAGCCGGAGGCGCTGGGCGACCTGCTGGCCGAGCGCAACACCGCGCTGCTCAACCTCGACCTGAAGTGGGCCAGACGGATGGTCGGGGACCACCCGAGCGAGGAAACCCTGCTGGCGAGCCTGCACAAGGCCCGCGTCGAGTGCATGGCTCTCCCCGACGAGCCGCGGCGCGCGTCCTGCGTCTGGCTGCTGGAACACGGCATGAAGCGGATGACCGGGCTGAAGCCGGACCCGGACCACCTGCCGGGGGCGCTGTGAAATCGCCGGCAGAACTCGCCGCCAAGTACATCCGCTGCTATCTACAACAGAGCAACCCCATCGGCGGGCGGGAGGAAGCCGAGTTGGATCTTGCCTCGCTGCCCCCGCTCACGGGCGACGTCGAGTTGGTGCGGGAGGACGAGATCGCGGTGCCGCGTAGCCTGCTGGTGTCGATCCGCCACCTTCTTGCCGACGGGGTGGATCTGGGTCGTCTGGTGGATCGGCTGCTGGGGTAGCTCACCGGATGAGCCACCCCCCACGGTTATTTGCGGTTATTTCACTGCCCACCCGCGCAACTGGCTTCTGTTGACAGAATCCGGGAGTCTCGGTAGGCTTCACGCCTGAAGCCTACCGAGAGTATCCGGTCTGTGGTACAGAACCGGAGCATCTCCAGAACCCCTCCCCAGCACCAGCCTCTGTGTGAATCCCGCGGCGGATTCACCCGCTCCCACAGAGTGATTGCAGAACATGGGGTTACCTCCTATGCTCCGCGGCGGGAGATCCCGCCATGACGCGCAAAGTGCTCCCTCCCGGCGAGGGAGGCCCAACGACCCGCAACAACAGAGACTTGAGTCCGGAGGCGCAACGCCGCCGGGCTGAAACCTGCCGGCTGCGGATCGAGACGACCGGCCTGATTGACCGCCTGCAGAAGCACGCGATGGGGCGGACCAAGATGACCCCCACGCAGTTGGCCGCGGCCCAGTCGCTGCTCCGCAAGACCCTCCCCGATCTGGTCGGCGTGAAAGCCGAACTGGACGCCTCCCCGGTGGTTTTCAACTTCAACATGGGCACGAAGCCCAAGGAGTGATCATGGATTTCGGCACCGCCAAGCGCGTTGTTGTGGAGACCACCAGTGCAGATCCGGTGGCGGTGTACGCAGCTTCCTGCAAGCTGATGGCGATCTTCTGTTCGTCGGTCGGCCTCACGGGACTCCCCGTCGATCCGGAAGACGAAACGCCTCCCCCGGTGGTGCTGCCGCCGCAGACCATCACCAGCATGACGCCACAGACCGGTCCCGACGGCACGCTGGTAACCATCACCGGTCTGAACTTTGGCCCACAGGGGCCGAACTGCGCGATTGGCTTCGGCTCGCAGCCGGGCACCATCCAGTCGTGGAGCGACACGCAGATGACCTGCATCGCCAATCAGGGCGGCTACGCGCCGGGCGAACCGCTGGGCGTGTGGCTGGTGCGCGACGACGGCACCAGCGTGCAGGCCGGGATGTTCAGCTTCGAAGCGGTGGTGCTGGAAGACCCGGTGGTCGGCGGGATTTCACCGACAACGGGTGTTGACGGCGCGGAAGTCACCATCGTCCGCACTGGCGGGGGTGGTTTTGGTCCCGAGGAAGGAGCCAGCGTCACCATCGGTGACGAAGAGTGTCCGGTGATCGCGTGGAACGATGCGGAGATCATCGTTGCCGCGCTGCAGGGCGGCAGTCCGCCCGACATACCCATGCCGGTGATCGTCCACACTGCCGACGGTCGGCAGAGCAACACGCAGCCAGCACCCGGCTTCACCTTCACCGCCGCAGCGCGCGAGGGCGAGGCCGGCAGCATCGGTGGCAAGCGGGTCCACGCCAACGCCAAGAAGGGCAGCAAGAAGGCCAAGGACGTCAGCCGGCCCGACACCGATCTCGGCAATCCGCCCCCGCAGGAGCGCCCGAAGGTCAGGGAACTCGCCATGCCGGAGTTCCCGTCCGGCGGCGGGCTGATGCTCACCAACCACGACGGCAGCAAGATCGTGGTGGGGCCGTTCGCGGTCGAGGCCGGCAAGACCTACGTGCTGCCGGTCCTATTCCCGGATGGGATCGCGGTGGTGAACAGCGGTGGTTGCGACGTGACCTTCATCTTCGCGCCGTGAATCTGCTGGAACTCGTTGCGTCGTCGAAGCCGGAGACGGTCACCTACAGTCCACCCGGACCGGAGGCGCAACGATTCCATCAGGCCACCGGTTTTGTCCGCGGCCTGATGGGGCCGGTGGGCAGCGGCAAGAGTTCAAGCTGCTGCATCGAGATCGTCTACCACTCGCTGCGCCAGAGGCCGTACCGCAACGTGCGCCACGCGCGCTGGGCGGTGATCCGCAACACGTTCCCGGAACTGAAGTCCACCACCATCAAAACGTGGCAGATGTGGTTCCCCGACACCATCGCGCCGATCAAGTGGGATTCCCCGATCACTTCCACCATGCGCGTGCCCGACATCGGTGACGGCACCGCGCTGGAACTGGAAGTGATGTTCATCGCCCTCGACAGTCCCGACGACACCGGCAAGCTGCGAAGCCTTGAACTCACCGGGGCGTGGATCAACGAGTGCAGCGAAGTGCCCAAGGAAGTGTTCGACATGCTCACGCAACGCGTGGGCCGCTTCCCGCCGAAGTCGTGGGGTGGGCCGGTGGACACGGGCGTGATTCTCGACACCAATCCGCCGGACGACGACCACTGGTACTACAAGTTCGCAGAAGAGGAAACGCCGCCGGACTGGAAGTTCTTCCGCCAACCCGGCGCGCTGATCTACACGCCGAAGGACCGTCAACAACTGTTGCGCCTTGACAGCACGCAGGACGTTGACGACTACACGCCGAACCCGAACGCCGAGAACGTCCACAACATCAGCAACGGTTATCAGTACTGGTTCAACCAGATACCGGGCAAGAATCAGGATTGGATCAACGTCTTTCTGTTGGGCAAGTACGGCACCACCGCCGACGGCAAGCCGGTGTATCCGGAGTTCGACGACTCTGTACACGTCGCCAAGAATCCGCTGCGCCCGATCCAAGGCGCGCGTCTGTTCGCCGGCTGGGACTTCGGCCTCACGCCGGCCTGCATCGTCGGCCAGATCACGCCGCGGGGCCAGCTACAGATCCTGCGCGAGTACGTCGCGGACGACATGGGCATCCGCCAGTTCGCCCGCAGCATCGTCAAGCCGGCGCTGATCAACGAGTTCCCGCTCACCAAGATCGAATCGGCCTGCGATCCCGCCGGCAACACCCGCTCGCAGATCGACGAGAAGACCTGCGTGCAGGAACTGCTGGAGGCCGGCATCTACACCGAGATCGCGTCCAGCAACGATTTCATCCAGCGCCGCGAGGCGGTGGCGTACTTCCTGACCCAGTTGAACGAGGGCCAGCCCGGTTTCCTGCTCGACCCGTCCTGCACGCAGCTACGCAAGGGTTTCAACGGCAAGTACCGATACGAGCGCATCCGCGCCGCCGGAGAGCGTTACAAGGACCGTCCGCTGAAGGATCAGTTCTCGCACCCGCATGACGGCCTCCAGTATCTGTGCATGAGGATCCGCGCCGCGATGAATCCGGTGCGGGCGCGCCCGGTGAGACTCAAGGAAGCGAGCGGCTGGACATGAACAACAACACGCCTACCAAGTCGGCTGAAGTCCTCTACCTCGACCGTGCCAGCCCCGAGAACGAAGTCACGGTCAGCGCGAAGTCGCAGGGCATCGGCAACAGCCCCCTGCTACAGAGCAATCTGTCGGCGCACCTGAACCGCTGCTGGGAGCGGGCCAAGAACGAGAAGAACGTCGCGCTGCAGGAGCGTCTGTTGAAGTGCGAGCGCGCCCGCCGCGGCGTGTACGACCCCGACAAGGCGATGGACATCGCCAAGACCGGCGGCTCCAACATCTACATGATGCTGACCGACGTGAAGTGCCGTGCCGCGGAGTCGTGGATCAAGGACGTCCTCGCCTCTGCCGGCACCGACGTGTTCGATCTCGATCCCTCACAGAACCCGGAACTGCCGCCCGAACTGAAGCAACAGATCATCGACCAAGTGCGGATGGAAGCCATCGCCGCGGTCCAGATGGGCGACCAGATCACGCCCGGCGACGTCGCCACCCGGCTCAACGACATCCACGACCGCGCTCTGTTCATGCTGCGGCAGGGCGCTGACAAGGCGGCGACGCGCATGGAGTCGAAGATGCGCGACCAGTTGCATGAGGGCGGCTACGAGGAAGCCTTCATCGACTTCGTCAACGACTTCGTGACCTACCCCACCGCCATCGTCAAGGGGCCGGTGATCAAGCGCAAGGCGCGCATGACATGGGGGCCGAACTACCAGCCGGTGCAGGTCAACGATCTGGTGCAGTCGTTCTCCAGAGTGTCGCCGTACGACATCTACCCGAGTCCCGGCTCCACCGGGCCGCAGGATGGCTACCTGATCGAGCGTCACCGTCTGTTGTCACCGGCTCTGTACAACATGATCGGAGCGCCGGGCTACAACACCAAGGAGTTGACCGCGGCGCTCGACACCTACTCCAGCGGCTACAAGAACTGGCTGATGGGGGACTCCGACCGCGATCTGATGGAAGGCAAGAACCTGACGTGGCAGAGCGAGGAAATCGACGTGCTGGAGTTCTGGGGCACGGTGCCCGGCAGCATGCTGAAGGAGTGGGGCTACACCGGCAAGCTGGAAGCGCAGCGCCCGTACGAGATCAACGCGTGGTGGATCGGCCCGTACGTCATCAAGGCGGTGATCAACCCGCATCCGCTGGGCCAGCGCCCGTACAACGTGGCATCGTGGCAGAAGATCCCCGGCGCGTTCTGGGGCGCAGCCCTGCCCGAGTTGATGTACGACATCCAGACCGTCTGTAACGCCGCGGCACGCGCGCTGGCGAACAACATGGCGATTGCCAGCGGGCCGCAGGTCGAAGTGATCGTGGACCGTTTGCCCGAGGGCGAGGACATCACCTCGATCTTCCCGTGGAAGATCTGGCAGGTGACGTCGGACCGGACCGGCGGTGGGCAGCGCGGTGTGAACTTCTTCCAACCGTCGTCCAACGCCTCTGAACTCATGGGCATCTACATGCAGTTCAGCAAGCAGGCCGACGAGATCACCGGCATCCCGAACTACGTGTACGGCAGCGCCAACGTCTCCGGCGCGGGGCGCACCGCCTCTGGTCTGTCGATGCTGATGGACAACGCGTCGAAGGGCATCAAGCAGGCGATTGCCAACATCGACTTCGCTATCGACGGGGTGGTCAGCCGTCTGTACATCCACAACATGATCTACGACCCGGACACCTTCCTGAAGGGTGACTTCCGTGTCAACACCCGTGGCGCGATGGGCCTCATCAGCCGCGAGCAGCAGGCCCAGAACAAGCGCGAGTTCCTCGCCCAGACGGCGAATCCCATCGATCTACAGATCATGGGCGTCGATGGCCGGCGCTACCTCCTGAAGGAGATCGCGCGGTCGCTGCAGATGGACACCGACAAGCTGGTCCCCGAGCCGAAGCCGCAGCCGATGATGGCCGGTGGTCAGCCAACCGGACAACCGCCGGGACAACCCGGCGCGCCGCCGGCACCCGGAGGGCAAGGGGGCTTGCCGCAGCCCCAGCAGCAGCCTATGCTCGCGCCACCAACAGAGGGTGCGAATCCTCAACCGCCACAAGGGGTTAGCCCCCAAGGAGCAGCACCATGAAAGCTACCAAGCCACTCCCGCCGTGGCTCCAGAAGGCCAAGGGCGATGGGAAGGACACGAAGGGGGCCAAGCCGAAGGGCAAGCCGTTCGTGGATGGCGGCAACGTCAAGGGCGCACAGAACAAGGCGACGTCGCCCAAGGCATCCGCGCGCAACCTGCCGAAGGGTGCCGGCAACGCCAAGGGCAACGTGATCCACCTGAAGAACGGGGGTAAGGCATGAGTGCCGGCAGCTACAGAGACGCCGCCAAGGGCGGCAAGCACGATCTCGGCGGGAACATCAAGGAACACTCCGCCGCCTGTTTCCGCAACGGTGGCCCGGTGCGCCGGTACGCCGACGGCGACAGCGTGATGTTCGGGGACGCGCCGCGCGACGACACGCCGGCAGCAGAGCAGCCGGATTCCAGTTCGTACACCAGCCCCGGCGATTCCGAACAGAGCATGGCGTCGAATACCGCGGCGAGCAGCGCGCCGATGAGCGACATGGACGCCAAGGGCGGATCGAGCGTGGACGTCGGGGCCGACACCGCCACGCCGCCGGCCAAGGCCGGCTTCATCGAGGGGGCCAAGGCTGCGTACGCCTCCGCGCGCAAGAACACGGTGGTCGCTGCGATCAACCGGGCTGGCGAGTCGATCATCGGGTCGAAGGATCCGAAAGCCGCCGCGGAAGCGCGCACCGCCGCCGTCACTGGCGAGGCATCGACCAAGAGCGAGGCTCCGACCAAGTCCACCAGTTCCAGCAGTTCCGACGAGCCGAAGAAGAAGCGCGGTCGCGGCGGGGTCGAGATCGACGATCCCGCGAAGATTATGACCGCCGGCAAGCAATCGGGACCGAGCCGGTTCGGGCCGAAGGCTGATGACGCTACGCCGCCGAAGAAGGCTGCGCCGGCAGAAGCCAGCAAGAGCGACGACGGCGAGTTGCGCGGTCGCGGCGGCGTGAAGATCACGGACCCGAGCAAGATCATGTCGTACGGCAAGCAGTCTGGGCCGAGCCGGTTCGGCAAATAGTGGAGCGCGCCAGCGACAAAGTTTTGTCAGCACTGGCGGCGCTGCAGGCAGATCCGAACTGGCAAACGATCAAGGAGTGGGTTCTACAGAGTCGTGACGCGGACGTGAAGGCACTGACGCTGACGAAGGACGAAGTGTCCACGCGTTGGCTGCAGGGTTCCATCCAGACGCTCGACGCACTTCTGGAAGTTGGCGACAAGGCGATGGGAGTTCTCCATCGCAAACGAACAGAGTGACCGTGCCGGGCGGGTTCCCGGCGGACGCAAACACCTTCGGGTAGTCGAGGCGAAGACGCACTGCGCTCGCGGAGACGTTTCTAAGGCTTGCAGACGATATGGCACTTCCCCAAGCAGTCGAACGGGCCGGACAACTTGCCGATCAGATGTACGAGCAAGCGTACGGAAAGCAGGGCGAACCGAACGGCGCGCAAGCGCCGGTAGCTGCAGAACCGAGTCCAGCACCCGCGCCAGCCGCACCGGCAGCACCACCGCCGGCAGAGCCGCCAGCGCCAGCGCAGGATTCGTGGGAGGCACGCTACAAGACACTCGCCGGCAAGTACAACGCGGAAGTCCCCCGGATGGCTGCGGATAATCGCACCCTCAAGGAATCGGTGAGTACGTTGACAGAACAGGTCGGCGCGCTCACCAAGCAGATCGCGGAGCAACAGAGCAAGATTCCGATGGAACCACTGATCCGCCCCGAAGAGATTCAGGAGTTCGGAGAGCCGCTGGTGGATATGGCGCGTCGTGCAGCGAAGGAAGTTGTGGCGCAAGCCCAAGGACCGATGCAGCGCGAACTCGACGCCACCCGCACAGAACTCACCGATCTGAAGAAGTCCGCTGGAGAAATCCAGTGGCAAAACTTCATCGATCTCGTTTCCAGTCTCTGTCCGGACTGGGCACAGATCAACGTCAATCCTGATTTTCTTTCGTGGTTGGACGGAGTGGACGACTTCACCGGTTTGCCCCGGCAGTCGCTGTTGGATCGAGCGAAGGACGCTCGCGACGCACCAAGGGTGGCGCGGTTTTTCCAGACGTGGAAGCAGGCCAATCAGAACAGAGCGACTGATTCGCGCAACGCGTTGGAATCGCAGGTGGTGCCGGACTCTTCGTCGAGAACCGTGATCCCGAACGGGAAGCAGGTCTACTCCCGCGCGCAGGTCAAGAAGTTCTACGACGACTGGCGTTCCGGTCGGCTCACCGACGCGCAAGCAATCGTCATAGAAGCTGAACTCGACGCCGCCTCAAGAGAAGGGCGCATCCGCTAGGCGGACGCCCGACCTGCGAGGGAACGTCATCCCCCGAAGGTGTCATCATGGTTGCTGTCTTCCCTAACGCTGATCCTCCCACCCTGCAAGGCGATGGCCCCAAGGGCACGGGCGACTATTCGTCCACTGGTGGTCGCTTCATCCCCGAAGTCTGGAGCGGCAAGCTGCAGGTCAAGTTCTACAAGTCCACCGTTCTGTCGGAGATCACCAACAACGACTGGGAAGGTGAAATCAAGGGCCACGGCGACAAGGTCGTGATCCGCACGATTCCCGACATCACGGTGTCCGATTACCAGCGCAATATGAATCTGACCAACCAGATTCCGCTGGCGAGCGCGCTGGAACTGCTGATCGACAAGGGCAAGTATTTCAGCGTCATCCTCGACGACGTCAACGCGGTCCAGTCCGACCTGAAGCTGATGGACACGTTCACGAACGACGCCGCCGAGCAGATGAAGATCAAGATCGACAGCGTCGTGCTGAACCACCCGCCGGGAACGCCGACGGGGCGCTGGTCAACCGTGGTCGTCACCGGCAACAAGGGCGACGTTGCGGGTGTCGTGTCGGGCAAGATCAACCTCGGCAAGACCGGCGCGCCGCTGATTCCGGCGAACGCAACGCCTGCCGGCTCGCTCGCGGGCGCGACCTGCAACCCGGTCGATATCATCCTGCGCGCAGGGCTGGTGCTGGACGAGCAGAACGCCCCGGAAACGGGTCGTTGGATCGTGCTGCCGGCGTGGATGGGCTTCATCCTGAAGTCGTCCGACCTGAAGCTGGCGTACCTCACGGGTGACGACAAGTCGCCGCTGCGGACCGGCAAGATCGGCAACATCGACCGCTTCACGGTGTACCTGACCAACAACTACGAAGTCATCACGGATGGCGTGAAGGTTGCGCCGTGCGAGTGCCTGTTCGGTTGTCGGGACGCGATCTCCTTCGCGTCGCAGATCACCAACGTCGAAACGCTGCGCGCACAGACCACGTTCGGCAACATCGTGCGCGGCCTCAACGTGTTCGGCTACAAGGATACGAAGCCCGAAGCGATGGGCGTCGTCTACGTAGCACAGGGCTGATCTGGCTCTGTAGTATGGGATGACCGCGGGGCTTCGGCCTCGCGGGCACCACCACGACCACAGGGGCTGATCATGCTGGCAAGCGATGTAGTGACGCGGGTCCGTAACGTCCTGCAGGACGCTGACGGCACTCGTTGGCCTGACGAGGAACTGCTGATCTGGCTCACCGACGGGCAGCGCACCGTCGTGCTGGTGCGCCCAGATGCCTGCATGAGGAACGAGAGCCTCGATCTCGTCGAAGGCACCAAGCAGAAGATCCCCGCCACCGGCTTGCGTCTGTTGGACGTCGTCCGCAACGTCGGCGGGCGCGCGGTGCGCCTCGTTGATCGCGAGGTTCTCGACACCGGCAATCCCAACTGGCACACCGCCACCGGCAACGCGGTGATCCGCAACTACGCCTACGACGACCGCGACCCGAAGACGTTCTACGTGTCGCCTCCGGCGATGAAGCCGGACCCGAGTAAGAAGCCGGCCAAGGCCGTGCTGGAGATCATGTACTCGATAGTCCCCGCGGACGTCGTCGCGCTTACAGACGAGTTGCCGCTGGAGGACATCTACATCGACTCGCTGACAAACTATGTGCTGTTCCGTTGCTACAGCAAGGACGCACAGAACGCCCAGAACGCCGCGCTCGCATCGGGCTACCTGACGACGATGATGAACATGCTGGGCGTGAAGACCAAGAAGGACGTCGCGTTCTCGCCCGACCTCAACAGCAAGGGATCGCTGCCGAATCCGATGGCGATCCAGATGGAGGGCGTGTGAAATCACTCGACGAGTTCCTGCCCTACGTCCTCACCGACGTGCCCGGCTGCAGCGACGAGGTCGCTCTGTCGGCCATCATCTCGTCGGCCATCGAGTTCTGTGAGCGGTCGATGGTGCTACAGACGACGCACGACCCAGTGAACATCGTGGCCGGCAGGACCGACTACGATCTGGAGCCGCCGACCGGGATGATCATCTGCAAAGTGATGAAGGCGTGGTACATGGGCCGCAAGCTGGAGCCGTGCGCGCCGGACGACATGGATGACGTCAGTCCGTACAACCCGGCGGTCGCGAGCAGCGGTTCGTCACCCACCCACTACATCCAGAAGGATCCGCGCACGATCACCGTGTGGCGCGCTCCACAGAGCGACGGCCCCAAGGCGCTCACCCTGCGCGTGGCGCTCAAGCCGTCACGACTCGCGACCTCTGTAGACGATGTGCTGTTCGAAGACTGGGCCGACGTCATCGCGTCCGGCGCGAAGGCATCGCTGATGATCATCCCCGGCAAGCCGTTCAGCGCCCCGCAGATGGGCGCGATCAACCAAGGCGCGTTCAACTCGGGGATCAACCGCGCGCTGACCCGCGGCTACAAGGGCTACACGCGCGCCAATCTTTCTGTGCGGATGCGGAGACTCTGATGCCAGCAGCCAAGTACGACATCGCTGTCGAGCAGGGGGCTACGTACTACTTCCCCCGGTTCCAGTTCGGTACTCTGTTGGTCGATTCTGCCGGCGTGCCGATTCTCGACGGCAACGGCAACCAGCAGATCGACATCCCGCGCGATTTCACCGGGTGCAAGTTTCGCTGCCAGATGCGGAAGACGAAGAGCGTGAACAGCGAGGTCGTGTTCACGGTGACCAGCGAGGATACCAACGGTGGGATCGTCGGTGACGCGCAGGGTTTCGTCACCATCATCGTGCCGGACGAGTCGATGGACGCCGCGGCCAAGGATGGCTTCTGGGATCTGAAGTGCTACAGACCGGACAAGAGCGAAGACCGGCTGATTGAAGGCGAGGTGAAAGTCGATCAAGCGGTCACTGCGGACGAAGTCGCACCCGCTCCATGACCGACGTCGTCCTCATCGAGGAACCCGGTGGCGTAGTCGTCATCGAGGCTCCGGCTGCGCCGCCGAACGTCGTCCTGATCACGGACGCGCCGGCACCGCCGCTCCTTTCCGTAGCCGCTCCAGCAGCACCCCCGACGATCCTCATCATCGAGGCGGTGCGCGGCCCTGCCGGCGACAGAGGCCCGCCGGGACCGCAAGGCGACATCGGACCGCAGGGCGATCTCGGTCCACAAGGTCCGCAGGGGATCCCCGGTCCGCAGGGCGATCTCGGGCCGCAGGGCTACATGGGACCGCAGGGTCCGGTTGGCCCGCAAGGCTTGATGGGGCCGCAAGGCATCACTGGCGCGCAAGGACCGGAGGGGCCGCAGGGTCCGTTTGTGGCGGGGCCACAAGGCCCGCAAGGCGCTGATGGCGGCGGCTCGACGATCATCACTGGCAACGGGGTTCCGACCAGCGCGACCGGCAACGTCGGTGATTACTACATCGACGCCGATTCGAACATCATGTACGGCCCGAAGGACGCCGCGGGCGATTGGCCGATTCTGTTGGACGGGAGTTCCGGTGGCACGGTGATCCACAGCGCCAACGGGATCCCGACGTCAGGCATCGGTGAGGACGGCGACTACTACATCGATCTCGACAGCGGGATCATGTACGGCCCGAAGAACTCGGACGGGCTGGTCAACGAGTACTTCCTGAACGGCAACCCGGCCCCCGAAGCCGTCAGCGCGGTCGCGTCCAAGGTCGGCAACGTCTACCAGACGCTGGTCGCTGGGCGCATCACCGGGGCGCGCTTCTGGCGCAACTACCAGCTTCCGGCGGGCGCGATCTCCCACACCGTCGAGTTGTACGACGCTGCCCACAATCTGTGGATGACGTCGCAGCCGTCGGTGGAAACGAACGGACAGAGCGGCTGGGTCGAGGTGCGCTTCGGGCCGTCATCGTTCCCGGTCGCTGCCGGCGCGACCTTCACCGCCACCGTCTGGCTGGAGCGGTCGCACAACTCCGCCACCGATCTGTCTGTAACCAACCCGGCTCGTGCCATCTTCCTCGGCGGCGTGTGGCAGGACGGCGGTCTGTTGCCGGGCTACCCGGCCAGCGGACCGAGTCAGGTCAATCGCTACGTTGACATCGTCTGGCAGGTCGGTGACACCGCTCCCGGCATGGACATGTGGCCGATCACGGTCTACATGCAGGGTCCGCCGGGTCCACAAGGCCCGGCTGGTCCCGGTGGCGGCGCGCAAGGTCCGGCTGGGCCACAAGGCGCGCCCGGCGCGCAGGGGCCGCAAGGCCCACCGGGCGGCGGCACTGGCGGCGGTGGCGTTGCGACCTTCCTTGAGTTGACCGACACGCCCGACAGCTACGCGGGTCAGGGCAAGGGCTTCGTGCTGGTCAAGCCAGACGCGACGGGGCTGAAGTTCACCACGCCCGAGTTGACCTACGACGCCGGCTACGCGGTCGTCACAGAGGCCACGCCGGGCGGCGGCACGGCGTTCCGCGCCAAGGCCAGCCCGACCAGCAGCGCGGAGGTCTACGCCGACAGCGGCGGGTCGGCGGCGGCGTACGTCACCAACGGCGGCGGTGAAGCCACGCTGGAGGCCGAGAACGGCTCCGCGCTGATGCAGGTGAACAACCCCGGCAGCAGCGTGATGGCGCAGGTCTGGGCGCACGCGGCGTCGCTCGACATCACCCTGCGTGGCCTGCCGACGGTCGATCCTGCTCCCAACGCGGAGAAGGTCTGGAACGACAACGGCACGCTGCGGCTGGGTGGCGCGCTGCCCCTGCCGCCGGGGCCGCAAGGCCCGCAAGGCGCAGTCGGGCCACAAGGCCCGGTCGGCGCGCAAGGCCCGCAAGGGGACATCGGCGCGCAGGGTGCGGACGGCATCGGTTCACCCGGCGCTCCCGGCGCTCCCGGCCCGCAAGGCGGCGTCGGCGCGCAGGGACCACAAGGCCCGCAGGGACCGGCTGTGGCTGGTCCGCAGGGACCGCAGGGCGATCTCGGACCACAGGGACCAGAGGGACCGCAAGGCAACGCTGGTCCGCAGGGCGCTGCGGGGCCACAGGGCGCGGTCGGCGCGGGCGCGCAGGGGTCACCGGGCGTTCAAGGCCCGCAGGGTGCTGTAGGCCCGCAGGGCGCGTCGGGCGCGACCGGTCCGCAGGGTGCGTCGCTGTTCTTCATGTCCGCGACGGCTCCGGCGCTCAACATCACGCCGCCCGGCAGCGCGTGGTGGGACACCGACACCGGTCGCACCTTCATCTGTTACGACGACGGCACGTCGAAGCAGTGGGTCGAGTTCATCGGCGCGCCCGGTCCTGCCGGCGCGCAAGGCCCGCCCGGCGCGGGACCGCAAGGCCCAGCCGGTCCGCAAGGCCCAGCCGGTTCTGGCGGCACGCCCGGCGGCGCGAACACGCAGGTACAGATCAACGACGCCGGCTCGTTCGCTGGCTTCCCCGGCTTCGTCTTCAACAAGGCGTCCTCTGTAGCGACCATCGGCGGCGTGATCGCCACGACCACGGTGCAGGCTGGCGTCGGCACTGTCGCTGCGCCGTCGTACACCTTCGCCGGGGATGTCAACACTGGTTTCTACCACCCGGCGGCTTCTGTAATCCGGACGGCGATTGGCGGCGCGGACGTTACGCAGGTCGGTCCAGCGGGTCACTTGCTGGCAACTGCCGCGAGGATCGGCTGGTCGATAGATCCAGCGTTCACTGCGGTTGACACTGGCATCCAGCGTGAATCCGCCGGCATCGTACAGATCAACAGCGGCACGTTGGCCGATTACCGCGACGTGCGACTGCGCTCTGTGTACGCCCAAGACGGCACCGCCGCTGCGCCGTCGTACGCGTTCTCGTCCGATCCGACGGTGGGATTCCTGAAGGCGGGGGCGGGCGTTGGCCTGTCGGTGCCAAGCTACAACTTCGCCTTCCGCTGGTCGCAGAGTTACTTCTCGTTGTCCTCGATGGCGGGGATTGCGTGGGCGACGAGTGGCGCAGCCAACACCGCTGGTGATGTAGCAATCAATCGCGACAGCGCGAACACGCTGCAGATCAACACTGCCGTGCTTAACAGCTTCGGCAATCTGCGGCTGGGCATCCTGTACGTCATGGGTGCCGGCATCGACAACGCGCAGGGCTACACCGGCAACCGCTTCCAGATTCGTCCCGCGACGCCGCCCGGTCCCGCCGAAGATTCCGCTGCAGCGCCCGGCTTCACTTGGCTGGCTGACAACAACACCGGCTTCTACAGCTATGGTGCTGACCAGATCGGCGTGACCTGCGGCGGGGTGGTCCGGTACATCCTCGGCGCAGCCACGTTTACGTGCGGAACGAACGCGACCTTCAACGGCACGATCAGCGTCGCGCAGACGATCACCAGCCAAGACATCACCGCCCATCGCAACGGCGTGACCGGGGTGCTGTACCTCGGCCAGAACGCCGGGGCGGTGTACCACTACTTCGACGGCTCCAAGCAGATCATCCAAGGCGGCACGGCCTGCACCAGCAGCGGCCTGATGGTCAACAGCGTCGCCGGGACGTTCAGCAGCATCATCTTCGGCGTCAAGGTTGCGACCAACCAGAACTGGTGCGTCACCCAGCAGGCTGGGCGTGCCAACATGGGGGTCTTGAACGACGCGGGCAGCGCGTGGGTGCCGATGACGGTCACCGCCGACATCGCCTTCATGCCCGCCTCGGACAACTCGATTGCCTGCGGCGGCGCGGCCAATCGCTGGACCGTCGTCTGTGCCGCGCAGGGCACCATCAACACTTCCGACGCGACCCTGAAGAAGGACATCGCTGACATCCCGCTGGGCCTCGACTTCATCAACTCGCTGCGCCCGGTGACGTACAAGTGGATCACAGAACATAACGTCGTTGATCGAGTTCCCGATTACGAGGAAGAGGTTCCCGAAACAACGTCGATTGACGGCGTGGTTACAGAAGCCCACACCCGGACCGTCTACAAGGACCGGGTCACGCCGGTCCCCGGCGTCAAGCCACACTTCGGGATGCTTGCACAGGAGGTGAAGAGCGTTCTGTTGACGGTCGGCTACGCCGACACTGGCGTGGTGGTGCAAGAAAAGGAGACTGATCCGATGGGCATGAACTACTCCGAGTTCATCGCCCCGCTGGTCAAGGCGGTGCAAGAGTTGAGTGCAAAGGTCAACGCGCTGGAAGCGCAACTGGCGGCACGCAAGTGAACTTCCCCGACAACCCGTACGACGGCCAGCAGGTTCTGTTCGGCACGTCTCTGTGGACGTGGAACGCCACCGACAACTCATGGCAGGGCGGTGCGCCGGTCGGCTCGCAAGGACCGCAGGGACCGCCGGGCGCAGCCGGTGGTCCGCAGGGTGCGATTGGACCGCAGGGTCCGCAAGGCGCTTCTGGCACGCCCGGCGCGCAGGGCGCTGCTGGCGCGCAGGGCGCTCCCGGCTCGCAAGGTCCGCAGGGTCCGGCTGGGGTCGGCGCGCAAGGTCCGTCCGGCGGGCAAGGCCCACAGGGTCCGGCTGGTCCGCAGGGTCCAGCGGGTACGGTGCCGAACCTCGCCAACTACCTGTACAGAACCTCGGCCAACATCGTCGATGGTGGCGGCTCGCTGACGGTGATCGGTTCGCAGGGGGCGATTGTTGCTGGCCCTGCGGGCGGGGTTTTGATGGTGCAGTCGGCGTCCTCTGCGGATGCCGCCTACATGGCGTTTCACCGCCCCAGCAACTTCGCCGCGCTGTTCGGGATCGACACCGACAACCAGTGGAAGGTCGGCGGCTGGTCCTACGGCGCGGTGTCGTACAAGCTGCTGCACGAAAACAACTCGTTCAGCATAGGAACCTACCTCAACACCGGCCTTGCGGTCATCAGCACCAAGGCCGTGTCGGGCGGCTATGCCAACGCGGGCGCGTACAGCGGCGGGCTGGATTTCCGCACCGCGCAGACCTATGGCGTGAACCCCGGCAGCGCGATCAGCGCGTGCTACTGCGCGAGCGGGCAGGTGTTCCGCATCCTCGTCAACGGCAGCGGCGCGATCACCATGCCGTCGAACACCAAGTGGACGACCGGCTCCCCGGTGTGGGGCACGACGGCCACCATCGTGTCCTGCTTCTCGCCTGACGGCGGCGGAACGATCTACGCCACCACGATGCCGTTCGCCACATGAGCGACATCGTCAGCTTCGCTTGCTCCAACTCCGGCTTCGCCAACATGGGCGGCGGCGTGCCGTGGCGACCCGGTGCCGGAGCGACGTGGATCGAGTGCCCGCTGGGGCAGGCACAGGGCAGTGCCATCGCAGTGTGGGCCGTTCCCGGCTCGACCAACCCGATTGCGCCGGGGCAGGCGCTGCAGGGCGTGCGGTTCACCGGACAGCACACGTACATCACGGACATCGGCGGGCCGCTCAAGACGCGGGTGTGTACGGGGTACGGTGGGGCTGGGCTTGGTGCTGGCAGCGTTGGCACCCAAGCGTTGGGCACCTGTGTCGGTACGGGCGACGGGGTTGCGCTCGATGCGTACGGATACGCCCCCGGCACCATCACCAGCACCGATTACAACAACGACAATCTGTTCATCGGGGTCAACGCCGCCACCGACGGGGCCGACAGCTTCTACGGTGGTCTGTACTACTTTGAGGCGTTGAACGTCACGCTGTACTTCGGTACGACACCACCGACCGATCCGCACGCGCCTGCCGGGTACTTCACCAACCCCATCGGCAACACCAACCCCGGCAAGATCGCCGGGACGCAGCAGTTCGATGCGGTGAAGTTCACCATGAATCCGCCCGCTTACGCCACGACCTCGACCCGGACGTGGACGCTGCGGAATCGCGACGGCCTGCTGTTCGCCAACGGCACCCGCACGATGTCACAGGTGATAACGCCCGGCTACGATAGTTCCTGCAGTAAGATCACAATCCCCGCCGGCTTGGCACCGGGATCGTACCCGCTGACGATTACCATCACCGGCATAACTGGCAACACTGTCCCCGACAATCTGACGCAGACCACCTACCTCACTGTCCGCAAGTTGGGTGGCATGTTCATGGAGGCTTGATGCTGTTAAGTGTTTTCACCCCGACGCACAACACCGATTTTCTGGTGGCAACGTACGAGTCTCTGTTGGCACAGACCCACAAGAACTGGGAGTGGGTCATCATCCTCAACAACGGAGCGAAGCTGCCGCGGGAACTCGACGACTCACGCGTGCGCGTCGTGAAGGCTCCCGAGTGGATCGACCATCTTGGCATCGGTGCGCTCAAGCGATTCGCCTGCGAGCAGTGCGACGGCGAGTTCCTGATCGAACTCGACCACGACGATCTGTTGACGCCGAACGCGCTGGCGGCAATCGAGACGGCGGTCGATGTCCACGCCGCGGATTTCATCTACTCCGACTTCTGTAACTTCAACGGGGACGGCACGTACGAGTTGTACGGCAAGGACTATGGCTGGGAACACTACAGCCAGCGCGACGGGGAGAAGGTGTATCAGGTCAACCGGGCGTTCCCGGTCGATGCCGGCTCGATGCGGGCGATCTTCTACGCCCCGAACCATGTGCGCGCGTGGCGACGCACTACGTACTGGAACGCTGGCGGTCACGATGGCTCGATGGGCGTCTGCGACGACTACGATCTGTTGTGCCGCACGTACCTGTCCGGGGCGAAGTTCCACCACATCCCGGAGTGCCTGTACCTGTACCGGAAGCGGAACGACAACACGTTCATCAAGCGCAACGCCGAGATCCAACAGAAGCAGTTGCAGGTGTCGAATCGCTACCTACACATGCTGGTGGGAGAGTGGTGCCGGCGCAGCGATCTGCCGCGGGTGGACGTCGGCGGCTTCAACGCGCCGGAGGGCTACATCGTCGCGTCACAGAAGACCGGCTTCGACCTGCGAGCGAAGTGGCCGTTTGCCGACAGTTCTGTTGGCTGTGTGCGGGCGTACGACTTCCTGCAGCGGGTGGCGCAGTGCGGCGACGGCTGCAAACACGACACGCCGCGGTGCCCCATCGGGGTGATGAACGAGATCTACAGAGTGCTGACCCCCGGCGGCTGGCTGCTCACCGCGACGCCATCGACCAGCGGCAAGGGTGCGTTCCAAGATCCGACCAACTGCTCGTACTGGAACGACAACTCGTTCTGGTACTACACGAAGCAAGCGCAGAAGTCGCTGGTCCCCAGCATCACCGCGCGCTACCAGCCGGCCCGCGTGTGGAACGAGTTCCCGAGCGACTGGCACAAACAGAACGATATCCTGTACGTTTACGCTGATCTGATTGCGCTGAAGGGTCAGCGCCAACCCGGTATCTGTGAGGTGTGACATGAAGCGACTCGCCCCCCTTCTTCTGTTGCTGGCCGGTTGCCAGACCACGCTCGACCCGAACTACGCGCTGCAACTGGAAAGCTACCGCCTGACGATCTCCAGCCAACAGAACGTCGAGATCGCGAAAGCCAAGGCCGAGGAAGCCCGTTACGCCGCCATCGCGGAGATCGCGTCCCGCGGCGACCTCGTTTCCCGGCAGACGGCGATCCTCGCGCTGGCTCTGTCGGGCAAGGGCAGCGCCGACGCTCGCGCCATCGCGGTGACCCTGCCGGGCATCCCAGAGAGTCAGGAAGACCGCGCGCTGAAGTGGGCGGCGATCTTCGCCGGGCCTATCACCAGCGTGGCGCAGGGGTACTTCGGCTACCGGCTGGGGGTCACCCAGTCGAACAACACGGCGAACTCCACCATCGCCTCGTACAGCGCGCTGCAGAACGTCGCGGTGGGCGGCTTCGGGTCGAACACGGCCATCGCGGGCGGCGCGTTCAACGTGGTGG
>Ga0068871_100000866_pt1 | contig 20121 bp, 12 predicted proteins | sample KBSMisM72_FD_72750 | JGI IMG/M metagenome (GOLD analysis project Ga0068871, IMG submission 72750) | Miscanthus rhizosphere microbial communities from Kellogg Biological Station, Michigan, USA - KBS Miscanthus M7-2 | ecosystem: Host-associated > Plants > Roots > Rhizosphere > Soil ...
GTGTCCCTCGACGCGATGCAGGAGTTCCGCATCGAGACGTCGTCGTTCGCGCCGGAGTACGGACGGCTTCCTGGTGGACAAATCTCTATCGCCACACGGTCGGGCGCCAACGCGTTCCACGGAGACGTCTTCGAGTACTACCGCGACACCAAGTTCGACGCGAACAACTGGTTCAACAACGCCAGCGGCGCGCCGAGGCCGCCCGATCGCTCGGACGACTTCGGCGGCGTGATCGGGGGCCCGATTCTGAAGAACAAAGTGTTCTTCTTCGCGTCCCACGAAGGGCAGCGGCTCCAGGTACCGCAAACCGTGACGGCCAATGTCCCGTCCGTCGCGGCGCGGCAAAACGCCGTCGCGAGCATGAAGCCGATCCTGAACGCGTATCCGGTACCGACGGCGCAGTGCCTCGCGGGGACGACGAATTGCGATCCGAACGTCGGGACGTTCGTCGGCGCGTACTCCAACGACAGCTCGATGGACGCGACCAGCGTCAGGATCGACGGCCGGCCGACCGCGTCGATGACGATCTTCGGACGCGTCAACCACTCGCCTTCACACGGATCGATTCGCGCGAGCTCGCCCTCGACGGTCTCGGATCTCACGATGAACCTCGACACCGTGACCGTCGGTCACACCTGGGTGCTGGGTCGCGCCACGAGCAACGACCTGCGGTTCAACTACAGCTACACGCCAAGCTACAGCACCAGCCGGCTCGATGCGTTTGGCGGAGCCGTGCCGCTGCCCGATTCGTCCATGTTCGTGTCGCCGTACGATCCCACCTCGTCGACGTGGGCGTTCTCGGGACGGACCATCGGCGCGCTCTCGGCCGGAAGCGCCGCCTACGATCAATCGAGTCAATTCAACGTCGTCGACAGCTTTTCGTGGCTGCGCGGTTCGCACCAGATGAAGTTCGGTGCGGACGTGCGCCGTCTCTATCCGCGCGCGGACCGTTCGGCATTTGGCCAGACGCTGGCGGCAACGCTGACGACAGCGTCGTGGGTGAACGGCGTCCTCAACCAGTACAGCACCAGTGCCTTCTCACCCAAGGACTTCACGTACTACAACGTCGGCGCCTATGCGCAAGACGCGTGGCATGCGACGCCGCGGCTGACGCTGACGTACGGCTTGCGATGGGACGTCAACCCGCCACCAGGAAGTCCAAACGGGAAGCTGCCGGCGTTTACGCAAGTGGACCTGTCCAGCCTGGCCGCCACCAAGCTCGCGCCCGAAGGCACGCCGGCATACGACACGCAGTGGAACGCGTTCGCACCGCGTGTCGGCTTCGCGTATCAGCTTTCAGACGACGATCGATGGGGACGTGTGCTTCGCGCGGGCTCGGGTCTGTTCTTCGACACCGCGGGCGCGGCGACGGGATTCTCTGAACGGATGTTCGTCTCGAACATCGTCGCCAACCCGGCATTTCCGATTCCGGCCAGCCTGCAGGTGCGTCCGACGATTCCGACCAGCCCGCCGTGGGGATTCATCTCGACGACCAATCCGCATCTGCGCATGCCGTACACGTATCAAGCGAACGTCGCGCTCGAACAGTTGCTCGGCGTCACGCAGTCGCTGACGGTCACCTACGCCGGAGCCTGGGGAAGAAACCTGCTTCGCCGCGATACGTACGTCTCGCCGAACACGGATCTGCCGCAAGGCTTCTACGCCATCGGCAACGAGTCGTACTCGAACTACAACTCGCTGCAAGTGCAGTTCCAGCGCCGACTCTCTCATGGCATTCAGGCGATGGCCGCGTACACGTTTGCAAAGTCGATGGACACCGGGTCGAACCAGAGCGGTACGATCGCCCCGAACGTCTCGCTCGAACCGGTCAGCGACTATTACGGCCCGTCGGACTTCGACATCCGTCACTCGTTCCAGTCTGCGCTCACCTATCAGATTCCGACGCTGCGGTCGAACCGCCTCGTCGAGGCGATCCTCGGGAACTGGTCGATCGACGGCATCTTCCGCGCTCGAACGGCGCCGCCGATCGATCTCGTGCAGACGAACGCCTACCTTGCCGCCGCGCAGCCGTTTCTGCCGGGTACGACGACGACGAATCCGGGCGGGATGAAGTTCGCGGTTCGTCCGTCCCTCGTTGCTGGAGCCGATCCCTGGATCGACGACCCGAAGGCCCCCGGTGGCCGCCGTCTCAATCTCGCGTCCTTCGTCGTCCTGCCGGCCAACAGCGTCGTCGCCGGTCAGGGCAGCCTCGGACGGAATGAGCTGCGCGGCTTCGGATGGGCCCAGGCCGACATGACCATCCGGCGCGACGTCCCAATTCAGGGTGCCATTCGCCTTCAGGTGCGCGTCGACTTCTTCAACATCACCAACACGCCGAGCTTCTGGATGACAGGGAGCGCTGTCGGGTCGAGTTCGCTCGATGTGTCGAACCCGCTGTTTGGCGTCGCTGCGACGACTCTGAACAACAGCCTCGGAAGCGGCGGCGCGCAGGGCGGCTACAGCCCGCTCTACCAGATTGGCGGACCGCGAACGATTCAGTTCTCAGCGAAGCTGCTCTTCTGATGATCACGCGCCTTTTTCTCGCCGTCGTCGCGTTGACGGTCGTCGCGGCGGCGGCGCCGATCGACGTCACCCCACAACCGATCGCCGGCGATCCTTCGGTCAAGTACGACTACGACATCGTCTACGTCCGGGCGCCTCGTCACGGAGACGATCGTCAGATTCAGTGGGCCGATGTCTTCACGCCGCTGCGGGCGGAGCCGGGTTCCGATTTGATGCTCCTGCATCCGGACGGCTCGGAAGAGGTGCTCGTGAAGGCGGGCTCAGATGCGATCGCCGATCCGTTCGTCTCGTTCGACGGCGAATGGGTGTACTTTTCGCGGTTTCACAACGTCCTGAAAGGACAGGCGACCGAACTCCTCGTCTCGCAGAGCGCCGACATCTTCAAGCTCCACGTGAAGACGCGCCGCCTCGTCCAGCTGACGACGCAGGAATTCACGCCCAACACAGGCGTTGCTGACGCCGCGTTGCCGGAACCGGGGGTATTCAATCTCGGGCCGTGTCCGATTCCCGGCGGCAAGGTGATGTTCACGAGCACGCGCAACGGCCTCGTGTCGACGAAGGACTATCACGGCTTCACGACCATCCGCGACTATCCGGGCAGTCCGGCGCTGCAGCTCTTTCTGATGGACGACGATGGACGCAACGTCGAGGAAGTCGGGCATCTGAACATCAACGGCGCGCTGCATCCGACGATTCTCAAAGACGGCCGCGTGATGTTTTCGAGCTTCGAGTCCGAAGGGTTGCGCGACGTACGCATGTGGGCCATCTGGACGATTCATCCCGACGGCACGTTTTGGGAACCGTTCTTCAGCGCACTTGGTGCGTCAGGCGAAACCGCCCGTCACTTCATGACGCAGCTCTCCGACGGCTCCGTTGTCGCCGAAGAGTATTACTTCCAGGAGAATTCGGGCTTCGGCACGTACTACAAGTTTCCGTCGCAGCCGAAGCCGGGCATGGCGTTCTTTGGTTCCGCGTCGAAGAACGACGTGCGCAACACCGTGACAGCGAAATTCGGCCGCAATCCGTTCAGTCCTGTCGGCCTCGAAGAGCTGACGCCGTTTTCGCATTTCAGCAACTCGCCGGCATTTCGCGTCGACCAGAAAGACCCGTCGTCGCCGTTCATGGGCAAGGTGACGCACCCGTCGGGTGCGCCGTACGGCGATCTGTTGACGGTGTGGTCGCCCGGCCCGACGTACGGACTCTCGGACGAGGTCAAGCTTCACGGGTTCGTGAAGCCGGCGATCGACAGCGGCATCTATCTGATCAAAGGCGGCCGCGCCGTCGCCGAGCCCGGACAGATGCGCCTCATCAAGAACGATCCACGCTACAACGAGCAGTGGCCGCGCGCGCTCGTCCCCTATCGCCGTGTCCACGGCGTCGACGAACCGGCCAGGTTCCCCACGCTTGCCAACGACGGCAAGGCATCGGCGGCGCTGCCTGAAGGGTCGCCGTACGGCATCGTCGGCACATCGAGTCTCTACAAGCGCGAGACGTATCCGTTCGGTGTGGTTCCGGAAGGCAAAGTCACAGCGGAATTCTCTGGAGCGCCGTCGATATTCGGTGGGCCCGATCCCTACGAATCGCTCGGCGGACTCGCGTGGGGCGGCGTCACCGGCAACTTCTACGTGCAGGGCGCGGACGCCGGGAAGTACAGCAACGACGACATCCACGCCATTCGCGTGCTCATCACGGAGCCGACGACGGATCCGAGGTATGCCGGGCGCGCCTCGCGCCGCTGGTGGAACATCGCGGACGAACGTCTGCGGATTCTCGGCGAGTTCCCGGTCAGGAAATTCAAGAACGGCGTGCAGCCCGTCGATCCGGACGGCAATCCAGACACAAGCTTCGCGGTCAAACTGCCTGCGGACGTGGCGTGGACGTTCCAGACGCTCGACAAGCGCGGGATGGTGCTCAACATGTCGGAGACGTGGCATCAGCTGCGTCCGGGCGAAGTGCGGACCGACTGCGGCGGCTGTCACTCGCACAGCCAGCTTCCGACACCGTTCGAGAAGACCGCCGCAGCGAAATCCGATTACACGGTCTTCGACTTGACGAAGAGCACTCCGCTCCTCACGTCGAAGGCAAACGATCAGTCCGGCAAGCAGTGGGACGTCAAGAACGAAACGGGCGTCCGTTTCGAAACGGGCGTGAAAAACGTCGAGTACTTCCGTGACGTGAAGCCGATCCTCGATCGGAGTTGCACCGCGTGTCACACGAAGAAGTGGCAGGCGCCGGCCGCCAACCTGGTGCTCGACGACGACGACTTGATGGAGGCCGACGACAATCTCGTTTCGCTGCTCGCAATGCCGCCGCCAGCGAAGGTGCCCGGAACGTTCCTGCGGCTGGCGCTGGACCGTCACGGCAAGTTTGGCAACAAGTCCAATCTTGGGTTCAAGAACGATCCGAACGCGTGGGCGCCGCCCCAGGGCTCGCGATACATTCGTTACTTCCAATCGCGACGCAGCCTGCTCGTGTGGAAAATTTACGGCGAGCGGCTCGACGGATTCCGGAACGACGATTTCGCTCACGAGCTGGTCCCCGGCGATCCGTCGTCGCTCGTCTACCAGGGCAAGCCGTACACACGGCCAGACACGCCGGCGGGCAACAACCGGCTCGTCAACCTCGCGTATCTCGGCGAGCAGATGCCCCCGCCCGCGGCTGTGGCCGGCACCTATCGCGGTCCGGATGGACGCGCGATCAAGGTGCCTGCGCTGACCGACGAGGAACGTCGGACGATTGTGCGGTGGATCGATCTCGGCTGCCCAATCGACCTCGACGCCGAAGCCGTCAAACGCCGCGAGCGCGGCCACGGCTGGTTCGAGGACGACAACCGGCCGACGCTCACGCTGACGCTGCCCGCAGCGGGCGCCAATCCGGCCATCACGCGACTGCTGGTCGGCATGCACGACTTCGACAGCGGCCTCGATCTCGACAGCTTCAGCGTGACCGCGGACGTCCCGGTCGACGGCGTGGCAGCCGGGCAGAATCTCGCGTCGCGCTTCAAGCCGATTACACCGGGAGTTCGCGAGTGGAAGCTCGCGAAGCCCCTCGCCAATCTCCCGCGCGCAACGCTGACCGTGTCGATCAAAGACCGGCAGGGCAACCTCACGCGGATCGTTCGGTCGTTTTCGGTCGCCGGCGCATACTGATCGGATGAACGTGCTCGTCACGGGCAGCGCCGGCCACCTTGGTGAGGCGCTCATGCGTGTGCTGCGCGCGGCCGGGCATCAGCCGTTCGGCGTCGATCTGAAGCCGTCCGCGTTTACGAACGACGTCGGATCGATTGCCGAACGTTCATTCGTGAAGCGCTGCATGCCGCACGCACAGGCGGTGATTCATGCGGCGACGCTCCACAAGCCGCACGTCGCCACGCACTCACGGCAGGCATTCGTCGACACGAACATCACCGGCACGCTCAATCTCCTGGAGGAAGCGTCGGCCGCGGGCGTGGCGGCGTTCGTGTACACGAGCACGACGAGCGTCTTCGGTCGCGCCGCGCGTCCTGCCGCGGACGCACCCGCGGCGTGGATTACCGAGGACGTGCCACCGGAGCCGCGAAACATCTACGGCCTCACCAAGCTGACCGCCGAACGCTTGTGCGAGCTGTTCCACCGCACTCGGGGGCTGCCGTGCCTCGTGCTGAGGACGTCGCGGTTCTTCCCGGAAGCAGACGACGACAAGGCTACCCGCGAGTCGTACGACGACGCGAACGCCAAAGTGAACGAGATGTTGTACCGGCGTGCGGACATCGAAGACGTCGTCAGCGCGCACGTGCTCGCGCTCGAACGCGCGGCCTCACTCGAGTTCGCGCGTTACGTCGTGAGCGCGACCACGCCGTTCACTCGCGGCGACCTGCATGAGCTTCGCACGAACGCACCGGCAGTCGTGCGGCGGCGGGTGCCGCAGTACGAAGCGGTGTATGCGTCGTTGGGATGGACGATGTTTCCGTCGATCGATCGCGTGTACGTGAACGACCGTGCGCGAGCGGAACTCGGATGGACGCCGCAGTACGACTTTGCACGAGTCGTGGAGCTACTGGAGCAGGGCTCGCCTGCGCGAAGTGTGCTCGCGCAGGCGGTTGGATCGAAGGGCTACCACGAAGAGACGTTCAAGGATGGACCCTATCCTGTCGAGTAGCGTTTACCACGCGTACCGATATTCCACGCGGAAGATGTGCCTGTACCACAACGCATCGGTGAGCGCGCGGCCCCAGCCGACGTAGAGCGACGCGCGACTGTTGATGATCGTCCGCGCGCCGACCTTCAGGTTGACGATGTTGATGCCCTCTGCCGATCTGAGCGTTCCGGCGTCCTGCTCTTGTCCACCGAACACGTGCCAGCCTATCAACTCGACGATGGGGACGAACGAGACGCGGTCCGTCTTGAACAGCTCGTAGCTTGGACCGACGCCGTAGTACATCACGTCGCCCGAATACTTCTGGCCGTTCGGTGCTGTCGATCCTCCCGTCGGATGCCAGTCGCCGACTTCCAGCTCGATCTGCGCCCGGTCGGACATCTGCTGCCGGTCGAGCAGCGCGAACTCGATGGCTCCGTGGTCGGTGCCAAGTCCTTTCCTCGCGTCGCCCGTTTTGAAGTAGCCCTGCACCATCGCGGTCAGCGTCGAGTCCTCGTCGTTCACGATGGCCGCCTTCACGCCGACGCGGATGTCGGCCAGGCCGGACCCGCCGGTGAACGTGTTCGACAGTGGCGGATTGAACGTCTGGCCGAGAAACGTTTGCGGCTGGACGAACCGCACCGGGATCGACCCGAACACGGCGATTCGATTGTTCGCGCGGTGGCTCTTGATCGCGTACTGCGCGTCGATGAAGAGCTGCTGGAACCTCAGGTCTGTCACCAGGTCGCCGGCGCCCGGCGCGCCAGGACCCGGAGCGCCGGCAAAGTTGCAGCCGCACTGCGCGTAGAAGAACTCGGCGCGATCCGGCACGTTGTTGTCGCCGGCCACGTCGAAGCGGACGCGGACGTGATCGTCAATCGTCGAGTCTTCGATGTAGCCGACCATGCTGCCGCGGCGTTTCCGTTCCGGCGGCCCGACAATCGGACGAGGCGGCTGAGCTGGCGCGGCGGCGACAGCGACGGCCTCGTCGCCGGCGGCCGGAGCGCCGTCGTCGGCGAATGCAAAATTCGGAAGCAAGATTGCGAGAATCAGAATCGCTGCTCTCATGGTCCACCCGTTACTTGTACGCGGCTAATTTAGCTTCAAGGGCTCGTTGACTCTTCACGATCTCTGCACGATCGCGTTCCGGAAGCTGCGGCAGCAGCTCCGACACGCCTCCGACGACGAGCCGCGCCTCCACGGCTGAGCTCGGCGTCAGGCTGGCCTGCCCCAGCTCGAGATATGCACTGGTAGCGCGCACGACGAGCACGTGGACGTCCGGATCGTCGCGTTCGCGGGCCAGTCGGGCCAGATTGAACAGGAAGTCCTGGTACCGCTGATGGACAGGCGCCGAATAGTGCGTCGTCTTGTCGCGCCACAACCTCCCGAACAGGTCGAAGGCCATGCGGTATTCGGCAAGCGCGGCGCGCGGGTCTCTGGACATCAGCAACCGGCCGCGCAGGTTGTGCGCGTCGGCCTGCTCGATGGCAAGCGACGGCGCCGGCAGCGCGAGCGCCTCCAGCAAGTCGAGCGCCTCTTGGCTCCGCGATTGAGCAAGATCGACTTCACCGAGTTGACTGAGCAGGTAGGACAGGTTGTCGCTGTACTTCGCGAGCTCCATTTTGTAGACGCGGTTCTCGGGGTCGGCCTTCGTCAGCGCCTCGTCCAGCGCCACGGCGGATTCGTAGAACTTCCGCGCCTCGCCAAGACGCGTGTCGTCGAGCGCCAGCAGCGTGGCGAGGCCGTTGTAGGCGCGCGCGAGCTCGAGCGACGCGACACGATCTGAGCCGCGCTGGCCAAGCGGCTCGAGGAGCCGGATCGCTTCGCGAAAATCCCCTTCGTCGGCGCTGAACGCCGGCGTGCCGGGACTGACGGCTGCAAAACGCAGGATGCCGCGGTTGTAGCGTGTCCTCGCGGCCTCCTGCTGGTAATCAGCACGCGCGGGATCCGCGCGCACCAGATTCTCCTGCAGCGCGAGCGCACTAGCATAGGCCTTCTCCGCGTCTGCAGCACGATCGGGAATCGGCGTCAGCGTCAGGCCAAGCCAGTTGTAGGCATTCGCGAGGCCCTGGCGGTAATCGGCCGAGCCGGATTCCCGTCCAAGCGCCTCGAACAACGTCGCGGCCTGCTGGTAGTCACGCGCGGCCTCGTCGGCTTTTTCGAGCCAGCGATCGATATGCCCCAGGCGCAGATGCGCCAGCGCCATTTCGCGCCGAAGCGCTTCGCTGCTGGCGTCCTGCTTGAGGAAGTCGTCATAGAACGACTTCGCTTTCTCGAGCAGCTGACGGCGGAACTCCGTCATCTGCGGAACGTCGGCGCCTGCGCTCGCCGGATCGAGACCGGCCGACGACAGCGTCTGGTCGACGGCGTCTTTGGCAAAGCCAAGATTCTGCGTCGCCCGCCGGTTCTCCTGTCGTGCGACATAGGCCAGCACGCCGGCGACGACGAACAGCACGCCGAACACCGCCGCCGTCCATCGCGCTTGCAGCAGCTTCCGGCGCCGCTCTCGTGCCTCTTCGGTTGTGGTGCGGACGTGTTCCTGCTCGCTTCGATCGAGGAACGCCATCGCACGGACGAATCCATCGTCGTGGCGGCGGCCCCACGCCGGCGTCGGCCGGTTGTTGCGCCGCCACTGCAGGGCCAGCGCGAGCTGCGGATTGCGCCACAAGTCGCCGGAGCCTTCCTCGCACCAGCGCGCGGCTTGCGACAGACGCGTGTACAACGCCGCGGACTGGCGATCCTGTTCCGCCCACTCGACCAGCCGCGTCCAGCGCCGCATCAGGCTCTCGTGCGACAGGTCCACGATCGAATGTGGACCGAGCGGCACCGTGCTCGGCGGCATCAGAAACGAACGGTCCGGACGGCGGAAGATCTCGACGACCTCGATGACCTCGGCGTCCGTTGCCTCGCAAATCTCGGCCAGCTCGTGAATCGACGTCGGACGCCGCACGCCGCGTGACTCGGAGAACGTGTCGGTCAGCGCCTTGAACATCCCCTCGCAGATCTGCCGGCCGCGCTCGCCGTTGGTTTCCTGAAACGCCTCCTCGGCGTGCCGCGACAGCGCATCTCGAAGCGTCCCGATCGCTTCATACGCGTCGACGTCGATGGGCTCGCCGGGCTGATGGTGCTGATCCCAGTAGCTCCACGTCCTTCGCAGCGCATGCTGCAGCACGGGAAGCTGGTCCTGGTCGTCGCCGAGTTCGTTCAACAGGCGGCGAACGAGACGCGGCGCGATTTCTCCGCCGCCGACCGCCACTGGACCGGTGATGGCGAGCCTGACTTGATCGCGCGTCATCCGCGGCACGAGGTACTGTCCGTTGTTCACCGCATCGGGCAGGCCCGGATACTCGATGCAATCGCCGATGAAGTCCGATCGCATCGTGAGCACGACGTAAATCGGCAGCGCGCTCTGCTTCGCCGCCTCGAGGAGCAGACTGACGAAGGCAATCGCTTCGTCGCGCGAGTTGTCGATCTGGCGGCTGCGCCGGAAGCGGAAGAGCTCCTCGAATTGATCGACCACGACCAGGAGGTTGTCGACGTGCGGAATCCGCGCGTATCGCACGGCATCGGCGATCCCGAGCGAGCCCCGCCGCAGCGTCGTCTCGAGAAACTCACGGCTGGCGTCCGCCGCCTCGGCGTCGCGGCCGTCAAGCACGCCCGACTGGTCGAGGGCCTGTGCGAGATGTCCGATTGGGTTTTCGCCTGGGCGGAATATCGCGATTCGCCAGCTCGATCCCGCCGTCACCATGAACCCGCTGTGAAGCGACGGAATCAGCCCAGAGCGAACCAGCGACGACTTGCCGCTGCCCGACGTGCCGACGACCGACAGGAAACGCGTCGAGCGGAGTCGGCGCAGCAGCTCGTCGATCTCTTTTTCGCGGCCGAAGAAAAGATGATCTTCGTCCGGTTCGAATGGACGCAGGCCCGGGAACGGGTTGAACGCGGTCATCCCTTCAAGCGCGCGACGATCGGCAGCCAGGGCTCCGGAGTCAAACCGTCGTACTGAGGAACGATCGTGGCTTCGTGGGTACGGAACCGCTGTTTCTCGGGCGTGTTCGGCGCCAGCAGGCAGACGGCGACGGTAGGCGCGGGCTTGGTGCGTCCGTACCCGGCGATCTTTCGCAACTCGCTGAACTTCCGCAGCAGCCAGAGCTCGTTGGCGGCTCCGAAGAAGATGACGATGCCGTCGGCCGTGCGGAGATTGTCCTCGTGGTACTCGCGCACGTCCGACTCGTTGCCTTTGAAGACCGGGTGAATGACTTCGAGCCCCTTGTCGAACAGCAGGTCGGCCCACGGCGACACGGCGTCGGCGTCGCGCTCGTCGTAGAGGAGGTATACGGAGCGGACAGCAAGGGCAGGCGCTGTCGACGCGTCCGCCGCCGACTTCGGCGCGCGTCCACGTCCCAGCGTCTCGTACATCACGGTCCTCAGGTCTTCGAGCGGCGTCTCGAGGAGATCGGAGTCCTCCGCCCCACGGGGATCCGCACGCAGCCGGCTGATGACCTGTTGCTGCCGCGCATCGTCGACTTGCAGCGCCGGCGGAATCCACAGGAGCCGGTTGAACCCGCCACGTTCGGCGCGCTCAATCGCCAGCTCGTTCTGGATTTCGATGAGCGACGACAGCGAGCCTTCAGGCGTGAGGCTGTAGCGTTTTCCGACGAGATGAATCGACATCGACGAGCGCGCGAGGTCCTCGCGCACGGCGGCTTCGACGTCAGTCCCGACGTTCGGCAGCGACTGCGCGGGAAGCACCGTGTAGCCGTGCTGCTGAAGGTCGCGCCGAATCGCGTCGTGCTGCTCCTGGAGGTCGAACGTCGTCACGGCGAGATACACGGCGCCCTGGCCGGTCTTCGACAACGCGTCGCCGCCGGGGCTCTCGACGAACTCGAGCAGCTCCTTCAGGTCCTGCGCGAGGTCGTCGAGCTTCATCAGAAACTTCTGCCGGAACTGATCGCCGAACTGCTCGTCGAATTCACGGAAATTTCCGGTGTCGGGATCGACGGCGAAGAACTCGTAGCCGAGCAGCGACGGCAACGGCGGACACTGCTGGTCGAGCGGCACCGGGGTTTTCAGGACCTTGAAGATCCGCGACTTGTCATGGACCTGCACGCCGCCGTGCTCGGCGGCCGCTTTGCAGAACTCGTTCACTTCGCGCGTGGTCCATTCCGACTTCACGTAGCGCGGCGACACCACCGACACGAGCACCGCCGCGCGCTGCACGCGTTCGACGATCGCATCGGCGAAGACGTCGTTGCCGGCCAGCTTCGGATCGCGCCAGATGCGGGCGGGCTTGCCGAGCAGCTGCGCCAGGCGGCGATCGAGCGTCTCGTGCAGCTTCGACACCCAGCCCTTGCGATCGCCGCCGAGCGTCGTGTCGTCCAGGTGGGCGTAGCTGACGAAGACGTCGACGTCGAAGTTCATCGTGTGGGCATTTTAGAGCCGTTCGTGAACGCGAACACGAAAGCGTCATCAGACGACGAATCTGTGGTGTGAATGGACAGGTTTCGTCGTCCAGCCGCGTGGGTTGCCACCTTTTAGACAGGCACCGGTCTTGCTCCGTTCCAGCTCAGGAGGAAGCGCTGTGTCCAAGTTAATGGTCGCTGCGGCGGCGATCGCCGTGAGCCTTGTCGCGGCCTCGCCCGCCAGCAGTCAGGTGCAGGTCTCGGTGAATATTGGCACTCCGCCGGCGTTCGTCGCGGCGCCCCCGCCGCTCGTGGTCGTGCCCGGATCGGCGGTGTACTACGCGCCGGACTATGAGTACGGACTTCTCTTCTACGGCGGGCGCTACTACACGCAGTTCAACGGCGCGTGGTTCTGGGCGCCAAGGCCCGGAGCGAGGTGGGTGACCGTGTCGACCGTGCCTCGAGCTCTGGTCGCGGTCCCTGTCGAGTACCGTCACGGGAAACATGGACGCGGACCTGGGCATTGCCCGCCCGGTCAGGCGAAAAAGGGACGCTGCTGATCTAGTCCCTAGCCCCTAGCCCCTTTTTCGTCGCACCCATGCCCTCGAGCAGGGCGACGGTGTCGGGGTGTGGATCCGCAACCGCGGACTTCACGCCTCGCACGCCGACGCCCTTTGCGAGATCGAGCGCCGTACGGCCGATCGCGTCTTTCAGCGTCAAATCCGCGCCGCGTTCGGCGAGCAACTTCACCATCGGCGTGTAGCCGCGCTCTGCGGCTCCCATCAACGCCGTCTGATCCGGCACAGCCGCTGGAGTAGGAATCTGGCTCGGACGGCCGCGAAGACCTGCCGCGTACACGTTCGCTTGTGCGGCGCTCGGGTCGAACACCTCGCGGCGCGGTTCGTTGACCATCCGGGCGTTGATATTCGCGCCGGCATCGAGCAGTAGGGTCATCGTCGCAAGGACGCCTTCGGTCGTGCGATTGCGGCCGCGCGTGACGCGCGTACCGAATTCCACGCCCGCCGCCGCCATCAGCGGCGTCACGCCTTCCTTGCTCGCCAGATCGACGAGCGCTCCGTGCTTCAAGAGCAGTTCGACGAAAGGCGCATCGCCCGCGCGGGCAGCGCGCAGCAACGCCGTGGCGCCTTGCGAGAGGATGACGTCCCCGCTGCGATCCTGCGGCACATCGCGGTACGGCGGACGCCGCTTCAGCTGGAGGTTCGGGTTGGCGCCCTTCTCGAGCAGGAGCTTCGCGACGTCGAGCGCGGTGATCGTGTCTTCGCTCGGCAGCACCGCCATCGCGCCGTTCCCCTTCGTCGGCAGCGTGCTGACGTCGGCGGCCATGTAGAGCGGCGATCGGCCGTAGAAATCCCACTTGTCGACGTCGGCGCCGGCTTTGATCATGTAGGCCGCGAACTCGAAGTGAAGATTGAGCAGCGCCATGTTGAGCGGCGTCACGCGGTGCGGATCTTCGAGATCCGGATCGGCGCCCGCGGCCACGAGGTGCTTCGCGCATTCGACGCAGCCTTCACGCGCGGCGTACAGCAGCGGCGTGAATCCGCCCTGATTCATGTCTTTGGGGCGCGGCTCGGTGATGACCTTCCGCTCCCAGTTGCGGACGATTCCTCGCGCGTTGAGGTCGGCGCCGTGCGACGCGAGGAACTTCACCATCTCCGCCTGACTTTGCGCGGCGGCCCACATCAACGCCGTCTGCCCGCCGAACTCTTCCTTCGCGTTGACGTCGGCGCCGGCTTCGATCAGCACCTTCGCGGCCTCGACCTTCCCGCTGCGCGCCACCGCGAGCAGGGGCGTCTCGCCTTCCGGATTCTTCGTGTTTGGGTCGGCGCCCGCCTTGATCAGCGTGTTGATAATCGACGCCGAGCCGACGATCGCCGCTTCGGTGAGCGCCGACGTGCCGAACTGGTTCTTCGCCTTCACGTTCGCGCCGGCTTTAATCAGCGCGCGCACCAGATCGACGTCGTCGTTGCTCGCCGCCCACATGATCGCCGTCGTCCCGTCCGGTCCGACGGCGTTGGGGTTCGCGCCTTTGGAGAGGAGGCGCATGGCAGCCGTGTGGTCGCCGCGTTCGGCGGCGTCGACCAACGTCACGCTGCCGTTTGCCGCGAGCACGGGGGCGGCCACGGACAGCGCGACAAGCCAGGCGACGAATCGTGTTCGCACGTTAGATCTCCGAGAAGATGCCGCCGCTGTCGCCGAGCTTCTCGACCGGGATGTTGTTGCGGTCGAACAGCGTGATGAGCAGATCGGCGAAGCGCGAATCCTGCGGATACTTCAGATGCTGGCCGCCCTTGATGCGTCCGTGCGCGTGGCCGAAAATTGCCGCCGGCAGTGGGTCGTTGTTGTGCTTGTCGCTGTTGCTCATGTTGCTGCCGAACAGAATCGTCGAGTGGTCGAGGACCGTGCCGTCGGCTTCCTGCGCCTTCGACAACCGATCGACGAACTTCGCAAACACGAGCGAGTGATACGTCTGGATTTGCACCAGCTTGTCCATCTTCTGCGGGTTGTTCCCGTGATGCGACAGCGGGTGGAAGCCTTCCGCGATGCCGAGGTTCGTGTACGTCCGCATGCTCGCTTCGTGATCCATCGAGAACGTCATCACGCGCGTGATGTCGGCCTGGAGCGCGAGCGCCATCAGGTCGAACATCAGCGTGAAATGTTCGGTGATATCGGTCGGCGTGCCGACCGGCGCGTCGGGGATGTTCAGATTGGTCATGTCCGCCTTCTCGGCCATCTGCACGCGCCGCTCGATCTCGCGCACGGAGTCGAGATAGTCGCTGACGACGGCGCGGTCGTGGACGCCGAGGCTGGTCTGGAGCCGCGCGGCTTGTCCCTTCACGCGATCGAGAATGCTGCCGGTCTCGTGGAGAATCGCGGCCCGCTCTTTGTCGGTGTCGCCCTGGCCAAACAGCTTCTGAAACACCGCGCGCGGATTGCCTTCCTGTGGCAGCGGTTGCGTCGGCGTCCGCCAGGCGAGCCGCGCGCCCACCTGCGACGTCGTGAGCTCGAGCGACGGCAGGCGCGTGTCCTGTCCGATGTGCCGCGCCGCGAGCTGGTCGGCGGTGACGCCGGCGTCGGGGCCGGTGACGCCGTGTTCCCACGGCTTGACGCAGTTCAGCCACGTCGACTCGATGTAGGCGTGCGGCTCCGGCGTCTCGCCCGGCTTGTTACGCAGGCCCGAAACGATCGTCAGGTGCTCGCGATACGCCTCGAGCGGCTTCAGGATCTCCGACATCTCATAGTTCGCCCCGGTCTGCTTCGGCGACCAGCGGTCCATGACGGCGCCGTGCGGAAACCCGATGAATGCGAACCGCTTCGGCGCGGTGCCCGCGGCGGTCTTCGCCCACGCCGTGCCCGCCGGACTCATCGCGTCGAGCAGCGGCAGCGCAATCGTCGCGCCGACGCCCTTCAACACCGTGCGCCGTGAAATGTGTTTGCGGAACAGATGCATCGTCGTCTCCCTCAATGACCCGCTACCGTTGTCTTCTCGCCCGCCTGCGGCACTCTACGCATCCTGAATTGGTCGCTGTGCACGACGGCCTGAATGATCGTCGCAACGCGGTAGTCGCTCGCCGCGGCGCCTCTGACGATGCGGCGCACGGTCGGCATGTCCCAATACTCCACCTTGCGGCCGTTCGCGTACGTCAGCAACCCCTCGGTGAACGTCTGGACGAACTGCTCGGGACGGCGCAGCAGCGCGTTGCGAAGCTCGTCGGGATTGTTGACGGAAGTGCCGTCGGGCAGCTTCCCTGACGAATCGATCGCGACGCCCGCATAGCGATCGCGGTCGCGCCACCGGCCCGTCGCGTCGAAGTTCTCGAGCGCGAGACCGAGCGGATCCATGACGGCATGGCACGACGAGCACGTCGGGTTGGAACGGTGCTTCGCCATCATCTGCCGCATCGTCAGTGCCTTGGTCGTCCCGATGTCCTTCTCGTCGAGCGTCGGGACACCTTGCGGCGGAATCGCGGGCGGCACGCCTTGAATGTGCTCGAGGATGAACTTGCCGCGCAGCACGGGCGACGTCCGGTTCGGGTACGCGGCCGCCATCAACACCGCGCCCTTGCCGAGCAGCCCCCAGCGGACGGAATCCTGCAGCTCGACGCGGCGGAAGCGATCGCCCTTCACGTCGGTGATCCCGTAATGCAACGCCACACGCTCGTTGAGAAACGTGTGCTTCGCTCTCAGCAGGTCGACGACGCTGCGATCCTCTTTGAAGATGCTGTCGGCGAACAGCGCGAGCTCGGTTTTGAAGTCCTCGCGTGGATCGGACCGTCCCGACGCGAACGGGAACACCGCCTGATCAGGGACGATCTCGTCCAGCCGCTTCATGTCCAGCCACTGCGGCACGAAGTTGTTCGCAAGCGTGATCGATCGCGAGTCGGCCAGCATGCGCCGAACCTGCCGTTCGAGCATGGCCGACTCGTGCAGCTTGCCGTCGATGGCTGCCTGCAGCAGCTCGTCGTCCGGAATCGAGTTCCAGAGGAAGAACGACAGCTTCGACGCCAGCTCGAGATCGGTGATCGCGTACTGCTCGCCGGGCCGTCCGTTCGCCGGCACGCGCTCGCCGCGATAGAGGAAGAACGGGCTCGCAAGCAGTCCGGTCAGCGCGCTGCGCACGCCGCCCTCGAAGCTCTCTTTCGCGCCTTCATCGTAGTACTGCATCAACTCGTTCACGTCGTCCGCCGTCACCGACCGGCGATAGGCGTGCCTGGCCAACGCCGCCACGATCGTTCTGGCGCAGTCTCTCGATTGATCTTTGCAGACGAAGATCCGCTCGCGGCTCGGCGTCGCGCTGAGTCCCTTTGCGTTGAACGGGCCCTGCAGCTGGAACGAATTCACGCGGTACATGCGATCCTGTCCGCCGCCAGGGGCGAACACCTGAAGCTGGTCGTCCGACTCGGCAAACGTCCGCCGCTTGAACGTGACGCCGATCTTGTGCGGACCAGCGGTCGCCGGGAAGCGGATGTTCTTCAGGCGCGCGTTGACGCGATCGAGCGCGCCGTTCTGCACCTGATCGTAGAGCTTCATGTCCTCTTCGCCGCCGATCGACGTCTCGTACACGATCTTGTTGTCGAGCGTGACGACCAGCGGGTTCGCGAATTCCATCCCGCTGCCCCAGATGTTCGTCACGATGTCGGCGATGTCGACGCGGTATTCGCCGTCGGCGGGCAGTTCGACCTTCGCGAGAATGCCGCCGCGCGTCCCGAGCGGCAGGCCCGGAAGGTGGGTGAGCTGCGTGCCTGGACCCGCGCGGAACGTCCAGCCCCCGGGCCGCGCATCGGGCTTGCCGAGCGCCTTCACGGCGACGGTGCGCGCGGCGATCACATACTGCTCGATGAACGACGGCGACACCTGCAGTGCGGCCGCGATGTTGTCGAACCCGTCGGAGATGTCGTCGGCCGGGAGGAACTCGCCCGCCTGGATCTCGACGTCGAGGAGATCGCGCACCGCGTTGGCGTATTCCTTCCGATTGAGCCGGTGCAAAACGATCTGATCCGGAAGATGCGGCGGAGCCGCAGCGCCGGCGCGATCGAGTGTGTTTTCAAGAAATGACACCAGCGAATCGACCGTCGCGCCATCCGGCTGACGGGCGCCGGGCGGCGGCATCACGCGTCCACGCAGCTTGCGCACCGCCTTCTCGAACACCTCACCGCGCTGGCCGATGCTCTCTGCCGTGATCCCGTCGAAGCTGGCGCCGCCGGCCTTCATCCGATCGTTGTGACAGCCGCCGCAGTACTGTTTGATGACCGCGAGCTGCGCGTCGGCAGCCGGAGCGGGCGCCGACGACTGCGAGGTCGTGAAGACGACCGCGCTGAGCGACAACACGCAGACGCCGATGAGCGATATCCGTCGCAATGTCATTGAGATCATCATCTATGCGTCTGGTGACAAGTATCCCCAGAGGCTCTCGAAGGCGCGCCGCACGAACTCGTCGGGATTGCCCATCTGCGCATCGAATTCCTTCGTCGGCTTCGCCTCCACCGCTTCGCTCGGGCTCCGCCCCTTGTTCAGCAGCGTCGTCAGGCGCTCGTAAATCTTGCCGTACATGTCGTACTGCGCCTTGAGATCTGCGAGGCCGAGCACCCGACCGCGCGCCGGGACAATCCGCGTCTGCTCGTCGACGAGCGGCTGCAGCCGCTGCAAGCCGCCCACGATGCCGCCAATCCACGCGCCGGTGGCGTAGTCGACCACGGGCCAGCCTTCGCCGCTCATGGCGTCGCCGACGGCCAGCACGTTCTGCCTCGGGAAGTGCACGTACAGATCGCCGTCGGTGTGGGCGGCGTCGGGGATGTAGCCGTATCGAACGCCATCGAGTTCGCCAGTCGTGTAGAAGGTCTTGTTCGGCTGGGCGACTTTCACGGCGCGCTTGAAGCGCCTGCCGTTCCACGGCCAGACGACGTCCGTCGTCATCCACAACCGCGTGTTTTCGTGCGCGATGATCGTCTTGCCCGCTTTGCCAAGGGTTTCGTTCGACCCCGTCTGCTCGGGATGCCAGTGCGTGTTGAAAATCGCCTGAACCGGGCGACCGCCGGGCAGCCCGGCGACCGCTTTCAGCAACGCGTCGGAACCGGCAGCGGACGCGCCGTCGACGAGCATCACGCCGTTCGCCGTCGTGTGCGCGACGACGCTCGCTTCGCCGGGAATTCGAATCAGGAACAGATCGTCGCTGAGGCGCTGGACGTCTGGCGCGAGCGTCGCGGTCTGTGCCGTCGCAACAAGACGCCAAACCGGCGCGCCCAGCGCGAGGCCGGCCGCAGTCAGCGTGGTCTTCAGTATCCGACGCCGCGAATGACCCTGTGCAGCCAAGGTTTACAGACGTTCAGTGTAGGCAGCTTTGCTGCCCGAATCCACCCTAAACGCACCTCAGCGTTTCGAGCTGGCGGCGCAGATTCTGGAGCACCAGCGTGCCGCTGATGTTGCGTCCTTCCTTATTGATGGAGCGATAGGAGAGCAGCTGATCCTTCCATTCAGGACGCTGTTTCATGAGTCCCTCGTACTTCGCGCGGAGGCTCGCAAGCTCCTGGGGATAGCTGCACCGGCAGGCCTCAGCCGGACGTCCCCCCGTGACGCACGCCGTGACTTTCTCGCTCAGTCCAGCCATGGCGTCGTTCAACGCGTTGACGGCGGCGACGTCCTTCGGCTCTGTTACTTCGATCGTCGGCAATGGCACCACTGCCTGCGCCAGTGCCAGGACGATCACGACAACCGGAATCATCAACTTGCCCTCCGTGCCGACCACAACAGCGCGATCAGCGCAATCGCCTGCACGCCGAAGAACACAGTCGTCAAATCATTCGTCAGGCTCGACACGCCGAACCCTGTATACAACTCGCTCGAGTACAGATGACGATGGACGTTGCGCAAGACGAAGAACTCGATGAACCCGACGACGACAATCGAGTACTTCACCGGATTGCGCGCCGCCATCGCGGCGATGGTGCCCAGCACGAACGCGAACGAGCCGATGATGCGGAGGAAGTACACGTTGCGTGCGTCCCACGAGAGCTCAGCGCCGTAGGCGGCCACAGCAAACCGCTGAAACGACGTCGAGAACATGAGACCGGCGCCGGCGATCAAATGAAACGCGGCGATCAGCCACAGCAGCACCTGCAGCGCGCGAGCGTCCGTTCTCACCGCTCGCTCCGCGGCTCAGCCGCCGGCGCATACATCGCCACGGTGAACGCATAGCCCACGACGTCCCACGACCACACGCTCGCGTAGAGAAACCCGATCAACACGCCGAGCGCGCCCACAAACGACAGCGACACCGACGCGAGTGCGATCGCCCACGCCCGCAGGTAGACACGGCGCCGCGACCAGGCGCGCCGAAACGCTCCGGCGGGATTGCGAAGCACTGCGGCGTCGCCTTCAACCGCGTACACCGTCATGCAGCCAGGCAACGTGAAGACGGCCAACACGAACGCGGCGGCGCTGGCAGCGCCGAGCGGCGCGACGAGTAGCGGCGCGGCGGCTTTCGCGTACGCGACATAGGCAAACGCACCGAGTGCCGCCGCAGGCGAGAGGTAGGCGGCAATCGCGGCCGCGGAAACGCAGCCGCGTC
>Ga0068871_100000875_pt1 | contig 20076 bp, 20 predicted proteins | sample KBSMisM72_FD_72750 | JGI IMG/M metagenome (GOLD analysis project Ga0068871, IMG submission 72750) | Miscanthus rhizosphere microbial communities from Kellogg Biological Station, Michigan, USA - KBS Miscanthus M7-2 | ecosystem: Host-associated > Plants > Roots > Rhizosphere > Soil ...
AAGGCCTGGCGGCGGTCGGGAAGATAGCTGAGTTCGGCGGTGGTCAGCGCCAGTTCCTCGGCCAGTTCGGCGGACTGGGTGCCGATCTCGGCAGCGACCTTGGTAAAGGCGCTTTCGATCGACATGCCGGATTCCACGCAGATCAGCATAAGGTCCAGCGCATCGGGAAAGCCGCGCATGATGGAGGCCTGACGGCGCTGGATCATGTTGCCGACGAACATGTCGGGCAGATAAAAGCCGATCAGGGCGCCGACAATGGCAGCGCCGACTTTCTGCAGCGGCGACCAGCTCAGATGCAGGATCAGGAACAGGTAGAACAGCACCACCAAGAACACGATGAACGGCATCACGAAGCGGAAAAACATGAAGGCGATCAGCGGCGCCTGGCCGCGATAGCCGGCGCTGGACAGCTTTTCGCGGGTATTTTCGCTTTCCAATATGTTGCCCAGCTTGAAGCGATCCAGAGTCGCTTTCATGTAGGACACCGGCTCGATGCGCAGGCTGCCGCGCTTGGCGTTGAGGGCGGCATGATGCTTGGCGCGCAGTTCCTCGCGGCGGCGCGCCACCGATTTGAGCCGGTCGTTCAGCCCGTTGCCTTCCAGATAGGGGACACCCAGGGTCAGAACGGTGGCGAAGGCCAGAATGCCGACAAAAAGCATCGCCAGGAAGTTTTTGTCGAACAGCAGGTTCATGACGGTATCCATGCTAACCGCCTAATGCTTGAAGTTGATCATTTTGCGCATCACCATGATGCCCATGCCCATCCAGACGACGCAGAAGGCCAGCATGATGTTGCCGGCACGCTCGGTGAACAGCTTGGCGATATAGGCCGGCGTGGTGAGATAGACGATACCCATCACGCCCGGAGGCAGCGAGCCGATGATCCCGGCGCTGGCCTTGGCTTCCGACGACATCGCCTTGATCTTGCCCTGCAACCGCTTGCGGTCGCGCAGCACGGCGGAGAGGTTGCTCAGGGCCTCGGACAGGTTACCGCCCGACTTGCTCTGGATGGTCATGACGATGGTGAAGAACCCCACTTCCGGAGTCGGCATGGATTCCATCATCCGCTTAAGCGCCTGCTCCAGGGTGACGCCGACCTTCATGCTTTCCGTTAAAGCGTGAAATTCGCTGCCCACCGGATTGGGGATCTCGCGCGCCACAATGCGCAGCGCTTCATTGGTGGGCAATCCCGACTTGACGGAGCGCACAATCACGTCGATGGCGACGGCGAAATGTTCGGTGAATTTCTTCCTGCGGCGATTGGTGAGAAAGCCTAGAACCCAGCGAGGCAATCCCAGGCCCACCACGAACACCGCCAGCACGATCACCAGCGGTTTTTGATGAGTCATGATCGCGCCGCCCGCCGCCACGCAGGCCGCGATGCCGCAAAGCATCCAGAAGTTGCGGGGGCTGGCCTTGGGGAAACCGGCCTGCTCCAGCCGGCGCCGCATGGTGGGCCGTTCTTTCTTGGCGGCGCGGTTTTTCTCCACATCCTTGAGCATGACCGCGACGTTCTTGCGCTTTTGGGCGGCGTCCTGAACCGGATTTGCACCGCGGCCGCGCGCGCCGCCGGCCGGCCTGGCCACCGCCGCGACACGTTTCTGGGTGACTTCGTCGCCGCCGGAGAAGGCGAACGCCGCGCCGCCAAGCGCGAGCGCGAACAGGATGCCGACCAGGATGATCATTGGTTGACCTTGTCCAGGGCGTCGGCCAGCTCTTTTTCGAGATTGTAATAGCGGGCGCGTTCCCAGAAATGGGGCCGCACCACGCCGGAACCGACATGCTTGCCGCGCAGCTTGCCGCTTTCGTCCTCGCCGTCTATTTCGTAGGAAACCAGGTCCTGGGTGATCACGACATCGCCCTCGGTGCCGATCACCTCGGTGATCTTGGTGATGCGGCGCGAACCGTCGCGCATGCGTTCGGCCTGGATGATGATGTCGATGGAACCGACGATCATTTCCCGGATGGTCTTCATCGGCAGCGAGAACCCGCCCATGGTGATCATGGATTCAAGGCGGCCCATGGCTTCGCGCGGGGAGTTGGCGTGCAGCGTGCCCATTGAGCCGTCATGGCCGGTATTCATGGCCTGGAGCAAGTCGAACGCCTCGGGTCCGCGAACTTCGCCCACGATGATGCGTTCCGGACGCATACGCAGGCAGTTCCTGACCAGGTCGCGCATCGAAATCGTGCCCTGGCCTTCCAGGTTGGGCGGCCGGGTTTCCAGCCGCACCACATGCGGCTGCTGGAGCTGGAGTTCGGCGGCGTCTTCGCAGGTGATGACGCGCTCTTCGGTGTCGATATAGGCGGTCATGCAGTTCAGTAGGGTGGTCTTGCCCGAACCGGTACCGCCGGAAATCAGGATGTTGCAGCGGCAGCGGCCGATGACCTGCAGCACCCGCGCCGCATCCGGGCTGATCGAGCCGAACTTGACCAAATCTTCCAGCTTCAGCTTGTCTTTCTTGAACTTACGAATGGTCAGGGTCGGCCCGTCCAGGCTCAGCGGCGGACCGATGACGTTGACACGGGAGCCGTCCAGCAGGCGCGCGTCGCAAATGGGCGAGGATTCGTCCACGCGGCGGCCGACTTGCGACACGATGCGCTGGCAGATATTCATCAGCTGGGCATTGTCGCGGAAACGGATATTGGTGAGCTGCACCTTGCCCTGGACTTCGATGAAGACCCGGTTGGCGCCATTGACCATGATATCGGCGATGTCGTCGCGCGCCAGCAGCGGCTCAAGCGGACCATAGCCCAGAACGTCGTTGCAGATATCCTGGAGCAGATGTTCCTGCTCGGCGATGGACATCACCACCGCCTTGATGGAGATAATCTCGTTGACGATGTCGCGAATTTCCTCGCGCGCCGAATCCGGATCGAGCTGTGCCAGTTGGGCCAGATCGATGGTGTCGATCAGGGCATTAAAGATCGTGGATTTTATCTGGTAATAGTCTTCCGAGCGGTTGTCGGTCACCACCCGGGGCACGGGCTTGGAAGCTTGCGGCGCGGTTTGCGGCGGCGGCGCGGCGGCGGGTGCGAGAGGAGCGGAGGACGCAGCGGCGGCATTGGCGCGTGGCGCCGCGGCAGCAGGAGCCGCGGACTTTCCGAAGGCCGGCTCGGGGCCGCTTCGCTTGCCAAAACCGCTCATAATTTATGCCCGCTTCTTACCCTTGAGGAACGAAAATATGTTCACGGTGTTCTTGCTGACCACGCCCTGAATTGTCCGGCCGGTTATGGCGCGGCACAGCTGACGCAGGGCTTCCGTCACCGGCGCCTTGGGCATCATTTCCATCACCATCTGCCCGTTATTGGCGGCTTGACCGAACAGCGCGGGATCAAAAGCGATGATCGCGGAGGGGTCCATGCCCATGGTTTCGGCAAAATCCTTGGCGGGAATTTCCGGACGCTTGGGAACACCGACCTGGTTGATCACCAGACGGGGCGGGGCATCGTTGGGACGGGCGCCCTTGACCAGATCGATGATATTCTTGGCGTTGCGCAGACTGGTGAGATCGGGTGTCGCGACGATCACGACATCGTCGGCAGCCAGCAGCGACGCCTTGATCCAGGGCTGCCAGCCATGCGGCAGGTCCAGGATGACGCAGGGGATGGTCTGGCGCACCGCGTCGATCACCGACTCGACCGCATCGGGCGTGGGTTCATACTCACGGTCCAGAACGGCGGGAGCGGTGAACAGCGAAAGATGCTCGCCGCGCTTGATCAGCAAGCGGTCAAGCAGGACATCGTCCAGGCGTTCCGGCGCGGTGAGCGCATCGCAAATGCCCTGGCTGGCTTCGTCGTTGAAGTCGAGCCCCACGGTGCCGAAAGGCAGATCCATATCGATGACAGTGGTGTTGATGTGCAGTTCCTCGGCGATACACCAGCCGATATTGTGCGACAGGGTCGAAGAGCCCGCACCGCCGCGGGCGCCAACCACGGCCACCACGCGGCCGATCGGGGCCGCACCGGGATCCAGATAAAGCCCGGAGATCACTTCGATCAGCTGCAAGGGCGACAAAGGCGCCACCAGATATTCCGACGCGCCGCGGCGCATCAGTTCGCGATACAGCTCCACGTCGTTGCTGCGGCCCACCACAATCACCTTGGTCGCGGGATCGCAGACTTCCGCCAGCCGGTCGAGTTCCAGCAGGGCTTCCTCGCCATGCAGCTTGGTCTCGACCACCAGCAAATTGGGGGTGATCTGGCCGGTATAATGCTGAACCGCGCCATCGATACCGCCCAACTGCACTTGCAAATGCGCCTTGGACAGACGGCGATCGCCGCCGGCACGCTGCAGGGCAGCGCCGGTATCGGGAAATTCGCAGAAGGCATGGATGGAAATACGCGGCACGGGACGTTCGTGCGGCGCGGCGCCAAAACTTTCGACTTGCGGAGGTTTACTCATGTTTGGTTCCGTTTCACGCGTTATTGGGCGACAGTCGAGGCACCGGCAGATTGCTCGGTGCTGCTTTCCGCAGAGTGTTTTGCAGCCTGGGTGATTTCGCCCTTGCGATAATGATCCATCACATTGGCGCGGCGCTGCGTGTCCACCGGACCCATGGCGCCAGGGCCCAGCAAATCGCGGGGATCGGCCACCATGGCGGCGATATTGTGCTGCACCGAACAGCCAAAGTTCTTGGGCGTAAGATTGTCGCCGCTGAAAGCGAGATTTTCCGACCAGTCGCCGCAGGATTCCGCATGGGCGGTATAGCTGATATAGCTGACATCCACGCGCGTGTCGCCATTGGCGGCATCGCGGGTCGAGACCAGGATCTTGTCGCGGCTGATACCGGTCGCGGCGGCACGTTCGGCCAAATAGGTGATGGTGGCGCGGCTGGCGGGGCCATTGGGAACGCTGATGCCCAAGCTGCCATTGCCATGGACCCGATAGTCGGCCAGGAAGGAGTCGAACTTGATGGCGTCTTCGGCGCTCATGCCATCTACGCCGCCCGCGAACTGCACCTTGAGGTCACGGTAGCTGGGCTCTACCGCAATCGGATGATTGCGAGCACCATCTTCCGAAATCATGGTACCGTCGTTGGTGACGGAACAGCTGCCCGCAACCAGAATGGAAACAAGGGCGGCAGCGCGTAGCAGATATTCAGGTTTCATGACCTTCCTCCTAGCGCACGACAAAGCCGACAGGCGCTGATGCCTGCGACGCGACGGGTTGTTCGTCTTTCTTCTTATAGGTCGCGTTAAGGCGGCCCAGCAGAAGCGTTTCCGGATCGGTCGGCGCGACAAATCCATCGGTGGGAGCGCTGAATGCGCTTTCCGCGTTGGGCTCAACCAGATAAGCGCTGATCAAGACCACCAATTCCGTCTGGTTGTCGGAAAAATCGCGACTGCGGAACAGAGCGCCCAGCACCGGCAGGTCTTTCACGCCCGGGAAGCCGTCGATCACCTGTTTGGTATTGTGCTGCATCAGACCCGCCACCGCGAAGCTGCCGCCGGACGGCAATTCAACGGTCGTCGCGGTGCGCCGCACGGCGAGTGCCGGGATGGCAAGAGTGTTGGCACCACTACCCGCAATGAATGAGCCGGCATTGGTAAGTTCACTGACTTCGCTGGAGATCTGCAAGCTGATACGCCCCGGCGCCAGGACCACGGGGGTGAAGCTGAGGCCGACGCCAAACTGCTTGAATTGCACGGTGACGTTACCGTCGCGATCACGCGATATAGGCACCGGGAATTCGCCGCCAGCCAGGAACTTCGCGGTTTCACCGCTGACCGCGGTCAGGTTCGGCTCGGCCAACATATGCACCAACCCAACCTGCTCCAGGGCCTTGAGTGTGCCCTGAGCATTGTTGGCACTGGAGCAAGGAATATTGGTCGAGGAGGAAGAATTTGTGCTCGACCCGGTGGCCAGAGTTTGCGAAATGGGGCTAGCCGCGCCGGTGCTGTTAAAATTTCCGGTGACCACCGGCAAGCCGGTGGCCGGGTTTATGACAGTCTGAACGCTGTTCGCCGTTGCCCCACCACTTAATGCGCCGACCAGACTTGCCGCGCCGGTAAGCGCGGTACTAGCCGAGGAACCTATTGAGCTAATAGTGTTTGGGAAGAACTGATCCGCACACACTTGGCCAACCTGGCCCCCGGACAAGTCGCTCAGCGCCTTACCCATCAGGCCGAAGGGATTGGAGGTGCTGATCACGCCTGGTATCCCGTAGGCCTTGGCCGCCGACGTTAAATCGATACCAAATTGTTTGGCGACATTGCGGTTCATTTCCGCAATGCGAACTTTCAGCATCACCTGCTGGCCGCCGGCAATGCTGATCATGTTGATGACCTTCTTCTCGTCGCCGGTGAAGCGGGCTGCCAGATCGGCGGCACGCGACGACTCCAAGGCGCTGGCCACCGAGCCGGTCAAGATGACGTTATCGTTCAAGGCCTGAACTTGGATGGAAGAGTTGGGCATGGCGGCCTTCATCAGGCCGGACAGATCCACCACGTCCTTCTCGACCCTGATATCCAGCGCCAGTATTTGCTTGCCCTGGGCGTCAAAGAAGAAAGCGTTGGTCTGGCCCACCTTGGTGGCCAGCAGGAAGATGCGCCGCGGCGTGCGCACCACTGCATCGACCAGGTCGGGATTGGACACCAGCACATCGCGCGCATCGGCATCGAGCTGCACGACGGCCGCCTTGTCCAGCGGCAGGGTCAGGCGTTGATGGGTGGCTGCGCCATGGGTGGATATCGTCATCACCTTGGCGTTGGCTTCATCCAGCACGGGGCGCGCGGTGGCCGCGAAGGCGGCGCAAGGCGCAACCATCGCCAGCACGAAAGCGAAAAGAATCTTGTTGGGGGACATCACTGCGCATTCTCCTGCCGATTGGCGCCTGCCATGCCGTAACGGATCACAGAGACGGGGCCCTCATAGCTCGCGGCGACGCGGCGCTTGCGCGCCGGATCGTCAACATTGGTGGCGCTGTCGCTCAGGGGACGAAGTGACAGCGACAGCGATCCCGAGATACCGGCGGCGGAAAGCGCCTCTGCCTGCTCGGGCGAAACTTCAACGGTGGCCGTCTTGCCGACCACGGTACGGGCATCCTTTTCCTGCTTGAAGGTCTGGTCCACGGCAAGCACACGCAGGTTGGAGAGGATCGTCTTGGCGGAGCCGCGGGCACCGTCGGACTTGCGAGTCAAAATGACATCCACGCGATCATTGGGCAGGATAAAGCCGCCGGCGCCGGAGTCCGTGGAGATCGGAATCGATACGGCGCGCATGCCTTCGCTCAGCGTCGCGGCCATGAAGCCTGATGCATCGCCATGCACGATTGCGTTCTGCGTAATCGGCTGGCCCGGTAAAATGACCGCGCGCACGACGGTGCCTTTTATCAGCTGCTCTTCACTGACCGAAGCATCATGCTTGATGAAAGAAGGATCGATCGTGGAGGCCGGCCATTTCTCCCAGCGCACCTGGTCGGCGGAAAGCGCCTGGCCCGGCGAAAGATTGGTGCTGGCGACAAGAACTTCGCCCATCGCGATGGTGGGCGCTGGTTTGGCTTGAACGACTGGCGTGCCGCCGCCCAGCATGCCGCGCACGAGAAATGCAGCGCCACCGGCCGCTACGAGGGCAAAACCGAGCACGATGATGCGTTGGGGGTTCATGAGGGCAGCTCCTTTGGTGACAATTCACCATGCAACCCTTTAGAAATTGCTTAAGATGGAGCCGCGCAATTGCGTTATAAAACAATTGTTTCGCGTTGAACTTGTTTAAAATCTAACTCAAGAACCGCGGGGGGCGCGTTGAGGGTGCGTTAAGCACTTGCCGCGAGACGGAAAATTTCCGTTGACGGCAGCAGGAAAAAGGCGCCGGCGACCAGCGCCACGCCATAGGGGACGCCCGAACGCGTGTCATGCAGCTTCACGATCCAGCCCTGGCGGCAAAGAAGCGCCGGCAATGGATATTGACGCAGAAGCAACACACCAAGGGTGAGAAAGCCTCCAAATACGCTAGCCAGAAGCGCGTAAGGCAGAAGGTCCTTCAAACCCAGCCACAACAGGACGGCAGCAAAGAGCTTGGCGTCACCGCCGCCGATAAAACCCAGAGCGAACAGGGTGAACCCCATGAACAACCCCGCGGAACCGGCCAGAACATGCCAACCGATATCGGCAGCAGGCAGGCCGGCCGCGACCGCAAAAAGCGCAAAGGCGACCGTCAACGCCAAGGTGAGAAAATTGGGAATTGTGAAGCTTGCAATGTCCCATCCCGCGGCAACTACCAGCAGGAGCGGCAAAGCGCCTAAAACCAAGATTTCGGCGAGCATCGCAAACCTTAGAAAAACGAACGGCCGCCTTTCAAAAAGGCGGCCGTTCTCAAAAAAAACGAACCTGCCTTAGCTCAGTGCTTTCGCCAGGCTGGAGAAGGTCGTCGACAGCTTGGTGCCGACGGCGGTCACGCCCGTGATGATGACAACGGCGATGAGGGCGGCGATCAGGCCATACTCGATGGCGGTGGCGCCGGATTCATCGCGAATAAAACGCGAGATGATATTCATTTCAGTCTCCAACTTTAGTAACACCCTAGGATGCCCAACCCCGGACGAAATCTTTTCGCTCGTTGCGGACGGAGGCCACACTAAGGGGGGCAAATTAAATTCAGCTTAAGGCTGAGTCGGAAAGTTTCTTCAAACTGGGCATGCTTCCGGACCAGCCCTGTCCGGAAAGCGGCGGCTCTGCAGATGTTGACGAATTGTTTACGATTCCCGCAGGTTCTGCGGCGTCGGCGCAACGGGCCGCGAGAAAAATCGAAAGCGCCGCGACGGGAAATGAACCCAATAGATCCACCATATGGTGTCCGCCCTGAATCGGCGAAGAGACAATAACCGCCGCATTGAGCAGCACCAGCGGCCAGCGCAGCCAGCGCACATGCCAGCCATACCAAGCCACGATCAGCGCCAATACGCCGTGATAAGAAGGAAATGCGATCAACCCGCGCAAATCGGAAGGCGTGATGTAGCCGGGCCCGTCGCGCAACAGTGCCACAAGCGCCTTGCCGTAATCGCCGGTGACCGAAAGGGTCAGTTTACCTGCCACTTCGGGTGGCAGGAGGTAAAGCGACTTGGCGCCCAACGACGGCATCAATGCCCAGAATACAATGGCGATAACAGCGCCCAGAGCCAGCGCGATGCAATAGCGATAGACTTTTTCCACTTGTCCGGTCCAAGCCAGCGCCACCATCACCACGGCTATTTCCGGAAGCACCATGTTGTAGACAAGGAAAAACGCCTCGTTGAGACGCGGGTGCCGCGCCATGGCAAGCATCGTGCTGTACCAGTCGAAACCCAGGGCGCGGTCGGCCGCCACCAGGATGTCATCGATACGCGGCCCGTGCAGGGTGAGAAAGAAATAATTAAGCATGCTTGCCGCCGCCGAGAACAGGCACAGGAAACTCGCACCCATCAGCATGGCGGTAAGTTCCGGCTCGGTGCGCCGGGTTTGATAGAAAATCCCGCCTCCCAACAGGGCCAGCGACATGAAGCCCAATCGCGCATAAGCCACAAAATCGATCTGGAAATGGCCAACCGCCTCCCAGGCCAGGTCGGCGGCGACCACAACTGCGCACAATCCGAGCAGGATGCGCTGGAGCTTGAAATACATGGCTTGCTTTTCCTTGCGACGGCAATAAGTAGACCACCAATCTTAAGGCTTCTTTTACGGCGGGCCCCTAGTGTGGAGGCGGCCCTATTGGGGAGCTTGCCATGCATCGCGCCGTCTTTTTTGCCGCCACCCTTATCGCTGTCACGCCGGCCTATGCCGCGGACAAGAACGAAGGCGTGGCATTGGCGCTGGACGAGGTCCACACCCTCACCTTCCGCACACCGGTTTCCACCGTCTATGTCGGCAATCCCAGCGTCGCCGACGTGACCATGATCGACGCCCGCCATGCCTTTGTGCAGGGCAAGGGCTATGGCCGCACCAACATCATGGCGCTGAACCACGACAATGTGACGGTTTTCAATACCCAGGTCACCGTGACCGGAAGCCGAGACGGCGGTACCGTAACCCTCAATCGCGGCGCCCAGCGCGTGACCTTGAACTGCGCCGGCGGACGCTGCGAGCCGACGCCGATGCCCGGCGACGGCAAGGATTCCGATGCTATCAATGCCCAGATAACGGCGCATCAGGCCGCAGCGCGCACCGCGGCGGCTATGGCGGAAGCCAAGAACTAATTCCCGTATAGAAATAGCCACGCCAACGGAGGTACGCCGCCCCCGGCGGCATTGCGCTGCCGGAGAGCAGCAGCGACCCTTGCGGCTTGTCGGAAATGCGTAGGCGCTTTTAAGCCGGTGCGCCAGCATCTGGCATGCGCCTGTATGATACCGGCGCCGAAAACCCTGGCTTACGAAAACATGGCGCTTGTGTCCGAAGGCCCGGTTGAGATTGGTCAGGTCGACAGAATCTGACCCTCGGACACGCCAGCCGTTACATGCTCACCCGCACATTGGTGATCTTCTTGGTGATGTCGGCGAACGCCGCCGCGATCTGGGAAGCACCCGCCACGTTGTAATATTTGGACGAGTCGGAGGCGCAATCCTGCAGCGGCGCGGAATTGGGCGGGTCACCGGCGACATGGACATACATTGTATAGATGACAACCTGATCGGCCTTGGCATGGTCGCACGCCAGCTTCATGCGGGCGTCGATATCGCTTGGGACACTCCCCCAATGATTCTGCGTATTGAGACCGTCGCTGAACAGAATGATATAACGCGTGGTGTTGGCGGGAAGCGCCGGCGCGCCATAGGCGCCGTTGGGCGTCAGGGCCTGCCAGCCATGCGCCACACCGATCGCTTGATTGGTTTTGCCGGCGGCCTGCATCGCGTCGATCTTGGTCGTGAGGTCGCTCCAGTCATATTCCATGGGCGTAACTTTGCCCGCCATGCAATAGTCCGGGCCGCTGTAATCGGCAGGTACGAGTCTCGTACCATTGTAGACAAACCGGGGATTGACGGCGGGGAAACTGGCGGAAACGCTGCCGTTGCCGACATCCAGATTCTGGGTGCGATCCGTGACGCAACCGCCCCATGTCGAATGACTATTGACGATCCAGTTATGCCTCCACGGCCCCACGCCAATTGCCGTGACGGTCGTTGTGACCGCCGTGGTCACGGTCGTCCGTGTCCAGGTACAGGTGGTCACACCTTTCTTTGTCACGCAATTGTGCGCGCCATCTACCGGCGGCGCCGCCGATGAAGAGTTCGAGCTGGTGGTGCTGTCGCCGGTCCAACCCGCGGTGGTGGCGGTGGTGGTGTTGCTGGTAGTCGAACCGGTGGACGAGGAACCCGCATTGCAGCTTACCGCGCCGGCGCCGACCTGGGTGCAAGTCTGAGTCAGTGTCGTGGGCTTGCTGTCGGTCTTGGTGTCGGTCTTGGTCTGGGTCGGGACGCTGTCATAGCAACCATTATAGTACCGTTCTTCATGGTCCGTGTTGGCCGAGCCGCTGTCGTATCCGGGGCAAATCATCCCCTTAAAGGCGCCGCTGCTCGGAATGGTGCCGGTGGTGGACGCATTATTGGCCGAGGTGGCAAGGCAGGAATAGCCCTTGTTACTGAAGGGGCAGTTGCTGCCCGGCCCAGTCGCGTCCGGGGTGGCGGTGATGCCGGAATTGGCCGGTGCCGCCTCCCAGTAACTCCAGTCGATCCAGCTGGCGCTGACATTGCCGATGCCGACATCGACGTCGCGGGTAAACGGTACGATCGCAACCCGCACATCGCCCGGGGTGGCGGAAACCGCCTGCAGGCTGGTGATCATGGTCTTGGTGGCGTCCTTGAGCTGCCAAATCTTCGTCGTCGTAACGGTGGTATTTTTGCAAGGACCGACGCTGGTGACTGGGTCGCACATCGAGCCGGAATTGTCGAGCACCAGCGCCACCCACAGTTTGGTCTGGCCCCACACCACGGTGGAATTGGTCGAGAGCTTGATGTCATTGATGTTGATAAGCCTCATCAGCACCGTGGGCATGGTGTTCGAGGCGGTCAGGGTTATCGACCCCTTGGCGTCGTAAGCCGTCGCCGCGATGGCCACGGTGCCGTACTGAGTCGTATTCACCGTATAATTGGCATTGAAAAATTTCGTCGCCATGTCCTGGGCTTTGGTCGCGTCCAAGCCAGGAGTCGAACCCACCGCCAGGGCGGCCGCATCCAATGCCTCGGCCATTTGCTGGCGCACCATCATGGCGCGCGCGAAATCGAGCCCCGCGCCGGCGCCGATCATGATCGGCACCAAGGCAACACCGAATATCATCGCGATATTGCCGCGCTTGCACCGCAAAAAATCGCGTGCGGTGGCGATAAGTTTCCGTGTGCGGTTCATAGGGCTGCCCCTCGTTATTCAGGCGCCAGTTTCCGCCAAAAAGCGTGAATATGCTGTTGATTTCCGTGAGCGCGGTAACGCAACCCTTAACAAAAAACCTCGAACCGTTAACCCAGCCGAACAAGCGGTTGAAATCCCTTACGCCGCGTTACGACTGTAATCGCGTGCTTAACTTCTTGTTGAGCATGTCATCCTGTTTGGCTTCGTTTCGGTGGCGCCACGCTTTAAAAAAAGCGGGCAAATGGGGTTTCGCACCGCCATGACGATTCAAGCGCGTTTCCAGGGCTTTTGCCGGCGCATGCGCGCCGACGCCAACAAGGGTTCGGTGGCGATCGAATTCGCCATGCTCGCGCCGGTGTTTCTCTTGATATTGATGGCGACGATCGAAACCGGCATCATATTCTTTGCCCAGTCCACCCTGCAAAACGCCGTGAATGATGCGGCGCGGCTTGTGAAAACCGGCCAAACCGCATGCTTCACCCAGGATTCCTCCGGCGCATGCCAGGTCATAACAGCCGATCAGTTCCGCAAACAGATCTGCGATGAAGTGGTCGTCCTGCTGCATGTCTGTAACAAGGATTCGTCGGGAAACAGCGACCTGCAATTCGACGTCAAGGCCTACAGCGCGGGTTTTGGCGGCGTCACCAATTCCTCTCCGCTGGATGGCAGCGGGGCTTTGCCCAACCTGACCGCCTTCGATACCGGCAAGGCCTGCGACGTGGTGCTGGTGCGGGCCTTTTACCGCTGGCCGATCATAACGCCTTTCCTGGGCTTTCTGCTGGCCAACATGACCGGTTCCTATCACTTGCTGTCCACCGCCGCGGCATTCCGCAGTGAGCCTTATGTCAACAATGTGGGAGGGTGCTGAGCATGTTGCGCATCATTCGCCGGATCGGCATTTGGGCGCAGGCGCGCAAGGCGGCGCGGCACGCCGCCAATCAGGATGGAACCGCGGCCGTGGAATTCGCCATGCTGATGCCTGTGATGATCACCCTGTTCTTCGGCGTGATGGAAAGCTCCCTGGCGCTGATCTGCCGGTCCGATGTCTCGCTGATGGCCAGCACGGCAGGCGATCTGATCTCACAGGTCAGCACCGCCAGCAAAGCCGACATCAGCAATGTCTATAGCGCCGCGGGCACGGTTCTGTATCCTTACTACGATCCAGCGAAAACCGATCCGACGGACCCACATTCCGAAAAACCCACCATTCGCATCACCAGCGTCATCGATGACGGCAGCGGCGCTCCCACCGGTGATCATCTCTCCGGCAAGGTCGCCTGGATTTGCACCCAAACCGGCAACGGAGCCCTGCCACCCCCGAAAGCTATCGGCGCCTCCTATCCCTTGCCGCAGCCTCTGATGACCGACAAGGGCAGCATCGTGATCGCCGAAATCGCTTATAAATATTCTTCGCCCACCACCAAGGTAGTCGGCACGAATATCACCTTCACCAACAATTTCTACGCCAAGCCGCGCCGCATCGCGCAGATCGCGACTCCCACCGGCGGCTGCCCCTGATCAGCGCGGGCGAATAAGGCCTTCCTGGGCGACCGACGCCACCAATGTCCCGTCACGCCGATAGATCGCGCCGCGATTGAAGCCGCGCCCGCCCGAAGCCGATGGACTATCCTGGGCGTAAAGCAGCCAGTCATCGGCGCGGAACGGACGGTGAAACCACATGGCATGATCCAGGCTCGCTACCTGGATATCGGAAAAGATGCTCTTGCCGTGCGGCAAGAGCGAGGTATCCAGCAAGGACATGTCGGAAACATAGGCCAGCAAGACGCGTTGGATGTCGCCATCGTCCGGAACAGGTCCCCGCGTCTTCAGCCAGATATGATCTACCGGTGGACGCGCCGGCCGGTCGCCCGAATTTCCGAATGGGCCGCGTCCCAACACAGAGCGGCTTTCGAACGGACGCTCGCGCGCCACCCATTGGCGCATGGCCGGCGTCAGCCCGGGATCGCGCAGCAGCACCTGCTGTTGGTCTTCCAGTGTTTCAGGATCGGGCACTACCGGCATGAAAGACTGATGCTCGAAACCGTCTTCACCTTTCTGGAACGAGGCAGCCAGGATGAAAATTTGCGCGCCCCGTTGGAGCGCGACCACGCGGCGCGCGGTAAAGCTGCCGCCGTCGCGGGAGCGGTCGACCTGATACTGGATAGGGACCTTGGGATCGCCCGGGCGCAGGAAATAGGCATGGAAAGAATGGCAGGGCCGGCCCGGTGCCACCGTCCGCATGGCGGCGACCAGCGCCTGGGCCAGCACTTGGCCGCCAAATACGCGCTGGGCCGGTTCGTCCGGCGACAGTCCGACGAAGAGGTTTTCGTCGATCTTTTCCAGATCCAGCAAGGCCAGCAGCCGGGTCAGCGCGCCATCAGGCATGTATTCCCCAAAAGATATTCCCAAAAAATATAATATCTATTTGATTTCATTGCATAAATTACGCGATATGGTCAACGATGCCGGTTGCAGCGGTCTGCCAAACTGAAAAACTGTCAGATAGAAGCCGATATAGCGATGGAACTTTTCTGATATTCGACTGTTGCCAGCGAGTCACACGGGCTTGATAAAACCTTGGAAAGAGGGCCTTTATCTGCCGCAGAGCAGCATTTGTCTTGGAGACATTTCCGGGAACCGGCGTTATAAGCAGCATAGTGAATTTGACGGGATTGGCGGGGGCACCCCTGCTTTTATATTTTTAGCGAGGGTAAAAAAATGAAACTTCGTTTGCTCGCCATGGCGACAGTTGCCGCCGTGGCTCTCAGCACCCCGGCCATGGCCGGTGACGGCTGGTATCTGGGTCTGGGCGGCGGTTGGGATAACCAGCCCGGAATTCGTGGCACGTCCGTCCCGGCTCCGGCCCTCTTCAATCAGAAGACCAACGCCAACGACAGCTTCATCGGTGCGATCGCCATCGGCTACAAATGGGCCGATACGGGCTGGCGCTTGGAAAACGAGCTGGCCTTTACCCAGCACGATCTGTCCGTCGGGGCCTCCCCTGGTTTTGCCACCGGTGCGACCGGCGGCAACCAGATCACCTCTGACATGATAAACCTGTTGTATGATTTCCCGTTGGGCGACACGTGGAAGTTCACGGTCGGCGGCGGTCTCGGTATCGGCGGTGCCCGTGGCGCGCTGCGCGTCAATGGCACGAGCTTCGACATCTTCCGCGGCGCGAACAGCGCGTTCCAGTGGCAGGCCATTGCCGGCCTTTCGGTCAGTGTGGCCCCCGATGTGGATCTGTTCGGCGAATATCGCTATCGCGAGAACGAGACCGATCATAACTTTGCTTCGTCCTTCACCAATATTTCTCCCATCCACGTCTCGGCGATCCAGGAGAATGTGGCGATGGTCGGCCTGCGTTGGTTCCTGACGCCTCCGCCGCCGCCGCCTCCCCCGCCTCCGCCTCCTCCTCCTCCTCCGCCGCCTCCTCCGCCGCCGCCTCCTCCGCCTCCCCCGCCGCCGCCGGCGAAGACGTACATCGTCTTCTTCGACTTCGATAAGTCGGACCTTACGGCGGAAGCGCAGAGCACGGTCACCGAGGCCGTTGCCGCGGCCAAGACTCTGGGCTCAGTCCGCATCATGGTCACCGGCCATACCGACACCGTTGGTTCGGACCGCTACAACCAGGCTCTGTCCATCCGCCGCGCCAATACTGTGAAGGGCGAAATGGTCCATCAAGGTCTGGGTGCGGACTCCATCGCGATCGAGGGCAAGAGCTTCCACGATCCGCTGGTTCCCACCGGTCCGGGCGTGCGTGAGCCCAAGAACCGCCGTGCCGTCATCGATCTTGGTGGCTAATACGGTTCGTATCTAAACGGATAAGGGCGGGCCGAAAGGCCCGCCCTTTTTCTTTGGCGGCACGGCTGATTCTTTAATGGCGCTCCGGCTCGCGCCTACGCGCTGTGCGGTTATCGATCTGGCGGCTGATCAGCCCAAATGGAATGAGAAAAGGCCGGTCTTGCGACCGGCCTTTTTCTTTTGGGAGTTGTTTTATTTTTGAACCCCCATCCGTCGCAGCTCAGGTTTGCTGCGCAAACACTTCGCTGCGACACCTTCCCCCTTCCTGGTGCTTTGCACCGAAGGGGGAAGGAAGCTGGCGGATGCTGCTGGTCGCGCCGCGAAATGCGGCGCTAGAGCCAAAGTCTATGCGGAATCTTTATCGCGGAACGGCGGCGGAAGCGGAAACAGAACCCTGCCCGTCACCAGGAAGGTCTGGGCGGGGCGTGGGGACTATATCAGGCCCTGCCTGTACGCCTTGCAGCGCCACCGTCACCCTGATCGCGCAGCTGTCCACCGGATTGGCTTCGTTGACCGGCACGCCGGAAACGAAATCCTCCAGCACCGGCTTATCGGGCGCAAGCGCGGCGGCAAATACCACCCCGGCGGTGCGGCAGAAATTCTCATGCGCGCCCGGCTTGGTGCGGCGCTGTTCGGCATGGGCGATAGCGCGGGTCTTGAACTGATCATAGGCGGCATCGCCGCGGGCGTTGCCATTCAGGCGCTTGAACATCCGCAGCATGGTCGCGTCGGAGCGGCGCAGCTCCTTGTTGAACACGGTCTGGAACCGGTTGAATAACGCCACCTCCTTGGGGCCGCAGGCCAAGGCCGCGTCGGTCAATTCCTGCTGCACCGCCGCCACCTGGATGGCGGAGATTTCGGCCGCGCTGGCGCAGGCCGAGGATACCGACCGGGCCTGTGCAATGGACGCAGCAGCCAAACTGAGAGCCGCGACGCAGGCGCTCAACTTCATGCAATTCATCTGAACCCTCTTCGACTGTCCCAGCAGGGTAACTTTAGCCTTATCCCCGCGCACCCGCCAAGCCGTTGGAATCGAGGAACTTTCGAGTGGGGGCCCAAGACTGACGGGATGCTTGATGAAACGCCAAGGGCTTCCGCGCGTTTTAAAGGACATGCGGTGCTTTCGCTCCCTTCTTTTGGCTGTTGCGGTTCTGGCTGCGGGACCGGCTCCGGTTTGGGCATTTCGTACCCCCGACAGCAATGCTGCTTCGCCCACTGAACATCAGGGGCAGCTTCGCATCGCCGATGCTCAGACCCAGCCCTATGCCATGAATTATGCGGATGAGGCGGCCCAGAAATTGGGGGTGCGGGAGGGCCGATGGGAGGCCTTTGAGCCCCGCTCGGCTGACATGCCCAGCATCAAAGGCGGTATAGAGGGCGGCCGTCCCATGCTGATGCTGCAATGGCGTCCGTGACAATAACCGGCCTTTCCCCTGCTCCTGCAGTTTAGTATTGGTGCCCGCCAATTGGCGTGCAGGGAGCAGGAGACTCATGGCTTATAAAGTCGCGGTGATCGGGGCCACCGGCAATGTCGGCCGGGAAATGCTCAAGGTCCTGGTCGAGCGCCAGTTTCCCATCAGCGAAGTGGTGGCCCTGGCATCCACCCGCTCGGTCGGCAGCGAAGTCTCCTTTGGCGATGGCGTGCTGAAAGTGAAGGCGCTGGACTATTACGATTTCAAAGGCACCGATATCGCCCTGATGAGCGCCGGCGGAGAGATCGCCAAGCAATGGGCCCCCAAGATCGCGGCACAAGGTTGCATGGTGATCGACAATTCCAGCGCCTGGCGCATGGACCGGCAGGTGCCGCTGGTGGTGCCGGAGGTCAATGCCGACGCGCTGAACGATATTCCCAAAGGCATCATCGCCAATCCCAACTGCTCCACCGCCCAGCTGGTGGTGGCGCTTAAGCCGCTGCATGACCTGTTCACGATCAAGCGGGTTGTGGTCTCGACCTATCAGTCGGTGTCGGGCGCGGGCAATGAAGCGATGGACGAATTGTTTCGCCAGACGCGGGCGGTGTTCGTGGCCGATCCCATCGAGCAGGGCAAATTCACCAAACAGATCGCGTTCAACGTCATTCCGCATATCGATGTTTTCCTGGATTCAGGCATCACCAAGGAAGAATGGAAGATGGCGGTCGAGACCCAGAAAATCCTGGACCCCGACATTCAGGTGACAGCCACCTGCGTGCGGGTACCGGTTTTTGTCGGCCATAGCGAATCCGTCAATATCGAGTTCGAAAAGCCGGTGACGGCGGAAAAAGCCCGCGCCGCCCTGCGCGCCGCGCCGGGCATCCTGGTGGTGGATAAACGCGAGGATGGCGGCTATGTCACGCCCATCGAATGCGCCGGGGAAGATGCCACGTTCGTCAGCCGCATCCGCAAGGACCCCACGGTGGAGAACGGGTTGAATATGTGGATCGTGTCGGACAATCTGCGCAAGGGCGCCGCGCTGAACGCGGTGCAGATCGCTGAATCGCTTATCAACCGCAACTTATTGAGGGCTGCCTGATGCCGAAAGCTTACTGGATCGCTCGCGTCGATGTTCGCGACCCCGAAATCTACAAATCCTATGTCCAGACCGCTACGCCGGCATTTCAGCGCCATCAAGCCAAGTTCCTGGCGCGCGGCGGCCGGACGGAAGTTTTGGAAGGCAAGGCCCGGGCCCGCAATGTGATCATCGAGTTTCCGTCCATGGAAGAAGCCCTCGCCTGCTATAACTCTCCGGAATACAATGCGGCCCGCGCCATCCGTCAGACCGTGAGCGACGGCGAATTCGTGCTGGTAGAAGCCGCCGAATAGGCGGCATTTTGCAAAACCCGTCGCAAAACCCGCGCCGCAGCGTTCTTTTTGTCCCAGGCTCCAACCCCAAAATGTTGGAGAAGGCGCGGCATTTGCCGTGCGACGTGGTGGTTCTGGACCTTGAGGACGCCGTTGCGCCGGAAGCCAAGGCCGCGGCACGCGATGCGGTTTGCGCCGCCCTGAAAAACTATGGCCCGCGCGAAGTCGTGGTGCGCATCAACGCGCTGGCTTCTTCGTTTGGCACTGCGGATCTGGAAGCCGTGCGCGCCGCAGCGCCAGACGCGGTGTTGTTGCCCAAGGTGGAAAGCGCCGCCGATATCGCCGCCGCCAAAGTGTTGGCGGTCTCTTTGTCTATCTGGGCGATGATCGAGACGCCGCTGGGCGTTTTGAACGTGGCTGACATTGCCGCCGGCGGCGTCGCTTGCTTGTGCATGGGCACCAACGATTTGCTGAAAGCCATGCGCGCGAAAGCCCTGCCCGATCGCCGCAATCTGTGGCCGGCCCTAAGCGCCACCGTGCTCGCTGCCCGGGCCCATGGTGCAAGCGTGATTGACGGCACCTATAACGAAATCCCCGATAACGCAGGTTTTGCCGAAAGCTGCGCCCAGGGCCGGGCCTTCGGCTTTGATGGCAAAACTCTGATCCATCCCGGCCAGATTGAAAGCTGCAACCGCATCTTCGCGCCATCGGCGGAGGAAATTCTCGAAGCGCGCCGCATTCTCGAAGCTTTCACGAAAAATCCGGGCAAGGGCGCCATCGCCCTGGATGGCCGCATGATCGAGCGCCTGCATGCCGAGGAGGCCCGGCGCATCCTGGCGCTGGCCAGCGCAATCGAAGGCAACGCCTGATGCTGCTCAATGCCTACCGGTCCGCTGTCAACAAAGGCGAACTGCGCGCCGATGCCGCCCAGGAACAGGCCGTACTCAAGCTGAATGCGCTGGCGCGCAGCTTGCGGCAAAAGCCCGGCCTCTGGTTTTTTCAAAAACCGCCATTTTCTTTTTTTGGGCGGCATACGCCGCCCGGGGCTGCAAAGGGCCTCTACATCTGGGGCGATGTGGGGCGCGGCAAGACCCTGCTGATGGACCTGTTCTTTGCCGAAGTGCGGCTGGCCAAAAAACGCCGCGCCCATTTCAACCGCTTTATGATGGATGTGCATGCC